>Ga0181560_10005224_pt1 | contig 11659 bp, 7 predicted proteins | sample 011ome_20_FD_133751 | JGI IMG/M metagenome (GOLD analysis project Ga0181560, IMG submission 133751) | Coastal salt marsh microbial communities from the Groves Creek Marsh, Skidaway Island, Georgia - 011509CT metaG (megahit assembly) | ecosystem: Environmental > Aquatic > Marine > Intertidal zone...
CAGCACTCGAGCAGTGAGTCCCTTCCTTCGATGGGAAGCCCGCGGGGGAGAATGGGGGGCGAGCGCCGTCGGCGGCGGTATTATTTATCGAAGTTCGTACGACGCGTGTTGACGCGTCTACGAACTTTTTTGACGCGCATCTTTTGGTGACTAAAAGAACGCATACGTAGTACGTACAAAAACTCATCCGCGTCTGATGTGGTCGCATGATCTGACGCATGCCAAATGGGCGCTGTGCTATTTCCGATTTTTGGTAGGGAGGAACAGACGTCGCGAGAGGGTGCACACACAGGCGCGCGCCCGAGCGACGGACGTACGCACGCGATGGCTTCGAAACGCATCACCAAGGAGCTCCAGGTGCGTGTGCGCGCCGTGCGCCTCGGCGCTCGCCTCGATCGCGCCCGCGTCGCACGCTGCGGTGGTTTTCCGGGGAGTCCGCGCGTCGAGCGAAACGAACGCGATGGCGAGGCGTGCCGCGTTTCGAGCCGCGTGCCGCGTTTGGAGGCGCCTCGGAAACGCCTCGCGGACCTCACCGCGACCGTCGCCGCCGGGTCGAAACCGAGCGAACCGACTGACCACGACTATCCGCGTGTTCTCCACCCGTAACAGGATCTCCAAAAGGATCCCCCGACGTCCTGCAGCGCCGGGCCGAGGGCGGACGATGACATTTTCCACTGGGACGCCACCATCATCGGACCTTCGGACTCGCCCTACCAGGGTGGCCTTTTCTTCGTGGCCATTCACGTGCGTCTCCCCCCCGCCCAGCTACGACACGTCCGGCGTGAACGCGAACCAGAACGCGCGCGCGCGCGCGCTCGAAACCCCGGCGCGCGATCGGCGCGGACCTCGGCCTCGACGTCCCCCCGTCGCGGATCCAGTGGCAGCCCCGAGGCTTTCTTCGCCAGCGATCTGGCGCTGAAAAAGAGGCGTCAGCATGCTGGCACGGCGCTCGGTCCACGTTGACGTGTTTTTTCGTATTTTCGCGCGAAGCGGTCCGAGCGAGAGCGCGCCCAACCCCGGCCCTGACCCGTCCCCCGACCCCTTTCGATTCTTTCCCTCTCCGCCCCGACCGAACGACAGTTCCCCCCCGACTACCCGTTCAAGCCCCCGAAGGTGAACTTCAAGACGAAGGTGTACCACCCGAACGTGAACTCGCAGGGGAGCATCTGCCTGGACATCCTGAAGGAGCAGTGGTCGCCCGCGCTCACCATCTCCAAGGTGCTGCTCTCCATCTGCTCGCTGCTCACGGACCCGAACCCGGACGACCCGCTCGTGCCGGAGATCGCGCAGATCTTCAAAACCGACCGGGCGCGGTACGACGAGCTCGCCAAGGAGTGGACCAGGAAGTACGCCATGTAGGGGTTTTTTTTCACGTTCGTGAAAAACCGGAACGACGGAACGAGCGACGCGAGGGGAGCGAGGATGCGCGATAGCGGTGTGTGACGAGAGAAGAAAAACAACACGCGACGATCGCGGAAGCGTCCACGACGCGTCCACCGCTTCGAACGGCGACGCGGACGCGTCTCACCGCGCGTCGTCACGCGCTCGTCCCGGGGTTCCGCCCGGCGGCGAATCGACGCGAGCCTCGCGCGTCTGATTTCGGTTCACCGAAACGTTCGTCCAGCCTGTGTCAGGAGGCTACATGTACTCAGAGAAAACGCGCCGTGCCACGTCACTCTCGACGCTCGATGCCACCTTTATCTGTGAGGTTTCCGCGCGCGGCCCTAGTACCGACCGGCGCGGCTCACGTCGCTCCCGCTTTCCAGCCGCCGACCAGACCCGACGTAGCCATGGGTGCGTATCCCCTCGCGCGCGAGGCGACCCGCGCCGACCGCGGCGACCCGAACGCACCGCGCCATCCGAGACGCTATCCGAGGTGCCGAGATTCCGACACCGCGACTGACCGCGCCTACGCCCCTCCCTACGCAGCCGCCCTCGCCTCCACCACGCACGCCGTCGCGCGCCTCGCCCCCTCGAGGCCTTCGCGCGCGCGCGCCACGCGCAAGCCCGCGCTCGCGCGCGCGGGGGTCTCCGGCGAGGGTCTCCCGAGCGAGCCCCTCGCGCGCGAGCGCGTTTCCTCCGCGCTCGCATCGGGCGCTCGGCTCGCCGCCGCCGCCGCCGCGGCGACGACGCTGGCCCTGTCCGGCGTGGACCCCGCGTTCGCGGAGCTGAACGCGCGCGAGGCGGCGCGCGGGGGCGAGTTCAACCGCGGCTCCGCGCAGCAGTTCGGGGGGTACGACCTGACGAACACCGACGTGGTCGCGAAGTACGGCGAGGACCTGCGTCTGTCCAACTTCACGGGCGCGGAGATGCGCAAAGCCAAGTTGCGCGGCGCTAACCTCACGGGCGCCTACCTGATGAAAGCCGTGGCGTTCGCGGCGGACTTCGAGGGCGCCAACCTGAGCGACGCGTTGATGGACCGCGCGGTGCTGAACAACGCCAACTTCAAAGACGCGATCTTGACCCGGGTGGTCCTCACGTCCTCCGACCTCGGCGACGCCACGATCGAGGGCGCCGACTTCTCAGACGCGCTCATCGACGTCGGGCAGAAAAACGCGCTGTGCAAATACGCCAGCGGCGTCAACTCGGTCACGGGCGTGGCCACGCGCAAGTCGCTCAACTGCGGGGGCTCGGGGCGCACGTCCACGCCCAGCAGGTACATGACGGACGATACCGCGCAAAAGCCCGAGCCCGCGTTCGAGGCGAGCAGGTTCTCGATGTACTGAGGAGCCCGCGTAGACTACTACGCCGTACGTACGATTGGCGCTACGTTTCGCCGACGCGTTTTTTTACAAAACAAACGTCGCCGACAAAATCGAGCTATACGTTCTGTGACTAGTAGTACGTGCGTAGACCGCCGTCCGTCGACGCTTCTCATCATCAGTCCTTGGTGCTGAACATGCTTCCCTTCTTGCTCCCCATCTTCTTGGTCATGAACCCCGTCTTCTTCTTCCCCCCCACCTTCGCCTGGAAGCTCTGCCAGTCGTTCTTCTTCGCGGTCTGCTCGGCATCCTTCTCCAACATGCGCTGCTTGCCCTTGAACGCCTTGGCTTGTTTCCGCTTGCGCTCGCGCGTCGCCTCGTCGTCGCCGTCGACGACTTTGAATTTGTCGGGGACCGTGCGCTTCGAGAAGGCGCTATTCTCTGTGACGCGCAGGCGCTTCGGCGCGGGGACGCCCTGGTACACCTCCCGGGGTCGCGCGGCGTCGCCGTCCCCTCCTCCTTCTCCGGCGGCGGCGCCGAGGACAATGTCGAAGTCGTCCTCGGAGTCCTCCTCCGCCTTTCCTTCCGCCGCGCCGGAGGCGTCGCGCACGTCCTCCGGCGCGACGTCCGCGACGACGTCTTCGTCCCCCTTGGTCACCACGACGCGTATGCGGCCGTCCGCGAGCACCGCGACCATCACGGCCTCGAGCCATTCGGACTCGGCGCCGTCCGCGCGGACCCGACACAAAGCGCCGGCGACGGTGTCGTCGATCACGGAGGCGTCCGCCTCGTTCGCCTTCGCTTCCGCCCCGGCTTCGCGCGGCTTCGCGTCGGGGTGGCCGTCGACCAGATCCTCGGTCATGGCGATCACCTCCACCAAGCCAGCCTTGAGCTCGACGTACTCGGCGTTCTCGGGCTCGGCGACCAGGAGTCGTTCCACCTGCGACGCGGGGACGAGCGCGGTCAGGAACGCGCGCTGTGCGGGGAGAATCGAAACGGTGGATCGGGCGGGGCGGCGAGGCACGTACCTGCTCGAGCTGCTCCTTGTACTCCGCGAGGTTCGCGGTCATCTCGGCGAGGGTCTGCGGCGCGTCATCGTCCGCCATGGCGACCGCGCGGTGACCCGAGGCGCGCGCGGCGCGAGATGACTCGTCTCAGCTCGCGAAACGTGGAAACGGCGCGCGCGGGGGAAAAGGGACGCGAACGAAAAGTGCAGCGCCGACGCGACCAGTCATCAGCGCGTGAAAACTCGAAGACCTATCCGCGTCGCTTCGCCGCCAGCGCGCGTCACAACGCGCCGCGGTCGACATGCTCGCCTCGACATCCACCGCGCGCATCGGTGTGACTCGCCCCGCGCGCGGGGCGCACGCTGCGCGCCGCCAGGCAGCGTCCCTTTCGCGGGCGAAGGCGTCTCTCCCGCGACGATTCGGGGGAGCGCACGCGCTTTTGCGCTCGGGGACGACGCGCCACCACGCTCTCGGCGCTCGTGTGGTGGCCGCGTCCGGGGACGGGGAAGACTCGGATGCCCCGGAAAAGCCCGCCCGGCGCGTGCGCAGGCTTCCCCGCCGCTCGCCTCCGCGCGCGCGCGAGGCGTCGGAAGCTTCGGCATCTGCCGCCGCCGCCGACGAAGATGACGACGCCGACGACGACGACGACGCCCCGGTGGTGTTCGACGTGCGCGAGCTGTACGGCGACGATTTCGACCCGGACGACGACGAGGACTACGTGGATGAAGAGGATGAAGACGCGGTGGACGAAGAAGACGAAGAGGACACCTCGGAGTTGCGCGTGGTGAAAGACCTCGGGACGTCTTTGCTGAAGGGCGACCCGGAGGGGCACAAGAGCGGCTACGTCGCCATCGTGGGCCGCCCCAACGCGGGCAAGAGCACTTTGATGAACGCGTTGGTGGGCACGAAGCTTTCCGTGGTGACGCACAAGCCGCAGACCACGAGGCACAGGATTTTGGGGATCGTCAGCGAGGACGAGTACCAGATGGTGCTCCTCGACACGCCAGGCGTGATGCGCGAGGAGTTCAACAAGCTGGACGAGATGATGCTGACTTCCGTGCGCAACGCCATGGCCAACGCCGACGTCATGCTGTGCATCGTGGACGCGAGCCGGGACCCGGTTGGGAACTTCCAGGGCTTGCTGCCCGACGACTTGAACCAGCGAGCGCCGCTCGGCGTGATCCTGAACAAGTGCGACTTGCTGGAGCTGGACGAGATCAAGCATCTGAAACGCGCCTTCGAGCGGTACCCGAACGTGGAGAAGGTGTTTCCGGTGAGCGCGCTGGCGAACGTGGGCGCGGAGGCGCCCAAGCGGTGGTGCGTCGAGCGCCTGCCTCCGGGCCCGACGCTGTACCCGAAGGAGACCATCAGCGAGCACCCCGAGCGCTTCTTCATCGCGGAGATTATCCGCGAGAAGGTGTTCCTGCAGTACCAGCAGGAGATCCCCTACAGCGCGCAGGTCTGGGTGCAGTCGCACAAGGAGCGCGACGGCGTGAAGAAGGATCTGATCCTGGCCAAGGTTTTCGTCGAGCGCAAGTCGCAGATGGGCATCCTCATCGGCGCCGGCGGGAAAGCGCTCAAGAGGCTCAGCACCGCGGCAAGGCTGGACATCGAGAAGTTCCTGGGCCGACCGGTGTACCTAGACCTCGGCGTCAAGGTGCGCGAGGGGTGGCGGTCGGACGAAGCCGCGCTGGAGGATCTCGGCCTGGACGACCCGAACCGGCTGGAACAGCCGAACCTCGGGCCGGCGCCGGACGTCGTCGGGTGATTCTTTTTTTACGACGCGTCGAGGAACGAGCGACGTCACGTCCACACGTAGGAGACTAGCTACGTAGACTGCTCTAGTGCACTACCTTAGGTAAAGACGCGTGGGGTGTCGCGTATTCTACTGTAGGTTCGCGTGTGTAGCGGGAACGCGCCCCACCCCATTCGCCGCCGTTCCCGCGCTTCCGCGTCCGCCCTCCGTTTTTGACGTCCGGCGGTCTTCTCCCGAGTCTCTCGTCGTCGTCTCCGGCGCGTTCGAACGGTTTCGCCGTCGTCCGGAAAACGTCAACGCGTCAAAACGACGACGGAGATTCGGCTTTCACGGAGATTCCGCGTTTCTTTTTCCGCCGCGCGCACCGCCTCGGCGCGCGCGCGGTGCAGCTCAGCCTCGTGCGCGTTCCCGAGCGCGTCGAACGCGTCCGCCACCACGTCGATGCAGGCCGAGGCGGCGTCCGCGTCAGCGCCCGCCTCGACGTTGGCGCCGCACGCGAGCAGCGCGTGCTCGAGCGCGCGCCGCGGCGCGTTCGGAAATCGCTCGTCGTCTCGCAGGCGCGCGTCGAGCAGGATGGACGCCGCGTTGCCGTGCAGCGCGGAGGCGACGGAGGCGCGGCGCTTCCGCTCGGAAGCGGAAGCGGAAGTGTCTCCTGAAAAAGAAAACGCGGGCTTAGGGTTGGGTTTTTCGTACCCACGCGCGCGTTCGTGCAGGCGCAGCGCCGCGCGGAGCGTGCGCAGCGCCCTGGCCGGCGCGTCCGCGCCCGCCTCGGACGCCTCGCGCACGGCGCGGTCGTTGAGCTCGGCGCACAAATCCTCCAGCTCGGCGGGCGTGGGCGACGCGGGCAGGGGGACGAGGTCCGCGCGAGGGAACGGCGAGGGCGGAGTGCCGGCCGCCTCGGGCACCAGCGGGGGAGCGTTCGCGCGGGTCACGGCGTGCCTGTGCTGCACGGCGTGCCTGTGGTGCGCGAGGAACGCCTCGACGGAGTCGTAGATGCGAGCCTTCTCGAGCGACGCCATGGCGCGAGCGGGTGTGGAGAGGGACGTTCGAGCAAGTCTATGTAGACGACACCGAGAAAAGCCTCCAAGTCCTTAAGCATTTCAACACCAGTTATTACAGCCATAACCGCTATTACGAGGCGCTCTCGTCATCAGTGCGGCGCGAAGCGCAGCGTCTGCGCGCCGGCTTCCGCGCGGCTCCGCGCGAGCCGTTCGTTTTCCTCGCGTACCCGGTCCTGCGCGGACTTCTCCCACCACGTGCGGTCCTCCTGCGCCTCGACGTCGCGCATGTACGCGGGCAGTCGCGCGTTTTCGCCGACGCGCGCGTCCAGCCAGCTCTTGTAGATTTTCGCCGCGTACGATCGTTGGTGCCGCGCCGCGAGCTGCGACTCGCGCGCCTGCAGAGCCTTGATCTCGGCGGCGGGCGCGCCTCCCCTCGTCTCCGCCCAAACCCGCTCGCTCTCCGCGAACGCCGCGGCGGAGCGCGCGCGCGCGGGCACGTACCACTTGCCGTAATGCTTCACGCGCGCCGCCTTCTCCTCGCGCCGTCGCGGAAGCGGCGCAGCGCGCGCCGCCAAACCCAGACGGCGTACGTCGCCGTCGTCGTCCAAGAGCTCGTCGAAGAGCTCGCCGCGCCCGCGCGAGGCGTCCGACACGCCGAACCGCATGGGAGGGGGGGGGGCTTTTTTAAAAACGCCGAGGGACCGCGAGCGGCCGCCAAACGCGTGGGTCCCGAACGCGTGGGTCCCGAACGTCGTCGCGGGCCCTTCGTCGTCGGAGGACGCCGACGCCTTCTCGGTTTCCGGCGCCGCGCGCGCGGCGGCGAGGTTGGCGTCGTACGCCGCCGCCAGTCGCTCGGCGCGGCGCCGCCGCTCCAGCGCCATCGCGCGCGCCGCCTCCTCGTCCATCGTGGCTCCTTCCGGAGGCTTCCGCGACGCAGTGCTCGCGTAGTGCGCCTTGACGACGCTCGCGTCCGCGGCGGCGGGCGTCTTCTTCTTCACCTTGAACGAGCGGTCGAAGTCGCCGAGATTCCCGACGGCGTCGTCGAGCGATTGCGATTTCTCTTCGCCCCCGCCTTGAGCCCCGAGCGCCGCGGCGGCGCGCGAGCCCGAGAACCGCACGCCGGCGTCGCGCAGGGTCTTCCCCGCCGCGAGCACGGCGTCGTCGTACTGCTCGTCGTCGTCCAGGAACAGCTCCGGGGGCAGAGAGTACGCCAGGCGCACGCGCGTCACGGGGCGCCAGTGGAACTCCCGCCTCGCCTGGCCTATGCGCTCCAACGCTTCGCGCTTCTCCTCCTCCTTGAGCGCGAACGAGAGCTCGCGGTACTCCTTCTCGCCCATGTCCCGCGTCGCCTTCCGCGCCGCCAACGCCGCCGCGTTGGCGCGCCCCAGCCTGGGCTCGAACCCGAAGTCGCCGTCGTCGTCGTCCGCGCTTTTGTTTTCGTCCGCGCCGCGATCGAACCGCGTCTCGAGCGCCTTCTTCGTCGCTCGCAACGACGACGCCAAACGCGCCTTCTCGGCGTCGCGGAGGGTAATCGGGTCATCCGTCGCCGGACCGGCGGAACGCGCGACGTCGCCTGAAGCGCTTTGAGGAGCGCCTTCGACGTCGCGCGTGTCGTTCGCCCGAACGGGAACGGGCGTCTCTCCCCTCGCCTCCGCCGCCGCCCTCTCCGCAGCCTCGCGCTCCAGCCTCTGCCTCCGTACCGCCGCCGTCGCGTTGGCTTTGCGCGACAACGTCGCCAGGTGCTTCACGTACGACACGAAGTGCAGCGCGTCGCACGCTTTCTTCCAGCGCGCGCGCGGATCCGAACGCCGGAAATCGGCGAGTTGCGACCGTATGCGCTCGAGGCGCGCCAGGCGCGCGATCTCGCTCTCCGCGCGGACGCGCGCGGCGTACGCCTTGTCCGTCCGCGCCTTCTTCAGCGCCGCGAGCGCGACGTCCGCCACGGAGCGCAGCGTGCCGCGGTGCAGGTCCACCCAGCGCATGATGTACTTGCGCTGCACGGGAGTCGCCATGATGGGCGGCTCCTCCACCACCTGCAGCTTCACCTCCAGCCGCCGCCGCGCCGCCTCGCTCAGCACGTCGTGGAGCCTTTGCTTCTGCGCGGCGAGGCTGGCGGAAAAGCGGGACGGCGTGGGCGCCGCCGAGGGCGTCCCCGACGCGGAGTTCGCCGGCGCGCGCGTCCAGGAGCCGGGCGAGGGAGGGTTAAAAAACGGAGAGATCTTCGACGGTCCGACGCTCGTGTCCGCGGTGTCGGTATCGTCCGCGTCGTCCCGCTCCCCTCGAAGCGCGCGTTCGACGCTTCGCTCGAGCGGTTTCGCGAGGCGCGCGGCGCGTCGCGCCGTCTCCCCCGTCTCGCGACCGACCGCTCCGCCGGCCGACGTGCGCTTCGACAGCAGCAGCTCGCGCAGCTCGCTGCTGCTGCCGCGCTCGCGCGTCGTCTCCAGGAGGTCCTCCTCCGACGCGTCGGAGGAGGAGGACGAGACTGGCGCGCCGGCCTCCCGCCGCAGCGACCGCGACATCGCGCTGAGAGTCGAGAGCGCCTCCGCCCTGCCCACCGTGCGAATCGCGGCGCGTCGGCCATCGCGGGCGCGCTCGGCGCGCGACTCGATTGTGCCCGCGCGATTGGGGAACAACGCGGGCGACGCCTCCAGCACGAAACGCCAGGGCGAGTCCGACCCGGCGGCTGCCTTGCCGGAGGGACTGTCGCCCTGGCTCGGCGTCCCGGAGGAGGGCATGACGCTCGCCTCTGACGCGCCCCCAGCCTGCCGCGCACGCCCCGAGCGCGAATCGAAATGCACCTGCATCCAAACAGAGGTTGTTTGTTCTGACATTGTTGTTGGAGCGCGAGCGCGCAAGCCGGGGATTTCAGGGTCTGTGAACCAAGCCTCGACTTGGACCAATCACCGCTCTAGAAAAAAAGTAGATCTTCACGACCGGCCGCGAGCTTTCTTGGCGGTTTTGCCGCCACCGCGAGGCATTCTCGACGCGCGGCGCAGCCGGCGGTGGCACCCGTGCCGCCCGTTCCGCACGCGGTCTCGAGACCCTCGGGTGTGCTCGGCGCGACCGGGAGCTTCGGATCCGCGCGCGGCCTCGGGGAGAGGTCCGTGCGAAGCCGACACGGCCTGACGACTCGGCGCTTCACGCGTTCGCCGAGATTCGGATATCCGTGTCGGGATAACGACGGGGCGCGTCGCCATGTCGTCGTTCGCGGCCACGCGGGTCCACGCGCGCGCCGCGCGGGTCTCCCCGCGCGCTGCGAATGCGCGGAATCTGCCCCGCGCCGGCTTCAGAGCGCCCGGGTCGTCTGGAAAACTCCGCGCGCGCGCGCGTCTGCCGCTTCACACGATGCCTCGCCGAGACGCGAAGATGGTCGGGCGGCGCGGCGGCTTCGCCGTCCGCGCGGTGGCGGACGCCAAGCCCCCCTCGCCTGTGAAGCCGGTGGAGCACAAGCCCCACGAGCACGACCTGCTTGCTCTGTCCCCCACGAGCCGGGAGGACCGCGTGGATCTGCTCATCGTGGGGTGCGGCCCCGCGGGTCTGTCCGCGGCGGACCGCGCCAGCGAGAAGGGGCTCCGCGTGGCGCTGGTGGACCCGCGCCCGCTCGCGGTGTGGCGCAACAACTACGGCGTCTGGGTGGACGAGTTCGAGGAGCTGGGCCTGGACGACTGCTTCGCGAACGTCTGGCCCAAGGCGCGCGTGGTGATCGACGACGAGCACCCGGAAGGCATCCAGCTGGACCGACCGTACGCGCAGGTGGATCGCGTCAAGTTGAAAGACAAACTGCTGGCGCGGTGCGTGCGGCGCGGCGTGCGGTTCGGGGCGTGCGCGGTGGAGGACGTGCGGCACGAGCGCGGCGGCTCGGTCGTCACGCTCAAAGGTGGCGATCCGAGCGATCCAAACTCGGAAGGGGCCGGTAAAGAAGTGCACGCGAAGATGGTGCTGGACGCCACCGGGCACGTGCGCAAGATTGTCGAGTTTGAGCGCGATTTCACCCCCGGGTACCAGGCGGCGTTCGGGATCGTGTGCGAGACGGCGGAGCCGCACGGGTTCCCGCTGGACGAGATGCTGTTCATGGACTGGCGCGACGGGCATCTCGACGCCCGCTTCAAGTCCATGAACGACGAGCACCCTACGTTCCTGTACGCCATGCCCTTCGGCCCGAACAAAATCTTCTTCGAGGAGACGTCGCTGGTCGAGCGCCCGGGGTTGGAATTCGACGACCTCAAAGTGAAGCTGCAGCAGCGCCTGGAACGGCTGGGCATCGAGGTGAAGAGCGTGGAGGAGGAGGAGTACTGCCTGATCCCCATGGGGGGGGTGCTGCCCACGCTCCCGCAGCGCGCGCTCGGCGTCGGCGGGACTGCGGGCATGGTGCACCCCTCGACCGGGTTCATGGTGGCAAAGACGCTGCTCTCGGTGCGGTCGCTGGTGGACACGCTCGCGGAGGAGCTCGCCGGGGGGGAGGGCGACGAGCGGATCGACGCGGACGCGGTTTCCACGAAGGTGTGGCGCTCGGTGTGGCCGGACGATGAGCTGCGCATGCGCACGTTCATGTGCTTCGGGATGGAGACGCTGATGCAGCTGGACATCAAGGGCACCAGGCAGTTCTTCGAGACGTTTTTCCAGATGTCCGAAGACATCTGGGGCGGGTTCCTCTCGTGGCGCGTGAAGCCCGCGGGGCTGGTCAAGCTCGGCGGCGTGCTGTTTCTCAAGTTCAGCAACTACATGCGGTTCAACTTCGTGTGGTCCGCGCTGCCGTTCATGCTGAGCTTCATCAAGAACTTCGCGGACGCCGGCAACGAGTTCGACTCGCAGAAGTGGGGGGGCATGGCGCTCCGGAAGAGCGAGGAGACCGCCTCGGCGGTGCCCGGCCAAGGCCCGATCCCCAAACCGAACGCGAAGGCGGTGCGGGGCGCGGCGAACCCCTGCGACGAGCCCATCACGTCTTCGCCCCTGGACTTCACCGCGCTGGTGGGCGGGGACGTGGACACGCCCCGCGCGGCGTCGCAGCTCCGACCGGACAAGGAGTGGATTGAGTTCCAGCAACGCAAGGTGTTCCAAGACCAAGCCACGCTGGCCGAGACGCTCGAGCCCCTCGCCGTCGGCGACGCCGTGGACGCGCTGGTGGTCGGCGCGGGCCCCGCGGGTTTGGCGGTGGCGGCGGAGCTGGCGAAGCGAGGCCTCGACGTCGGCCTC
>Ga0181560_10005229_pt1 | contig 11654 bp, 8 predicted proteins | sample 011ome_20_FD_133751 | JGI IMG/M metagenome (GOLD analysis project Ga0181560, IMG submission 133751) | Coastal salt marsh microbial communities from the Groves Creek Marsh, Skidaway Island, Georgia - 011509CT metaG (megahit assembly) | ecosystem: Environmental > Aquatic > Marine > Intertidal zone...
AGGCGTACATCGAGGTGACAGAGTATTGCGAGAAGCACGACACGACGATGGAGGCGATCGCGGAGGAAATTCGCTCAAAGGTGAAGGAAGCGACGGGCGGATTGACGTGCTCCGTCGGCGGCGGGTGCTCGCGTCGATTGGCCAAAGTGTGCTCAGACTTCAACAAGCCAAACGGGCAGTACATCTTGGGTACGACGCGTGACGATATTCTGAAGTTCCTTCGCGACTTGCCTGTGCGCAAAATGTACGGCATTGGGAAGACGCTGGAGAGGATACTGAACGAGTTTGATATTAAGACGTGCGGCGATTTGCTCGCAAAGCGCGCGACGATGCTCGCCTTGTTCACACCGAAAGCGTTCGACTTTTTGCTGGGCATCGCGCTCGGCATCGGTACCGAGTGTCATCCGCGCGAAACGCCCGAGGGCTCGGGCGGACGAAAAGGTGTTTCCAAGAGCGAAACTTTCAAGGCGACGGCGGACAAGGCTTACTTGGATGCGAAAATGACCGAGCTCGCGACCGAGGTGGCGTTAGAATGTCAGAGGCTCAATTTGAAAGGCCGCATGGTGGCCGTGAAGCTGAAACGAAGCACGTTCGACGTTATTCAACGTCAGACCACGCTCGCGGGGCCGACGAACGATGTCAAGACCATCGTGAATAGCGCGTTGCGATTAATGCGCAACGAAAACTCAATCGGGGCGAACATGACTCTACGCCTCGTCGGCGCGCGAGTTTCGCAATTCGATCACGAAGAAGATGTGCCAGAAGATCAGAAGCGTATAGATAACTTTCTTCTTTCACCTAAGACGGCCTTGACGCAAGCCGTCGCGTCTGTAGAAGAAACCTGGACGTGCGACGAGTGCGCGCGGACATTTCCACTGAAGCAGCAGACTGAACATCTCGACTGGCACGTCGCGAGACGATTGCAATCAATGGACGACGCCGAACAGTCGCGCGCGCGATTCGCGGCTTCGCACAAAGTGCCGTCGAAGAAACCTCGTCAAGGCGACCTACGAAGCATGTTCTTCACGAAGAAATGATAGAAATAATTTAGCCGTTCATTCGTTCATTGTACATTCCTAGATTTAGCGCGCGGATGCGATCAATTATTCCCACGTCGGCGCGCCTCACGCTCCTCCCACAACGCGACCAATCTGTCTCGTTTCGCTCGACGCATCATGAGCTCCTTCGGAGTCGGCGGCGCTGGCGCGTTTTGCGCCACAGTTTCCAGCGGTTTCCTGGGCATCGGCGTTGAGCGCAGCATGGTTTGCATTCGTCGAAGCCACGATTGATACACAGTCATATCCACGAATCGCTCATGGGCCGTCAGGTCGTCCGCTAAATCGAGCGTCGCGACGAGCAAACACAACTGATTGGGTTCTAAGTTCTTTGCCAAGAGTCGCGGTAAATCGAGCCACGCCTTGTGGCGTCGTCCGCCGAGCATGAGCGCGGTTTGCGCCGACGCCGGTGTACGGGACATGAGCTCACTCAAGTAGCCGCACAAGACTGCCGCCTCGTTCGCTCCAGATCCCGTAGAAAGTCTCGTCGCGGCGAGTGTACCAGCATGTGTGGCGTGGACGAATTCCGACAGCGTAACGTCCTCAACGTATCCGCACGCGCAAAGCATCGCCTCGAGACGATCGAGCGCGCGAGGGCTAGCGCGCTGAGGCTCGAGCTTTTCCATCACGTTCCTCAGATGCGCAAGCGTGATTCGACCGATCGAAGAGCCTTGCAAGCGGAACAAAGGCTGGAGCAAGTCGAGACGTTCTCTCGCCACCGTCCAGACGATGCAGCACAAATCATCCACGAGCGGACGCGCATGCGTAAACTCAATCGATTCGATCAAGGGTGGTGCCGACGGCAGTGGTGATTCGACATCCACATCATTCGTATCATCCATCTGAATGTCCCTCGCGGGCGCGTCGTACTCATAGTCTTCTTCTTCATATTCGTCCAGTCGCTCGTACGGCGCCGTGTTGCTCTGAAGAAAGTGACGCAAATCTATTTCGTCTTCGCCCTCTGCGACCGCACCGCCGTGAACCTGCTTTTCTACCGCTCCATAGCTCATCAGGTTCGGCCCACTCGACGATTTTCCGAGCAAAGGTGTCTGCGCCGCCGAATCATTCAGTTCGCGTTTCGTCGAGGCGTTCGTCTCTTCTCCGATTTGAATCGGCGGCGGAACCTCCAACTCTTTCACTTTCCGCACATTTGTCCCTCGTGAACTTTGCACCGGTCGAATCGGCGACGCCGCGCCGTACGTGGACTCCTTTACCACAGGCAACAGCGGCACTCGCACGTCCCGCCACTCCCTCGGCGAATCGCCGTCATCTTTGGCGCCGTACTCCGCCAAGCTCGCGTTGGTCGCCAAGAGCGGCTCTGCGGCCCCACTCTCCCTCGCCGCCGCGCTCATACTCTCCCCGGGCACGGCGTCGTCCACCGCATCCAACTCCAAGACGATCTGCGGCGAATTTTCCACCGCGTCCTCCACCGCGCCGTACGAGTCGCCGCGCCGCAACAGCGGCTCTCGCAGCGTCGCGTTATCCTCCACCCTCGGCGATTCCGCGCTCGCCCCGTACGCATCGCTGTGAAACGAGCTCGCGTGTTTCAACAGCGACACCGACGCCGCCGGCGCGTCCCGCACCGCGTCGTCCGCATCGTTCGCCGTCGTCGCGTCTTCGCCTTCGCCGTCGTCGTCGTCGTCGTCGTCGTCAAACCGCACCCACTCCATCGTCGCCGCGCCCTCCCGACCGTCCATCGACAGCGTCGACGCGTCCAACTCCACCGCCGCCTCGCGCGCGTCGTCGTCCTCGCTCGACAGCGCCGAGATCGAGCCCGCGTCGTCGCGCGCGCGCGCGGTCGTCGCCAAACGGTCGTCGTCCTCGAACGGGTTCCGCGCCGCGCCCTCGCGCGCGCGCGCGCCGCCCCTCTCCGGGGTCACGATCCCGACGCCCGGAACGAAGAGCTTCGCCCGCGCGTTCAGCGCCGACGTCGTCATCGCGCGCGCGCCGCGACGCCGCGTCGGTGAATGCCGACGGCGCGGTGCGCGGCTGGATGGATGTCGACGGTGACGCGGCACAGCGCGCCGCGCGCGCCGCGCGCCATGGACCGCTACGTCAAGGGACGCACGCTCGGTGAGGGCACGTTCGGCGTCGTCCACGAGGCGCGCGTCGAGGCGACGGGCGAGCGCGTGGCGATCAAAAAGATTCGACTCGGGAAACTCAAGGAGGGCGTCAACTTCACGGCGATACGCGAGATCAAACTGCTGCAGGAGATCGAGCACGAGCACGTCATCGCGCTCGTCGACGTGTTCGCGCACAAGAAGAACCTGAACCTGGTGTTCGAGTTCTGCGGCGGGGACCTGGAGATGGTGATCAGGGACAAGACGGCGCCGCTGGAGCGAGGGGAGGTGAAGTCGTACGCGATGATGACGCTGCGAGCGGTGGCGCACTGTCACGAGAGATGGGTGCTGCACAGAGATTTGAAACCGAACAACCTGTTGATCGCGCCGAACGGGTGCTTGAAGTTGGCGGATTTTGGGTTGGCGCGGATATTCGGGTCGCCGGATAGACGGTTCACGCATCAGGTGTTCGCGAGGTGGTATCGCGCGCCGGAGTTGTTGTTGGGGTCGAAGACGTACGGACCGGGCGTGGATATTTGGGCCGTGGGGTGTATCATCGCGGAATTGATGCTCCGGCGGCCGTTCTTCGCGGGATCGTCGGATATCGATCAGTTGGGGAAGGTGTACGCGGCGCTAGGGACGCCGACGGAGACGAATTGGCCGGGGGTGTCGGCGCTACCGGATTTCATCGAGTTTGTGTACGTGCCGCCGCCGAATCTTCGCGATACGTTCCCGAACGAAACGGACGAGGCGCTGGATCTGTTGCGGAAGATGCTCGAGTACGATCCGAATAAGCGTATCACCGCCGCGCAGGCTTTAGAGCATCCGTACTTTCACACCAAGCCCGCGCCGATTCCGTACGAACAGCTTCCGAAGCGGTTCGTCGCGAAAGAAGCCGAGGCGAACGCGGCGGCGGCGGCGGCGGCGGCGGCGGCGGCGGGGGATGAAGAGCCAGCTTCACCCGCGTCCGCACGTCAGCCGAAGACTGGCGAGAAACGTAGACTAGAGGACACCACCGACTCGACGGATCCAAACTTTCGCCCGAAGCTCGACGAAGAGGACAGGGAATCTTTGCGAAAACGAAAAGGCGCACTCGACGCCGCGTTCGCTGACGTCGACGGAGACGACTGATTAGGACCGTAATACTATAGCTTACCCGTAGTGAAGTGATTTACAACTCGACGCGCGCGCGTCTTACTAATCCGCCGCGTCGACGCGCGGCGCCTCGCCTCTCGCCGCCCCCGCCAACTCCGCCTGCATCCGTTTCAACTCCTCGGGATCGATTCCCTCTAATATCTTCGGCGCCACGACCGCTAAAAACACCGACATGATCACCATGAGCGCCATCGGATTCCTCAGCAAGCTCCCCAACGACACGCTCGACGCCGGCTCGTAGTATTCCAGCGTCGACGCCGGCGTCAATCGCAGCGGCTTCGTCGGCACCGTCACCGTTCGATCCTCGGCGAGATATGCCTCGACGTCACCGACCTTTCCTCCGTCTCCGTCGTCCGCGCCGACGATTCGCACGGCGACGGGCGGAAAATTCAACCCGACGGCGTGCACGTCCAGCACGTGTCTTCCCGCGGGCGCGTCCCGCACCGCGAACGTCCCGTCTCCTCGCACTTTGGCCCCGATCTTCCCGTGCGCCTCCGTGTTCAGCGTCACTCGAATCGTTCGCGTGTCCACGCCGTGCGCGCGCAGCGCGCCCTCGTCCAGCGCGCCGTCGAGGACGTAACGCTCGCGCGTCACCACCGCCGTGTTCGCGCCATCGCGCGTCTTCATCGTCCCCTCCTGCGCCGCGCGCGCGCCGCGCAGCGCCGCGAGCGTCGCGCACGCGCAGAGTGCGTACCATCCGATCGCGCGTCGCCGCGTCGCATCGCGTCGCGCGCGCATCGCGTCGCGCTGTCCCGCGAACGCGCGGTGCGTCGCGCATTCAAAACCTCATTCGTCGTCGCCGCGCGTCGACGCGCGCGCGCCGTCATGATCACCGACGACGCGTACGGACGATGGAAGTCGTTGGTCCCGTTCGTGTACGACTGGTTCGCGCACACGCGGACGTCGTGGCCGTCGCTGTGCGCGCGCTGGGGCGAGGTGCTCGACGCGAACGACCATCGCTCGCGACAGCGCGTCTATCTCACCGAACAGACCGAAGGGACGACGGCGAGCGGGAAGCCGACGCCGAACACGATATTGGTGTGCCAGGCGGAGGTGGTGCGACCGCGCGTGGCGGCGGCGGAGCACATGATTTTCGATGAACACGCAAAGTCGCCAATTTTAAAGAAGGAAAAGGCGCTGTGGCACCCGGGAGAGGTGAATCGAATGCGGTGCGTGCCGGGGAAAGAAAACGTGCTGTTGACGCACACGGATGCGCCGGAGGTGTTCGTGTTCGACGCGAACGGGCCGGGAGGGAAGCAGAGCGCGTGTAAGAGAGCAGACGGGACGCAGTACACGCCGCCGACGGCGTGCTTGCGAGGACACACGGAAAACGCGGAATACGCGCTGGCGGTGTCGACGGTGGGAGAGGTGGTGGCGAGTGGAGGTAAGGATGAAAAGGTGATGATTTGGGAGCTCGGAGATGCGAGCACGGGGGGCGGGGCGAGAGGAAAGGAGGAGAAGGAGGGAAGCGGCGCGCCCGTGGTGGGCGGCGGGTTGAGCTCGACGGAACTCGCGAGACACACGTCTATTTGGGCGCGCGTCGAGTTTTCGGGGCACACCGATACGATCGAGGATGTGTGCTTTAACCCACGGAACGAGCGGGAGCTGTGCTCGGTCGGGGATGATCGGAATATGTTTTTTTGGGACACGCGAACGAAGAAGGCGGCGGGGTTCGCGAAGGGGGCGCACGCGGACGACGTGCACTGCGTCGCGTGGAGCGCGTTCGAAGAGCACGTCATCGTTACTGGTGGAAAAGACACCACCGTTAAGGTTTGGGATCGTCGAACGCTGTCCGATAGCTCGAACGAGGCAATGCACACGTTCGACGACCACACCGACAGTGTTTTGTGCGTGGACATGCACCCGCAGGCAAAGGGGGTTTTCATGACAGCCGACGAAGTAGGCCGCGTGAACGTGTTTGATTACTCGAAAGTCGGCGCTGAACAGAGTGCGGAACAAGCAAAAGCTGGTCCGGCGCACTTGGTCTTTCAGCACAGCGGCCATCGTGGGACGGTTTGGGATATTCAGTGGAACCCTTACGACTCCTGGACCGCGTGCTCGACCTCGGTCGGGGACTTTCAGAATACTTTGCAACTCTGGCGCGTGAACGATTTGATCTATCGCGACGAAGAGGAGTGCATTCGTGAGCTCGAACAACATCGGGATATCATATGTGGTCGCGCGGCGCTGAAACAGTCAGAGCCGTCGGTGAAGGAGGAAAAAACGGACGCCGACACCGACGGCGGCTCTATTATCATCGAAGACGACCGCATGGACGAAGACTAGATCAAAATTTTGGAATCAAAAGACTAGAAATGAAGTGTATCAATCATGAACTGAAGTGTATCTATCATGTGTGCTAACTGCGCTAACGTTCTGCTCCGAACGCGCCGAGTCCGACGCGTTTTCCTCGAGTCGTCGCGGTGACGGGCTCCGCGATGCCCTCGCCTTCTCTACCTACGCCTGAGCCTTGCCCTTGGAATCCCATCTTAGCGAGCATGCGGCTCCCGAACCCAGTGGTATGTTTTTCAAACGCGCCGTACTCGTGTCCCGCGCCGACAACGGTGCCGCGCTTCTTCGCGCGAGCCTTCTCGATGAATTCTCGGTCCCTTGCCTGCGCCTCGGCCGCGCGTCGCGCGCCGCGATTCGGATACACGACCGGTTCACCGTTGGCGATGGGTTCCATCGACGGTTTCTTGCGAGAATCCTCGTCGTCGTCGTCGTCGATGAAGACGTCGAAGTCTCGCGCGACACCGCCAGAAATGAATTGCACTGCAGGTTTCGCGCGTCGACGCGTCTTCTTCGCCGGCCCGCCGCGCGTACTTTTTGTCGACGCGCGCGCCCCGCGAACGTTCGTCGAGCGCGGCTCTCGTCGAGCGGCAGAATCTATGTGAATGATCGCGTGACGCCTCTTCCCACCACCGCGAACTTCGAGCGCGCAGTCGTGCCGTTTCGCGACCCTCGCCGCGTCTTCGAGCGAAAGCGACGTCGGGCACCCGACGTACGCCGCGCCCGCGTCGATCGCCGCCGCGATAACGCGCGACCACTTCGCGTCGGCGTCGTCGTCGTCGAAATCATCGCTCGCGTTCGCCGCGAATCGCGCCTCGATTTCTTCTTCGTCGCTCGAATCCCACGGAGGCTCCGGCGGCCCGCCCTCGACGTTCATGTTCACGATCGATCGCAACTCTCGCGCGAGCCTCGCGTCGCGCTCATCCTCGTCCTCGTCGAACTCGCGCGCGTCCTCGTCGCCCGCGAACGCCCCGTCGTCGCCCTCGTCGCTCGACGTCGCCCCGCCGCGCCGCGAACGCGCGTTCTCCGCGTAATCCATCGCCGCGTCGTCGTCCACGCTCGAGCCGTCGCTCCAATCCTCGTCCGAGCGCTCCGCCGCCGCCGAGGACGCCGCCGCCGCGTTCGCCGACGCCGACGCGCCGCCGACGCGGTCCAGCGTCACCTCCACGCCGCCGACGCGCAGGATCCGCGCGCCGCGTCCGCGCCCGCGTCCGCGCCGTCGCGTCCCTCGTCGTCCGTCGCGCGTCGCGCCGTCGCCGTCGCCGTCGCCGTCCGAGCTCGACCGCCCGGCGATGATTTCTTCATCCGTCCACCGCGCGCGCCGCGCGTCCGCGTCCGCGCGTCGCGCGGGCATGCGCGCGGCGGACGCACGCCGCGTCACACGATGCCGCGCGCGACGTCGAGCGACGACGCGCGACGGCGCGCGCGCGACGGCGCGACGCGCGTCCGGAGACGCGCGCGACGACCGCGCGCGTCGTGGCGAGGCGTCGCGTGCGCGTGCGCGGTCGTCGCGACGGCGACGCGCGAGGCGAGGGGTGCGTTCGGGACAAGATGCGACGACGACGACGCGACGACGCGACGGAAGAAACGGAAGAGACGGAAGAGACGGAAGAAACGGAAGACTGACGCGTCGGCGCGCGACCAGGCGGCATCGCGAGCAAAATGGCGCTGAAGTACGGGAAGGCGGCGCTCGGGGAGGCGCGCGCGGCGCGCGAGGCGGGACGCGCGCCGCGCGGGTGGACGGCGCGCGCGGTGGATTGGGCGACGCGAAAGCTCGAGGAAAGACGCGACGACGACGAGGAGGGCGATGGTGGACGCGCGCGGAGCGCGTTCGAGGGAAGCACGGACGAGGGATGGCGGGAGACGGAGGATTGGGATTCGGGCGCGAGCGAAGACGCGGACGCGAGCGGAGACGCGGCGACGAAGGACGCGGACGCGGGATCGGTGACGCGCGATGAGGACGAGACGGAGAGCGACGGCGCGGGCGTGGGAATGCGAGTGATGTATCCGGAGACGTTCGATGAGGTCACGGCGGCGGCGAGGAACGAGGCGGGGGCGTGCGCGAGCGACGGTTCGAGCGACGACGTCGAGCGATGGCTCGTCGTCGCGTGCGCGCGGAGTTCACCGACGTGTCGCGATTTAGCGCCGAGACTGGCGCTGATGAGCCATGATAGCGCGTTCACGTCGAGCGAGGGCGCGGGGTACGGCGTCGGGTGGGTCGATTGTACGCCCGAAAACGCGAGAGGATGGTGCGTCAACCGACTCGGCGCCAAGGCGGTGCCGACGATCGTCGCCATCGCGCGCGGGCGAGAAGAGACGTACGACGGCGGATTCAAGGGAGATTTCATGCGAGAAATTCGGCGTTTCGCCACGTCTCACGCGGCGTCCGCGTCGACGAGTTGCTCGGCTTCGGGCGACGAGTAACCGACTCGGCGAGCGAAAGCCCGAGGCCCGCCACTCGCGGTCGCGCCATGGCGGTCGCCACCGGTGGACGTTTCGCCGAACGCTCCGCGTCGGTGAAGCCGATCGGACGCGAGCGCCCAGGACGTCGCGCGCGGCGTCGAGTGGTGCGCGTGGCGTCGACTCGCGACGCTCGACTCGTGGAGCTTTATTCGGGCATCGGCGCCACTCGACTCGCGCTCGAGCCTCTGGTGACGCTTAAAAGCGCCATCGCGGTGGATAACTCCGACGCCGCGAACGCGGTGTACGAGGCCAACTTCGCCGACGCCCCGCGAAGAGTCAACGTAGAGCACCTGGACTTGAACGCGCTTTTCGCATCTGGGGACGGGGACGAGGGACGACAGGGACGAAGGAACGACTACGTGTTGACCGTTTCTCCCCCGTGTCAGCCGTACACGCGACGAGGCAAAGGCTTGGCGTCCGAAGATCCGCGCGCTCGAAGCTTTCACGCGGTGATTGATCAGCTGCGCGCGATCGAGCACGTTCCCAGACGTATATTTGTCGAAAACGTCGTCGGCTTTGAGTCGAGCGACACGAGACGCGCGCTATTGAACGCGTTAGCAAGTCGGCGATACGACGTGAGGGAGTTTATCGTTAGTCCGATGGCGTTGGGCATTCCGTATTCGCGTTCTCGTTACTACTTGATCGCGACTTTGCGCGAGGGCGGGTTTCGCGCTCCGACGCCGGCGTGGCTTGCGGGACGAGAATTAAACGACGACGGATCCGTCGTCACCTCTGACGCGCAGAGCAGTCCGTCATCGTCAGCGACGCTCAGTGAGTACATAGTCGCCGACGCGGATGGGCGAGTGGACTTATTGTTGAGCCCAGATACGATCAAGAAGTATCGTCGCATGCTCGACGTGGTGCACGCGAAGAGTCGGCGGTGCTCCACATTCACGTCAGGTTACGGCAGTACAGTGTTCGGGGGCTCAGTCGTACTTCGCGGCGGTAACGATGAGCTTGTGTCGATGTTGGAAGTAGATGTAAACGAGACGTCGGGCGTCGCTCGAATCAGCGAGCGAGACATCGAACGTTTCGTCGGCGAATTGCGCTGGTTCGACGTTGAAGAAATCAAGAGGCTGCACGGCGTGCGGCGAGATTTCACGTTCGACGCGTGTTCGACGAAGAAGGCGATATTCCTCCTCGGCAACTCGATATCGGTCGACGTCGTTCGCGAAGTGCTGCGCCATTTGATTCAAGACGGTTAGGCGCGCGTATTTTTAGAAGATAGCGATTTAGAGAATAGCGCGATTTTAGGAGCAGGTTTCGTAGAAGTTGACGATTTCGCGCGCGACGCGACTACTTTCGCACGATTGAACCGTAGAGAACGATCGGCCCGGCCCCGCCGTCATCTTCTTCCGTCTCGAAATCGTCGGCTGTCGCTCGGATCACGACGGAACGCCCCGCGATGGAGTTCGACGTACCCGCCTTCAGCGTCGTGTACAAATCCTTGAAACTCGTCGTCGAATCGCCATTTTCGTCCGCGACGATGTTTCCTAGATCTCCAATGTGTCTGTTCAGCACGCATCCATCGCCCACGAAGTGGCACGCGCTCGCGCCAAACTTTTTCAACGCCGTCGGTCCGTGGTGCGGTCGCTTATCGGGATTATAGCTCTTCCCCGTGCACGCGCCCGCGTCGTCGCACCCGCTCACGTCCCCATTCTCGTGCACGTTGATCCCGTGTTTCCCCGGCGTCAACCCTCGAACGTTCGCTCGCACCACCACGACCTCCTGGTTCGCGCGGTTCGTCTCCAGCGAAAACTCCACCTCGCCGCTCGCCCCCGCGCCCGCGCTCGTCGGCGTCAGCCTCGCCGCGTACGTCGCCTCGCCCGCCCACGCGACGCTCGCGGACGCGTGCAGCGCCACCATCGCGCTCGCGAGCGCGCGCGCCGCGTCCGCGCGTCGTCCCGCGCGCGTCCCCGTCGCGTTATCCACGTCCGCGCGCGTCGCGTCATCGCGCGTCGCGCGCGCGCGTCGCGTCGTCGCGCGCGCCGTCCCTCGGCGCGTCGCCGTCGCCGTCGCCGTCGCGCGCGTCGTCGTCGTCGTCGCCATCGCCGTCGCGCGTCGCGCACTGCGGCGTCACTTCGCGCCGACATGCCGACCGTCGACGCGCTCGCGCTGATGCGCGAGCGCAACGCGCGCATGCACAGCGCGGCCTCCGTCGCGCGCGGCACGACCGGATTCGCGCCGCGCGCGTCCGACGTGTTCATCGCGACGTATCCGAAGACGGGGACGACGTGGATGATGCAGCTCTGCCACCAGGTGCGCTGCGAGGCGGCGCGCGCGCGAGGCGAAGACGCGAACGGCGAAGCGTTCGACGAGATCACCGAGGTCGTGCCGTGGGACGTCGTCGCGCTGGATTGCGGGCAAGACCTGGACGCGGCGCAGACGACGACGCCGAGGCTGTTCAAGAGTCACGAGAGCGCGACGACGATGGCGCGAGGCGGGCGAAGCGTCGTCGTGACGCGCGAACCGGCGGATGTGTTTCATTCGTTTTATGAATTCTTGCCGGCGTACATGGGGATCGAACGCGGCGCGATCACGAGAGAGGAGTTCGCGGAGGCGATATTCGCGGGCGCGAGTCACAGTGGGGGGTTCGCGGAGCATTATTTGTCGTGGTACGACGCGGCGACGG
>Ga0181560_10005237_pt1 | contig 11642 bp, 6 predicted proteins | sample 011ome_20_FD_133751 | JGI IMG/M metagenome (GOLD analysis project Ga0181560, IMG submission 133751) | Coastal salt marsh microbial communities from the Groves Creek Marsh, Skidaway Island, Georgia - 011509CT metaG (megahit assembly) | ecosystem: Environmental > Aquatic > Marine > Intertidal zone...
GCGGTCTCGTCCGCGCGCGCGCCGCCGGGGACGGAGGCGACCATCGCCGCGCCGAGCGCGAGCGCGGGGTACGTCAGAGCCACGCGGCGAGGCACGCGCGCGCTCTCGAGACGCGCATCGCGCTTTGAGGATGACGATTCGGGGGGCTCGTCCGCCGACGCGACGATCGAGACGAACGCGTCTCGGGTCTTCGAGCGGGTCGTCGAGCGGCACGCGCGGGTCAGGCGCGCGGACGCGCGCGCGTTACCGCGGGTGCCCCGCACCAACGCGCGCGGACTCGACAGGCACGACATCGCACCGCCCGGACGCCCTCGCGTGTGGCGCCGCGTGAGACTGTCGAGCGACATTTATCCATCTCACGCGCGGACACCGATGGAAAGCAGAGTGTTTTTTTGTGTGTGTATCGATGACTGTTTGCCCGCACGACATGATGATTTTGTGTTCTCTCTTTTTTCGGACCGCTTTCCACCCGAGAAAAAATTGGAACTTTTCATATCGATGTCGAACACATCTGTCTTTTCGCGTGCGTGTCGAATCTCCCTCCCACACTCACTCGCACCATGGAGTCGCTCAAGAAGGCTCGCGCGCTGAGGAGCCAGCAGTCGCTGGCGGCGGATGCCGCCGAGGCGGAGGCCGCGCGGGCCGAGGCTGCCCGCGCCGCGAAACTCGCGGCGCTCCGCGAGGGAGAGGAAAAAGGCCTCACCTCGCAGGAGCGGGAAGAGGAGAAGGCGCTGGAGAACGTCGTCGCGCTGTTCCTGGACATCAAGAAGAAGCGCGCGGCTGCGGCGGCGCAGTCTGCCGAGGCCGCGGCGGCCTCGCCGGATACGCCCGAGAAAGCCGCCGAGGGCGCGATCGTGTCTGAGCTCGAGCGACCCTCCTCGGAAGACGCGCGGGATCCGTCGGGATCCTCCATCCCGGCGGTGACTAACAACGACGTTTTTCTCAGCGACGAGCTCGAAGTCTCCGAAGTCTCCGACGCGACGAACGACGCGACCTCTGAGCCGTCTGAGCCGCCCTCGCCTTCTGTGACGCGTCCGGCCAGTCCGACCAGCGAAACGCGGTGGCTTCCCAAAGGCAACGTCGCGACTCTGGTTCTGGACGCGGACGACCTCGCGTCCGCGTTCCGCGCGAACGAGCCGCTGCGCCGGCGCGTGTGCCGCAACCTCGGGTTGGCCTTCGACGAAAACGCCGGCGACACGCTCGACGCGCTCGCCGCGCGCGCGGTGGCCGCCGCCGACCGCCGCGAGGTGTGCCTCGGGAAGATGCCTCCTGGATCGCGCGCGCTCACCTGGCACGACCTGGAGCTCGCGGTCCGCGGCTGCGCGCCCGTGGACTACCAGCCCTCGCCCGACGCCGAGAAGAAGGCGCGCGCCCACCAGCTCCGCGGCGCCGCCGCGCGCGCCGAGCAGGCGCGCCTGGAGAGCGGCGGGTTCGCCGGCCTCGACGCCGCCGCCGCCGCCGCGATCGCCGCGCGCGCGCGCGACTTGGGCGTCAACCGCCGCGGCCTGTACACCGAGCGCGAGCCCGAGGTGTTTCCGGGCGGCGCCGTGTACGTCACGGACGCGGACGCCAAGAGGGCGCGCGACGCGCGCGAGAAGGAGATCGAGCAGACGCTCCGCGACGAGGGCATGCTTCGCGACGAGTTTCCGGGTCTCACCGCGGCGCAGGCGCGCGAGATCATCGCGGCGGTCAAGCTGGGCGGCGAGGTTGTTGACGTGGAGGATGACGAGGACATGAAGCGGCGCAAGGCGCGCAAGCTACCCGAGAAGCTCGAGCAGCTCAGGTTGACGCCACTCAAGTGCCGCTCCGCCGAGTTCGCGCGGAGGCACGGAATCGCCGCGTAAGCGTCGGACGCGGCGTCGGCGCGACGGCGACGGTCCATCCCCCCGGAACGCCGCCCTTTTTTTTTCCCGACTACTTTTATGTATATCTCTATCTCGTATGTACGCTACGCGCGGTACGCACAGCACTCGCGCCGCCGCGTTCCCCCGTCACCGCCGCGCGTCGTACGCCCTCTGTTGCTGCCTGATGTACCCGCGGATGAAGTCCCCCGACCCCACCTGCGTTATGGCGCCGTCCTCCATGTACGCCGCCATGTCGCAGTGCTCGAGCTCCTCCAGTCTGTGCGTGACCCACACCGCGGCGGCGCCGGTTTCGTCGACGGCGCGCCGCACGGCGCGCACGACGCCCGCCTGGTCGGCTTCGTCCAGGAACGTCGTGAGCTCATCCAGCAACAAAACCTGTGGGTTCTCCACCAGCGCGCCCGCGATGGCGACGCGCTGCTTTTGTCCGCCGGAGAGCGTCGCCACCTGGCGGTCCGCCACGGCGTCGCCGCCCAGGTTGACGGCTTCGAGCGCGTCGCGGACGCGCGCCGCGACGTCGTCGTCGGAGAGGTCGCTTCGGTTCCCCAGACCGAACGCCACGTCCGCGCCCACCGTGGGCATCACCACCTGGTGGTCGGGGTTCTGGAACACGAACGCGCGCGGCGCCTGCACGCGCAGGCGCCCGGCCCACGGCGCGTTGAGTCCCGCGAAGGACCGCAAAAGCGTGCTCTTTCCGCACCCGTTCGGGCCGAGCAGCATGAACAACATGCCCCGCGGCACGCGGATCGTCACGCCGCGGAGCGCGTCCACGGAGCCGGGCGCGCCGCGCTCGCCGTGCGTCAGCCACAGGTCCTCCGCCTCCAGCGCCCAGGGGGAAGCCTCCGCGGGGCTCGCCACGGGGGGCGCGCCCGCGAACGCCGCGGGGGGGGAGGTCCAGCCGCGGGACCCGCGCGCGCGCCGCGCGGGGGCGCGCGGCGCGGACGCTCGACGGGGGGCGCCGATGCACGCGGCCGCCGCCCGGCGCGACGCGCACGCGCCGACGCGGGCGCGAGCGCGGGGGGAGGGTCGCGAAGGACGCGTCGCCGACCGCGACGCCGCGAGCGACATCTTCGATCGCGAACGAGACTGACGGGTTCGGGCGAGCGCCGCGAGGCTTCGGGGTCGTCGGGCGAAACATCTTGCCGTCGTCGTGCTTGACTGCTGCACTGCTTGTTCGTTCTTCGTTCGTTCGTCTTCCTCTTTTTCTTTTTCGAAAACGCGTCGCGTGACGTGGCTCGGCTCACCTCTTCGGCGCGCGCCCGCGACGCACGCCCGCGTTTCGCGAGAGCCCACGAAGCGAGGATGCAGTATGGCGGCAACCAGGGCGGGGGCTTCGGCCAGCCCCGCCAGAACAAGCGCATGGTGATGGTGGACGCGCGCAAGAGTTACACCAACTCCTGGAGCACCGATCTCATGGGTGCGCCCTGCAGGAACCCGGGTTTCTGCCTGTACGCTGCGTGCTGTAACGTGTGCGTGGCGTACTCGCAGCGCAAGGAGATCATGTTCAACGACCTAACCAACTACACGTGCTGCAACGGCGGCATGTGCATCTCCGGGCGGCTCGGCGAGCGGTCCTGCCCCGAGTTTTGCCTGTGCGTGGAGGCTTTTTGTTGCTTCCCCAGCGCGGTGGCGACGAACCGGTTTATGATCCAAGACGAGATGCGCGTGGAGAACACGCAGTGCGACAACTTCATCATCGGCTTCATGCTTTGCTTGAACCAGCTCGCGTGCGTGTTCCGCATCGCCGCCATGATCTCGGGCAACGACGAGATCGAGCAGATCGCCGATATCCTGGACTGCATGTCCGACCTCACCTACTGCACGGTGTGCGCCTGCATGCAGACGCAGCACCAGGAGCAACTCAAGACGCGCGACCCCAACGCGCGCCCGCCGCCGCCGCACAACCCCATGGCGCCGCCGCCGCACATGCACATGCAGCAGATGCCGCCGCAGGGCAGGGCGCCGCCGCAGATGATGCAGCCGCAGTACGCGCAGCAGGCGCCGCCGCAGATGATGCAGCCGCAGTACGCGCAGCAGCCCGCGCACGGGTACCCGGCTCAGCCGCAGGCGTACGGCCAGCGGTACTGAGGCGTCGAGGCGTACGGCCAGCGGTACTGATCATCTGAAAGAAAAAAAAAAGGCGCGGGAGGCTCGCGGGAGCGAACCCCGAGAGGACCCCGCGACGAGACGCGCGAGCCGCGGATACCCTTACGATGTTAAAAAAACGTTTAAAAACGCGCGTTTCTTCTCGCGCCTTTCCTCTCATCACGCGCTCGTCGACGCGTCCGCGAACGCGAGCGCGGCGTCCAAGACGGCGGCGCACTTGTCCGCCGGCGACGCCGCCGCCGCCGCCTTGACGACGCGCCCGAGCTCGGACGCCGTCACCTCGATATCCGCCACCGCGGCGTCGCGCGTTTTGCGCGCGAGCGCGGAGGCGATGGCCGAGACCTTCTCCTTGACCGCGTCTTCCGTGGGAAGAGGGCCGGGAGGCACGACGGCCGCGACCGCGGCGGGCTTCGCCGGCGGCGGCGCCCCGGCGTCGCCCGCGGCTTCCGCGGCGGCGGCTTCCGCCGCCGCCGTCACCGCCGCCTCTGCCTCGGCGTCAGCCTCCTGCGCCGCCTCCGCCTTCGCCGCCGCCGCCGCCTCCGCCTCCGCCTCCTCCCTCTGCCGCTTCTTGCGCGCTTCGCGCGCGATCATCTCCGGGTCCGCCACGAACCCGGGCTGCGCGAACACCTCGCGGCTCCGCTTCTCACCGACGCCCGCCTCCGCGTCTCCCGCCTCGCCGCCGCGCGCTTCGTCGCCGCCGCGGCGCGCGCGCCGGTCGCGCGGCTCGTCCTCGTCCGGCGTCGGCGGCGTCGCCGCGTCGGCGCCCTCGCCCTCGCGCCGAGGCGGAGCCTCGGCGCGCGGCGCCGTCCCGCGCGCGTTCGCGTCGCGCTCCGCCCTGTGCCGCGCGATGGTCGCGCACCGGAGCACCAGCCCCGGGTCCAGCGCGCCCGCCATCTCGCGCACGGTGTCCTCCAGCGCGTGCGCGCGGGACACCAGCTGCCTGCCCTCGGGGTCCGCCGCGCGCCTCGCCGCCGCCTCGCGCGTCGCCGCGTGCGCGCTCCGCTCGGCGGCGCTCTCGCCGAGCCCGCCCCAGTACGCCTTGGCGGCGGTGACGATGAGCCGCGCGTCGCGCAGGAACGCGTCCACGGTGAGGTACCAGCCGCTGTCGACGCGCCACAGGAGCGTGGACAGGTCCATGGGGTCGCGCGCGCACTTCGAGTACCCCGGCGCCTCCTCCTCCGACACCGGCGCGTGGAAGTCGCTCCACTGCTTCTTGTACAGCAGGGTCGTGACGAGGTCGCGAAGGAACATGCGCTGCTGCCGCAGCGCGCGGTCCTCCTCGGCGAGCATAGCCGCGGTCGCCGCGTTGGCCTGCGCGGAGCGCGCCGCGCCGCCGCCAGAGCCGCCGCCAGAGCCGCCCGCGCTGGCGTCCGCGCGCGCCAGCACCTGCTTGGTGTAGTCCGCCGCGCCCGCCTTCTTGGTGGACGCCTCGGGGTCCCGCGCGCGCGCGTCGGCGGCGCGCGCGGCGCGCGCCGCCGCCGCGACGATGGGCTCGAAGTAGCTGGCGCGCGCCGCCGCGGACGGCGCCTCCAGCCGCATCACCTGCCCGTCGCCGAACACGCCGGCCACCTCCGCGTCCAGCTCCTCCGCCTCGCAGTCGCAGGTGGCGAGCAGCAGCAGCGGCAGGTCGCCGGGCACGTCCTCCATGAGCGCGCGCAGCGTCGCGCGCAGCGTCGGCGAGGCGCTGTCCCACCACAGGCGCAGGTGCGGGAGGAACAGCACCGCCGGCGCGGCGCGCCTCGCTTCGGTCACCGCGCCCACCAGCGCCTCCTCGGGCGACCGCCCGCCGTCCGCCAGGAGCGAGGGCAGACCCACGGCGTGCACCGGGAACTGCTCCAGCTCGTGCAGGAGCGCCGCCGCCAGCGACGCCTGCCCCGCGCCGGCGTCGCCCGCCAGCAGCAGGCGGGGCTGCCGCGCCAGCGGGCAGTTCACGAACTCGAGCGCCGCCGAGTCGGCGGACGCCGAGAGACCGAGCCCGTCGCTCTTCGAGAGACCGAGCCCGTCCGGGCGCCCGAGGACGTCCAGGAGCTCGTCGTCGTCCGACGCGTCGGCGTCGTCCGGGTCGAACGCGAACGGCGGCGCGCTGAGGGTTCCGGCGCCGCCGCCGCCGCGAGCGGCGGCGGCGGCGGCGGCTTCCGCCGCCTCGTGCGCCATCGCCGCGGGCGGGAATGCGCGGCGCACGCCGTCCAGCGCGCGCGCCAGCGTTTCGCCCATGAGCGGGCGGCGCAGCGCGCCGAGCGGGCGCGCGTGCGCCTGCGCGGCGCGGTGCGACGCCGGCGTGATGGCCTCCATGGCGGCGCGGAAGTCCACGCGCGTCGGCGCGACCTGCGAGGGGTCGATCACAAGCTTGTCGTCGCTCTCGTAGATCTGCGGGTACCGCCGGCGCAGCGCGTGCACCGCCGCCTCCGTGCACAGCGCCTTCAAGTCGGCGCCGCAGTACCCCACGCACTTCTCGGCGAGGTGCTCTAGGAGCCGCGCGGGCGGCTTTTGCTCCCAGTTCCGGGTGTGGATCTCCAGAATCTCCGCGCGCGCCTTGGCGTCCGGCAACGCGAACGCCAGCTCCCGGTCGAAGCGCCCCGGGCGCCTCAGCGCGCCGTCGATGGCGTCCACGCGGTTGGTGGCGCCCAGCACCACCACGCGCCCGCGCGCGTCGAGGCCGTCCATCAGCGCGAGCAGCGTCGCGACGATGGAGTTGTGGATCTGGTCCGTCTTGGACGAGCGCACCGGGGCTAAACCGTCGATCTCGTCGAAGAAGATGATGGAGGGCTCGCGCCTCTGCGCCTCCGCGAACAGCAGCCGGAGCTGCCGCTCGCTCTCGCCCACCCACTTGCTCAGCACGTCCGCGCCCTTGCGCATGAAGAAGGAAACTTCGGCGCCCGCGCGGCTGCAGGAAGCGGCGAGCGCGCGCGCGATGAGCGTCTTGCCCGTGCCCGGCGCGCCGTACAGAAGCACGCCGCGCGGAGGGGACATCTTGAACCGGGAGAAAACCTCGGGGTACAGCAGAGGCAGGAACACCATCTCCTTCAGCGAGTGCACGTAGTGCGCCAGCCCGCCAACCTGGTCAAACGTCAGCGAGGGATCCACCGCGAGCGGCGTGATCTCGGCGCCGGCGGCGTCGCCGCCCGGCGCGTTCGCGGCGCCTTTCCCGCCAGCCACGGCGCCGCCGCCGCTGGGAAGCACACCCCCTCCGAACCCGGGGGGTGCTAGAGGGTAGGGGTTCTGCGCGCCACCGGTTGGGCCCGGGCCCCACGGGTTACCGCCCCCGCCCCCGAGAGTAGGCGCGCCGCCGAAAGCATCCGTCTCGCCGTCGACGTCCGAGTCGTCGGTGTCGTCCATCCACCGGTGCCCGCGTCGCGGCGCGGCGGCGTCGTCACCTCCGCGGCGATCCCTCCGCCTGAAACCCCCTTGGTTCTTGGCGGCGTTCTTGCCACCGCCCGCGGGCCGCCCGCGCCCGCGCGCGCCGCCGGCGTTGTCCTCGGCCGAGCCCCCCCGCTCGGCGGGCTTGGGAGGCGAGTACCTCTGGATGGTGTTGCGTTCCCTCCGCGAGTACCGCTTGGGTTCCGCGTCGTCGTCGTCGTCGGGGTCCGGCTCGGACGTCTCGGACTCGTCCTGGTACTCCCCCTCGTCGTCTTCGTCGTCTTCATCGTCCTCGTCGTCGCCCTTCCAGTCGGGAGACAGGCGCGCGACGGGCTTCGCCGCGCGCGACGAGCGGCGCACGAAGTGCGCGCCCCCCTCCTCGTCCGAGGGATCCGACTCATCGACGACGCGCCCGCGCGCGCGCGCCGAGCGGCGGCCGACGGGCGGCGAGTCCTCGGGGTCCTCGCCCACTTCCTGCATCGCGGCCATGGCCTCGACGGCCGCGGCGCGGCGAGGGCGGCCGGACATCGCGCGTCAGGCAGATCTCGGGCGCGGGCCGATCTGAGACCGCGAGACGAGACAACAGTTGCTTTTCCGCGATTTCAAACGCAGCACACGGTGTCAGTTCCGCCAGATCCCGCATACAGACTGGCACTCGGCAGATACGCTGCCAAGTGTGCGGGAAGGATGCTGCCAAGACGCTCCACCTGCGGACGGCATACCGCGACGCGCGATGATCAATTCGGCGCCGCGCGCGGACCCGCGCGCGCTCTGCTCCGCCCCGGCGCGGGGCGCGCGTCCCGGCCGCTTCGGCATCGCGCTCCATGCCGGCTCCCACGGCCGCCGCGCGTCCCGCGCGCGACTCGGCGTGTCGCGCGCTGCGTCCGGCGACGCGGGCGACGCGTCCGAGGAGTCCTCCGGCGAGGGCGACCTGGACGCTCCCGAGCCTTCCTCCCTGGAGTCTCAGTTCATGACCATCCTGCGCGAGCAGACCACGCGCCGCCGCCTGGAGATGGAGACCCGCTGGAAGCAGGGCGGTCTGCGGCCGCGGGTCGTGCACGAGTCTGGGTCCGAGTGGATCCGCCGCGTGGATTTCCAGTTCCCGCTCGCCGCGATGGGCACCGCGTCGGGCGCGGTGCTGGTCAGCGAGTGCACGGACCACTCCGGTTCCCCCGACGAGCGCCGCGCGCGCTCGCGGCGGCTGGTGGCCTCCATGCCGGACGCGCACTCGCGGGATTGGAAGGAGGCGGACGAGCGGGGGCTGGGCGAACGCTCGCTGCTCGGGCTGTACGACGCGGGCGCCGTCACCGCGGTGGCGCTGGATGCGCGAAGAAGCGGCGTCGGCGGCGGCCCGCTCGTGGCGTCCGGCGGCCGGGACGGGTACCTGCGCCTGTGGCGCGTCCCGCGCGACGCCGTGGACGACGTGGACCTGCCGGTGAAGAAGAAGAAGTACCGATCCGACGCCGGCGCGCGCCTCGCGCGGCGCGGCGCCGCCAAGCACCCCAACGTGGTCACCTCGGTGACCCTCGACCCGGCGACCGACACCTGCTGGACCACCTGTTTGGACGGCGTGCTGCGCCGGTGGCACGTCCCGAGCGACGACGAGAACGAATCCGACGCCGCTGGAGTCACGCTGCTGGAGTCCCTCGAGACGGCCGCGCCCGCGCTCTGCTCGTCGCTGTGCCCCCTGGAGCGCGTCGTGTACGTGGGAACCGCCGACGGCGACGCGTACGCGTTTGACGCGGGGAAGACGTCTTCCTCGACGGCCGCCGGGGACGGGGCCGTACCCCCCGAGACGTCCGGTGCGCTGTGCCGCTGGACGGCGCACGAGGCGGGCGCGACGCGTGCCGTCGCCGCCGCCGCCGGGGGGTGCGTCACGGGCTCCAGCACGGGGCCCATCATGGCGTGGAAGTTCCGCCGCGGCGACGGGACGCGGGGCGCCGGAGACGGCGCGCCCGCGCTCGTCTCCAAGCTGCTGGGGCACGTCGCGGCGGTGGTGGGTCTGTCCACCGGGAACCCGGCGCACCTGGTGAGCGGCGCGCACGACGGCACGGTGCGCGTCTGGGACATGCCGAGGCTGTCGGACGCGCCCGGCGCGCGCGGCGCCGAGCCCGGGACGGACCTCGCGGGGGTCATCGATGACGTTCCGCTGGGCCCCGAGTCGGAGGCGGACGCGCGCGGATCGGGATCCGGCGACGACGCGTACGACGCGTACGACGCGTCGGGTTCGGGCTCCGGACCCGGCGGGCCTTCGTCCTCGGCGGAGGAGGCAGACGCCGCGCCGCCGCCCGCGCCCGAGCGGCGGGAGGCGCTCTACGCGGTGACCGGGCACACCGTGTGGCTGGGCGACGTGTGCGCGGATGACGAGCGCATCGTGTGCGACGGCGCGAACAACGTCACCATATGCTACGACTTCACGGAGGACCCCGACGGGGACGGGGAGATATGACGAGGGGAGGTGCGGCGCGGATCGGAGCGAGGAACCGCGCGTAAGTAGAACCGCGTTCGCATCACGCCGCGCGGCGCGTAAGTAGACATAGTCTTTTGTAGGTAGTCTACGTAGCTTTTTTTCACGCGCCTTGTGGAAATTATCCGGAGAGGAGGCGTCCGAGTCGGACTCAGAGTCGGACTCAGAGTCGGACTCCGTGCGCGGCTCGGGACGGCGAAAAAACGAACGAACGCGCTTTTGACCGTGAGGGGTGCGTTTGACCGTAGATGATTCACCGATGTAGGCGCGCTTTTCGGTTTCGAAACCTGTCTCGAGACCCGATCAACTCGGCCGCGATTCTCGAAAACACATTCCGCGCGTCCCATCGGACACGTGGAGAGACGGTTATAAGATTCCGAACTTTGCACCCGACCTGGCGTTTTCCCAAAGGGCGCATTTTCCGACAGTTGCCGCGTTTCGTTGGTTGTAACTCCTGTCTATAACTCGCAGGCATTCTGCGCCTCTAAAAACGAAGCGACTTATACTTTTTCACGTGTCGGTCAAGTCGAACCCCGTGTTGACGCGGACACTGTTCGGTGCGCGGACGCGGTCGCGGGCGCACGATGTCGACGACGGATGAAGATCCCGATAAAATGGTGAAGAACTCGTGGACTCCCGAGGTACGTTCATTCACGCCAAGTCGCGTTTCCCCCGCGCGCGACGCTTCCGGCGCGCGTGGCGCACCGTTAAATCGCAGGGAGGTTATTTCGCTTTTGCCGCGGCTTCGGGAGGAGGGTCGCCGGCGCGCCGCTTCGCGCTCGATCGCGATCGAGACCCCGAATTCCGCATCTCGCGTGCATCCCGCTCACTGCCCCCATCCCCAAACGCAGGAGGACGTGTTGCTTCGCGAGCAAATCGATAAGCACGGAGGACCGGGCAACTGGACCGCAATCGCCGAGGCGTTAGTCGGTCGCAGCAGCAAGAGCTGTCGTCTAAGGTGCGCGCGCCCCCGAACGCATCCGCGGGCGCGCGACGCCGCGGGAATCGCCGTGCGCTCGCCGCGCCCGCCTCCTGTGATCTCTCGCCGCGCGGCTCGCGCGTTTCCGGGCCTGATCCTCGAACGCCGACCCCCCCCACCCCCTCGCGTCCCCTCGCGTCCCTTCCCCTTTTCTAACCAACCGCTCGCTTTTGTTCCCATTCTCGTTATTCCTTCGGAACACACGCAGGTGGTGCAACCAGCTCAACCCCACGGTGAAGCGCGGGCCGTTCACCGAAGAGGAGGACAAGGAAATCCTCGCCGCGCATGCCGTGTACGGCAACAAGTGGGCGGTCATCTCCCGAGGCATCCCCGGCAGGTACGGCAGAGACGCGCGCGCCCCGCGGCACACGCCCGAACCAAGATTCAACACGCTCGGCACCCGTTCGCGAGATTCCGTGCGGTCCTTTCGTCGCGCGACGCTGAACCGTCGTTTCGTCGTTCACGCACCCCAGCCCGGAACCTTCGCGCGTTTCTTCGAAACCCCCCTCGCGGATCTGCCGATCGCGTTCGCGGGAAAACCTCGCTCGCGGCTTTTCGGTCTCGCTTTTTCGCCAATCGGACGAATGTCTGTTTTTCGCATCACGCGACCGAGACGGCGCTTGAAATTGAAAGGGCGAGCATCGGTCGAGACGCGCGGCGTTTTCGTTTTTCGTACGCGCGACAGACGGAGAAACGCGCGCCGAACGTACGGCGCGCGCTCTTCCTCATACGTCCGACGATATGTCTCGATCGAGCTCGACGACGACTGACCGAAAACGAAATCACCCCCCGTCTCGTGTGTGTCGTGTGTCGTCTCTTCACTTCGTCTCTTCACTTCGCAGGACGGATAACCAGGTGAAGAACCGTTTCA
>Ga0181560_10005245_pt1 | contig 11629 bp, 10 predicted proteins | sample 011ome_20_FD_133751 | JGI IMG/M metagenome (GOLD analysis project Ga0181560, IMG submission 133751) | Coastal salt marsh microbial communities from the Groves Creek Marsh, Skidaway Island, Georgia - 011509CT metaG (megahit assembly) | ecosystem: Environmental > Aquatic > Marine > Intertidal...
CATCCCCATCTCCGTCCCCATCCCCATCCCCATCCCCATCCCCATCTCCGGTCCGGCCCCCATCCCGGTCCCCGGTCCGCTCGGCGGTGGGGGCGCGGGGTGCGCACCGAAATCGTTTGGCGTGACGTATCCCGACCCCGGCGCGCCTCCTCCCGTCCCCGGTCCCTCATATCCGATTCCCTGTCCCATCATTCCCGGGGTGCGATACGTCGGACCTCCTCCTCCGTTTCCGCTGTCGAACCCGCCGAAGCCGACGCTCGACGGCGGGCGGTTCTGGTTCAGCGCGTGCGGCGGCGGCGGCGCGTGCGCGTGCGCGTGCGCGTGCGGGCCGCCGCCGCCGAACCCGGGGTGCCGCGGCGTGGGACCCATCGGACCCATCGGACCCGTCGGACCCGTCGGACCCGTCGGACCCATCGGACCGCCGGGACCCGGGCCGGGGTCCCATCGACGCGGCGCGACGCCGCCGCCGCCGCTGGGCGGGCGCGCGCTCGGGGGTCCCGATCCGGGGTGCGGGTTATGCGAGCCCCCGGACGGCGGTCGGTTCTGCGGGGAGGAGAGCGAGGCGGCGGGGACGAGACGGGGTGGATGAGAGATGAGTCGCGACGTGAGTTCGGGAAGAGGGCGCGCGACGGAACGAACGAAATGGGGAAGAAACGCTCGACGACGCGACGGACGCGACGACGCGGCGCGCGCGCGACGACGCGGAGAGACGTGACGCGCCATCCCGGGTCGCACCGGGGGATGTCCTCCTCCGGGGTCGTTCACCATCCCCGCGGCTCGCATCCGCGCGAAGAGCGGGTTCATCCTGCGCGACCGACGGCGCGTCCGAGGAATGGCCGCGCCGCGCGTCGTTCTTTCCCCTCTCGCGCGGAAAAAAAGTCGGTCTCGGAGGTGCCGACAGACAAATCTCATCACTCGACGCGTCGCCGCGACGGACGCCATGCGCGCGGCGGCGCGGACGATGGCGCGTCGTCCTCTCGCGTCCGCCGCGGCGTTCGTCTTCGGAGCGATCGCGGGCGCCGTCTTCGCGCGGCGGAGGGAGAGGGCGCGTCGTCGCGCGGACGGCGACGACGGCGACGACGGCGTCCGCGTCGGCCTCGAGGTGGCGCGCGACGAAGAATGGCGCGTCTTCAGGTGCGTTCTATACACTGGTCCCCATACGACCGCGTCCGCGTGGTGAACGCCGATCCTTAAGGACTTTTCCCGGCGCGTCTCTCCGCCCACCCCTCGCTTTCAATCCCCGACCGCGACGCCTTTCAACTCCACCTGACGCCTTTGAACTCCACCCCGACAAACGCCCCTCAGGGGGAAGCGCGTGGGGCTCGTGACGAACCACACCGCGGTGATGCCGCGGTCGTTGGAACACGCCGTGGACGTCATGCGCGCGTCGGACGGCGCGGTGGATCTCCGTGCGGTGTTCGCGCCCGAGCACGGCTTCCGCGGCGCCGCGCAGGCGGGCGAATCCGGCAGCGGTGCGCGGCGCGACGACGCGGACGCGTCATCGTCGGTCCCCGTCTCCGTCGACGCCGCGACGGGCGTCCCCGTGTACGACCTCTACGGCGTGCGCGGACCCGCGCTGTCCGACGTCATCGCCCGCGCGGGCGTCGACGTCATCGCGTTCGACGTCCAAGACGTCGGCGCGCGGTTCTACACGTACGTCTGGACGCTCTACGACGTCATGGTCGCGTCCGCGTCGATGGGCGACGCGGCGCCGGAGATCGTGATCCTTGACCGACCCAACCCGCTCGGCGGCGCCGTCGTCGAGGGCCCCGCGATCGTGGACGCGAATCTCGTCGGCGGGTTCCTCGCGCGCGTCTCGCCGATCGCGGTGCGGCACGGGATGACGGTCGCGGAGCTCGCGTGGATGTTCAACCGTGAGCACGTCGGCGGCGACGCAGGAAAGGTGCGTTCTGTACACTGGTCCCCATACGACCGCGTCGGCGTGGTGAACGCCGATCCTTAAGGACTTTTGCCGTCGTCTCTCTCCGCCCACCCCTCGCTTTCAATCCCCGCCCTCGACGCCTTTCAACTCCATCTGACGCCTATCAACTCCACCCCGACGCGTCGAAAAAGCCGGCGCGTTTAACGATCGTCCCGATGCGCGGCTGGCGGCGAGGAATGACGTGGGAGGAGACCAAGCTGCCGTGGATCCCGCCGAGCCCGAACGTGCCGACGCCGAGCACCGCGCTGGCGTACGTCGGGAACGCCCTGTTCGAGGGCGCGGCGGACGTCAGCGAAGGCAGAGGGACGACGAAGCCGTTCGAGCTCGTCGGAGCGGCGTTCGCGGATGGGAGGCTCTCGGCGCGGCTGCGCGACCGCGACCGCGCCGCGAGGGGCGGCGGCGGCGACGACGACACGACGACGGCGATGGCGACGACGACGGCGACGGCGACGACGACGACGACGGCGACGGCGACGGCGACGGCGATGGCTCGCGCGCGGGTGCCCGCGGCGAGGTATCGCGAGGCGCACTTCGTGCCGACGAGCGGGCCGCACGCCGGGCGAGTCATGACCGGCGTGCAGAGTTTCCCGGTCGGGTGCGTTCGTTCATTCTCACGTTTCGTTTTTCACCCATCGAGCACCCCGTCGTTTCAACCAGATACCAGACACTCGATCGATCCCCCTTTCAACTGACCGACGAATGAACTTTTATTTGTCACTACGTTGAATCGATCGCCCTCGTCAGTCCGAACGCGGCGCTGTTCCGCGAGGGCGTCGAGCTGCTGCTGGCGTGGAAGCGGACGTATCCGGGAGCCTTCGCGTGGCGGCGGCGCGGAGACGCGGTCGGCGCGGCGGCGGCGGCGGCGGCGAAGGACGACGACGACGACGACGACGACGACGGCGGCGGCGCGTATTTCGTCGACGTCTTGACGGGGAGCGGCGCGGCGCGGAGAGCGATCGACGCGGCGGCGGCGGAGGGCGACGAGGACGATCCGGGGGCGTTGGACGCGCTGTTCGCGAGCTGGGACGACGAGGCGGCGGCGTTTTACGAGGCCCGACGCGAGTTCCTGCTGTATTGACCGCGGTCCGTCTGTACACGCACTGTAGCGCAAGACCTTAGGAGTACGTGTACACGTGGCAAACAACTAAAATATTAATTCGTTCGACGGAACCTGCGAAACCTCGAACGCGCGCGCCATGAGGGCGCCGCTCCGCGTCGTCCTCCTCCTCCTCCTCTGCGTATCGACGAACGCGCGCGCGTCCTCCTCGGACGACGACCGCGCGCGCCTCGTGCGCGCCTTCCAGAACGCGCTCGCGACGCACGAGCGCGGAGACGCCTCAGATGCGCTGCGCGAGTACGAAGCCATCCTCGCGGACGCCTCCGCGCGACCGCACCTGAGCGCGAAAGCGGAGGCGATCCTGCGCACGAACGCCGGGGGCATTCTCTACCAGCGCGGGAACGTCGACGCGTCGCGCGCGCACTTCAAACGCGCGACAGAGCTCGACCCGTCGCACGCGGAGGCGCGCGTCAACCTCGCGAACCTTCTCTCCGAGGACGTCGGATCTCACGAGGACGCGTTAACGCACGCTCGCGAGGCGGTGAGGCTGCGCCCCGACCACGCCAAGTCGCATCACCTGCTCGGGAACGTGCTGCAGCACCTGGGGCAGGATATCGAGGCGGCGTTGCGGTTCAAGACCGCGGAGACGCTCGCCGCGGGCGACGCGGCGGCGAACGCGCCCGCGGGAATCTTTCAGATTCGCGCGACGGAAGTGGGCGAGACTAAGCCGTGGATCTCGCCGGACGGCCGCGAGCTGACCGTGCGGACGATCTCCGTGACGCCGCCGGTGTTTCGAGTCGAGGGTTTCGTGACGGAGCGGGAGAGAGAGGCGGTGATTCGAAAGGCGGCGCCGGAGATGCGAGAGAGCCGGACCGTCGCGGACGGCGGGAAGGCCGGGCCGACGCGGCGCCGAAAGAGCGAGACGGCGTGGCTGGTAACGCACGGCGACGACGCGTTAGAGGCGTTGTCGACGCGAGCGACCGCGCTGCTGAACCTCTCCGCGGACGTCGCCGCCGCGGAGGAGCGCGTGCAGGTGTTGAGGTACGAGAAAGGCGGCTACTTCGACGTGCACCACGAGAGCACGGCTTTTCTGCGTCGATTCGCGACGGTGTTGTACTACCTCTCCGGCCCGGGCGAGGGCAACGGCGGGCACACGGCGTTCCCGCTCGGTCCGCACGGCGAGGGGACCGGGGAAGGGACGGTCGTCGCGACCGCGGGGAACGTCACCGCCGCGTGCGAGGGCGGCGTGAGAGCCGCCCCGGTCCCCGGCGACGCAATTTTTTTTTATAATTTTGGCGTCGACGGCCGGGTGGACGCCAACGCGATGCACGCCGCGTGCGAAGTGACGGGGGGGACGAAGTGGGCGGCGAATCACTGGTTCAACCTCGCGGAGCGGCGGCGCCGATCGCCGCCGCCGCCGCCGCGCGACGAGCTGAGATAGATGGGCGGAGGAGAGTACGCGTAGTGCCTAGCTGGGAAAGTAGCGCGACTCGATTCTTATCGGAGACAGACGTCTTTTGTTAGTTACACCACGCGCGCGAGTACGTATACTTATACTCGTGACGACGACGACGACGACGACGCGTCACAGCTTCGTTCCCGCCTTTTTCCGCGTCGACGTCCGCTTCTTCGCGGGCGCGTCCCCACCCCCCAGCGGCTGCCCCGGGACCGCGTTCATGAGTTCCGGGGGCAGCATCATGCTCTTCGAGACGTTATCGAACGCGAACCGATCGCGCTCGACGTCGCCGATGTCGACGTCGTCGTCGTCGTCGTCGCCTTCCAACGCGGCGTCGTACTCCTCGAACTCTCCGCCCTCGCGCTTCGCGTAAGGTCATTCACAACGCACGATCGAAGTAGCGGGTGAGCGCGAGATCAAAGATAAAAAGGTAAAAGATAAATAATAGAAGAAGAAGAACCGGGTCGGACGCGCGGCGTAGAGTGAGCGATGCGTCCGGTCGTCGCGAGCGCGCGTCGGTCGGTCGGTCGTCGCCGTCGGCTACGGAAATGGATGGCGCTTTTTGTCAGCAGGGTACGTTCCGCGTTTCCGCGTCGCTAACCGTCTAAGTCACCCACAGCGTGTTATCGTCACTGCCGACGGCGCGCGCGACCGACCGAGCGCTTCGCGGACTTCCGAACGCATCGCATCACGCCACGCCACGTCACGAAAATAAAACAAAAGAGCGCGGAATCAAAAGAAAAAAGACGGAAGAGACGCGCGGGTAAGTAAGACCCTCACCCAGCCGCACAGCAGGTCGATCGAAAACGTCGCGAGCTCGTGCCCGAACAGCCGCAACAAGATGGCCGCTTGCGGCGACACGTGCTCGCCCTCTCTGCACACGACGTGATCCGCGAGGAGCTCGATGACGCCGCGGTTCAACTTCGTCGGCATCCCGTTCTTCCGCAGCGTCGGCTCCATCGTGTGCTCCATCAACCCTCCGTGAGGGCCGTGCACGGGCCCTTCTTCGATCACGATCGTCTCCGGCGCGAGGCTGCCGGTGCGCGCGTAATCGCTCACTTTGTACTTCTCGAGCGCTTTCTCCAAGTCCTCTTTGCTCAGGTTCGTCATCACGATCCCCGCGTGCCCGCGCACGTGCGCGCTGAGCTGATGCAACCCCTCGCGCTGCTCGTCCTCCGGTCCCTTGCCGAGCGCGACTTGCAGGACCTTGTTGCTGCCCATGAAAAATCGCGAGCTCTCCGCGAGGTCTGACTTGAGCTCTTTGAACGTGTTGTTCCGCAGGTTCTCCGTGCGGAACGCGTACACGGAGTCGTACTCGTCCAACGCCTCGCGCACGGTGTCGATGAGGCCGCTCTTCCACTCGCGGCCTTTCTTCTTCGTCTGCGTCAGCGCGATGACCTTGTCGCGGCGCGATTTCGGCATCTTCTCGGAGTGACGGCGACGAAGTACACACTATTTCGACGCCTTTCGCTTTCGGCGGCGCGGGGACGGCGCGCGAGGGAACGGCGCCGGGGGCGCGACCGGCGGCGTCGCGCGGCGCGATGCGCGGCGCGGGGTGGTTGGGTGACGGCGCGACGAGTCCTCGCGCGGGCGGCGGCGACGTCGTCTCGCGGCCGTGCGGGCGCGCGCGATGCGAGTGGCGGCGGTGGCAAGCAGTCTCGCGACCGCGGAAGCGTCGGCGACGGCGACCGACCGCGCAGACCTGACCCGTTTCAAGCGAGGGCTAAGGGCTCGCGAGAGGTCGCGGCCGCGGTCAACCCCGCGCAGCGCACGCGCGAGGAGAGGAAGAAGAGAGACGGGATGTCGCATTTCTTCATCCGGCAGTCGCGCGCGTTGCTCGGCGCGGTGAAGCAGACCACGGGGATCGTCGGTCTGGAGCCGATCGCCGACGCAAGGGGGGCGCTCGGCGCGATCGTCGCGCGCGTGCTGACCGAGGTCAAGACGCAGATCCCCGAGGAGGCGGGGTACCGCAAGGTCGTCGAGTCGGTGTACCGACACAGGCAGAAGATCATCGAAGAGGTGGAAGATCCCGCGCAGATCGAGGCGCGAATCGGATGCGGCCAGATCGAGGAGCTCGTCGCGCAGGCGAAGGACGAGCTCCGCTTAATTCCGAAGATGGCGGAGACGAAGCCGTGGGAATTCGATCACGCCATCAAGTCGATCGCGCCGCAAGGGAAGACTTTGGACGAGTGACGAGACGAAGCGAAAACGACGACGACTCGCTCTCGAAGTACCGCGTTGTAAAGTAAACCAACCACACGACAACGGGAGATGATCATCCGCTCGTCGCGACTCTAAAGGCTTCACTCGCTCCATCCGTTCGCTCGTCACGCGTCGTCATGGTACCGCCGCCACCACGTGGCGATCCGCCTCGCCTCGCGGTCGCCCGAGAGAAACGCGCCGTGCACCGTGTACGCGTCGTCCCTGTGCGTCGCCTCCCCGGCGAAATACAGCCGCGTCTCCGGGTACAGCGCCAACTTCCGCGCGCCGCGCTTCGCCGCGATCTCGTCCCTCGCGTCGTCGCCCGTCAGCGGCACCGCCATGCGATCGTAGTCCGCCTTTGGAGTTCAAAGACGTCAGTTGGAGTTGAAAGGCAACGCGGGCGGGGATTGAAAGGGAGGGGTGGGCGGAGATAGACGGCGGCAAAAGTCCTTAAGGAACGGCGTTCACCACGCGAACGCGGTCGTATGGGGACCAGTGTAAGGAATACGCACCTTGAAAGCGCCCACGGGGACGTACGAGTAGCTCCCTCGCGAAAACGGATCCTGCGACCACCGCGTGACCTTGTACTCTCGCGGCTGGACGACGCGCTCTCTGAACATCGATCGCAGCGTGGACATCACGTCTTCGAACGCCTCGACGTCGGTCATCGCCTCGACCTCTTCGATGTGTTTCGCGCGGACCCACGCGCACAGGACGCCGGTGAGACCCAACGCGTGAAGGTTCGCGAAGGTGTATCTGCCGCGCACCGGCCTCAGAAAGTGCGCGTCCTCGGGCCAGAAAACGTCCGCGGGGTCGAACAGCATCGCGACTCTGTTCTCCGTGCCCATCCCCAGGTTATCGATCGCGATCTGTTTGAACGGCGGCAGCTTCGGCTCGAACGCGACGTCGCCGTGCTGTAACACCCCGAGCGGGAGCGTGCAGAGGACTACGTGCGCCTCGATCGGTTTCTTTTGGTTCTTCACGTACACCTTGCAGACGGCGCCGCGTTTCGCGCCGCCGGCGGCGGCGGCGCCCGCCGGTCGCGAGATTTTCGTCACCACGTGGCCGAGCCTGACGTCTCTGAGCGGCCTCTTGTACTTCCCGTCCGGGTGAATCCCGTCGCGCAGCGCCTTCGCGACCTGGCCGTACCCTCCCAACACGAGCTCGTGGTCGCCGCTGAGGGGTCGTTCCATACAAAAACAGGCAGTTCATCGGTCAGTTGAAAGGGGACGCGATCAAATGTTGAAACCGATGGATGGGTGAAAAACGTTTGTATAGAACGCACCTGAACCCCTCGCTGACCATCCCCCGCAGCGACAGCTTCTCCATGGGCGCGACGTACAGATCGCTCATGTACGCGGTCATGAACTCGCGCTCCTCGTCGCTCGGATTCATCGCGTCGATCAGCGGCTGCGCGGCGGCGTCGATCGTGAGCTTCGCGTCCGCGGACTCGGTCGCGACGTCTAAGAGTTCGCCCAAGACGGCGTCGTATTTGTCCTCCGCGCTCGCCGTCGCGCTCGGCGGCAACCGCGCGCCGTCCGCGCCGAACCACGCGTTCCCGGACGGTCCATCGCGATGCTTCGGTTTCAAATTCAGCTTCAACGTCCCCGCGGCGTACTGAAATATCGGGTTCACCGGCGGGTCGCAGCACGTCCCGCACACGAACGACGCGCCGAGGTCGACGACGCGGCGTCGCTCCGCCGGCAACGACGACCCGAGCTCCTCGCTTCGCACGCGCCCGCCGATGCGCTCGCGGCCTTCGATCACGACGACCTCCGCGCCCATGCGCTCGAGCTGCGTCGCGGCGTTTAATCCGCTGACGCCGGCGCCGACGACGAGGACTTTCAGACCCGGCGGCAGAGGCTGCTCCGTGAACGGTCGCGGCGGCGGGATCGGTTTGCGCGTCGACGCGACGCCGCCGGTGCGCGTCCCGCGCTTGTTGCCGACGACGGAGACGCCGCGCGAGGAGGCGGCGGCGGCGCCTCCGGGGGATCCGCATCCGAGCGACTCCCTGCGCGCGCTCGCGAGCTTCCCTTGGTTCTTCATGGTGACGGGCCCGGGTCGTCCGCGGAGGTCGCCGGCGAGAATTGATTTCGCGCGCGTCCGAATCGCCGCGCGAGCCTTCTTCTCTCTCGCGCGCGCGGGCGCGAGGTCCGTCAGAGGGACGCCCGCGTGCAAATCTGCGATCGCCTCGTGCGAGATCGCGTCCTTCTCGAGCGCGGTGAGCAGCGCCATGACCGTGCCTTTGCCGCCGTGGATGCCCCCCGGGGCTTTCTTCATCGCGCACACGCTCTCCGCCCATCGAAGCGAATCCGACGGATCGTCGTGGAAGTAGTCCGCCTTCAGCCCCCACTCGACGCACGCGTCGCAGCGCTCGAGCCACGTCTTGCGCAGCTCCGCGGTCCACTCCGCGTTGAACGCCTCGGGCTTCACGCGATCCACGAGCCATCGCATCTTCTTCGCGAACGCGCTCGCGTCCTCCGCGACGCTCGCGGCGTGCAAAAACTCGCTCCGCACGCCGTCTCGCCACGCGTCCCATTCCGCAGCCTTCCCTCGCACCGCGTCCCAGTGCAAGTTATCCTCCACGCTCATCAGCTGCAGCGCGAGGAAGACGCCCTTGGCGACGAACTTCGCGCGAACTTCGCCGCCCTGACCCCCCGTCGCGGAGGACGCCATCGCGCGACCATCGCTGAACCCGAGCTTCGCGCGCGTCTCTTCCGTCACGGGGAAATTCGTATCCGCGGGTTCGCCCCGCGCCAGCACTTGCGCGACGACGTCGTACTCTCTCGCCGCGGCTTCCGCGGTGGGAAACTCCCCCGCGAAGCGCGTCACCGCGCGTTCGGTGTCCCAGACCTGCACGCGGAACATTCCGTCGTAGTCCGGCGTCCACGGCGTGTACTTCCCGTACGAGTCCTCCGAGGTCGTGACGCCGATGTATCCCGGGACGACGTCGGTTCGAATCTTCGTGCTCCAGCGCTCGAACCCGGCTCTCGCGGGGTCGACGACCTCGCCGACCGGGAACAAGCGAAGGTCGAGGCCCTGGCGGAAGCACACGGACGCGTTGAACGGCTCGTCCGCCATCCAGCGGCCGACGACCTGGACGGACTTTAGCGCCTTGTTCGTGCGGTCGTGATACACCGCGCGCGCGCCGCGCTTAAACCCGGGCGCCGACGGATGCCCGGGCAACGAATTCGCCGGCGGGAGCTCCGCGCGTTGATCCGCCGTCGTCGTCGTTCGCGTCGTTCGCTTCTTCTTCTTCGCGCCGTCAAAAGCGTTCTCTTTCTCGTCGAGGTCCGCGCCGCCGACGCCGGTCTTCCCGACCCTGGGGGCGCCGACGAGGACGTCCTCGAGCTCCCGACCGTCCATCTCCTCCTCGTCGCCGTCTTCGAATCGGACGAAGTAAAACCCTTCGCGCGCGTCGAACGAGACGACTTCGCCGTCGTAGTCTTCGCCGTCGAACGCTTTGACGACTTTTCGTCCCACGAGCGCGGCGCCGATGTTCTTCGCGGGCGGCGGCGTGGGGGGGTGCCGGGCGCGGAGGGCGAGCCGCGTTTCTTACCGCGTTTCGTCGCCGCGCCGCCGCCCGCCGCCGCAGCCGCCTTTTCCGCCGTCGCGCCGTCGCCGGATACGCCGCGTCGATGCCCCTTCGCGAAGCAATACTTCGCCGCGTTCCGCTGCGTCTTGCACTTCGCGCACTTGGTAAACCCAGGAGGCGGTGATAACGGCGTACCAGGAAGCGTTACCCCTTCTCCACGTTTCGTCGACCCGCCGCGCCCCGCCCCCGCCTTCTTCTCCTTCTCCGCGGCTTCCGATACTAGCGGCGTCAGCTCGCGGCGCTCGAGCTCTTCCTCGTCGCCGTCCTCGTACTTCACCTGGAAGAACTTCGCGTCGGCGTCGTACGCGGTCACGACGCCGCGGAACGGCTCGCCGCCGAAGCGTTTGATCAGGCTCCGGCCGACGAGCGCGCGCGCGTCTTTATCTTCTTCGTCCTCGTCCGCATCCGCCGCGGCCGCGACCGCATCCGTCGCCGCGTCCTCCGTCGTCTTCTCGCGCTTCTTCACGTTGTCTTCTCGCGGCTTCCCCGACGCGAGCGGCTTCCCCGGCGGGAGCGGCTTCGCGTCCGCGATGCGGAGTATCCCCGGCGCGATCACCTCGAGCAGCACCATCGTCGACGCGCGCACGCCGAGCGCGTCGTAGCGCGCCCGCGCGAGATGCAGCGCGCGCGACGACAAATCCAGGCGCACGCCGACGGCGCCTACTCCCTCTCCCAGGTCGCTGACGACGTCGACGAGCTGCGACTCCGCGCGCCCCGGCTGCGGGATCAGCGCGGGGATCAGCGCGGTGGGGATCTCGAGCGGGAGCGCGTCGTCGCGCGCGGTCGCCCACGCGGCCTTCAGCGGGGACGCCATCGCCGCGGAGAGGGATCGATGATCGATCGCGGGGGGGGAGACCGAGCGTCGGTACTGTATCACAGCGATCGAGCGGAGGAGGGATCGATCGGATCGGCGCGAGCGCGTCGCGTCGTCGACGTCGTCGGATCGATCGACGGAGCGGCGAGGTTCGCGTCGACCGCGCGCGTCGTCGTTCCTCGCGCGTTCGCGGCGAAGTGCGCGCGGGGTTCGCGCGTGTCGACGACGCTCGGTGCGCGTCGTGGAGGTCCATCTTGATTTTCGCGCGAAGGTCGTCGTCGTCGTTTGAACCGAGGAAAAAAACAGCGAAGACAGCTGGCGCGCTGCGCATCAGTCGAGCGCGCGCGCGACGTCCCGATGCGGCGCTCGCCCGCGGGGTATCGCGCGTCGAGCGCGCGCGGCGGCGGCGGCGGCGGCGGCGGCGCGCGAGCGCCGTTCGAGTACGAGTCCTCGTCCGACGACGACGTCGACGTCGCGTTCGATCGGCGCGCGCGCGAGATGATGGCCGACGCGTCCCCCGCGCCGAGACGCGCGGCGTTCATGGGAAGCCGCGGCGGCGGCGG
>Ga0181560_10005247_pt1 | contig 11622 bp, 9 predicted proteins | sample 011ome_20_FD_133751 | JGI IMG/M metagenome (GOLD analysis project Ga0181560, IMG submission 133751) | Coastal salt marsh microbial communities from the Groves Creek Marsh, Skidaway Island, Georgia - 011509CT metaG (megahit assembly) | ecosystem: Environmental > Aquatic > Marine > Intertidal zone...
CGCGAACGAAGAACGCACGCGGAGGGGCCGTTACTGACGGCGTTGGACGCGCGCGGCGGCGGCTTCGGCGCCGCCGCGGCTTTGTCGTCGTCCGACCGCGACGCGCTGACCGGCGCGGGAGAGGCGCACCTCGAGCTCGGGAGAATCGCGAAGGCGTGCGGGGACGACGGCGCCGCGGCGGCGCGGTTCGCGGACGCGTGGGGGTGTTACAGGAGGGTGTTAGAGATGGCCGCGGCCGACGGCGGCGGCGGCGGCGGCGGCGGCGACGAGGGCGTCAAAAGCTCCGAGCGGCTCGGCGTGTGTTACAACGGCGCGTGCGCGGCGTACCTCGCCGGGGACGTCCATACCGCGGGGATGTTGCTGTCGCAAGTACTCACGTGCGGCGGGACGACGCCGGAGGGGATATCGAGCGACGAAGACCTCGCGGGGATGCCGGCGGCGGCGTGGGGGGGGTAGTCGTATTAGACTCTAGTCATTCAACTTGCATCGCTTTGGCCAAACGACGGATGTTTTTCGCTGCCTCAGCGTTGCCCTGCTCCGCGGCCTTCCCGTACCATTTGAGCGCCTCGGGGATGTCCTTCTTCACGCCTTCACCTCTCTCGTAGCAGTTCCCGAGGTTGGATTGGGCGCACATCTCGCCTTGAGCGGCCGCTTTTTTGTACCACTTGACCGCCTCTTCGTGTCGTCCCTTGATGTAGTGGATGGCGCCGGCCTCGGTTTGTGCATTGGCGACACCCTTCTTGGCCGACTTTGTGAACCATTTCAGCGCCGTGTCGATGTTTCGCTCCACGCCCCGGCCGTTTTTGTAGAAAAGACCAAGGTTATTCTCACAAACCCTGTTGCCCTGACGCGCTCCCTTCATGTACCACTCGAGCGCCTTGTCGTAACGCTCCGCGCTGCCGTAGAAAAAACCGAGCTTGCACTGGTGAACCGAATGGGACAAGTCAGCCCCCGCCTGTGCGAGAAGGGCTTGAAGGCGTGTCTCGGGTAGATAGAGCACGCCTTCGATCCCAAGGACGTAGTCGCACGTCGTGTTCCACGTATTAGCCTCGTTCAACTTGACCGGACACCCCGTGAAGTCGAGCGAGGCCGGCAGCGAAGACGCGAACTTTGAAGCCTTCCTCCACGCCGTGTTCGCCTGCGCGAGGGCGACGCGCGTTCGGACGTCCGTCACGTGCGATAAGACGACGCTCGCGAGCTGCTCGTTCGCATCGAACGTCGGGGGCGTCTGCGTCTCCGCGTGCGCCGCGATCGTCGCTTTCGCGGCGTCGAGCTCCGACCTCGTGGCTTTGAGCAGTTTTTCGAGTTCGCCGACGCGCGCTGCGACGACGCCGACGCTCGGTGCGCTGTCGTCGCCGCGCGGCGGTTCGCGCTCGGAAGGATCGATACGAGGACGCGTACATGCGTTCCCCATCGCGCTCTCGATCGGGCGGTGCGAGCGTGCGGCGAGGGCGGGGTGGTTGTGGTTGTGGCGGCGGGGAGGTCTTCGCCGCCCCTTCTTTTCGAAAAAACTCTGATCGATAGTGACGTTTTTCACCCACCCTGTAGTTTCAACATTTGATCGCATCCCCTTTCAACTTACCGATGAACGTTTTTTGTGGCATTGCCCCGCGGACACGGCTGAGATCTCGCTCTCGGGGTTTAGGTTCGGTCCGAGACACCGAGAGCACGACGGCACCCGTCGCGCCGCGGCCACACGCGCGCGCGCGGAGGCGCTAAACTAGACTTCCCCGCGGGCGCGTTCACATCGCGGCGGAGAGAGAGAGAGAAAGAGAGAGAGCGCGTGCGCTCCGGGCGGAGAGCCGCGCCGTCCGCCGGCGACGCGCGCGCCGCGTCCGCCGCCGCCGCTCGCGTCGTAATCTCGCCGCGCGCGAGCCGCGTGTTTTTCTTTTCACGCGGTCGTCGTCGTCGTCGCGATGGGCGAGGTCTGGGAGGGATGGTTCACCGTCTGCGTCGTCTTCGTCGCGTTCGGATGCCTCCTGTGGGACGTCGTCGCGCCCGACCACGTCATGATGGGCGCGCTCGCGGTGCTCATGGTCTCGAACGTCGTGAGCGTCGCGGAGGGGCTGAGCGGATTCGCGAACGAAGGGCTCCTCACCGTCGCCGTGCTCTTCGTCGTCGCCGCGGGCATCAGCGCCACGGGCGGGCTGGACTGGTACATGGGCAAGCTGCTGGGGCGCCCGCGCACGATCGCGGGCGCGCAGCTCAGGCGCGTTCTCCTTTTCACACTGGTCGCCGTACGACCGCGTTCGCGTTGTGAACGCCGATCCTTAAGGACTTTCTCTCCCGGCGCGTCTCTCCGCCCACCCCTTGCGTTCAATCCCCGCCCGCGTTGCCTTTCGACTCCACCCCTGACGCCTTTGAACTCCACGCCGACAATCATCGCTTCGTATGGACAATTACCCTCAGGCTCATGGTCCCCATCGCGGTCGTGTCCGCGTTTCTCAACAACACGCCCGTCGTCGCGGTGATGATTCCAATCGTTCAGCGGTGGGCGGAAAACATTCGACTCCCGAAGGAGCAGGTCATGATGCCGCTGTCGTTCGCGTCCATCCTCGGAGGCACGTGCACGCTCATCGGCACGAGCACGAATCTCGTCGTGCTCGGGATGCTCAACGAGTGGAAGGGCGCGGACGGGACGTCGACGCGGACGTATAAGATGGGGCTGTTCGACTTGGGTCTGTACGGCGTCCCCGTGGCGCTGAGGCGCGTTCTCTTATCACACTGGTCCCCATACGACCGCGTCGGCGTGGTGAACGCCGATCCTTAAGGACTTTTGCCGTCGTCTCTCTCCTCCCATCCCTCGCTTTCAATCCCCACCCTCGACGCCATTCAACTCCGCTTCTGACGCCATTCAACTCCACCCCGACGTTCGCTCGCGTGGACCCCCCTCGACCCTCAGCGGGATGTGCTACGTCCTGCTCGCGTCTCGGAGGTTGCTTCCGGGCGGCGCGGCGGCGCGGCGGAGTGGCGGCGGTGCGGGCGGCGCGGGGGGCGGCGCCGGGGGTAAAGGCGGCGCAGCCGGCGGCCGCGGCGAGGACCTCATCGTCGGCGCGCGGCTGCAGGCGTGGAGCGCCGCCGTCGGACGCACCGTCGCCGGGAGCGGCTTGCGCGGCTTGCCCGGGCTGTACCTCGTGTCCGTGAAGCGCGACGAGACGCTGATGCGCGCGGTCGGGCCGGAGTTCGTCCTCGCGCAAGGGGACGTGCTCTACTTCACCGGGTTGGTGGAGAGCTTGGGGCGGGTCTGCGCGGAGTACGGGCTCATGGCGATGACGTCGGAGCACGACAGCGACGACGACGACGACGACGACGACGACGAGGTGGTGGAGGTGGACGGCGGCGGCGACGATACCGACGGCGACGAGGACGAGATCGCGCCGACGACGTCGTCGTCCCCGGAGACGGCGACGGCCCCGGGAGCGCCGTCCGACCGCGGCGTCGACCGCGGCGGCGTCGGCGGCGTCCCCGCGGCGGTGCCTGAGAAGAGCGAGCTCCTCGAGATGCAGGCGCGTTCTCCTCACACCGGTTCCCATACGACCGCGTTCGCGTGGTGAACGCCGTTCTTTGAGGACTTTTAACCCCGGCGCATCTCTCCGCCCACACCACGGTTTCAATCCCCGCCTTCGACGCCTTTCAACTCCGACTGACGCCTTTCAACTCCACCCCGACGTCGCTTTGTATGGCCCTCAGATGCTCGCGCGCTCGCAGTCCATCTGGGGCAAGAAGGGCGGCGGCGGCGGCGCGAAGACGAAGTCCACGAGAGGAGGAGGAAGAGGAAGGACTCGCGCCGGCGCCGGCGCGGGAGGGAGCACCGCGAGCGGGACGAGCGCGGGGGAGACGACGAGCGGCGGCGAGGGCGACGACAAGCCCATACCCCGCGACGAGAGACGGAGACGCGCGAGCGCCACCCTGAGCGGCAGCGTCTCGCCCGGCGGCGGTCGGTACACCGACGGCGACGACGACGCGGAGGAGCTCGACGGCGAGTTCACCGCGCGACGGTCGATCGACCGCGCAGAGCGCCGCCGCCGCGGCTCCCTCGACGCCTCGCGCGGGGGTGCGGGCGCGCACCACCACCACCACCACGCGCGGGATTACGCGTCGTTCGCGGTGGATCGCGGCGAACGCCGCGCGCTGAAAATTTACCGCGCCGACGCGGAGAAGACCGAGTCCGAGCGCCGCCGCGATCTCGAGCGCGAGCTGCGCAAGCGCGAGGCGGCGTCCTCCGCCGCGGAGAAAGCGCTCGGCCCGCCGAAGGTGACCGTCGAGGCGGACCCGGAGGCGGATCCGAACGACGCGAGCCACGCGGGGCGGATGGTGCTGGGCATCAGGTGCGTTCTACTGTACAAACGTTTTTCACCCATCGCTCGGTTTCAACACTTGATCGCGCGGGTCCCTTTCAACTGACCGGTGAATGCACTATTTTCGTATGGAACGGCCCTCAGCGCGACGGATCGCCCGGGGTTGCTTCACGACATCTCGCAGGCGCTGAACCGCTTGAGAGTGCAGCTGCTGCACTGCGAGGCTTCCGCGGTGGCGAACCGAAGCGTGTCGATATGGCGCCTGCAGACGGTGCTCGAGGAGACGACGAGAGAGGAGATCGCGCTCGTGATCGACGCGTTGTTGGCGCCGGAGACGGGCGTGGAGGCGGTGAAGAAGAAGGGGTCGATCGTCCTTCGCGTCCGCGTGCGCGAGAGCTCGCGGCTCGTCGGATCGACGCCCGCGGAGGTGAACTTCCGAAGCGCGTACAACGCCGCGATCGTCGCGATGCAGCGCGGGGGGCGGTCGCCGGAGGGGAAGCTCGGGACGACGCGGCTCGCGGCGGGCGACGCGCTCGTGCTTCAGGTGCGCGAGGACTCGCCGCTTTTGGAGCCGGCGCCGAAGGATCTGTCCACGACGGGCGAGTACGACTCCGGGGGCGAGGACGTCGCGCCGGCGGCGGCGAGCGGAGGCGGTGGCGCGGGGGGAAGGCTGTCGTCGCCGTTCAAGCGCGTCGGGAGCTCGAGCGCGAAGCTGTCGAGCGGCGGCGGCGGCGGTACCCCGGCGGGGAGCGCGAACGACCTGGTCGCGAAGGGCGAGACGCCCGCGGATTCCGCGCGCGCGAACCCCAACGGCGCGCTCGCGGGGATGTCGTTCCAGAGCAGGAGGAGGAACCCGGGAGAAAACTACTACGCGCCGCAGACGACGTCCGGGATCTCGAATTCGAATTCTGCCGCGACGGCGACGGCGACGGCGACGGCGACGCCGACGCCGCTCGGCTCTGGCGCCGGCGCGAAGCCGTCGACCGCGGGGATGTCCATCCGCTCGCGGCCCGCCGACGCCGCGTCCGCGGACGACGTCGCGCTCGAGATCCCCGACGGCGTGCCCGCCGCGCGCGACCCGGCGACGCTTCGCGCGCGGCGCGTGCGCGTCGCGCACAGGGACCTGGAAGTCATCGCGGACGGCGGCGGCGGCGGCGGCGACGGCAACGAGTTTCTCATCGCCGTCAGGGTCAAGCCGGGCGCGAAGAACTTCATCGGGAAGACCGCGGACGGCGCCGGGTTGCGGTCGCTTCCCGGGCTGTTCTTGGTGTCGATCGAGCGGAAGCGCGAGGATGGCGACGCGCCGAAGGGCCAGGCGGCGACCGCGGCGACGGTGGAGCCGCCCGCCCAGTCCTCGTCGTCGTCGTCGTCCTCCGCCGCGAAAACACTTTCGCCGCCGCTAACGCCGCCGTCGCTCCCGCCGGCGTCCGGCCCCGGAAGCGTCGACCGCGTCGACGTCGTGGACCCGACCGACGACGCCCTGCGCGCGGACGACGTCCTGTGGTACGCGGGTAACGCGAAGAACATCGCGATGATCCGGAAAGTCCCGGGCCTGGCGCCGTACTCGAGCGACCAGGTGTCGAAGGTGCGTTCTATACACTGGTTCCCATACGACCGCGTTGGCGTGGTGAACGCCGATCCTTAAGGACTTTGCCCGGCGATTCTCTCCGCTCATCCCCCGCTTTCAATCCCCGCCCGCGACGCCTTTCAACTCCAACTGACGCCTTTCAACTCCACCCCGACGTTCGCTTGTACGGAACGACCCTAAGATGAACGCCAACGAGCAAGAACGCCGGCTCATCCAAGCCGTCGTCGCGAAGACGGGCCCGCTCGTCGGCAAGTCCATCCGCGACATCAAATTCCGCACGCGGTATAACGCCGTCGTGTTGGCCGTTCACCGCGAGGGCGTGCGCGTGCACGCGAGAATCGGCGACGTCGTGTTACATCCCGGAGACGTCCTCCTCCTCGACGCGGGGCCGGATTTTCACCGAGAGGCGTCGCACGGCGGCAGCGGGTTCGCGCTCGTGTCCGTGCTCGAAGACTCCGCGCCGCCGCGCTTGCGGCTGCTCGTGCCGGTGCTCTTCATCGCGGTGGCGATGATCATCTCGTACACCGCGGGGCTCACCGAGCTGATCGTCGCCGCGCTGTTCGCCGCGGGGATCATGATGTGCGTCGGCGCGCTGTCGGGTACGTGTCGTTTTCATTACTCACGCGCCGGTTCCCGTGCCGCGACCGCGTCGGCGCGGTGATGAACGCCGTTCCTCGAGGACGGGCTGACGGACTTTCTCTCCCCCCGGCGTTCGTTTCTCTCCGTCGCTCTCTGTCGTCCAATGCCACAACATCCACACGGGTCATCAAATTACTAACCAATCACATCACCTCCCGCCGCGTCGCCTACCAATCAAACGCCCCGCAGAGCAAGAAGCGCGAGACGCCATCAAGTGGGACGTCATCGTCACCATCGCCGCCGCGTTCGGGATCAGCAAAGCGCTTCAAAACAGCGGCGTCGCGAGCGCGGTGGCGAACAAGCTCGTGGACGCGGCGACCGCGTCCGGGACCGGCTACGTCGGCCTCCTCGTCGCGGTGTACCTCGCGACGTTTCTCATCAGCAACGTCGTCACGAACAACGCGGCGGCGGCGTTGATGTTTCCGATCGCCGCGGAAGCCGCCGAGATGCAGGGCGAGTCGCTTTTGAAGATCGCGTTCTGCGTCATGCTCGCCGCGAGCGCGAGTTTCATGTCGCCGTTCGGGTACCAGACGAACCTCATGGTGTACGGCCCGGGCGGGTACGTCTTCGCGGACTTTCTTCGGTTCGGATCGCCGATGCAAGTCGCGCAGTTGATCGTGAGCGTGACGGTGCTTGCGTTGGGGGAGGAGTGGTGGTGGACGTGCTGGCTGACGCTCTCCGGGTCGTTCGCGTTCGTGTGCGCGGTGATGACGCGGGAGAGGAACTACTGCGGGGAGGGCGTCGACGCCGTCGCGCGGTTCGCGCGAGGCGCGGTCGCGAAGTTGAAGAAACGACGCGACGGAGGCGGCGAAGGCGAAGGCGAAGATGGCTGGGAGAACGAAGAAGAAGAAGGCGAACCTCCTCCTCCGACGGCGGAGGCGAACGACGCGACGCGGTAGCGCAGAGTGTTCGTTTGACGTGATGTACTGACGTAATGTTACAACATGTGTGTTGGTACACGTCTTTCTTTCTCGTTCGTTCGTTCCTTCTGCGTTTGGTACAGACTAGTCGTCAATTCTTCGAAACACGTGATGATGAATGAATGATGAATTTTTGGTGCGCGTCGTCGACGCCCGGCCCCCCCCCCGTCCACTGGGTCCCGCGTCGCCTCGTCCGTTCGCGTCGTCGTTCGCGTCCGCGGTCGTGCCGTCGACGCGCGCGGTATTCGCCGCGCGTCGACCGCTCACGCTCTCGCGGGACGGTTCGTTCGTTCGTTCGCTCCGCCGCCGCCGCCGGTCCAGTTAGCCTCCAGCTGGCACACGCCATGATGAGGTAAAAAGCAACGACCCTGGAAGCCGGCGTCTCTCGCCCGTCGGTCGGGGCGCGAACCTACCCCCCCCCCTAGTGCTATAGTTTTGGTACAAGAGAGCCGCGGATCGCGTCTACGGATCCGCGTGCGACGTGCGGATCGTGAACGTCGTCTGCTGGTTCGCGTCCTCGAGGCCTGGCGCGCGGGAGGGGGAGGAGGAATCGCCGCGTCAGCGTCTCTTTCCGCGGGGAAAAAAAATACGGGAAGGAAAAAGCAACAATTACACCGCCGAAGGACAGCTCCGGGAACGGCGTATCGCGCGCGTCGCGAACGACGCGCGCGTCCCCGCGCGCGTCGTTCGCGACGCGCGCGTCTGACTGATCCGTTCGAAACGCGCGAGGGAGGAAATCGATCGCGCGCACCCGCGGTGACCGCCGCGTCTTTCAGCGGCGACGAGCCGTGCGTGTTCGTGTACGCGAACCCGTACGCGAAGCCTCCGCCGAGGCACGCCTTGGCGAGGACGTTGTGGTTCCTCGCGAGCATCGAGCCGACGGTCATGACGTCGACGTGAGAGAGTTTGTTAAGGTTAAGCGGCGCGGAAGAGAGCGCGATGGAGAGCCGTCGCTTTTGAGGCGACGGACGGGGTCCGGTGGTATGGGTGATGGGATGATGCGCTGGCACCTTTTATTCAGCTTTCCATAGCAATTTCGTAGTACGATACGTGTTGTCCTGACTAAAAGCGCTGCCAGAATTTTAACCGTAAAATTCCCGATTTTTTTGGGATTTGCGCGCGAGCTGGATTTTTTTTGTGACTCAGCACTCGGACGCGCGCGTATGCGCAAACGCACTGATTTCGCGGGCGCGACCGGAGATTTGGTGGCGATACGGCACGAGCAAACAGTCAGAAGCATCGTTTCGTACGTAGTACGCGAGTAGTACGCGAGTAGTAGACGCGCGCGACGAGACGATACGCAGCAGCAGCGCAGCGTTCGATCGAGGCAGAACCTACCGCCCGCGTCGGAGCGCATCAACACCCGCTTCGTCGTGATGTCCGCCGTTGCCTCACTCGCGTCCGTCGCGACGCGCCTTTCGCGCGGGTGCGTCCTCCGCCGATCCGATCCGTCCCCGGTCGCGCGTCGTCTCTCGGCTCGGCGCGCGCGCGCCCCCTCCCTCGCGACGACCGTCGCTTTTATTCTCGCGTCGTCGTCGGTCGTCTCGCTCGTCGCGTCGCTCCGCGCGGGACGGCGGCGGCCGCGCCGCGCCTCTCGCGCCGCGCCCTCGAGCGCGCCCCCAGGAGTCTCCGTCGACGTCGCGACGGCGCGGAGGCGGCCGCGGCGCGTCGAGGGGCGCGCGCGCGCGTTGATATTTCTCTCCCCCAAAAGCGAAATCGTCCGCCTCTCTCCCGTCGCATACAACGACACTTTTCTTTTCCAAAACCCTGCCTTTTTCTGATGAGCGTCGCGGCGCGGTCGCCTCTATCCACGCCTCCCCCGCAGATCCGCGCCGGCGAAGACGAGACGCGCTTTCGCGGCCCGCCAGCTCCGCGCGACGGCGACGGAGGAGGGCGCGAAGAAGGAGGAGAACTTCTTCAAAGAAGGTCTCCCCGCGGTCATCATCAACAACACCGAGGCGCGTCCTCCCGCGAGACCACGTTCGTTCGGTTTGGAACGAAATCTCGCCGGCTGGAAAAAAATCACATCAATGAGGCGGCGGCGCGGTCTCTCAGTCTGCGCCCGCCGCCGCACCGAACCCCGCGCGAGTCCAAACCCTCTAAACCCTAAACCCTAAACCCCCTCCCCCCCCCAAAACCACCCCCAGGACCCCCTCGCGACCGTCGTCACCGTCGCGTTCGGAGACGTCCTCGGACAGCTCCTCGACACCGCCGCGTCGCTCAAATCGCTCGGCCTCAACATCGTCCGCGCCGAGGTGAGCGACACGACGGAGAGCGGCGTGAACAAGTTTTACATCACGGACGCGCGGACGAGCGAGAAGATCACGAAGAGCAAGACCCTGGAGCTCATCCGCATGACGATCATCAACAACATGCTGCAGTATCACCCGGAGGCGGCGGATTACCTCGTCGAGGGGCAGGCGCGTTCTGTTACCACACTGGTCCCCATACGACGGCGTTCGCGTTGTGAACTTCATCACTTAAGGACTTTCTCTCCCGGCGCGCGTTGCGTTTCTCTCCGCGCGCCACCCCTCGCTTTCGACCCCGACGCACCGCGAATATTACGCCTTTCAACTCCGCTTCTGACGCCTTTCAACTCCGCCCTTTCAACTCTACCCTCGACCCTCGTCGACCAGCACATCGAGATGCCGGGCGACCGCGACGCGGACGCGAACCCGCTCGGCGCGCGCGTCGCGCCCGCGGTGAAGACGTCCGTCGTCGTCGATAACACGTCGGGGGCGCGGCAGAGCAAGCTGATCATCACGACGACCGACCGACCGGGGCTCCTCGTCGACATCGTCGCGACGTTGAAGGATCTATCTCTCAACGTCATCTCGGCGGAGATCGACACGATCGGTCCCAAGGCGTACGACATCGTCTACGTGACGTACCAGGGCGGCGCGCTGAACAAGAGCATGATCGAGCTCGTGACGAACGCGCTGACGTACCACCTCACCCGGCGCGATATCGAGAACAAGAACTCGGAGTCGTACTGACGAGACGGGGTAAGAGGTTGGAGGAGGAGGAGGAGGCTGAGGAGGGGATGACTTTTTTTGGTTTGGATGATTTTAGATTTGCGGCGGCGGCGGCGGCGGCGGGGGCGGGGCGAGGGATCGATAGAGCGGGAGAGCGGGCGCGGGCGCGTCGAGCGCGCTCCCGCGGTGGGACGGGGACGATGGCGATCGAGGGGAAGCGTGACGCGACGCGCGCGATTTGATTTGTACTTCGAGGACGACTGGCGTTTGTCGCGAAGAGACTCACCCTCCCGTCGTTCGACACCACGTGCGTAGAGATCAGTGTTCGTCAGCGAGATCACGCTCACGATAAAACCCAGCCGCGGAAAGCGCGCGCTGCCGGCGCCGACGGATTCTCGGCCTCTTCCGCTCGTCGTCGCGCGCGTCCGCGCTCGTTGCGCGCCGCGCGGAGGCGAGTGCGGCACCACGCGCGCGAGGCGAGCGAGCGGTCGCCGCGAACGCGAACGGCGAAGGGGCGACCTCGCGCGAGGGGGAACGCGCGCGCGCGGGCCCCCGATTGGATCGATCGAGGGGCGGCGTCGATAAAAATATAATCGCGACGACGACGATGATGACGACGCCGCCGCCGACGGCCGCGTCGCCCTCGGCGACGACGCCGCGCGCGATCGCGCCGCGATGCTGCGCCTCGACGCGCGCGTCGTCGTCGCGCCTCGCGCGCTTCGGCGTCGTCGCCGCGCGCCTCCGCGTCGTGATCTCCCCGGCGCTCTCGTCGCGTCTTCGTCGACGCCATCGTCGCGACGACGAATCGTCCGGCGCGCATCGCGTCGCGCGTTGGGCCGTGGCCGTCCGCGCCGCCGCCGCCGCCGCCGCGCCCGACGATAACGCCGCGGGAGGAGGAGGAGAAGACGCCGGCGGCGGCTACGGCGCGCGACGGAAGGCGGAGAAGACCGAGGACGCGGAGAGGTGGATCAAGCTCGTGGACGGACGAAAGCTGCAGAGGAAGAACTGCACGGCGGAGGAGATCAGGGAGTACGAGCAGGAGCGGTACTTCAAGCGCAAGAGGGAGCGGGGGCAGCAGCGCGGCGGCGGCGGCGGGGGGGGGGGGGGGGTTCGGGGGGGCGGGGGCCGGGGCGGGGGGGGGGGGGGATTCTGGCGGGGGGGGGGGCACGCCGGCCGGCGCCGGCGGGGGGGGCGCGGGCGCG
>Ga0181560_10005254_pt1 | contig 11610 bp, 8 predicted proteins | sample 011ome_20_FD_133751 | JGI IMG/M metagenome (GOLD analysis project Ga0181560, IMG submission 133751) | Coastal salt marsh microbial communities from the Groves Creek Marsh, Skidaway Island, Georgia - 011509CT metaG (megahit assembly) | ecosystem: Environmental > Aquatic > Marine > Intertidal zone...
AAGTCTTGAGGCGGACGAGGACGCCGAGACCGAACCGGTGGGGAGCGCGTTCGTTCGCGACGCCGTCGCCGAGAACGTTTCGAAAAAAACGAAACCCGCGGTGAGCTCGCGCTCGACGCGGTCGCGCGGCGCCAAGCGCGCGCGCGTAGCCGAAGAGACGACATCCCTCCCGCGGTCCCTCCCGCGAGGAGCTCGCGGGCGACCACCGCTCGGCGCTCTGTCGTCCAACGAGACGTTCCGAAGGTCCGAAAGGTCCGAAGGTCAGGAACCGAAGGAAGGGCCCGAGGGGCCCACCGGAACGTTTCCCGGAAAGAAGGAAACGCGAAGCGAAGCGCCCGACTCGAGCGGCTCCGGCTCGAAGAGCGTCGGCGCGCGACGCGGGCGCAAAGCGCCGGAATGGGCGGTTCACGCCGTGGAGACGATGGGTTTGACCCTGGGGTGCGCGAAATGCCGCATGAGCAAGTACGGGTGCGGCACGTGCCGCGAGCGCGCGGGGATCTGTGACCCGAAAGAAAACCCGCCCGCGCTGGCGTTGCCTTGCTCGTCTCCGGAAGACGTCCGCGTGGCGGACTCCGGTTTTGGCTCCGCGCGGCGGCGCGGCGGCGCGACGGCGGCCGCCGCGGCGTCAGCGGCGAAGCGACTCGGAGGTGTTTTGGGTTCTTCGCGCGGGAAGAGGCGGCGGACGGGAAGCGACGGAAGCGAGGAGGCGTTCGTGAACGTGGGGGACATCTCGGACGTCACCACGAAGGCTGAGCTGAAGAAACGTCTTCCCCGCGGCGTTAAGCTGGGGTGCTCGAAGTGCCGCCAGTGTTGGCGCGGGTGCAACGCGTGCCGCAAGGCGAACGGGGTCTGGATTGCGCCCGCCAGTAACTGGGTGGCACGCGGCGCCAGCCAGTCGCCGCCGAGCGGCGCGTGCCTCGCGTTACCGGCGTGCTGACGCGTTTAAGTTGCTATCGAGAGTAGCTCTGTTAGAGATACGCGTGTGATGTGGTATCGCATACGCGTTTCCGTTCCAAACGCGCGGCGCGCGCGCTTCGTCGTCGTCAAAAACGTCGTCGTCAAAAAACCCTCTTTAGCGTCGTTCGCGCTCGATTACCGTGATGAGACGATGCGATCGCGTCATCACCTGAAGTTGGTCCCCCTCTCCCCGCTCGTCCCGACGCTCGTCGCGACCCCCCGTGCCTGCATTTGCTTGAGCGTGTCGCTGAGCCAGTCTAAGCCTTCGTACAAACCGAGGCCCTGCGTGGCCACCGCGCTCTGCACGTGCCACCGGCGACCGCGCAGCTCCGCCAGGCCCATACGCTCGGCGATCTCCGCCGCCGAGAGGCAGTTCTTCATGTCCTGCTTGTTGGCGAATATCAGAATCGCGGAGTTGCGCATGAACGGGTCGTTGATGATGCTGGTGAACTCCTCCTTCGCGCGGTCGACGCGGTCGCGATCGAGCGAGTCCACCACGAAGATCAAACCGTCGGTGTTGTTGAAGTAATGGCGCCACAGCGGGCGCAGCTTCTCCTGGCCGCCCACGTCCCACACCGTGAACATCACGTTCTTGTACTGCACCTTCTCCACGTTAAAGCCTGGAGCGCGGAGGAGCGCGGGAAGACGCGTCGGGTGTCGTGAGGACGGGGTGAGGCGCGCGCGTCAGAAGGAAGAAGAAGGCGGATTACGAAAAACACCCTTTTTCTCGAGACGTGGCGGGTTTCTCGAGACGTCGCTCGACCTTCATCTGTTCATGCACGAGGTGGCTGAGATTTCCCTCGCGTCGTACCTAGCGTGGGCACCGTGCTGAGCACCTCGCCGATGTGCAGCTTGTACAGGATGGTGGTCTTCCCCGCGGCGTCCAGCCCGAGCATCACCACGCGCATCTCCTTGTTCCCGAACAGCTTGTCGAACGCCTGCTTAAACGACTTGAACACCGTCTGCGCGGAGGGCGCGTTCCCCATCGCTGCCGGTCGTTTTCGTCGCCGGACGCGCGCGACAGACTCGCCTCCGTCGCGCGGAACGCGACGGAGGCGAGGAGACGCCCGAGTCCTCTTTCCCCCCGCGAGCCTCGCGAAGGACCGAGCGCTTCCGGCGGGCGTGCGCGCGGGCCTGGTACCCCGACCGCGCCGGATCTCGCGCGCGGCAGATTGAGACGCGCTGGGGGAACAAAAACGCGTGCAGCGCGCGTGACTCGGCGTCCGCCGATTCTTTCACGCCTCGATGTCGACGGTCGAGTCTTCTGTCGAAGAGACGCTGGGCGAAAGATCACGGCGTCGCAGATCTGGCCCGGCTGGGTAATTGCCCATACGAGCCTCCGGTTCATTTTTCCACACCCACAGCGTTTTCGCCTCGGCTGACGATCGGGGCGTGCAGGTGGTGGTCGCTTCGTGCGCGGTCCCCACACCGGTCGCGCGCGTCCCACGCGCCTTCCCCACGCCCGAGACGCCGGCGAGCGTTTCACGAAGGTTCCGTCGAGACCGCGACGCGACCGCCTCTGTAGACCGCGACGGAGCTTCGACGCGCGCGTCTCTTGACGACGCGGACGTAGGTTTTAGGGTCCCATCATGAGCGCGTTCGCGGGATGCTCCGCGGCCGCGGTGGGCGTGCGCCCGCCCCCCCGCGCGCGCGCCGCCAGGCGTGCGCCCGCGCCCGCGTACGGCATGGCCTCCTTCTCCGGGCTCAAGGCTGCGCCCGCGGAGACCGCGATCGCGGGCCGGCGCGTCGCCACGTTCGCCGATAAGGTGACCGCCAGCCTCGTCGGCGCGCGCCGCGGCGGCGGCGGCGCGCGCTCGGTGGCGACGATGATGCCCATCGGCGTCCCGCGCGTGCCGTACAAGACCCCGAACGAAAATTCGTGGCAGTGGGTGGACATCTGGAACTGCCTGTACCGCGAGCGCATCGTGTGGATCGGTCAGACCATCGACGAAGAGTTGGGGAACCAGCTCGTGGCGACGATGCTGTACCTCGATTCGGTGGACAAATCCGGCAAGGACATCTACCTGTACATCAACACCGAGGGCGGCGACGTCGTGCCGACGATGGCCATCCTGGACACCATGAAGCACATCAAGTCCGACGTGGGGTGCGTCGCGTTCGGTAGCGCGCGCGCGATGGGCGGGATGCTCCTCGCCTGCGGCGCCAAAGGCAAGCGCGCGGCGCTGCCCAACACCTGCGTGATGCTGCATCACCCCGCGGGCGCGGCGCGCGGCCAGGCGTCCGACATCAACAACGAGGGGCGGGAGCTGCTGAAGATCCGCGCGAAGATCAACGAGATGGTCGCGGAGGCGACGGGGCAGAGCGTCGCGAAGGTGCACGACGACATCCGGCGCGACTTCCACTTGACCGCCGAGCAGGCGCTGGATTACGGCGTCGTCGATAAAGTGCTGTACAAGCGCCGCGGCGCGGGCGCGCGGTGAAGTGACAAGGCGCGCATTTTTTTCACGCGAAGGACTCGCTTGCACGCGATGGAGCTTTGAGGGAGCCGCGAGAGAGACGCGCGCGCGGCGTTGTGAACGAAACGCGCCGTTGTGGGCGACGGATTCTTTTTTCGCACATCCATCCATCCATCTCTGCCTGTGGTTTCGTCTTTGCTTTCGTCGCCAGTTGGATTTTCATAAGGCTGGCGTGAAATGAGAACGCGCTATCACCCGCACTTGCAAACAGTCGGGAAAAGATCTCGCGGTCTGGTCATCATGACCAGTCAGTCTGTAAATTTGGTTCGAAGTCCAACCCTATCCGAATGATCGAGCGCGTGACTCCAAGCGCAGACCCTCGATCGCGGGCTGGCGCGACGCACACCACAGCCGGACACGTCGATGGGCGCCAACTTGTCACTGCCGCGCGCTAAAGGTCTCTCGATCGAGGTGAGACGTCGTGCGTCTTCCGTTCGCCTCGCCACAACGCACGGAGCGCCGACCCGGTTGCGCCGTCGTTACGCTTCACCGCCTCGCTCGCGAGACCCCGTCGGAATCCCTGATGATGGCGTGCGCGCGCGCGGCGTTCGCGGCGCGCGTCGAGGCGCCCGCGCGAGGCCGTCACGCCTCCACCCGAGTGGTGGCTGCGCAGAATGGCCACGTGCACGGGACCGCCTCCGCGGCGTCCTCGCGCGCGTTCGCGCGCCTGGGCGCGAAGCGGTCCGCCAGGTCTCACGTCGCCTCGGCGCAGGCGGTGGCGGTGAACAAGGCCACCAGGTCGATAGACGAGATGGACATGGACCCCGAGCACGTGACGTTCGCCTCGAGCGACGAGTTGGATGCGAGGTGCGTTCGGTTGCCTTTTTCGAGCCGCGCGCCGCGAGCCGAGCCCCGAGGCGGCGGCGCCGGCGCGACGCGAGCGCACCGCGAGACGCGGTGCCGAGGACGTCGCGCTCGACGCTACCGCGGTCTCGGCTCGCGGTCGCGCGCCTTCCCGCGCGTCGTTTCGGGCGCCTGTTTCGTCTCGTCGCCAGCGCGACAACCCCAGCCGTTCGCGAGGCCCCACGTCACCCCCGCGTGGACGAAATCGGGTCGGCCCTCCCTCCCGGCGCGCGGACCGCGCGCGCCGCGCCGCGAGGCTCCGCGTCCCGCGCACGCCACGACGAGAGGCGGCAGCGGACGCGGCGTGAGCCTTCGCTTTCGACCCGGCGCCCTCCCCCCCGACCGTCGCTCACCCGCCTCCCTCCTCGCGTCTCTTCTCGCGTTTCCTCTCGTCTCGTCGCCGTCGCTCTCGCCGCCGTCGCGTCGCCGCCCGCAGCGCCTCGATGGACTGCGCCGGCGGCGTGTGCGCGCTGGACATCGACGACATCACCGCGCCCGTGATGGCGGACATGGAGCAGATGCGCATGAACCTGCGGGACATCGTCGGGCGTAAGAACCCGCTTCTCCTCGCGGCGGCGGATCAGATCTTCGGCGCGGGCGGGAAGCGGCTCCGCCCGGTGCTTGTGTTTTTGGTGGCGCGCGCCACCGCGCAGCTCGAGGGCCTGGAGGACATCACCGACCGCCAGAGGCGTTTGGCGGAGATCACGGAGATGATCCACACCGCGTCGTTAGTGCACGATGACGTCCTGGACGACTGCGACACGCGAAGAGGCGCGGAGACGATCCACACGCTCTACGGCACGCGCGTCGCCATCCTCGCCGGCGACTTTCTGTTCGCGCAGAGCTCCTGGTACCTCGCGAACCTGGACAACCTGGAGGTGATCAAGCTCATCTCGCAGGTGATCGCGGACTTCGCGGACGGCGAGATCTCGCAGGCGGGCGCGCTGTACGACGTGGACATCACGCTGGAGGAGTACCTGGAGAAGTCGCACAACAAAACCGCGTCGCTCATCGCCGCGTCGTGCAAAAGCGCCGCCGTGTTCAGCGGCGTCGCGGAGGACATCAAGGTGGACATGTACGAGTACGGCAAGCACCTCGGCCTGGCGTTCCAGGTGGTGGACGACATCCTGGACTTCACGCAGACGGAGGCGCAGCTCGGCAAGCCCCAGGGCCAAGACCTCGCGACCGGGAACCTCACCGCGCCCATCCTCTTCGCGCTGCGCCGGGAAAACGGCGACGAGCTCAAGGCTCTGATCCGAACCCGGTTCGAGGCGGAGGGAGACTTGGAGCGCGCCATCGCCGTCGTCAACGCGAGCGGGATCGAGGACGCGAGGAGGCTCGCGCGCGAGGAGGCGGACATGGCGCTCTCGTCGCTCAAGGGTTTGCCGGAGGGAGAGGCGAAGGCGTCGCTGGTGGCGATGGTGGAGTACGTGCTCGAGCGCATCTACTGACGGTTGAACGATTCGCGATTCGCGATTCGCGCGCGAGACGCCGAGGAGACCAAGGTTAAAACGAAAGGAACGTTTTATTCGTACAATACGCGGGTCGCGCTCCGCGCCGCCGTTTCGTTTTTCGTTCGTATCTATAACGCGCGCGCGCGAACCGACGCTCCGTTCACGCTCCCGCACGAAAGGAAGGGCTCGAGCTTTTTTCATCGCACCCTATACGTAAACCGTCTCTGTTCCGCGCGATCCCTCCCCCGCACCGGTGGGTGGGTCCCACGCGAACGCCGCGTCTCCCGAAAGAGAACACGATGGTTCATCCCCGTCCGATTTTTTCCAGCCGGCGGCGCAGCGCCGCGCTCCGCGGCTTCCCGGCGGCGCCGGCGACGCTCGCGCTCTGCGCGTACGGCGAGGGCTTCACTGCTTTCTTGACTGGCTTTTTTGACCGGCTCTCTCTCGGGTCGGACTTTTTGGGGTCTTTGGGGTCGGGCGCCTTACCGCGAGGCACCTGTCGCTTCTTCGCGATCGGACGGCCGATCACATCGGAATCGGCATCAGCCTTGACCCGCGCGACGTTCGCGCGGTTCGCCGCCTCGCGCTCGGGGACGGGCGAGAGCGCGGCGCTCGGGCCGACCGCGCCGACCGCGTCGCGTTTTTCGTCATTCGTCGTTCGGCCACCTCTTTTCCCGTCGTTCTCATCCGCCTCGCGCTCGCCTCGCGTCCGCCTCGAGATCGCCGTCACGGAGGTTTCACCTCTCGACGCGCTCGTCCGACCGGCATCCGCGGGCATCTCCGATTCCTCCGATTCCTCCTCCGGGTCTCCGAAAGCGAAAGCGTTCGCGTCGGAAAGCGTTCGCTCGCGGTTCAAGCGCACCGTCTCGTTGAGCACGCGGGTGGCGTACTGCAGCCCGTCGAACACGTCCCCGCCGCGGCCGAGTCGCTCGGGCCCGCCCGCGTTTGGGCTCGAGTCCCCCAGAAGCTCCGCGCGCAGAGCTTCTGTGGACGGCTTGCCCAGCCCGGCCGCCGCCGCGCGCCGCGCGCGCGCGGCGAGCGCCTCCGCCTCCGCCCGGAGCTCGTCCCCCTCCGGAAGCGCGGCGGCGGCGGCGAGCAGGAGCTCGTTCACGTCCGCGATCGGGTCGTCCGTCCTCGCGGACGACCCGGATGACGGGCGAGAGCTTTTGTCAGAGCTTTTGTCAGAGCTTTGAGAGGTTCTTCGGCGTGAAACGCCCGTGACGCCTCCTGTGAAGCCTCTCTTTGGCGATCCGAAGGGTTCGGATCCGCTCTCGGAATCCTTCACGGGATCCCTGTCGGAGTTGGTCTTGAGCCGCTCCACCTCCGCCTTGAGCTCCCTTCGCTCTTCGCGCAGTTGGTCGATGACGCGCTGGTACTCCACGATGTGCGTCTCGACCGTCCCGCGGTTCGCCTGCACGAACGTCTTGATCTCCTTCGCGCGGTCCGCGTACTTCAGCGTGTTCACCGTGTGCTCGTACTGCGCGCTCGACCCGCTCACCGTCGCCACCATCACCGTGCGCGAGTTTCCGCACAACCCGTCCTTCAGGATGCGCGTCAGCTTCGAGTCGCGAAACGGCACAAACGCGAACCCTTTTTTTTTGCGTTTCCCCAGCGCGTTGATGCAGTTGGCCAAACTCAACAAGCTCTTGTTGATGTTCGCGCCGTCCCGCAACTGCGCGCCGCGGTTGTTCGTCTCCGACGCGCGCTCGGCGCCGGCGAGGTCCACCAAACTGAGTTTCCCCGTCGCGAACGCGGCGTCGTAGCGGTGCTTCTCCCGTCTCGTGACTGAAATCTCAAGCACCGCGTGCGACCGGCTGCTCGCGGCGTTCGCGCCCGTCTCCTCCGTCTTGCGCCGCGCGTTCCCCTCCTCCAGGAGCTTGAAGATCTCTCCCTCGTGCGCCACCGAGACGTGCGTCAGACCCGCGACCACCGGCCCGCGCGTCGGGTCTTCGCGGAGCTCGAGCGGCGTCGACGACGTCGTCCCGGAGGTCTTGGCGCCAAGACTCTTCGCGTCGCGATTGGAATCCGCCAACAGATCGAAGACGAGCTCGTTGTACACCTCCGTGTAACTGCACGTCACCTCGAACGCGCTGTCGTTTCGCGCGCGTTCGCTCGTGATGCCGCGGAACACGTCACGCAAACTGAGGATCATCAAACCGGGGTCGGTTTTCGTGCCCACCATCGTGTGCGTCTTGCCCGATCCCGTCGCGCCGTACGCGAACACCGTCGCGTTGACGCCTTCGAGCACGCCTCGCACTAACGGCGCCGCCGTACCGTCGTACACAGCCTCGTTGCTCGCCTCGCCGTCGAACGCGCCGTCGAAGACGTACTGCCGCTCGCGTTTCCGCACACCGCCGGCGACGACGTGTGTTTTTTTTCGATCGTTAACGTTAACGTTAACGTCCGACGATCGGTCCGACCCGTTCGATCGCATGCATCTCGGATCGTCGGGATCCATCACGACCATGCAACGCTCGTCCACGGTCTTCGTGATCGTCCGCGCGCCCGCCAGACGCTCCTTCTTCGAGACGGGGCGCGCGCGGACCGCCACGGAGAGCGTGGCTTGGCTCACGCCCTTGTTCTTGAGCACGGACGTGAACTTCACGGAGGCGTCGACGAGCGCTTTGACGGCATCCTGCGCGCGTTTGCGTGTGTTTTTTTCGTGAAGAAGCGTTTCGGAACGACGACGGATGAGAGAGGAGGCGGTCAGTCGACGCGTCGGTCGCGACGCGTCGGGAGGCCCCGATGCGGGGTCGCGCGCCTCGTCGGGAAGGTCTGGACGCGTTCGGCGTCGCGGACGAAGGCCCCGGACCGCGCCGGGGACGACGTCGACTCGAGCGCGTCCGCGCTCTGGACTCTCGGAACGCGCGACACGACCGCGTGTCTCACGTCTTGTCTCGTCGCGCGTCGCACCGCGGGACGTCGTCGGAGCGCGTACGAGCGAACAGTCTCCGCGCCGTGCGGATACCGTACGATGAGCGAACAGTCTCGCATCGCGCGTTCGCTCGAGCCTCGCATCGCGCGAAAAGCCGCTTCCGCGCATCCTCGAAGCTCTCCCTCGCGTACCTTGTCGTGCGACGTCATGGCCGTCGTGGTGATTCGTACCCCCGCACGGGCCGGCCGATGTGCCTGGGTACAGCGCCGACCGCTCTCGGGAGCGCTCCTGTTCTCGGAGGAACGCCGCGCGCCACTCGACGGGCGCTCTCTCCTGTGCGTGACGCTGCCGCGCGTGTGACGGGCGGAGACGAGTGACTTTCGGTCTCGAACACGGCGCGTTCCCCCGCGCGTCGCGCTTGTGGCGTCCCGGCGCCCGCGCTCGGAAAAAACGCCACGAAAAGGTTTTCTTACCGAACCGTTGACCAATCTATCACTCAAATTTTAAACCCCCAAGGACGGTCGCCGACAGTGATGGAAGTTTTCGTGACCTGTCGGACACGTAGAATACGCTGAAAAAGCTAGGACGCGGCCGCGCTGACGAATCGATCGATCTTTGTTGACCGACATGACAACGACGACGCTTCGCGCGTCCGACACACTCGACCACGGGCGCGAGGGCGTCGATGGTAATGGGTGATCGCGACGTGATGAAGCGGTGCCCGCACGGGAAGCGGAAGGACAGCTGCGCGACGTGCAACCCGTGCCCCCACGGCAAGCGCCGAGACAGCTGCGTGGCCTGCGTCGGCTGCACGCATGGGAAACTCGAGCGGTTCTGCGCGGAGTGCCGGCCGTGTCCGCACGGCAGGGTGAAGTACTGGTGCGCGGAGTGCGCGCCGAAGCGCTCACCGCGCAAGCGCTCGCGCCGGCCGGAGCCTGAGTCCGAGGAGCAGGAGCCGTTCACCATCCGTGGCTACTTCGGGTGTAACGACTGATGCGCCCCGGACGTTTTTCGCAGACGTCGTTCGAACGTCTGCGAACTGTTCGACCCTCCTGGGAACGCGCGTCTCGTTGACTCACAGTTTGCGAACCCTCGAGATACGAGGGGTCAAAAAAGGGGGCCTAAAATTTAACAAATTACATAAAATTTAACAAATTATTTCAAGAAAATTTCCAGCATGTCTATAGGAGACGACCTTAGTAGCTACTAACTAGACTACGTAAGCCGTAGTTCCCTGGGAACGATCGAGGTTCGTGGAGAAACCGCCCGGTCTCCGCGCCCTTCGAAGATAAGAGCCCGAGAAAAAAACGTATGACACACCGATATAACGCACATCTTGACACACCCCTCACGCACCCACACCCTTCCCCATCATGACCACCATCTGCGCCCTCACCGTCCCCTCCGTCGTCCGCCCCGCGACTGCCAAGCGCGACGTTCGCGCGCGCGCGTTCGGCGGCAAGAAGGCCGGCGGCGTCGCCGCCGCGGTCCCCCGCGCCGGCCAGACGTACGCGGACATTGGCGCCGCGGTCGACGCCGGGCTCCTCCAGGCGAGCGCCCCCTTCGAGGATGGCATCGACCTCTTCGGCTTCTTCAAGAACATCGACCAGGCGGAGGCGCAGAGGTACGCGGACGTCGAGATCACGCACGGCCGCCTCGCGATGCTCGCCTCCGTGGGCTTCATCGTCGGCGAGCAGGTGGAGGGCTCCTCCTTCCTCTTCGACGCCCAAGTCACCGGCCCCGCCGTCAACCACTTCCAGCAGGTGCCCCTCCCGTTCTGGATCGGACTCGGCGCGCTCATCTTTTTCGTGGAAACCAGCCGCGTGCAGATCGCGTGGCAGAGCCCCTTCGACGCCTCCCGTCTGTTCCTCATGAAGGACGACCACACCCCCGGCGACTACGGGAAGTTCGACCCCCTCGGCCTGAGCAAAAACAGGGACGAGGAGTGGCTGGACGTGCACCGCCTCCGCGAGCTGAACAACGGCCGCCTCGCGATGGTCGCCATCACCGCCATGGTCGTGCAGGAGCTCAACACCGGGCTGAACCTGATCCTGTCCGATGAAGTGCTCGAGATGAAGGGCGGCGGCGCGCTCAAGGCGATGGAGGCGCAGTGCGCTGGGACCGCCGACGAGAACGCGTGCGCCAAGGCGTTTGAAGCCGCCGTCGCCGCCGGCACCGCCGCGTTTTAAGACGAAACGCGTATACGACGAGCCGGAGTAGGCGTTTACACGCCCACGCCGCCCGACGCGTTATTAACCACGCGGCGAGCGCGCGTGGCGTGATACGCCACCACGCGGGGAGATCACGAGTACTGAAGAACACGACACGAGCGGCCGTGTTCGAAGGGAAAGCTGTACACGTATCAAAACGTCTACGCCTCGTTTTCGTTCGTCGCCGCTAAACCCTCGAGCACCTCGTCCGGGACGCCGTGGTGGTTCCCCCCCTCGCTGGTGTGCCGCGGCACGTCCCCGTCCACCACCATCTGCGCCAGCCACACCAGCGGTTTAGGTTTAGGGTGAGTCTCGCGCGACGTCAGCTCGACGAGCGCGGCGCGCTTGACGGCTTCGGCGCCGAAAGACGGGAACATGGCGACGAAATCGCTCGGCGTAATGGCGAGGTTCCCCAGCTTTTCGCACTCGTGAAGCAGCCACCGCATCTCGCGGCGCTGCGACGCGTCGAACGCGCGGTCCGGGTCGAGGCGCCACTCGGGCGACTTCACCCAGCGCACGATCCGGGGCTTACGCTCCTCCGCGTGCGCAAATTCGCACTCGGAGGCGTCTCCGAGTGCGACGCTACAAACCAAATCCGCCTCTTTTTTCTCCGACGAGGAGACAAGCGCGTCGCTACGAACGCCGTCGCGTCGCCCGGTCTCGACGGAGACGTCGAGTTTCGGCGATGCGAGTATTCGTGACTGGGCTCCGTTCTCCGAATCCGAATCTGCCGTCGCCGAAATGGAAGTGTTTTTTGAAAAAACACGGACTCCATTTTTTTCCGTATCCGACGA
>Ga0181560_10005255_pt1 | contig 11609 bp, 7 predicted proteins | sample 011ome_20_FD_133751 | JGI IMG/M metagenome (GOLD analysis project Ga0181560, IMG submission 133751) | Coastal salt marsh microbial communities from the Groves Creek Marsh, Skidaway Island, Georgia - 011509CT metaG (megahit assembly) | ecosystem: Environmental > Aquatic > Marine > Intertidal zone...
GATCCCGGGACGACGCGCGACTCGAGACGGACGCGACGAACGACTCGATCGAGCCGCCGCCCGCCGAACGCCGCGCGGCGCGTAAGGCGCGCGCGACGAAGGAAACCACCATCGACGTCGCCGTCGATTTGGACGGCGCGGCGTCGGCGACGACGGTGGTTACCGGCATCGAGACGCTCGACGCCTTACTCCTCGCGATGGCGGAGGAGGCGTCGTTCCAGCTGAACGTCGACGCGAGCGGCGACCTGTGGATCGACGACCACCACACCACGGAGGACGTCGCCATCACCGTCGGGCAGGTGCTGAACGAGGCGCTCGGGAGCAAAGCCGGGTGCAACCGCATGGGCCGCGCGACGGCGAAAGTGGGCGACGCGGCGGTGGAGGTGATCGCGGATTTGTCCAACCGGCCGTACCTGTGCAATGGGCTGGTATTTCGCGAAGAAACCATCGGCGATTTGAGCGCGGAGATGGTGGACCACCTCTTCATGAGCGTCGCCGCCAACGCGCAGATGACGGCGCACATTGTGCGCGCCGACCCCGGCGCCGGCGACGAGGCGGACGTCGCGGAGGCGGCGGCGCGCGCTTTCGGGAAGTGCCTGAAACAGTGCGTCGCGCTCGACCCGAGACGCGCCGGCGCGGTGGCCAGCTCCAAGGGGACGCTATCTGTGTGACACGTCGAGCTCCGTGTGACACGCGTACGATGAAACGCGTTCCGTACGATGAAAACAGTGATGACCCGTATATCGTCGATACCCTCCGGTTCGCGAAACGGCGTTCGTCGTCGCGCGCTCCCTCCGTCTCTCGCTCGGCGCCCGGTGAGGCTTTTTTTTTACCGCCTTCCCGCCATGAGCCTCGCCATGTGCGCAGCCACCTGCGCCTGCATCTTCGCCAGCATGCCCATGGTCTCCTCCACCTCCGCGCCATCCGCGGGCACGGCGGCGACGTCAATCTCCTTCCCGTCGTCCGTCGTCAGCACCAGCCCGGGCGCGTCGTTTAGGTCGTCTTCCGCCTCCGTTCGCCGCCTCTTGCGCGACGTCATCGTCACCCGCTTCACGCACGACGAGGGCGCACCATTCGCACCGTTCTGTTCGAGTCGATCGAAGTCGCCATCCTCCGCCGCGAGGGCGCCCAGCGGCGAGCCGTTTCTGGAGTACAGAACCTCGCCGCGCCGCGGACCGCGCGCCGTGCCGGGCGTGCGCGCCACCGGAAGTAACTTATCCGTAAAAGGTGAGTTAGATGACCCTCCGACGCCGCGGTCCGCCGGCGTGCACGGCGGCGCGTTATCAACATGTAACGCAGTCGAAGCGCCCGCCCCCCCGCCGACGCCGCCCGCGGCGTCCAGCATGGCTGCCGCAGCGGTCGCGGCCCGCCCCCGTTTCCGAAACTTCTCCGCGCTCGTCTCCGCAGATTTCATCACGCGCGACGAGTTGGCATCCGCGCGCGCCGCGGCGGCGTCGGAAAAGTCGCCCCGGCGCCCCGCCTCGCGGAGCGTCTCCGCGAGGCTCGCGCGCACGTCCTCGCCGTGCTGCGCGAGGAACGCGCGCAGGGTCATGCCGCGCGTCTTCTTGGGAACCTTGGTAAGCTGCGCGCGGAGTTCCTTGCGGACGCGCGCGGCGAACGCGTCCGAAGCCTCGTGCAGCTGCGCGCATCGTCGCTCGACTGCGGGGGGAAGGGGATGCGTCGTCAGTTCCGCGAACGCGCGAAACCACGACAGGCGTCGCGGGCGCCATGCGCGCGTCTCGAGGGCGGCGTGGGGGGGGGGATGCGCGCGGTGCGTCGATGCGAGCGCGCAGTGCGTGATGCGTAAGATGCGTACCTTCGACATCAATCGATTGCAGCTCGTTCTCGAGGTTAAACATCGTCCCTGCGGCCTCGCCGTCCGCGGCGCCGCGCGCGATGCCGTCAACGGCTTTAGCAGCCATCACGCCCTCGACCGCCGGGACGTTCGCGTCCGCGGCCGACTTCTCCTTCAGGGCGCCTCTCGCGGCGCGTGCGCGCGTCGCGCGCGGCATGGTGGCGTGACCGAACTCGACTCGCGACCGTGCGGGACCTGCCGTGCGCCGCCGCGTGCGAGACGCGCGTCGACAATGGAGACGCGCGCTCGGGGGGGGACGTTTCGTTTCGCGGCACGTTTATGCGTTTTCCGAGACCGGAAAATGCGAAAATCATTTGCCACTCGCACTCGCGTCCGTTCCGACTTTTGGACCCGTATCACGTGCGATCCAGCTGGACGTGCGAAACGACGACGGTCGAAAAAACCGAGCTCTCGTGGGTGCCAAGATCAAACCCGAGTGCGCGACACGTCCTCTGCGCTCCGCGCGTGGACGTGTCATCAGTCGAGCCGCGGCGTGCGTGCCATTGTCGGAGTCGACGGCAACCCCTTCCGGCCAGGTTGCCGTGCGTGAAGCGCAGCTCCCCGGGGTGCCCGTTTCTCCGTCGCTCGGTCCCGCGAAAACAACGATCGCGATTCCCGCGCGCTCGGATCTCGCCGCGCCCGCGTTCGCGATGGCGACCAACGGCCCTGACGCGGGCCGGAAGACGGTCCAGCGGTGCTTCGTGGAGCATCTCCGAGCCAACCTGGAGCGCCACCCCGAGACGGCGCGGGATGTGGATCTGCCCTCCACGCTGGAGTCCCACCACTGCTGCGACTTCGAGACCATCGGCGCGACCACGCCCACGCACCTCGCGCCCCTGCACGCGAACGTACACGACCCGCACGGGCCGGACGGGGTCGCGGCCGTCGTGCGTCACATCAAGGACAAATCCAACGACCTGACGCGCGCTGAGATCATGATGCGCGCGCGCGCCGCCAACGTCGCAGCGCGCGACGCGAGCGACGACGTCTCCCTCTCCGTGGACGAGTGCGTGGTGTGGCTGAAGGACCCGATGTCTTCGCAGCGCATCACCGAGCCGGGCAAAGGCGCAAAGTGCGAGCACGTGGAGTGCTTCGACCTGGTGACGTTTCTGCGCGCGACGCTCCGCGCCACGCGCTACTCGCAGCGCAGCAAGTGCGCCGACCCGGCGAGGCACCCCATGTGCCACCCCCTGCACACGGCGAAGAAGAACGTGGGGCGGTGCGACTACTGCAGGCACTGGCGGTGCCCGATCTGCCGCAAACCCCTGGGTTTGAACGATCTGGAGTACGACGCGTTCATCGCGGACGTGCTCGCGAAGACGAGCGCCGAGCGCGTCAAGGTGAAGCCGAGCACGAGCCAGTGGGAGGTGGTGCGGATGTCGCCGCGCCCGCCGCCGCGCAACGACGAGTCGGATTCCGAGGATGAGGCGGAGGCGTTCGCGCGGCGCCGCGAAGCCGTCGAGGCGGAGGCGCCCGCGCCCGGGACGGCGGGACGCACGATCGTGATCGATCTCGACGCCGAGGAGGGGGCGCCGGCGCCGTCGGAGGCGCAGACTCAGGCGGAGGAGGAGGAACCGCAGCCGCAGCCGCCTCTGCCTCAGATCACGGAAGTTCCTCCTCCTCCGCCTCTGCCTCAGATCACGAAAGTTGCGGAAGTTCCTCCTCCTCCGCCTGTCGCCGCTGTCGCCGCGCCCGCCCGGCCACCCGTCCATCCCGCGCCGAGCGAGTCGCCCCGCGCGATGTGGCGCGGGGACACGTCGCCGGCGAAGGACCCGCGCCAGCAGAAGGCGCCCCGGCGCGCCGCTGTCATCGCCATCGCGCCCATGGACCCGGTCGGCGCCGCAGCGCGCCCCACCTCCACCGTCACCACCACCGTGACCCTCGCGGCGCGCCCCGCGATCCCGCCCGCGCGGATCCCGGCGGCGGCGCCGCCCGCGAGGCGCGCGGGCGCTACGACGTCCGTCTCGCCCGTCCGGGAGCGGACCGACCCGCTCGTGAACCCCGACGTCTTCGCGCGCGTCGGCGCGGTTCTGAAGACGGTGGCGACGGCGTTCCGCGCCGAGAACGCGAGCGCGTGGTGCGAGCGGGCCTCGAGAGAGGGCGCCTCGAGAGCGGGCCCCGCAAACAAGAGCGTCGAGTATCGGGCGTTGGACCAGCTCGCTACCTGGACGGAGAAGTTGTACGCGGACACGCGCGCGATGACGCACGGGAACCGCGACGCGTTGAAAGCGACGATCGCCCGGCACAACACCGGCGACGAGTTTCAGAAGTTCCGCAAGCTCGTGCGCGAGAAGCGGCTGTGCGAGACCACGCGCGTGGGCGGGAAGATCCACGCCATTTTGGAGTTCATGTCGCACACGCGCGACTGGTGGAAAGCCGTCGTGAGGAAAGAAGCGCTCCCGAAGGCGCTGCCGCTGAACCGCGACGGCTCGTACAAGACGCCGCCGATGGATGTCTCGCTATTTAGTCTGCAAAAAGATGTCTCGGGCGGCGACGATCCGGAGGGCGGCGCCGCGGCGGCGTCCACCGAGCGGCCGGCCGAGCGGCCGGCCTCGTCTGGAGCCGTCAAGAAGACGAAGGAGAGCACGTATGATAAGGCGGCGAACGCGAAGGAGAAGAAGCGCGCGCGCGCGGAGGCGGCGTCGCCGGCGCCGGGCGCGGCGAAGAAGTTCGCCGCCAACGCGGCGCGGCCGAGCGCCGCGGCGGCGCCGACGCCGAAGCCGAAGCAGAAGCGTCGTCTGCCTTCGCACTGCGACGCGCGCGGACACGGGCACTGCGAGTGGAACCGCTCGACGCCTCTGAAGGCGCACCCGAAGCTGAAGCACGTCGCCATCTGCGAGGGGTGTCACGCGTTTTACTGCTCGACGCCGTTCAACGTCGGGCGCGACGGGTACTACGAGCAGTGCCGCTGCTGCTCGGACGGGCACGAGCGCATCGTGTGCTGCGACCGGTGCTCGCAGGTGTTCTGCCAGCCGTGCATCGCGAACCTGGGGGGCAAGGCGTACGCCAAGGACGTGCACGACGTGGAGACGTGGAGGTGCTTCTCGTGCGACCCGGACGCGGTGGCAAAGGGGCGGTAGCTCGAAATGCCTCTTTTTTTATACTCTCGTAGTACGACGCTCGACGCTCTCGCGAGGAGTCCCCGGACGCGCCGCTACGAGTAGAGCGTCTACGACGCTTTCGTTCGACGCTTTCTCTTCGCGCGGAGGTTTCGGACACATCACGGATTCCGCAGGGGCGTGCCGTCCGCGTCGACGGCGCCCATCTTCGCCGCCTCCACGAGCTGGTCCTGCTCGCTGACGAGCTTGGCTATGAGTTTCTTAGACGTCTCCTGCAGCTCGCCGGCGACGAGCACCTCGTCCAGGATGAAGTACGCCTTGTGGAAGTTGTAGATGAGGTCCAGCTCACACACGCTGCCGAAGTAGCGGTCCAGGATCTCCACATAGTGCTGAATCATCTCCAGCACGATCAGCTCGTTCTCGTCGTCGTCCACGGCGAGCGCGAAGTACAGACTCGCGTACCGCTTGTACACGAGCTTCAGCTGCCTGTGCTCGACCACGTTGCACAGCTTCGCGGGGCGCGACAAGATGGACGCGGTCACCTCCTTGACCAGCTTGCCGCGCTCCTTCTGGCTGTAGGGCACGTAGTACTTGCTCAGGCGCACCTTGCCCTGTCGGCTGAACAGCAACGCGAAGTGGATCATCTTCGCCTCGAGTCCGTCGCAGGATCCCGGACGCGGCGCGCGGAGCCACCCTCCTTCCCCGAAATCGTCCTCCCCGAAAACCCGACGAGCGCGCGTGCTCGCGTCGGGAACGTCCGCGTCCGCCTCGGGACCCGCGCGATCGCGTCGCGTGTCTCGACCCGACGGACGCCGCGGCGAAACCGCCCCCGACCGACGATCGCCAGGCGTTTGGCGTGCGTACGCGCGCCGAGATCTGGACGTACCGGCGGTGAATTGCGACGCGAGGCGCGGAACATAGTATTTGTGTCTCAGATGCGCGTGTCGTCAAGTCAAGTCTATGACCTACACATTACGTAGTAGCTACGGACCGGACCCGGCGTCGCGCCTCTCGAGACCCGCACCGGCACTCGTCGCTCACATGTCGTCCGCGGTCTTGGCGAGCGCCTCGAGCTTGCCCTTGTCCGCGCCGGTGAGCTCCTCCACCTTGACGCCGTTGGAGTAGAGCTGGAACGTGGGCATGGCGGAGATGCCGCACTCGGCGGCGACGTCGTCCAGGTCGTCGACGTCAACCTTGACGAACACCACGCCCGGGAACTTGCCCGCGAGCTCCTCGAAGTACGGGCCGATCATCTTGCACGGGCCGCACCAAGACGCGGTGAAGTCCACCAGGAGCTTTTGTGTGTGACGGGAGGTATCAGAGGTATCAGAGGAGACGTCAGCGCGATCAGAGGATCGTAGGAGAAGAAAAGGAAAACCGTCTCGAGTTTTTTCACTAAAAAAAAGCACCGAAAGAGGAGGCGCGTGTAGTCGTGTTCGTTCAAACCGCCGTCGGATTCGCGATCGGGGCGGCGTCGACCGGGTCGGGGGCGACGGGGGACGCGGGCGCGCGCGTTCGAAGTCGGCCGGGAGAGACGCGCGCGCGGGGGGACTCCGAGCGCGCGATCCCGGTGCCGGCGCGACGACTGAGCCCACGATCGCGACGCGCGCGACGGAAAAACCCGCGCGCGCGTGTGGAAAAAGACACGTGCGCAACATTTTCGTTCCGCGGACATCGGCGTCCTCGAACGCGGGGCGGATCCCGGCAGTGCACGCACCGGCTTGTCGCCCATCTTCAGGGCCTTGAACTCATCAGCGGATTCGACCATCTTGACCATCTTGAACGTGAGAGTGTGGGTGTGTGCGTGGCACGCGGGGTTGGAATGAAGGCTGGAGCGACGCAGACGCTTTTTTTCTTTCGCGAAGTGAGAAGAGTCGTCAATCAAGGCGACGGTTCAGGAAACTCCGGCGAGTCTCACGAGTCACGACTCAGCGCGCGTCCCCGAATCTTCCCGCACCGCTTTCGCTCAACGTGCTTGTTCGACCAAACCCTCCACGGCCGATCACTCTGAACGCGCGCGGTCCCGACCAGGTACTCGTGTTCGAGATGTCGCAGTACGTCGCGCGGGCGACCGGCATGGCCACAAAGGCGCTGGACGTGGCGAAGACCCGGGTTCTGCCCCCGGCGGTGGAGTGGTACAACGCCACGATGGCGAAGAACGCGCAGTACGTGGTGAAAGATCCCGAGGCAGTGGACAAGTTAGGGAAGCAGCTCATCTACTCCAACATGGCCAAGCTGCCCGCCGCCGTGGAGGCGGCGCAGGGGGAGATCAAGGTGGTGCAGCAGAAGTGGACCAACCGAATGGACCTGCCCATGACCGAGGTACGTTCGCCGGGGGCGTTGTCGAGTGTCATCCCGCGCACCGTCTTCGCGCGTACGGCTCGAGTTTTCCTCGCGAGAGGTGTTGGCAGCATCGAGGGACGCCCGAAAATCGCACCCACGACTCACCTATTCCCTCTCTGCTCACCGCAGGTTGGCACCGCCGCTCTCTTCTCCGCGGAGGTGTACGCGTGGTTCTGCGTCGGGGAAATCATCGGCCGAGGCGGGAGCCTGACCGGCTACTAAGCGCGCCGCCCGATCGGGCGAACGCACGCAAATATCTCTCCGACCGCGCTCTGCCACGGGACGACGCGAGAGCGCTGCCGGTCTGCCGCGAGGGGGCGTGACACGAATTTTCCGAATTTTCCGAATTTGGCGAGCGAGGTGGCGCACACTCTGTAAAGTACACGTGCCTTTTTCACGTCAATCATCTCGTTCGACCCCGCGGGGCTCCCGGCCGTCCCGCGCTCTCCCGCCATCACCTGAACCCCGGGGGCGCCTCCCCCGGGGGCACGTACGCCCACACGTCGACGTCTCCTTTCCCGTCCGCGTCCGCGAACGACTCCGGCGCCCTTTTTCTGGGCTTCGCCGCGCCCTCGCCCGGAAGCGCGTCGACGGCGGCTTCCAACTCCTCCTCCGCGAAGAACAGGTTGAGCTGCCGGATGAGCTGCTTCGCGTCGCAGTCTCCCACGCCCAGGAACTCGCCCACGAGCCTGCGTCTGTGCGCGACCCCCCCCAGCCGCGACCATCGCGGGTCGGGCGCCGACGCGCCCAGAGGGCCGCAAAGCCCCCGCTCCTCCAGAGACGCGCGAGTGAAGACGTCGCGTCGCACGCCCGTGGATTTCCCGTCGGAGTGCGCGGCGCGCGCGCCAAAGAGCGCGCGCGCCACGTCGGCGGGCGCGGCGTGTTCGACGCCCACGTTTCCTGCTTCGTGCCACTTCGTTCCCGTCTCCGCGACGCTCTCGTGCGCGCCTAGGAACGCGTGCAGCGCGCTCGGAACCTCCAACACGACGCGCGTCCGCAGCTGGCGGCCGGCGACGTCGGCGTCGGTGAGCACGATGATCTTCACGCCTCGCTTCGCCGTCGCCGCCAACGTTTGGACCACGTCGGCGGGCACGACGTGGTGGCCGCTCTTCGGGTCGTACGAGCCTTTCAGAAGCACGACGCCGTGTTTCGGGCGCACGGCCGCGCGAACCGCGCGCGCGTCGTTCGCGCCCTCCACCGCGATCGCCGCGTCCAGCGAAGGTCGTTTCTGGACGGCTCGCGCGTCGACGGATCGGCTCGCGCGTCTTTCCAAGACGGTCGCTTTCGCGTCGTTCGTTTCGGGTTTCGCGAGCGTCGGTCGTCGGCTCGCGTCTCGCAACAACTCGTTCGCTGAGCGTCGTCGCGTCGCTCCCGGGTTCGCGCCGCGGGTCTGCGGCTTCACGACAGGCTTCGAACGAAGCGTCGAGACGCCGGTGCCGGAAGAAGAGCGCTTCGAGCTCGGTCGCGCGCCCCGGCTCCCTCGCGCCGGACCGGTCGATGATTTTTTTTTCGGTCTCGACGTCGAGGGGGGCCCGAACGCGTCGGCGCCGAACAGGTCGAACCCGTCCAAGCCGGGGGGGTCCGCGCTCGCGCGGGCGGGGCGCGCGCATCGACGCGGCACGCGTGTCGTGGGGCACGCCAGCCGGACGTCCACGAGCGCGAAACGCGCCGCAAGCGCGGACATCGCGCGTTGGTCTGTGGAGGCCGGGGGCAACAGAATGCGCTTTTCGAGCTTTTTGAGTGTTCGCTTCAACGTTTTTTCATCAGCGATCCCCGGTTATCGTGCCGCGTCGTTTTCTCGACACATCGACGTCACCAGCCGAACCACAACGAGGTGCCCGGGAGCAGGTACCAAAAACCATCATGCGGGGAGCGGGAGTGGGAAGGCTCCAGGCGCCGTTCGCGGCCGCGTCGCTGGCGTTCGCCCCCCCCCCGCGTCGCGGCATTGACGCGGCTGCGCGACTCCCGACCGGGTGTCACAGATTCCACCTCGGTGCCCACCGAGGCGTCGACGCATGGCGCCGCGGCACACCGGCGAAGCCCTCCTCGCGCGGGCGTCCGCGCGCGCACGCGTCCGGCACCGTCGCGGCGGCGACCGCCGTTCACGACGGCGGCGTCCCCGACCCTCCGCGCGCGGAGGCGGGGGACCTTCCCCCCTCGGGCGCGGACGCGCGGTCGAGCGTCGGAACCGACGACGTAGAGTCGACGTCATCTTCCGCAGAGACCGTTTCACTAAAAAAAGAAACCGCAGAAACCGCCGCCCGCCCCGGGAGCGACCTCGGTCGGCGGCCCGGCGCGGTGATGTGGTTCCGCCAGGACCTGCGCCTGCACGACAACCAGGCGTTCCACGCGGCGGTCCGCGCGGCGAAACGCCGCGGAGGCGACGTGCTGTGCGTCTACGTCTGGTCCGAAGAAGAGGAAGGCGACGACGCCGCGTCGTGGCGCCCCGGAGGCGCGTCGCGCGCCTGGCTCAGACACGCGCTCGACGCGCTCGACCGCGACCTGCGGCGCAGGTACGGCGGAGGCGTCGCGGGCCTGACGTACATGCGCGGCGCGCACGCGGACGCGCTGCGCGCGGCGATGCGCGCTGCGGACGCCTCGGCGGTGTTCGCGTCCGAGCGCTTCGAGCCCGCGCACGTCGCCGGCGACGCGCGCGTAACGGCGGCGCTCGCGCGGGAAAACCTCGCGGTGACTCTGTTGCCCGGCCATCTGCTGTTCGACCCGCGCGCGACGGAGATCGACATGGGCGCCGAGAAGTACTACTTCGGGACACTCATGCCGTATGTGCACGCGGCGGAGAAAACGGGGGGCAAGCCCGGCGTGCCCCGGCCCGCGCCGCCGGCCGCGCCGCTCGCCGGCGCCGGCGACGCCGCATCCGCCGCGCGCGTCGCGGCGCGCCTGCGCGCCGAGTGCGAAAAAAACAAAAACGCGACGTCTCAACGCGTCTCGGTGGCGCCCGACGTGGACGCGCTGGGCGTGCTCCCCGCCTCCGACGCGGCGCTCGACTGGTCCCGCGGCATACGCGCGGCGTGGGATATCTCCGAGGCTGGCGCGGAGGAGGCCTGGTCGCACTTCAAGCGCGCCAACCTGGCGCGGTACGAGGACGACGCGAGCTTGACGGATATGGACGCGAGCGCCGTCTCGCGCCTCTCGCCGTACCTTCGCTTCGGGCAAATCTCGCCGCGGCGCGTGTACCACGAGTTGTCCGTGGCGGAGAAACCCACCGGGTCGAACAAAAAAAGGGGCTCGAACGCGAGCGACAGGGAGGGACCCAGCACCAAGACCGGCCGCCAGCTGAGCCGCACGTTCTGGCACAGGCTGTACCGCCGCGAGTTCGCGTACTGGCAGCTCGCGCACTGGCCGCGGCTGGCGACGCGCTCGGTGCGCGCGCACTACGAGGACCGGGCGGACTGGCGTTTGGCGTGGACGGAGGCGGACGACAAACGCGTCGCCGCGCGGGGGGATTACTGGGTGTATGACCGCGAGAGAATGCACGGACCGAGATGGACCGAGAACGCGCGCGAGTCGTCGCCGGCGTTGGAAGATTCGAGTCCGTCGTTTGGCGAGGAGGACGTCCCGGCTTCGGCGGCGTTCGCGCGCTGGCGCGCCGGCCAGACCGGCTTCCCCGCCGTGGACGTCGGGATGCGTCGGCTGTGGCGCACGGGCTGGATGCACCAGACGGAGCGCATGATCGCGGCGACGTTCCTCACGGACTACCTCGGCGTGGACTGGAGGCACGGCGCGCGCTGGTTCCACGACACCCTGGTGGACGCGGACCTCGCGATCAACGCCATGATGTGGCAGAACGCGGGCAAGAGCGGTCTGGACCAGTGGGACGTCTTCTCCGGCGCGCTCGCGCCCGACGGCTCCAGCCGCGGGCACGACCCGCGCGGCGACGCGATCGCGCGCTGGATCCCCGAGCTCGCGGGCCTCCCGGAAGGGCACTGGAGGCACAGGCCGTGGGAGGCGCCCGAGCGCGTGCTGGAGAAGAGCGGCGTCGCGCTGGCGGACTGGGACCCCGACGTCTTCGAGCCCGCCTTCGGATACGATGGAACACCGAAACGCGCGCCGAGCGCGACACATCGTGCGCCGTACCCGTCGCGCATCGCGCCCGACCCGGAGCGCCTTCGCGCGCGCTCCCAGGCGGGCATCGCCGCCGTGCGCGCCGCGCAGCTCGAGCGCGCGGTCGAGCGCATGGAGCGTTTTGACGAAGCAGAAGCGCCGCGCGACGTCACGGATGTCCTCGTCGACCCGCGGACGGGCGCGGACTACGTGCTCGTGCCCGAGGGCGCGACGAAGGCGCACGCCGGCGCGCTCCTGCCCGTGTCCACGCGCAAGGCGTTCAAACAAGA
>Ga0181560_10005257_pt1 | contig 11608 bp, 10 predicted proteins | sample 011ome_20_FD_133751 | JGI IMG/M metagenome (GOLD analysis project Ga0181560, IMG submission 133751) | Coastal salt marsh microbial communities from the Groves Creek Marsh, Skidaway Island, Georgia - 011509CT metaG (megahit assembly) | ecosystem: Environmental > Aquatic > Marine > Intertidal...
CGCACGCTCAAGGTGTCGTCCACGACGCCCCCGAAGAAACTCGCGGGAAGCATCGCCCTCGTCTGCGACGGCGGCTGCGGCGAGGCGCCGCTGCTCCTCCCCCTCGGCGCGGCGTGCGTCAATCAGGCGACGAAAGCGATCGCGATCGCGCGACGGGACCTCCTTCGCAGACCCGCGGCGCTTCTGGACGACGCCGCGGACGACGACGAGTGGGAGCCGACGTTCCTGTCGTGCTTCCCGGGTTTCCGCGACGACTCCAAGCGCGCGGTCTCGATGCAGTGCGACAAAGAAGCGAAAGCGCCGTGGGCGGGCGCCGCGGACGCGACGCTCACGGTCGCGAGCGGAACCAACCCCGCGACGCTCGCGGGCGCGATCGCGGGGAAAGTGCGGCAGGGGATGAAAGTCGCCGCGCGCGCGTGCGGCGCCGACGCGGTGTCCAACGCGGTGTTCGCCGTCGCGCGCGCCCGCGAATACCTCGCGGACGACGGGATAGACGTGTACTTCGTCCCGGAGTTTGACAAGGAATTCGTGAGGGGGGAGGGGGAGGAGACGCGGACGGTGATAGTGTTTAGGATATGCAAGGCTGCGGGGAGCGCGCCGACGCCGCTGGTCGCGGACGAGGAGGAGTGAGGACCTTCTGTGCGTTTCTTTACGTAGCCATTCAGTTTTTTTCGTGCGTTGCCAAACAGAACATTTTGCTTCTTGTATCTTGTACTGTTCGTTCGTCGCCCCGAGGCGGGCAGCGCACCCGATGAGGCGTGGTTTCCCCGGCAGGTCGGGATTTCTCTCGATCCTCGTCGCGCCGTCCGAGGGAACGGGCGAGGGTATCGAGCCGCTCTTCCGTCACGGCGCTCGTATCGGCGACGTTCTCCCCCCCCCGCCGCGCCACTCTCCCGACGCCGCCGACGCCGACGCCGCCGTCATGCGCGCGCGACCTCCCGCGCTCCTCGCGTGCGCGCTCCTCCTCGCCGCGTGCGCGCTCGTCGCCGCGGACGGCCCCGCGGCGCGCGACGCGCGTCCGCGCAACGCCGCGAGCCGCGCGTCTTATTATTCTCGGACGACGACGACGTCGACGACGACGACGACGACGCCGACGACGACGACGACGCCGACGACGACGACGCCGACGACGACGACGACGACGACGCCGACGACGACGACGCCGACGACGACCGGACGATACGCGCGCGCGCGCACCTCGCGCGTCGCCGCGACAGCGCCGCGGCTCGTCTCCGCGCCGCGCCCGCGCGTCGACGACGACGACGGGACCCGCTCCGCGTCGCCGTCCGCGCCGTCCGCCGTCGAGACGCGCCCGAGAAACGTCGACTTCGACACCTACGCCGCGGGCGTCGCGCTGCACGCGTCCGACGTCCCACTCGACGTCCAATACGGCCATCGGATCGCGCCCGAGCCGGTCCCGATACAGGCGCGGATCATCAACGGCGTAGACGTCTCCCCGCCCGACAAGTACCCGTGGGCGGTCGCCGTCGTCGGCGTCACGACGCTCGCGTCCGGCGAGGAGCGCGAGGTGCGTTCTATACACTGGTCCCCATACGACCGCGTTCGCGTGGTGAACGCCGATCCTTAAGGACTTTTGCCGTCGTCTCTCTCCGTTCATCCCCCGCTTTCAATACCCGCCCTCGACGCCTTTCAACTCCACCTGACGCCTTTCAACTCCACCCCGACGTTCGCTTCGTGCTCCTCGCCGGAGTCTTTCCGCTGCGGCGGGTCCCTGATCTCGTCGTCGCACGTCTTATCCGCGTCGCACTGCTACTTCAGCGACGGCACGACCAGCAACGTCGGGTCGTTCGATTTCATGCGCGTCAAGCTCGGGGCGTGGGGCGACATCGACGCCCCGGACGCGCTGAACGTCGACGTCGAGGAGATCATCGGCAACCCGCGATACGTCGGCGCGACGTTTGAAAACGACATCACGTGCGTTCTGTGCACACGTGTTTCACCCACCGCACACGTGTTTTGTTTCAACACTCACTCGATCGCGTCTGTATCCTTTCGACTGACCGGTGAACTTTTATCGCATGGAACGACCCCACACACAGCGTCTTGCGTCTCTCCGCCCCCGTGGACGTCTCCGTGTACCCGCCCGTGCGTCTGAACTGGAACCCCGCCGGGTACGTCGGCGGCGTCGACGCCGTCGTCATGGGCTGGGGCACCACCTCGAGCGGCGACCTCGCGAGCGCGCTCGCGGAGGCGTCCGTCCCCGTCGTGTCCACGTCGAGTTGCGTCGCGAGCGGCTCGTACCCGGGCCCGCCGAGCACGCAGCTGACCGTGACGGACGTCATGATGTGCGCGGGGTTGCCAAACGGCGGGACGGACGCGTGTCAGGGCGATAGCGGCGGGCCGCTGGTCTCCCTGGAGAGCGGCGTCCCGACGCAGGTGGGGATCGTGTCGTGGGGGGAGGGGTGCGCGCTGCCGGGGAAATACGGCGTGTACGCGAACGTGCTCGCGCTTCGCGGGTTCATCATTCGGCACGTGCCGGATATACAGACGTTCTCGCCGTGCGACAGCGCGTGCGCGGCGGTGCTTCCGGGCGGGTTCGTCGCGCAGATCCTGGACGAGGAAGAGGAAGAGGAAGAGGAGACGCCGACGCCGGTGTTCGCGTTGAGCGACCTCCTCGGTTTGACCGCGTGATCGCGTCGCGGGCGGGGGCGCCGAGATCGGTATTCGAGCGCGAGGAGCACGGGGAGCACGGGGACGGGGACGCGGGGTCGACAGAAAAATTTGATACGAGGATCGATCAAAGATCAAATCAGAAATACCGCGCCGCGGTGACGTTCGCACGCATAATACTGTGCGCGCACTCGCTCGCGCTCACGCGCGCACCTAGATCCCCGTCACCTCCGCGCCAACCCCGGACGGGAGATCCTCGATTATTTTCATCCAGTTCGGCGTCCCCGCGCCGGACTTCCACAGCTCGCCGTTTTTCCCCACGGAGAAGAACACGTCCCGGACCGTGACGTCGAACCCGCTTCGTTCCACCTCGGACACGATCCACCTGCGCCAGACGTCCTCGTCCACGGGGGCGACCCTCCAGCGCTTCTCCGTGACGCGCGACGCCGCGGCGGCGACCTCCGCGCGCTTGCTTCGCTTCCCGAACTGCATCTCCGGCGCCTCCTCCTCCTCCGCGTCTTCGCCCTCCGCGCCGCCGCCGTCGCCGCCGCCGCCGCCTTCGCCGCGCGCGGCGGCGAACTCAGCCTTCAACGCCTCCACCCCCGCCCCGGGCGTCGCCTTCTTCGCTCGCTTCTTCTTCCCCTTGCCCCCCGTCAGCATGTCCACCGTCGCGATGACGACATCCTTCTCCTTCAGGAGCGCCTTGTACTTGTTCAAACCGGCCACCGTCTCCTCGACGTGCTCGTCCGATCCGGCGATGATGAAGACGCGGTAGTTCCCTCTCAGCGCGGACAGGGTCACGTCGTCGCCTCTCTCGTCCACGGTCACGCGGAGCCGCCCGATCTCTTCCTCGCGCGCCACCTTCTCCTGCGTCTTCTCGCGCTCCGCGAGTTCGCCTCTGAGCAAGAAGCCGAACGTCGTCACGGCGACGGCGTTGACGGCGAGGTTCTTCAGCGTCTCGTTCAACTCCGGCGCGTCGTCGCCGCCCTGCAGCGCGGCGGCGAGCCTCGAGAGGATGATGATCAATCCGATGAACGCGCCCGCGCCGAGCCCGCCGAAGAGGTAGAGCTTGAAGAACCGGAACGGCTCTTTCGCCTCGGCGCGCAAGTTGGACAAGGCGCGGTTGGAGCGAAACCCGGCCACCTCTTCGTTGGCCATCTCCTCGTACTGCGGCGTCCCTCGGAACACCTCCATGTCCGGGTCTCTCAAGACGACGCTGAACTTGAGCTTGTACTCGTTCACCGCGGCGGTCAGGTCTCGTTTCGCGTCGTCGTACTTCTTCTGCTTCACGTACGCGCACGCGCGGTTGTACAACGCCGCTCGGGATTCGTCCTCGCTCGGCGCGCCGAAGTCCTTCAGCGCCGCGGTGAAGTTGGCGACCGCGCCGTCGTAGTCCTTGAGCTGAAAGCACGCGAGGCCGTTGTTGACCGCGTCCGCGGCGGACGCGTTCGGGCCGTTCGGTTCTCTAGACGCGGCGGTTCGCGCGACGAGGACGCCGCGGCGCGTCGATCGCGGCGACAGGAGTTTCGGGGCGAGGACGCGCGACGAGGCTGCCGTCGCGGTCGAGGACGCGAGACGCGCCGGCGCCGGCGTCGTCGTCGACGACGACGACGACGACGACGCGTTCCTCGCCGCGAACGAAGCGACGCGCGCGCGAGATGGCGCGCATCGCGCGCGCGCGTCGCCCACCGCGGGCGACGCCGCGCGCGATCGGAGGAGCGTCGACGTGGACGACATCATCGCCTCCGTGCCGCGTGGATGGATAAAGGCGCGCCGCGCGCGCGGGACCGAGACGCCGTCGAGAGCGCGACGCGGGGACGCGACGCGGGGACGCGACGAGGACTTCGAACGGCGACGCGCGGAGGTGAGAATCCGCCCGCGACGGCCGAGGCGCGTCCGATGGTGTGACGCGGGGCGCGCGGGGACGACGGCGGACGGTACGATCGATCACCGGGCCGACGAGCGAGAGGCGGCGATCGGATTTTCGCAAACTCGGCTGACAACCGCAGCAACCCTTCGTCCACCGGTGGATTTTCTCGAGAGAGAGCCGCCGCGCCGCGCGCTCCGCTCGACCGCGCCCGCGCGCTCGCTCCTCGCGCGCTACACAGCATCACAGCTCAACCTTCATCTCCGGCGGATTCTTCTGCACCGGCGTGTTCGCGCCGCCCTTCTTGTGCTGCGGTCCGTCCCAGCTGCTCCACCCGTCGTCGTGCGTGTTCACGAGCGACATGTCCGCCGTCGCCGGGCAGACGCCCAACCCGTTTGGATACGAATCGTCGATCTTAGAATTCGAACCGTCACCCTCTCCCGGGCCCGTCGCGCCGTGCTTCCCGGTCTTGCACACCCGTCCCTGCAGCTCGAGCAGCGGCGTGTTCGACTTCCACGCGTGCAACACCGTCTCGTCGTGCTCGCCGACGACTTCCCCGCACGCGTTGACGACGAAGGTGGAGATCCAGCTTCCCTCCGCCCTCGCGACGGTGTGGTCGTTGCTGTACACCGGCGTGACCCTGCGGGCGGGCGGGCAGGCGATGGTTTAGGGTTCGGGGTTTAGGTTTATCCAGGTACACGCGTCGGGGATCGGCGACCGCGGGAGGGATGGACGAGGACCGACGAAGACGCCGCGGCGGCGGCGCGCGCGGCGCCGACGGACGACGCACTTGTTGTTTCGCATCTGCAGCCCCCAGTCCTTCCTCGCGGTGATGCAGCCGCGCTCGAGCGCGGTGATCGCCTCGTCCGTCGTGAGCTTCCTTCGCATCTTCGCGCGCTTCGCGTTCAGGTTCTCCACGAGCTCGTTCACCGCGATCGCGCACGCTGTGGACGAGAGTGGGGAAGGACGGACGGGCGGTTGGACGTCAGCGGCGCGATTCGAATCTTCTCGAAACGACGCGAAGGCGACATGACCGATCGACGCCGACGCCGAGGAGAACCGCGCTCGCGCGACGCGACCGCGCGACGCACCGTTGCACTTCAGCGCGCGCCTGAGCCCGATGTCTTCCTCCCAGTCCGGGAGCGACTCCAACACCTCCCTCGGCATCGGGTCCGCGCGCGCGGGGAGGACGGCGTCGGAGAGGACGACGACGCAGAGGAGCGCCGTCGCGGCGACGAGCGACCGCGCGCGCGGAAGGAGGGATGGCGCGGACGCGGGGACGCGTCGCGACGGCGGCATCGCGTCCGGGAAGCGAGCGGGTCCCGAGACGTCGGGTCGCGTTCGCCGTGCGGCGCGTCGCGTCGCGCGGTGACGACGACGACGCGCGCGATCGATCTCGAGAACCGTGCCGTGCCGAGCTGAGGGTCGTTCCTACAAAAACAGTTCTCCGGTCAGTTGAAAGGAGACGCGATCAAGTGTTGAAACCGAGCAGTGGGTGAAAAACTTTTGTATAGAATGCCTGAGTCGTCGTCGTCGCGTCGGTGCGACGACGCCGCTCCCGCGACGCCTCTCGCGGACACGCGACCGCGCGCGGTCGCGCGGCCGGCATGTCCGCGGCGTGCGCGGCGCGCACCGGTCCCGCGCGCGCGGCCGGCGTCGTCGCCGCCGCCGCCGCCTCCGCCGCGGCGCGTCGTCGCGGCGACGCGCGCGGACGCGCGCGTCGGCATCCCTCGCGCGGACGCGTCGAAAACCTCGCGCGACGCCGCCGCGGCGACGCGCGCGCGACCGCGACCGCGAGCCCGTTCGCGGACGACGCCGCGGAGGACGCCGCGAGCGACGACGACGAGGACGCGTCCCCGCCCTCGAGCGCGCTCGCGCGCGCGCGTCGCGCGCTCCTTTGGCGCGCGTCCTCCTCTTCCGACGACGCGTCGCGCGTCGTCGCGGACGTCTACACGGAAGCGCTGCTCGAGGCGCGCCGCGACGACGACGACGTCGCCGCCGCGGAGGCGTCGATCCTCGGCCTGTCCGATGGGACCATCTCCGCCGCGCTGGACCACCTCGCGTTCGACCGCCTCCAGGCGGTCATGGAGCGGACGGAGGTGGCGAGAAGAGAGGAGGTGTTCGCGACGATGCGTCAGGTGGTGGTCGTGAGCGCCGGGTACGACACGCGGGGGTTCCGCATCCCGTGGCCGCGCGGGACCGCGGTGTTCGAGGTGTGCGAGCGCGAGGTGCATGACGACGCGACGCGCGTGTTGAGGAACGTCGGCGCGAAGCCGCCGAGGGGATGCTCCGTGCGGCGGGTCCCGTGCGACGGCGCGACGACGACGACGATGACGACGACGTCGTACGAGTACGGCGACTTGGAGGACGCGCTTCTGAAAGCCGGCTACGCCCCGGACGTTCCGTCGGTGTGGGTGCTGCAGGACATCGCGCGCGTGGAGGACGCGCGGTGGAGGGAGCTGATCGAGGAGGTGGCGGATCTCATGAACGCGGACAGCGAAGTCGTGGGGCACGTGCCGTCGCCGTCGCGCGCCGGCGCAGGGGGGGAAAGCGGGAGCGACGGCGACGGCGACGGCGCGTTCGGGTCCGGGGTCGTGAGGGACATGGCCGTCGTGGGCGTCCTCGCGCGCGCGTTTCCGTCCTCCGCGTTGACGCCCGATGGAGGGGCGGGGAAAGCGGGCGAGGCCGCCGCCGCGGTCGACGACCACGACGACGCGCAGCTCGGGGTGTTCCACGGCGTGAAACAGCGCCCGTCGAGGTCGGAGGCGGAGTACTACCGCGAACAGATTTACATCGCGGAGCACGAGCTCGGGGACGACGAAGGGTTCGAGGACTGAACGCGAGCGCTCCTACCTATGAATCACCTAGTCTAGCGAGCGAGGCTCCTACCTATGCCGCAGCGCGAACGAGCGAACGCCTTCACGACCCTCACCGGCCCGGATACCACGCGAAAGGATTCGCGTTCCTCGGCGTGTGCGCGCGCCCGCTCCCGCGCGTCTGATTCACGCCGCCGCACAGAAACGGTTTCGTCGTCGACTCCTTGGCGCGCGTCGGCTTCCTGTAGTCTTCTCGATACACCCTCCGTCTGCGCGGCGCCGCGTCCGGGGACATCTCCGCGCGTCGCCGCGTCGTCGCCGCGCCGCCGCCGCGCCACGCCGGCTTCTCCGGCGAAGACCGCGCCCCGACCGGGGTCCGACGATCGTGACTGGTCCCCATACGACCGCGTTGGCGTGGTGAACGCCGTTCCTTAAGGACTTCGTCGTGGTCCCTCCGTCCGTCCGTCCTCCCTCCTCGTCCTCCCTCCTCGCGAGCGACGGTCACGGTCACGGCGCGCGCGATGTCGTCCGCGAGACGCGCGCGACCGATCGCGATCGCCCGCGACGCCGTGGACGCCTTCGCCGCGGGTCGGAGGGACGTCGTCGCGTTCGCGTTCTCTTCGCCGCGGTCGCCGGGCGGCGGCGGCGTCGTCGCGATTGAATCCCGCGTTCGCCGCCCCGCGCTCCCGTCCTCCCGCTTCCCGTCCTCCCTCTCCTCCTCGCGCGCGTCTCTCGCGGCGGCCATGAGCGCCTCCCCCCGCGCGCGGTTCCCAGCCGCGTTGAGCGTCCTCGCGAGCGTCTCCTGCGCCGCGAGCGTGACGGGATGCCGCGCGCCGTGCAGCTTCTCGCGGTAGATTCGCCACGCGCGCTCGTCGTGATACAGCGCGCGCGCGAGGTTTCCGTCCGCCGCGTGCAACCTCCCGAGCTCCGCGCACAGCTCCGCGACGTCGGGGTGGAACGGCCCGAGCTTCTCCTCCAGCGCGTGCAGCCCCGCGGTCATGAGCGTGTCCTCGTCCCTAAACCGCGACGCGATGCGGTCGTGGTAGAGCGTGCGCGTCGCGCGCGCGGGCGCGCCCGTCTCGGTGAACCGCGTCGGGTTCGGGTCCGCGCGCTCGCTCGCGTCGAACCACAGGTGAAGGTTCCGGACGTCGCGCTCGTCGAAGACGTCGCGCGGGGGGTCGTCGTCGTCGTCCATCCCGCCGACGCGCGCGGGATGGAAGTGTGACTGTCGGTCGCGGTTCCCCTCTCTCGGACGTTCCGATATCCGATTTGCGAACGTCGACGCCGTCGTTTCCCCGCGCGCACTCGCGCGCGCCCCGGCCGCCGCGACGCGCCTCGCCATCGCTCGATGTTCGCGTCATTACAGCTCACCGCGAACGTCTGCGTCGTCGCCGCCGCCGCCCGCGCCGCCGCGGCGTCCCTGCGCGGCGTGACGGCGAAAAGCCATCCGGCGTCCGCGGGATGGCGCGCCCCGTCCGTCCCCCCCGCCGCGCGCGCGTTCGCGTCCACGACGCGAACCGCGGCGACGCCCGCCGACGCCGGCGCGGACGAGGGCGCCCCCACCGCGTCTCCGCCCTCGGAGATGGGCATGACCCAGGTCCTCTTCGTGGAGTGCGGCATGGGCGCGGACCAGCACGGCCAGGACGCGACGAAAGCCGCCGTGCGCGCGTGTCGAAACGCGATCGAGTTCAACTCGATCCCGAGCATACGCGCGGTCGTCCCGGGCGGGTACGACAACATGAAGCTGCACATACATCTCGGGGTCCCGGCCGGGCACGAGGTCGATCTCGAGAGCGTCAAGGCGGTGTTCCCGTACGGGCGGATCATCGAGCCGGTGCGGGTGGACGCGGGGGGGTTGCTCGCGAAGAGCGGGATCGCCATCGCGGAGATGGGCGACGTCAACGACGATTTCGTGATCGCCGTCGCGGCGGTGACCGTGGGGTACTGACCGTACGCGCGCGGAGGGAGGGTCGGGTGGACGGGTTGCGGAGAGAGAGAGGCGTCGGACGGGCCGGCGAGCCGACGCACGGGAGTTAACATTATTCATTTCAATTTTAAGGGCCGTTCCATACAAAAACAGTTCTCCGGTCAGTTGAAAGGTGACGCGATCAAATGTTGAAACCGGGCGATGGGTGAAAAACTTTTGTATAGAACGCACCTAACACACGCGCCTCGCCTCGCTTCGTGCTGCACGCGAACCATCCGTCACTCCGAGCGCTCGCGATGCCGACGCCGTCGCCGTCGCCGTCGAAGTCGATCGTCCAGCGCGACATCGCGAACAGCGAGGCGGCGCTGCAGGATGGGGAAACCCCGGAGGCGCGGAAGACCCGCGTGCTCGCCGCCATCGAGGACGGCTCGCTCGCGAAGAGCGGCGTCACGAGGCTCGACCTGTCCGGGTGCGATCTCGCGCGGCTGCCTGAGAAGATCGGGGCGCTGACGTCGCTGGAGTTTTTGAACCTCGGGGACAACCCGCTGTCGTCGCTTCCCGAATCCTTCGACGGGCTCGTGAACCTTCGCGTGCTGTTCTTCCTTCGGTGCGAGTTCGTGGCCGTCCCGGTCGTGCTCGGACGCATGAAGTCGCTGTTCATGCTCAGCTTCAAGGCCAATCGCGTGAGGGACGTCCCGGAAGGGTGCCTCCCGCCGTCGCTCGGGTGGCTCATCTTGAGCGACAACGAGATCGAGAAACTGCCGGCGTGCATCGGCGAGTGCGTCGGAATTCGGAAGCTCCTGCTCGCGGGGAACAAGCTCACGAACGCGGGGTTGCCGGACGGGATGGCGCGTCGACCCGACCCGACGCGACGGATGCGGTTTCGGTTCGGTTTTTTTTGGTTTAGTTATTTTGGTTTTCGGCTTCCACGTGTCGTCGTCGTCGTCGTCCCCCCTCCCCCCCGACGCGTCCCCTGACCCCTCCCCCGCCCGCGCATCGATCGTCTCCGCGCGTCACAGAAAAATCTCCGCCAGCTCGAGCTCCTGCGCATCGCGGACAACGAGCTGACGTCCGTCCCGGAGTGGCTCGCGAACCACGACGCGCTCGCGTGGGTCGCGCTCGCGGCCAACCCCGTCGCGGCGCCGTGGGCGGCGGACGCGGAGAAACGCGCCAAGGCGACCGCGACCGTTCCGCCGCACGTCCACGGGACGATAGGAAGGGAGCACACGAACATGGCCGCGCTGGTGCCCGTCCCGGAGGTGCCGACGCTCGCGTTCGAATCTCTGCGCGTGGACGAGTTGGAGACGCCGTTGGGACGCGGCGCGTCGGGCGCCGTCTACCCGGGGCTGTGGTTGAAAGAAGAGCCGCTGAACGCGTACGACTCGTGCCCGAACGTGTACCGCGTCGTGCCGACGCCGGCCGCGGTCAAGGTGTACAACCACGGCGCGAAGACCTCGGACGGGCGACCGAAGGACGAGATGCACGCGTCCATATTAGCGTCGAAGACGGGGTGTAAGTCCATCGTGCGCACGATCGCGACGTTTCAAAAGGAGTGGACGCTACGGAACGAGCGCGACGGGTTCCCGGAGGAAGGGTTAGTCATGGAGTTTCTGGAACAAGACGAGTGGGTCTCTCTCGGATCGTCGCCCTCGTTCGACAGCGTGACGAGGGACACGTACTCGAGTAACGTGACGCGGTCGCGAGGGGAGATCGTCGAGGTGGCGAGGGGCGTCGCCGCCGCGGGCGCGGCGCTGCACGGCGCGGGGGTGTGCCACGGCGATCTGTACGCGCACAACATCATGTTTCGCAGCGACGCCGTGGGCAGAGCGCACTCGCGTCCGAAGCCGCCCGCGGCGAAGCTCAGCGACTTTGGCGCGGCGTTCTTCTACCCGCCCGGGTCTGAGATTGGACGCGCGTTCGAGCGGATCGAGGCGCGCGCGTTCGGGATTCTCCTCCAGGAGCTCCTGTCGCGGCACGACGGGAAAGACGACGGCGGCGGCTCGGTGACGATAGACGCGCTGAGAGAGATGGTGAAGGAGTGCGTCGGTCCGCGGGAGAAGCGGCCGACGTTCGCGGACATCTCGTCGCGGTTGGGCGCGCCGAAGGGGGTGTAGGGCTCTGGCGGTTGTGAGTACACGTACACGTAATCGTAAGCGAACGAACGAACAAACTCATGTCAACTCTGACGGACTCGCTCACTCATCGGCCGCTCGCGAATCTGGCCACTCGCCGCCGCGCGGAAGGGACGACGGACGCGCGTCATCCCCGCCGCCGCGATGATCCCCCCCCCCCCCCCCGGCGCCCGCCCCCCCCGGGGGGGGGGGGAGAACGGGGCCCCCCGGGGCGGGGGCGGGCGCCCGCCGGCCG
>Ga0181560_10005269_pt1 | contig 11583 bp, 8 predicted proteins | sample 011ome_20_FD_133751 | JGI IMG/M metagenome (GOLD analysis project Ga0181560, IMG submission 133751) | Coastal salt marsh microbial communities from the Groves Creek Marsh, Skidaway Island, Georgia - 011509CT metaG (megahit assembly) | ecosystem: Environmental > Aquatic > Marine > Intertidal zone...
ACGCTGGAGGTGCTCGCGAACAACCCGAACGCGATGGGGTCGTACAAGAAGTTCGGGTTTAAATCTTACGAGCTCGACCCGGAGCTCGGCGTCGCGCACTTCTGGGAGAAGAAGCTCGAGTGAGTCCTTCGGACGTCGTCGCGGGCGGCGGCGCGGCGCGAGCGAGAGACTTCGAGAGGGACGGATGGACGCGCGCGCTCGTCGATAGATTAGATTGATTCACTCGCACGTCGCGTGTCCTAGCTACCACGATGTGAACACGCGCGGTGCGGTACGGTGCGATCGCCCCGGAGCGCCCCCTCCCCCGCCTTTTTAAGACGTCTGGCGGTCTCTTCGTCCCTCCCTCCGCCTACGACCCGAGCTTAAACGCGTCCGTGACGAGCGCGTAGATGAGACCGAGCTTGAACCAGTTCAGAAACCCCCAGTACTTCCCGGGCTTGATCTTGTTGTAGTACGCCCTCGTCACGAGCTCGAAGAACCCGACGCAAAACGCGCCGGCGACGACGTCGTTGATCCCGAGCACGCCGAACGTCAGCGAGATGACGTTCGCGGTGTAGAATCCCGCGAAGGCGCTGATGGCTTTCCACAGCGTTCGCCTGCCCTTGCGCACGCGGAAGTACAGCTCGATCCGGGTCGGGAGCGTCGTGAGGATGGACGCGATGCGCGTCTCCCTCGGCCCCGTCACCGCGGTGATCGTCAGCTCGCCGCGTCGTCCGCCGCCGCGATGGACGCGCCCCCGCGAGGCGATGGACGCGCGGCTCGCGGCGGATCCGATGGGGCGAAGGATCATCGCGCGCTCGGCCGCGCCGTCGCCGCCGGCGGACGACAGCGCTCGCGACGCGCTCGACGCCGCGGGCCGGACCGTCCGTCGCGATACCCCCGCGCCGCCCATCCCGAACGCGGCGGTCGTCCCGAGCGTCGCGATCGCCGCCATCGTCGCCGCGCGAAAACCCAAGTCGAGTCGTCCGCGCCTTTACCTTTCCCGCGCGAAGGGACGCCGCCGACGCGCCGCTCGTGCGCGGGCGCGCGCGTGCTACGCCGCGATCGCGATTCGCGCGCGCGTGCGTCGGTCGGGGGAACCGAACGACCCTCGACGTGCGTGCGGTGAACGCCGCGCGCGAAGCTCTGCGGACGGCGCCGCGCGACGAGCGGTTGGTTGCGGATAAAATCGCCACCGTCGGCAACCTCTCGCGCGGACGGGGGCCCAGCTGGCGTAGGGTCGCACGTACGGCGAGCAGTCAGACGTGTACGCGAACGCGTAGTACACGACGCGGCGCGAGAACGACGAAACGATCGACGATCGGCCTCTCTATCGCGGCGACCTAGCTAACACGCATCCCCCCCCCAACTCGTCGTCGCTCGCGTCAGTCGTACGTCTGCAGGTTCTCGTAATACTCCCTCGTCTTCTCCAGCGTGGACGTGAACGCGAACTTCACGATCGATCGCTCCCCCTTCGTGATGGGCGTCACGCGGTGAATCACGCTCTCCGCGCGGACGACGATGACGCTGTTCGGCTCCGTCCACCCGCCCCTCCTCGCTCCCTCGCCGTCCTGCCACTGCGTCTGCGAGTCCGACGTGTTGTCCAGCGTGAACACTAGCTCGTACTGCGGCTCCGTGTACAGCGCGACGTCCTGGTGCCAGTCCATCGCGCTCCCCGGCGGGTACACGCGAAACTCCACGGGGACGTCCGCGGGTTGGAGGTCTTTCCCGACCAGCCGCGATATCCGGTCCGCGACGGTCTGGTTCATGAACGCGCGGTGGACGACGTGCTCGCGCGGGATCATCACGCCCAGCCGTTGCTTCGCGCACGCGCGGCGCTCCGTCGCCAAGGACGCGCGCAGCGTCTCGCACGCCTCTCTCACGACGCGGAAGTCGTCCGGGGAGAAAAAGTCTCTCGCGTAGACGAAGCCGCCGCTCCGGGAGAAGACGCTCTCTTCCTGGCGCGTCCGTCGCGATCGGTCCGCCCTCGCCCTGCGCGCGCGCTGGAGGAGCTCGCGCGTGATCTGGAGGGAGCCGCCGGAGCGGGTGTAGTCGGCGACGCGAGACGGACCCCCCGGCGCCGCGAGCGGGGGCGCTCTTCTTCGCTCCGCGGCGTCGCTTCTGCTTCTCTCCGAGGCGCCCGAAACGACGCCGCCGCCGGTCGCGCGCGGGGCGCTCCTGGACAGACCGCCCGCGCCCGCGCGAGGCTCGGTCGCGCCCGCCGCGCGCGGCGTGGCCGGGGGTTTCCACCACGGATCGCCGCCGGCGGCGTTCGACGCGGACGCGGTCGTCGCGGAGGACGCGTTCGACGACGACGCGCGCCCCACCGAGCGGAGGAAGATCGCGGCCGCGCCCCCCGGACGACGGCGCGAGGGCGCGAGCGGCGCGGCGCGGAGCGCGTCGCGCGAGGACAGCGCGCTCGCGTCCGTCGCGGCGCGTCGCGACGCGACGAGCGCGCTCGCGGACGTCGTCGCCATCGCGGCCGCCATCGCGCGCTCTCGCCTCCTCGAGAGTGATCCGCTCGCCGCGTGTACCTAACACGCGCCGACGAAAAGCGAGCGCCCTCTCGCCGCGCTTCAGATCCGCGCCGCGATCCGCGCGCGTCGGTTCCGCGCCGCGCCGCGTTCTTCGCGCGCGCGGTGTAGACGACTTCGCGAAGACTCGCGGAGGTCGAGCGAGCGTCCGCGAGCGGCGCGCGCGCCTCTCTCTCTGCGACCTCGAGAGGTCGCGTCGTCTCAAACCCCACGGCTCTTTTTCTCCCGTCGACGACGCTCGTGGTCGGTCGGAAACTCCGAAAAGCGCGCGGGGGGACGAGCCCCGCGCAGTGCGAGACGCGCGCGGGGAGACGGCGCGCGCGATGACCTCGCCGCCGACGCGGCGACGCGACTCCGAGATCGTCTCGAGACGCGCGTCCGCGGCGGTCCCCAGGGTGAGCCGCGCGGGGAAGGAAGAAGCCGAGCGCGCTGACGCGAACGCCGGAACGACATTCGACGACGACGACGAATTCGACGACGACGACGACGACGACGACGCGACCGCGCGCTCCGCGGAGATGGACCCGTCCCGCGCGTTCGCGCGCGCGCCGTCCGCGTCCTCGCCGTCCACGTCCGTCACGCTTCGACGGAACCGATGGCGCGCGGACGGCGGCCCGCTGAAGCACGAGAGAGACGGCCGGACGCGGTGGTACGTCACCGCCGAGGACGGCACGAAAGAAGCCGCGCTGTGGCAGATCGAGCTGACGAAGACGCACAGACGGGCGACGGCGCTCGAGCGCGAACGCGCGTCTCTGTGGGCGAAGCTCTCCGACGCGAGCGCGCGGCTGACGCGCGAGCGCGACGCGCGCGTCGCGATGGAGAGCGACGTGCGCGCGATGTTCGAACGACCCGTCGTCAAGGATGCGCTGCGAAGCGGCGTCGACGCCGCCGACGGCGCGGACACCGCGATGCGGGTGTTTAAGGCGCTGGAGGATAGAATAACGCGCGATCGTGAGGCGTTACAAGCCGCTGATGCGCGCGAGCTGCGCATCGTGGACATGTTGCGGACGTCCGAGAGAGAGAAGATGGAAGCGTTCGCGGCGGCGAGGCGGGCGACGAGCGAACTCGACGCGCACGTCGCGCGACTGCGCGTGGACGCGAAAGTGCGCTCCGACGTGGTCGCCAAGGCGGAGCGGGCGACCGCGGAGGGACGCAACGCGAGCGCGATGTACGAGGCGACGAGAGAGAAGCTCGTGGAGGCGACGCTGGAGCTCGAGAAGCTGCGCGAGAAGGACGCGAACCAAGAGGAGTTGATTCGCGTCGCCGTCGAACGCGCGACGGCGAACGAACGACGGCGGTGCGACACGGAGGCGACGAAGGACGCGGCGAAGACGCGCGCGGCGCTCGCGGAGATGTCTAAGAAGCACGCGGAGCAGGAGGGGAACCACGCGCGGATGATGGCCGAGACTAGGGCGGAGCTGAAAGGCCGTTCAGAAGACACCATTAAACGCGCGGCGGATCTCGAGAGGGAAGCGTACGAAGCGCACCGCGAGGCGCTGCACGCCGACCACGAGCGCGCGCGCGTCGCGGAGGAGGCTGGAAACGTCGTCGAGGGCGCGATACGGCAGCGCGAGTGGGCGCTCACCGCGCTCGAGCGGTGCGTCGAGGCTGAGGAGGCGTTCACGAAGAAGCTGCATTACGAGCTGTACGTCGCCGCGTCGCTCGCGGTGCCGGACACGGTGGGGGTAACCGACGAAGACGAGGCGTTACATAAAGAGACATCCGTCATCGCGAAGCACGTGAAGACGCAGCTGAGCGAGCTGAAAGAGGAGCTCAGAGGTTTAAGGCACGACGCGGTGTACGCGACGAAAGTCGCGACGGATGCGGCGAGACTCGCGGGAATCGCCGAGGGCGCGGAGGCGTGCGCGAAGCTGACGCGCGAGGCGCACGCGTTAGCGTCGTGGGGACGCGACGCGACGTACGCCACCGAGGATGAACCCGGGCTGAGGAAGATCGCGGAGGTCATGGACGAGGAGGCTGCGCTCGCGCGACGAGAGAGCAGCCGCGGGGAGCCGCGGCGGCTGTTGATGGAATACCTCGGCCGCGAGTTGCCGCCGCCGGCGACGATGACGGAGGAGGAGGCGGCGACCGCGCTGAACCTGACGCCGATAAAACCCGCCCACGCCGCGGTCGTCGAGGAGGGAGAGAACGAATCGCCCGCGGAGAGAATGAAACGCGCGGCGGACCCCCGCGAGAAGGAGAAGGAGGTGGAGGAGGAGGTGACGACGACGGCGGCGACGAACCCGGAGCCGACGAGCGCGATCGATTTCCAGCGCGCGGTGTCGGCGAACGCGGACTGGACGAAACTGCCGACGTTCGACGAGACGACCGAGCTTCTCGCGAAGACGGCGAGCTCGAAAGCGACGCCGCTCGCGGAGATCGTGAACGCGGACGCGGAGACCGCGGCGGTGCCGAGGAAGAAGCTCACGTTTCACACCGGCGGCTTTGGCGACGGCGACGGCGACGGCGACGGCGACGGCGGCAGCGACGACGCGAACGCCGCGACGACGCGAGGGTCGAAGACGGTCGGGACGAGAGGGAGGCGGACGCCGTCCAAGGCGCCGCTGCCGGACTTTTTCCGGACGGACTCCGCGCCGCCGTTGACGACGTCGGGGTACACGCCGACGATGAGCGCGACGAGGGAGATCGCCGCGCTCGTGAAGAACCTCAGGTTTTAGCGTACACGTACACGTAGTCGCGAGATGTGAGATAGTCGAAGATAGTCGAGTTCGACGCGTCGTCGGTCGCTTTTGCGGCTGGCTACTTTTGCACATTCCACGCTGCTACGTTACTTTACTGACGCGTTCTCGCCGTCTTCGTTCGGCTCAAAAGAACCCTTAAACAATCCCGCGCCGCCGTCTTCCGCGCGCTCGCGTCACCGGCTCTGCGCTTGCAGCGAGAGCAAGTTCTCGTACGACTGCAGCGACCGGAACGGCACGAACCCTTTCGGGGAGTCGTCCCCGCCCAAGCCGCCGCCCGCGCCCGCCGCATCGGCGAGCTTCCCCGCGCTCGCGATTCTCTGCAGCGACGAACTCCCGACGAGCCCCCCGTGCGTCTTTCCGCCGCCCGCGCCGCCGCCGCCTGAACCGCCGCCGCCGCCGGTGCCGAGGAGCAACGTCAGACGCTCCACCTCTGACTTCAGCGCGGCGATCTCGCGCATCGCGAGGTCGACTCTCTGCTCCGAGTCGCGAAGCCGGGTCGCGAGCGCCGCGTTTTCGCGCTTGTGCCCCTCGATCTGCCCCTCCAACGTCGCGACGAGCTCGAGCTTCCTCCTGCGCGACCGTCGCGCGGACTCGCGGTTCGACAGCATCCTGCGCTGCCGTCGGACTTCGTCTGTGGTCTTGCCCGTCTTCCTCGCCTCCTCCTCGTCGCCGCTGCTCCCGGGGCCGTCGTCGTCGTCGTCGTCGTCGTCGCCTCCGTTCTTCGGCTCGTCCTTCCCCGCCGCGGCTTTCCCCTTCGCGCCGGAATTCCCCGCCTTGCCCTTCGGCTCCGGCTTCGCCTTCCCCGCGGGCGCCGTCTTCGCCTTCTTCGCGGGCGGCGTCCGAGCGGCGCGCGTCGTCGCCTTCGTCTTGCCGCCCGCGGCGGCTCCCGCGGCGACGGGGACGAGCGACGGCGGCGGCGTCGCCGACGACGGCGGGACGGCGGGCGCGACGCCCGCGACCCCGGGGGCGAACGCCCCGAAAGGGATGCTCGCCGCTGCGTTCGGGTGAGGGTTTAGGGGGAGGGGGACGTCGGCGACGAGGCGAGGAGACGCGACGGAGACGCGAGCGAGCGAGCGAAAAGCGAAAAGCGAAAAGCGCGCGCGATGAAGCTCCCCAGCGAATTGCGCGAGAATTCGCGCGTCGCGTCCCGCCGGCGAACGCGCGCGGCGAGGGACGCGACGCGCGAGACGAGGTTCAACGCGCGCTTTCGCACCCGTGGGCATCCCCGGAATATTACCCGCGCTCATCCCCGGGAACGGAATGTTCCCCGGCTGCGCGGGCTGCTGCGCCATGAGCTTCCGCAGCAGGTCGAGCGACGCGACGCGCGGCATCCCGGTCGCGGCGACCGCGTCCGCCGGCATCGTCCCGCCGTTCGCCGCCTGCGCCGCCTGCGCCATCGCCGCGAGGTTCTGCTGACTCCCCACCTGCGCGATGTTGCTGAAGAACTGCTCGAACTCCGCCTGCGACGGCGTCCGGCCGAGCTTCCACAGGTTCCCGACCATGTCCTCCACGGACGCGGTGCGCTCGATCGGCATCCCGCTCGGTTTTTACTCGCGCGTCTCCGCCGTCGCCGTTCCGTTCGCGCGCTCTGTCCCCTCGCGCGACGTCGCTCGCGCGCGCGCGGACCCCGAGACGGTTCCGTTAAAGCGCCGAGCGCGCGCCCTGGGAATTTCGCGCGCGGGGTGCGCGGGCGCGACGCGTGTTGTGCGGCGGCGCGTCCGCGCGCGACGCCCGGATAAAGCGGTCTGACGTGCTTGCGTGGAAAGTTGCGGTGGTGATGAGAGGATGACGGTGCAGGGATGTGCAGGGATTGATCTTCTGTCTGATTGCACAGCACGTTTCGCGCGTACACTTGTACTACGCGTGGGTGCCGCGACGACGCGACGTCGCGAACTGACAGGAACCGCCTGGTGAGGATCGATCGAACGCCCGACCTCGCCAGATGGAGCGCGCGACGACCGCCGCCGCGGGGTGCTCCCGCACCGCCCTCGCGGCGCGGACGCGGGGTGCTCCGGCGACGACGCCGCGGACTCCAACTCGGACGCCCGCTCGGACTCGACGCGCGACGCGACGCCGCGCGGTCTCGTCGCAAAAGGGCGATCGCGGCGACGACGACGACGACCGCGCGGACGGCAACGCGTCGCGCGACGCGCTGCGCGCGCTCGACAAGCTCGTCCCCGGGACGACCGCGGACGAGGCGAGGCGCGAGCCGCCGCCGGAGCGAGCGGACGGCGACGCCGCCTCGACCTCGCGCGACGAAGGGGGGATCGGGATCGTGCGCAGAGAGGTCGTCGTCGAGCTCGACGCCGAGGACGCGAACGTCGCGATGGCGTCGTTCGCGGTGCGAAGCGCGTCCGCGCGGATCGTCCAGGTCACGATCCCGCCGCCGGTCGGGATCGCGTTCGAGGAGGACGACGACGACGGCGAGATCGTCGTCGCGGAGGTGGTGGAGGGATCGAACGCGGCCGCCGTCGGCGGCGTCGCCGTCGGCGACGTCTTGCGGGCGACGTCCGCGATGATACCGGAGATGAAGTACCCGATGGGGAACTTGTTCTTGGGCGGCGTCGGGCGGCCCGGGTTTCGACGCGTCCTGTTCACGATCCCGGTCGGGGAGGCGTACGCGCCGGGGGCGACGTTCGACGACGCCATGGGCGCGATATTTAGCAATAAAAAGGCGGGCGACTTCGACGTCGTCCTCGTCCTGGAGCGGCGGATGCGATGACGCGACGACGTCGACGGACGCGGCGCGCGACGATGCGACTACGGACGTCGCGTCGCGCGCGCACGTAGCCCTAGCTAGGAGTGCGTGATGATCGAATCACGTCGACGAGTAGTGTAGACTATGTAGACCTTCGTCGCGCGGGTGGCGGATCAGAACGGCGTCGGATCAGAACTTCCCGTCTCAGAGTCACCGGCGGCGAGCGCGGAAAAGTCCACGCCGCTCGCCGTCCGCAACCACAAGAGCGCCTCCTCGCTCCACCCTTTCCCGCCGTTCATCGGCCGCACGTCCCGCATCGGCGACAAGACGTCGCCGAAGTCGCACCCGCCCCGCCCCCCGATGACGGCGTCGAAGACATCGCGGTCGTTCACGCACGCGAGGAGCATCCGCGCGGCGCCGTAAATTTCCGACGTCGCGTTGAACGCGATGATGTCCTCCCCTTTCAACGCGTCCAGGTCCGCGTCTAACGCCGCGTTCGCGTCGTTCACGAGCGATTCCGTGCACCGCAACCCCAACAGTCGCTGCATGATCGCGAGCCGCACGCCGATGTCGTCCTCCGCCGTGTCCGGCGCGGTGTTCAACGCGTCGATCTCATCCGGCGTCGGCGGCGTCGCGGAGCCGTCGACGAAGGACCGCCACCTCTTCTCCACGCCCGGGACGTGATCCGCGCCCAAGACCGCGACGACCTCCCCGGCCCCCTCCGCGTTCGACGCCTCCAGCCTGATCGTGTGCGTCAATATCTCGTCTCTCTCGTGGATGCAAATCTGCTCGAACTTATCGTGCGCGGGCATCGGCGGCACCGCGGCGAGCGGGTGATCCTCCGGGAGCAGGAGCCGGTAGTTTCGCTCCGACTGATTCCCGAACGTCTCGTCGAGCTCCGCGAGGGTCGGGCACGACAGCAGCCTTCGGTACGTCGTCTCCTTCGGGCGGTCGCCGAACACGAGCCGCGCGTCGACCGCGAACGCGGCGGCGTACACGAGCGGCTCCGCGGGGAGCTGAGGGTCGTTCCATACAAAGCGAAGTCGGGGTGGAGTTGAAAGGCGTCAGTTGGAGTTGAAAGGCGTCGAAGGCGGGCGTTGAACGCGAGGGGTGGGCGGAGAGATGCGCCGGGCAAAGTCCTTAAGGATCGGCGTTCACAACGCCAACGCGGTCGTATGGGAACCAGTGTATAGAACGCGCCTGCGTCTTCATCGACTGCCAGAAGGGCGACTTGTGCAGCGGACGCTCCTCCAGTCGAAGCTGATGCGCCACGCGCGTGATGAACTGCAGGCTCTCCTCCGCGGTCGCTTTCGCGCCGCCGATCTCGATCGCGGTGAAGATCTCGTCGAACTTGAACGTCGTCCCTCGCGCGGCGCCGTGCTCTTTGCACAGCCCCGTCTCGACGACGACGGACGCAGGCGCGTTGACGAGGATGTGCTCAGCCGCCTCGTGCGCGTTGGTCATGTGCGAGACGCCGAACACGGTCGCGTCGCGCATGCCGGGCTCGAACGGCGCGAGCTTCACCCCGGGATCCGCGTCCGTGACGTCGACGAAGTACGCGGAGGGTGAGCGCGAGGCGCGCGGGGGGGGCGCGCGGATCCGTCGCGACCGCGAAGGATTCGACGACGACGACGACGACGACGACGACGAGGCGGACGTCGCCGTCGCGCGGGGACGGCACGCCGCCGCGCGCGCGGCGGTCGTCGCGGCCGCGGACGCGGCGACGGACGCGGCGGACGACATCGCGGGCGTCCGTGCGATGGACGCGAGGTCGCGCGTGCGGTCCGCGAGAGCGGGTGTGCGCGCGGCGGGGGGGGGGAAGACACCGGAACCCTAGCGGAAAACCCGGAACGATCGCATAGGTTGCACGTACTACGTACTTCCGTACTCTATGAGCAATTTCCCTGAGCGCGACTGAGCGCAACGCGTCTAATCTCGCGGCCGGCGCGGCGCGGCGAGCACTAAAAAAGAAAGCGTTTCCCTCACCCGCCTCTCCCGAGCACCCCCTCCGCGGGCCTCCTCAGCTCCGCGCTGTTCCTCAAGAGCTCGTGCTCCACCCCAGCGTCGCCCTCTCCTACCTCCATCCCCACCCCGCCCGGGACGCGCAGCGCGCTCCAGCTCTGCGGCGGCTCCGGCGCGTCGTCGTCAAACGCCGCCGCCGCGTCGGCGCGCGTTTGAAGACTGCTCCGCAGCCTTCGCATCAGCGCCACGCGCCCCGCGCCGAGGGTCCCGACGCGCGGACCCGGACCCGCCTCCGCCCCCGCGGCCGCTCTCGCGAGCTCTCTCTTCAGCGCGGCGTGCTCCTCCTGCTCGTCCCACTCGCGCTGGAGCTCCGTCGACGCGTCGCGCGCCCACGGCTCGCGCGGCGTCCTACGAGCGGCGCCGACGGCGGCGGCTTCGCTTTCCTCCCACCGCCGCTTCGCGTCCGCGTCCTCCTCAGCTTTTTCCTTTCGACGAAGCGCGCCGTCGTCGTCGTCGTCGTCGTCGTCGTCGCGCTTCTCCTTCTTCTCGACTTCTCGCGCGTACCGCCGCTCGCCCTCGGACGCCTGGACGCGCCTGCACGCGCGCGCGATGTACGCGCGTCGCGCCGCCTCCGGCGCGGCGCGTCGCCGGCGCTCCGCGCGCAACTTTTTCACCTCCTTCGCGAGCCGCCGCGTCGTCGCGCGCTGCGCGTGGCTCAGACACTCCGCGCGCAGCTTCGCGACGACGAGCTCGGAGACGACGATCGGCGGCGGCGGGTACGCCTTCCCGGGGTCGCCGCTCGCGTCCCTGGCCGCGATGTCGCGCGCGCGCGCGACGAGCGCGGCGAGGCGCGACGGATGCGCGTCGAACCGATGCGGACGCGATGAATCCGTCTTCTCGCGCGTCTCCTCCCTCCTCGGCGCGCCGCGCTCGTCGCGCGCCGCGGTCGCGGTCGGCGGCGTCGTCGGCGCGGGGATCGTCTTCGGCGTGCGCTCGCGCGGCGTCGGCGTCGGCCCCGCGGACGCGACGCCGCCGCGGAAGCTCAGATCGGCATCGCTCTCGAAGTCGTCGTCGGCGTACGATTTCGCGCGCGAGTCGTCGTCGTCGTCGTCGTCGTCGTCGTCGTCGTCGTCCCCCGCGCCGCTCGACGCCTCGGAGGGGACGTCCTCCTCCTCGAACGCGTCGTCGCCGTAGCTCGTGTCTTCTATTCCGGGCGACGACGGCGGCGGCGGCGTCGACGTCGACGCCGCGCGTCTCGCCGGCGCTGGGACGGACGCGACGTCGCCGTCGTCGCCGGTCGTCGTAACGCTAACGCCGCCCCCGCCCGTCGTGACGCTTCGCCGGAGCCAGCTCGCGAGCGGAGGAGACCGATCATCGCGCGCGTCGCTCGGCGCTTCCGCGGTCGGGGACGAGTCGAACTCGAACTCGACGTCCGATTCGATGACGTCCGAGTCGGACGAGGACGACGACGACGGCGCCATCGCGCCGCGCGCGTCGGAACTGACGATGTCGTGCCGTCTTTCCCCTCGAACTGATCAAGCGATTCGTCCGCTCGCCATAGGGAGTGGGTAACGGCGTAGTACGTGTACTTTTTGTATGAGAAATAGTCTGAAAATCGCGGTGGTACCATTTCAACTTTTTTGCTTTCAGCGTTGATCGATGTATCGATCAAACCAGAGAATTCATCGCGAATTTTTCAAAGGTTGCT
>Ga0181560_10005273_pt1 | contig 11578 bp, 9 predicted proteins | sample 011ome_20_FD_133751 | JGI IMG/M metagenome (GOLD analysis project Ga0181560, IMG submission 133751) | Coastal salt marsh microbial communities from the Groves Creek Marsh, Skidaway Island, Georgia - 011509CT metaG (megahit assembly) | ecosystem: Environmental > Aquatic > Marine > Intertidal zone...
AGGATCTGACAAGGCCGCGCACCTGATTGCCTATGGCGCTGTCGCTTTTAGTGCCGGGCTCGGTTTTGCGACATGGAAAACGCGGAGCGTGGCCGGTCTTGCGGCTGTGCTGGTAGGCGTCGCCCTCGAATTAGCTCAAGCAGCCTGGTTTGTCCGGAACGGCAGCGTCTGGGACGCCGTGGCCAACACACTTGGCGTGTCGCTGGGACTTGCTGGCGCTGGGCTTGTTTTGATGCTTGCCGCTCGGTTTATCGGCACTCGAAACGCCTAGTCATCCGCGCGCCAGCGACCGGCCTGCCAATCCCCGGTGATTTCACGGCCGTCGGCCAATATGTATGTCCCCCGCCCATCGGGAATGCCGTCCCTGAACTCACCGACATAGCGGTTGCCGCTCGGATAGAAGGCGGTTCCGGTCCCGTTCATCCGTCCGTTGACGACCATGCCCTCGTATCGCCCGTTGGGCGCGCCGTGCAGGAACCAGGATACCGTACCCGTTCCATGGGCCAGACCGCCCCGGCGTTCCCCGGACCATGAAATGCTCTCTCCGGATCTCAGGTTGGGGTTTTGGACGACGCATCCGTTGCTCGGATCCGTAATCAGGGCATCCGCCGATATGGCGCAGGCTCCCAGCAACAAGGCGGAGAGCGGTAGTGAAAACCGTGATTTCATGATCCCAGAATGGCACGCGCCGAAATTCACGTCGATATTGTCCGACGGCGCATTCATTTGCAGTCAATTGCCGGGAACTGGCCTGAATGAACCGATCAGGTGCCCGGTTCATCGGTGTCGGAAGATGGCGGTACATCTTCAATGCGGCGGTAGATCAGGAGCGCGCCCACGAGTAGGATCGCCAGAACGCCGAAGCTCGTGGCATAGGCCCTGAACGGGCTGTGCCCCTGTGCATCGGCGGGGAACGCATCGATGATCAGGCCCGTACCGACCTGCACCAGAAAAACGCCTCCCCAAACAAACATGTTGATGGCCGTGACCACACGTCCGACATAACGGTCCGGAAAAAGACTTCGGGCATGGGCGAATATTGGCGAGGACAGCCCCGATGACAGGCCGAGCAGGATCATGGCGGCCGAGGCAATCACCAACGAGGTGTTACCGGCGATGGCGAGAACCGCAAACCACAATGCCATCGACAGCGCGCCGATGGTGACAATTCCGCGCCGGGTATCGAATATCCTGTCGAGCGGGCCGATGAAAACAGCGCTGAGCAGCCAGGACAACGAGACCAGAAAGATGATGTTGCCGCGTTCCAGCAGGCCGGCGTCGAAGGTATCGTTCAGATAGGGACCAACCCAGAGAGCACGGAAGGTCAGAAACGATCCGACAGTCATCGCCGAGATTGCCCCCAGCGCATAGAGCTTGGGCTCGCGTAAAACAACGCCCAGACCTCGCATGATCTGAAACAGGGATTCGGTGTCTCCTGGCGGAACCGGCATATCGGGCTTCCGGTCCTTGACCGTGAGCAACACCGCAAATGCCAGAAGCAGCGCAACAGCGGCGACGGTGGCAAGCGTGGCACGCCAGCCATAGGCGTCGGTGGCTGCGGCAAAAGGCGTTGCCGAAAGCAACATCCCCGTTCCGCCGATGCCGACAGCCAGCGATGTGGCCGTGGCCAGGCGATCCCGGGGGGTCCAGCGTGAAATCAGCACGATGATGCCCATGAAGACCGGCGCAATGCCCCATCCCGCCACCAGCAAGGAGATGATCAGGCCCAGCGAGGTCGTAGAAAAGGCAAACCCGGCAACCCCGCATGCGGTCAGCAGCAGAAACGATGCAATCGTGAGACGCGGCCCGAAGCGATCCAGCAACACCCCGCTGGGCAACTGCATGATGGCGGATCCAAAGAACAAGGCCGCTGGAAGCGCGCTGAGTTGCCCGGCTGTCAGATCGAGTTCGGTCCGCAGGTCCGGCGCGATTACCGCAGGCACTGAACGCAGGAACTGGCTCAGCACGAATGCCAGACCCAGGGCGGGCACCATGGCAAGAATCAGCCGCACCTGGCCTGGAGGATTGCTGTTGTGCTCGGGAGAACCCATGAACGAAAACGGACCGTCAGTGGAATGACGGTCCGGGTATCGCATGCGCAATCCGTCTCCGCAAAGCACACAATCGAGGTGCTGCGAAGCGGAACGTCAGAACGGCAGGGCTATTCCTGGCGCGGTTCGGTTTCAGGCGGTGTGTCCTCGAGCGGAACTCCGGCCTCTTCGGCCTTCCGCGCCTTCTTGGCTTCGGCCTTGGCGGCCTTCTTTTCGGCCTTCTGGATCTCGCGCTGACGTTTTTCGAAGTTGTAGTTCGTCTTACGGGCCATGAACTCGGCCTCCTGTGGTGCGACCGCCCGCCGTGATATCCGGCGGGCCGGTTCGTTGACTACGCCGCGCGACGCGAGGTGTTGCGGCGGCGCGGACGTCGGCTCTTGCCCGGGCGACCGCCCTGCCCGTGGGCCTTCACATGCCCTCCGCGATTACCCTGTCGGCCTCCGCCACCCTGTCCCTGACGGTTCTGACCGCCCTGTTTGGGGCGTGCGTTGCCTTCGGGGCGTTCGCCACTTTCCACCGGAATGGTGTTTCCGATCAGCCGCTCAATGTCTTTGAGCAGTCCGGCTTCCTCGGTCGCACACAATGACAATGCGGCGCCATCAGCGCCTGCCCGTGCGGTCCGTCCGATCCGGTGCACATAGCTTTCAGCATCAACCGGCATCTCAAAGTTGATCACATGCGTCACGCCCGGGACATCGATCCCGCGTGCGGCAATGTCGGTCGCCACCAGAACACGCACCTTGCCGTCCCGGAAGGCCGACAATGCACGCTGGCGCGCACCCTGAGACTTGTTGCCGTGAATCGCATCAGCACCGACTCCGGAACGTTCGAGGCGTTCGGCCACGCGATTGGCACGGTGCTTGGTCCGCGTGAAGACAATCACACGTTCCATGGACTTGTCGCCAAGAAGATTGGTCAGGAGATCGAGCTTCTTGGCCGGTTCGACAAAGTGAATGCCCTGGCGGATGGTCTCGAGGGCCACCGCCCTGGGTGCGATGTTGACCCGGACCGGATCATCGAGAATTTCCTTCGACAATTTCGCAATTTCGGTCGGCATCGTGGCCGAGAAAAGCTGTGTCTGCCGGTCTGTGGGAAGTTCCGAAATGATTTTCCGCACATCGCGGATGAAACCCATGTCGAGCATGCGATCGGCTTCATCAAGGACGAAGTGTTCGATCTCGTCGAGAACCACATGCCCCTGCTCCATCAGGTCGAGCAGGCGCCCTGGCGTGGCGATGATGATATCCACGCCACGGCGGAGATTTTTCGTCTGGGCATGCTGGGAGACGCCGCCAAAGATCACCGCCTGCCGCAGGGCAAGCTGCCGACCATAGGCGTGAAACTCGTCACCGATCTGGATCGCCAGTTCACGGGTTGGCGCGAGAATAAGCGCACGGGGGTCGCGGTATTTGCTGCGGGCCTGAACCTTGTTGAGTTCGTGCAGGATCGGCAGCGCAAAGGCGCCGGTTTTGCCGGTGCCGGTCTGGGCGATGCCAAGAAGGTCTTCGCCATCGAGAATTTCGGGAATTGCCTGCGCCTGAATCGGCGTGGGCGTGACGTGCTCGCGATTTTGCAAAGCACGAAGGATCGGCTCGGCCAGGCCGAGATCCGCAAAGGTACTGTCAGTCACTAAAAGGTAATCCTTGTACGCCGGCTGCGGGGTGGAATTCTTGTTTTTGGGGCCACCCGGCCTCGGCGTTCGCCCTGTTCCGGGCGCGGCCGGTGCGGGCTGATTCTTGATTATTGTTCCCGGGATATGCGTCGCAAATAAACAACGCTTCGCGCAATCGCAGGACAATCAATGGGAGACAAATGAGCGCTTGCGATAGATTTGTCAAGAAAATCAGAAATTTAGGTGGCCAGGGCGGCGTGGCCGGGCGCGTTATCGGAACAAAATCACCGGGATCTTGCAAAGCCGTACCATCTCGCTGGTGGTGGACCCGATGATCATGCGGCGCATGCGGGTGTGGCCGTAAGCCCCCATGACGAGCAGATCGATGTTCTGCGACTCGACCGCCTGAGAGATCAATGCTTCCGGCTGTCCGGGACGAATTTCCGCATCCACCTCAAAACTGCCCGCCTCCAGCATCGTGCGGGCATTTTCGAGATCATTCCGGTTTTCCGCCCGGTCCGCGCCAACCATCAGCAGCTTGCACTTCAGCCCGGAAAACAGCGGGCTGCGCGCCACGTAGTCCACCGCCTTCTGGGTGCTGGTGCCGCCGTCAAAGGCGATCAGGAAGCTTTCGATCGGCTTGAAGGCGCGCGAGGTGACCAATACGGGCTTGGTGCTGGATCGAACGATGCGTTCGAGGTTCGAACCCAGATGCAGCTTGGCGAAGTCTGCGGCTTCCCCGCGTTTTCCCACGACCACGATGTCAGCATCGGTTTCGTGTTCTGCCACGGTTTCCACGATATCCTCGATCCGCAAACGCACGCTGACTTTCGTCGCACCGTGCTCGAGCAGGCGTTCGCGGGCATCGTCAAGAATGGCGCGTCCGATCTTCTGAGCCAGTTGGGCACGCTGCGCATCGAGTTCGCTCAACTCGTTGAGCAAGGCTGTACGGGCGCCCAGCGTGATATTCCCGCTCAGATTCGGTTTGACTGCCGTGACTTCGCGACGTCCGAGGACATGGATGAGTTCGACTTCGGCACCGGTTTTTTGCGCGATCCAGGCCGCATGATCGCAAACGCTTTGTGAATAGATCGATCCATCGACCAGTACGACGAGCTTGTTCATCGCTTTTCCCCCTAGTGCCCGAGCAGTTGGTTGAGCGCGCCGGGCCGGTCGTGGATGGCGAGTTCATCAACAATGGTTTCACTGGCCTTGTTCAGACCGACAATGTCCACCGTGGCGCCTTCGCGGCGGAACTTCAGGACAATCATGTCCAGCGCAGCCACGCTGGAGATATCCCATATATGCGCCTGGCTCACGTCAATCACCACGCGCTCCAGGACCTCCCGGAAGTCGAAGGCGGCGTTGAATGCATCCGCAGATGCAAAGAAAACCTGACCTTCCACCACATAAGTCCGTTCCCGACCGTCATCCGACAGGCGCGATGTCACGCGGAAAATCTGCGCGATCTTGCCGGCAAAGAAAATGCCCGACAGCAGTACGCCCACCAGAACGCCGATGGCCAGGTTGTGGGTGAACACGACACAAACCACCGTGGCCAGCATCACGATGGACGAGCTGCGCGGGTGGTCCCGCAAGTTCCGGATGGACGACCAGCTGAATGTCCCGATGGACACCATGATCATGATGGCGACCAGGGCGGCCATGGGTATCTGCTTCACCCAATCGCCCAGAACGACAATCAGAAACAGCAAGACCACACCCGCAGTGAATGTCGACAGGCGTCCGCGCCCGCCCGATTTCACGTTGATCATGGATTGTCCGATCATCGCGCATCCTGCCATGCCGCCAATGAAACCTGTTGCGGTGTTCGCGAGCCCCTGCCCGATGCACTCCTGGTTCTTGTCACTGGGCGTATCGGTCAGATCGTCAACAATGGACGCGGTCATCAGAGATTCGAGGAGCCCCACCGCCGCCACCGCGGCCGAATACGGCAGAATGATCATCAGGGTTTCGAGATTGAGCGGAATGCCCGGTAGCAGGAACACCGGCAAGGTCGCCGGTAACTCCCCCATATCGCCGACGGTCCGGATATCCAGACCAAATCCGATGGCAACGGCGGTCAATGCCAAGATGCAGATCAAAGGTGATGGCACGGCCCGGGTCACATAGGGAAACAGGTAAATGATCGCGAGGCCGGCAGCGACCATCACATAGGTCAGCCACGGTACACCGATCAGCTCGGGCAACTGCGCCATGAATATCAGGATCGCGAGCGCATTCACGAATCCGGTCATCACCGAGCGGGAGACGAACCGCATGACGTAGCCCAGTTTCAGGAAGCCGGCAGCGATCTGCATCACACCGGCGAGCACGGTCGCGGCCAGCAGGTATTCGAGCCCGTGATCGCGGACCAATGTGACCATGAGTACAGCGGTGGCTGCGGTCGCTGCCGAAATCATACCGGGTCGGCCGCCGGTGAAGGCGCAAATCACCGCGATCGAAAAGGACGCGAACAGGCCGACCTTCGGATCCACCCCGGCGATGATGGAAAAGGCAATCGCCTCGGGAATGAGTGCAAGGGCCACAACCAGCCCGGACAGAAGATCGCCGCGGATATTGCCGAACCATTGTTCGCGATAGGCACTGAAAGAGATCATGTCGAAACCAAAAAGATCGTGGGCGCACACGCATTCGTTCGCGCGTGCGCTGAAAGAAGCTGGGGCTGGGGTTGGATATCCGGCGTATCTGGACCTTGCAGCCGTCCGATTTCATCCGGACCCGGTGGCGTTGGGTGTTCTTAGGCGATAGTGATGCTGCAGCGCAACATCAAGAGTGCCGCACCAACGCCTCGAATCGCGATATCAACGGAACATTCAACACGATGCCGGATCGATCATTATGAATGAGGACGAACGCGCGCTTGCCGAAATGGCCCGGGAACGGGATTTCTGGAAAGCCAAGTTCGATGAGCTGCGACCACTCAACACCCTCCTCGATCAGGCGCTCAATCAGGTCACCCGACAATTTGTCGAACCGGGTTTTGCGTATGTGGATCCCGAGCTTCGCTTTCCGCAAGCGCTGCGGGACCGGTTCACGATGAACGGACAAGCCGAAATCGTGGACTGGGTTGATTTCTATCCCGACAAGAACCGGGGCTTGCCGGCATGGCTGCCCCGTTATCACACCCAGACACCACGGTATTTCGGCCACGAATACGTGGACGGGCTGATCAACGATGCCAGAGCCCGCGCAACCAAATACTACGGCATCGTGGATACCTGGCTTTACGAATTGCTGGACGCCTTCCCGGTCGAAGGGCAATCCGTCGCGATCATGGGCTCCCTCTTCCCGTGGTATGAGGCCATCACGACGGCATTTGGCGGAACGCCCCATACCTTCGAATACAACTCGATCTACAGCGATCACCCCCTCATCCAGGCGATCAAACCCCAGGATTTCGAGATCGGCAGCCGGACATTCGATGCCGCAATATCGATCTCGTCGTTCGAACACGACGGTCTGGGCTTTTATGGCGATCCCATCGATCCCGACGGTGACCTGAAGGCGATGGCCAGAATGCGGAAGATCGTGAAACCGGGCGGGCTGATGTATTTCTGTGTTCCGGTCGGCCGGGACAGCATTGTCTGGCCGATGCGCCGGAACTACGGCCGGATCCGCTTCCCGATGATGACCGAGGGCTGGCAGGTGCGCGATTCACGTGGCCATGACGACAGCCATTTCGACGTCCCGTTCGGCGGACACAATTCGGTCTGGGTGTTCGAAAACTCTGAATAGATCGCCTGCAGCCGGGCCTACTGGCTTTCGACGGGCGGGGTTTCGGCGACGAACTCCCGGAACATCTGCATCATCCGGTCAATCATCTGAAGCGCACGCTCGCGTTCTTCAGCGTCCTGCTCTGCCGCAGCAGCGAGTTCGGCCGCTTCCCGCGCCTAGAGTTCCTCATAGGTCGTCTCCGGTGTCCGGGCGACCGCCGTACTTGTCGAACAGACCATGGTGTCCTGTTAGAGGGTGCAGACAGAAATTTCGCCCGTCATGCGGTAGAGCCGCCAGACGCGGTTTTCCGTAGCTTTCATGAACTCGTAAACCGGCTCGGCCGTTTGTGTTTGTGCCGAAGTTGCGCTGATCGGTGCAACAGTGCCGACAACCAGGAAAATCGCCCCGGCGATCGCAGAGAATGGTCGGTTCATCATGGTTATGCCCTTTGACACGCGTGAAGACGCGGCCAGTCTCGGTCGATGATGTGGCGAAAGAATGGTGGGCACTGTAGGATTCGAACCTACGACCGTTCGATTAAAAGTCGAATGCTCTACCAACTGAGCTAAGTGCCCACTCACGGCATTACCGGAATGCGCGCGGACATTAGAAATCTGCGCGCACCGGGTCAACGGGACAAACGTCCGCAGCGAAACTATTTTTCAGCGTCGGCTGCGACCTGCATCTTGATGATCTTGTCGGGGTCGTCGACCGCGCCATTCTGCGCCTGATCCCCCTTCTTGATCTTGTCGACATGTTCCATGCCGTCGATCACTTCGCCCCAGACCGTGTACTGATTGTCCAGGAAGCCGGCGTCGTCGAAGACAATGAAAAACTGACTGTCGGCACTGTTCGGGCTCTGTGCGCGCGCCATGGACAGCGTGCCGCGTTTGTGGGGCTCCAGGGAGAATTCGGCGTCGAGATTCTGGCCCGAGCCGCCGCGGCCGGTCCCCGTCGGATCACCGGTCTGTGCCATGAAGCCGTCGATCACCCTGTGGAACACAACGCCGTCATAGAAACCTTCGCGTACAAGCTCCTTGATTCGGGCCACATGATTGGGCGCAAGGTCGGGACGCATTTTGATCGTGACACGACCGTCTTTGAGGTCGAGGTAGAGTGTATCTTCCAAGTTGCGTTCCTTTTTGGTGGTCTGAGCTTGAGCGTTGGATGTGTCCAGACCGGTCAGGCCCGACATACCTAGGATACCCGCAGCCAATACAAGCGCGGACAGAAAAAAACGTCTGGTCATGGAATGAAACCTATTCGTTGGCAGCCTGCAAATCGAGCCGTCCATAGCGGTCATTGACACGGTCTGCGACGTTTTTCGAGACAAAACTCGTAATGTCGCCGCCCAAAGCCGCGATTTCCTTCACGAGGCGCGAGGCAATGAACTGATTGTTCTCAGACGCCATCAGAAACAGAATTTCTATGTCAGGATTGAGGCGAGCATTCATGCCGGCCATCTGAAACTCGTAGTCAAAATCCGAAACGGCACGCAAGCCACGCAGGATCACATCGGCGTTTTCAGTTTCGGCAAAATGCATCAGGAGGGAATTGAAGGGTTTGACCTCTATTTCGCCTATGCGGTCGTCATCGATGGCGGCAACCTCGTCACGCACCATTTCCACGCGCTCGTCGAGCGAAAACAAGGGGCCCTTGCCTGCATTCACGGCAACTCCGATGACCATACGATCCAGAACCCGCGCACCGCGCCGGATGACGTCCATATGCCCGTTGGTCATCGGGTCGAATGTGCCGGGGTACACCCCGACGCGTTCAGTCTTCCCCATCATCGCCCTCCAACGCCGTTCCCTCTTCGGAGTCCGGCGCGTCATTCCCGTTGTCCGTGTCGTTCCCGGCATCTTCACCTGCCGGGACACCCTCCGGTGCCGCCGCACCGTCATCTTCCAGGGCTTCGTCCTCGTCTTCATGGTCGCGCAAATGGGTGACGGTCACAACCCGTTCGTTATCACCCACCCGGAACAGCGTCACGCCACGCGTGGAGCGCCCGGCGATACGGACCTCATCAACCCCGGTGCGGATCAATTGGCCACCATCGGTCATCATCACCAGTCCGGTGTCTTCCTCGACCGGGAATGACGCCACAACGGCGTTGTTGGGTACATCGGCGAGAGCAATGTTGACGACGCCCTGCCCGCCACGGTTCGTGATCCGGTATTCATAGGCGGACGTCCGCTTGCCGAAACCGTTGGCCGTGACAGTCAGAATAAACTGCTCCTTGGATGACAGTTCGGCGTAGCGTTCGTCTGTCAGTTCGACGTCCTCATCGACCGTCTCGCCGGCACCCTCGTCCGCGACTCCGGCCCCGTTGGTGTCATCGGGATCTGCGCGTTCGGCCCGCGACCGCTTCAAATAGGCTTCACGTTCGGCGACCGAGAATTCCGCATGGCTCAGGATCGACATGGAGATCACCTCATCGTCATCTCCCAGGCGAATACCCCGCACACCGGTCGAGTTCCGGCCCGCAAACACACGCACATCGCCGACTTCGAAACGGATGGATTTCGCCTTGGCCGTCGCTAGCAGAACATGATCGGTGTCCTCGCAGGTCTGGACTCCGATCAGGCGGTCGCCCTCGTCCAGTTTCATGGCGATTTTGCCGTTCGCCTTCACCTGGACGAAATCGGCCAGGCTGTTGCGCCGGACATTGCCCGAAGCCGTTGCGAACATCACGAACAGGTTTTCGGCGTCTGCCTCGTTCTCGGGCAGCGGCATCATGGTGGTGATGACCTCGCCCTCTTCCAGCGGCAGCACGTTCACAAGTGCCTTGCCGCGGCCCTGAGGGGTGCCTACCGGCAGTTTGTAAACCTTTTGCTTGTAAACCATGCCCCGCGAGGAGAAGAACAGCACCGGCGTATGGGTGTTCAGCACGAAGACCGAGCTCACGAAGTCCTCGTCCCGCGCCTTCATGCCCGCACGCCCCTTCCCGCCGCGCTTCTGCGCACGATAGGTGGAAAGCGGCACACGCTGGATGTACCCGTTATGGGTTACGGTCACGACCATGTCTTCGCGCTGGATCAGGTCTTCAAGGTCCTGTTCGAACTCGCCCTCGATGATCTCTGTCCGGCGCGGATCCACGAATTCCTCGCGCATGGCCAGAAGTTCCTCGCGCAACAGCGCATAGAGCTTGTCCCGGCTTTCGAGGATTTCCAGAAATTCCCGAATACGGTCAACCAGGTCCTGCAGGTCCTGGGCGATCTTGTCCCGCTCCAGGCCGGTCAAACGATGCAGCCGCAGTTCGAGGATCGCTTTGGCCTGTTCGGCGGAAAGCTGATAGGTGCCGTCTTCGTCCACCTCGCGTCCCGGTTCGTCGATCAGTGCGATCAGCGGCGCCACATCACCGGCCGGCCAGCGCTTGGCACAGAGCTTTTCGCGGGCTTCTGCGGCGTCCTTGGCAGCACGGATTAGTTCGATCACAGGATCGAGGTTGGCAACGGCGACAGCCAGGCCTACCAGCGTGTGAGCCCTGTCACGTGCCCGTCCGAGTTCAAAAATCGTGCGCCGGGTGATCACCTCCTCCCGGAAGGCCACAAACGCGGCGATGATCTCCTTGACGTTGAGCAGTTCGGGGCGCCCACCATTGAGCGCGAGCATATTGACGCCGAAGGATGTCTGCAGCGGCGTGTATCGAAACAGTTGATTGAGTACGACCTCGGGTTCCGCGTCACGCTTGAGTTCAACAACGACCCGCACACCGTGACGGTCGCTCTCGTCACGCAGATCGGCGATGCCTTCAATAATTTTTTCCTGCGCGACCTCGGCAATCCGCTCGATCATCCGCGCCTTGTTCACCTGATAGGGAATCTCGCTGACTATGATCGCGTTGCGCCCGGCCCGCACCTCTTCAAAGGCCGTCTTTGCGCGGATGACCACCGAACCACGCCCCGTGTGGAACGCTGCGCGAATCCCACTGGTGCCCAGGATGGTGGCGCCGGTCGGGAAGTCAGGTCCGTGCATGACCGTCATGATGTCGTCGATGCTCAGATCGGGGTTATCGAGATACAGGCAGCACGCGTCGATCACCTCCCCCAGATTGTGAGGCGGGATATTGGTGGCCATGCCCACAGCGATGCCGCCGGCGCCGTTGACGAGCAAATTCGGGTACTGGGCCGGCAACACCACCGGTTCGCTGATGCTTTCGTCATAGTTCGGCTGG
>Ga0181560_10005276_pt1 | contig 11577 bp, 9 predicted proteins | sample 011ome_20_FD_133751 | JGI IMG/M metagenome (GOLD analysis project Ga0181560, IMG submission 133751) | Coastal salt marsh microbial communities from the Groves Creek Marsh, Skidaway Island, Georgia - 011509CT metaG (megahit assembly) | ecosystem: Environmental > Aquatic > Marine > Intertidal zone...
AAATGATAGAACTGGTTGATCTTCGATATGTTCATCTTGGTGCGTCCAACGCGGCAGATGCATCGAAATGGGCGCAGGAAATCTACGGCCTCGAAGAGGTCGCGCAGGAAAACGGGCGCATTTATCTGCGCGGCGACGACCGTGACCACAACATCTGCTACTTCGACGGCGACCCCAAGGACAATACCGTCGGGATCGAAGTGGCCGACTACGATGCCCTGGATCAGGCAGCGAGCCACCTCGAAGCCAATGGCGTCCACGTAACCTGGGGTGACGACCAGGGCGCGGCAGTCCGCCGCTGCATGAAGTATCTCACCTTCAGCGATCCGACCGGCAACAAGTTCGACCTCGTCGTCCGGCCGTTCGCATCGGGCCGGCGCTATTTTCCGAGCCGCGATGCCGGCGTGCACTGGTTCAACCATATCGGCCTGAAGACAACGAACGCGCCCCGGGACGAGAAATTCTGGTGCACCCTTTTCAACTTCACCTCGAATGACTGGATCGGCGATGCCCCGCTTATGTCGTTCGACAAGGTCCATCACCGATTTGCCCTGTTTCCGACCCACGAGGCGGGTGTCCAGCACATCAATTTCCAGGTACGGGAAACAGACGACCTGATGCGGTCGTCCTATTTCTTCAATGACCGCCAGATCAGGATCGTTTTCGGCCCCGGACGTCATGCGACATCGGGAGCGCGCTTCCTGTATTTCGAAGGGCCCGACGGCATGGTCTACGAATATTCCTGCGGCGTGCGGATGATCGAACCGGAAGACGAGTGGAAACCCCGCCAGTTTCCCTTCACGCCGGAATCGTTCTGCGTCTGGGGATCCAAGCCCGATATTCCCGAGTTCAAAGACTAGCCGATGAGCGATACCGAATTCGGCTCCATCGGTGAACCGCTGGATCGCACCCAGCTGCGGGTCCGGGTGGCGGCACGCGCCCTTGCCAGAAACGATCTAGGCCATGCCTTCGGTCATGTCAGCGCGCGCATCGATGCGGATAGTTTCCTGGTCTGCGCGCCAAAACCGATGGGGCTGATCGCGCCCGGAGAGGCGGGCACCGTTGTGCCGGTTGACGGCCCATTGCCGGAGGGCGTCCTCGGCGAAGTCCGCTGCCATCAGCAGATATACAAACGCCGATCCGACGTGAATGGCATCGCGCGGACCTTCCTGCGCGATGTGATGACGCTGTCGACATTCCAGCGCACACCCAAACCCCGCATCGGCTTCGCAACCTATTTTGCGCCCTGCCCGCCGCTCTGGGACGACCCTTTGCTTCTCCGGGACGATGCCGCAGCGGAAAAATTCGCAGAAACCTTGGGTGATGCCCGGGCGATCGTCATGCGCGGCAATGGCTGCGTTCTGACCGGCGCGACCGTCGAAGAAGCCATCGTAATGGCATTTTTTCTCGAGGAATCGGCAAAGACCGAGCTTGCCGTTATGGCGAGCGGTCAGGAAGCTTCTTCCGTGATCTATTCGCCCGAACAGAGCAAAGCGCGCGCTGTGTCGTCGGGCCGCATCTTCGAGCGCATGTGGGATTACCTTACGGCGGGCGACCCCGAAGCGTAAACGCCCCTTGCCGCCACGGTGTCTCTCCGCCTTAACGCCGCTGTCCTGCCCCCTCCCCTTGCGGACCGGATCGCGGGATACTAGGCTTTGAAACAAATAATAAATTGACGCGGCGGCGTACAGTGCGCCGTCCATATTGGGAGAGAGACATGAAAACGATATCCAAAATCGCTCTGACCGCTATTCCGCTTGTCCTGGCGGCTTCGACAGCCAATGCTGAGTCCTTCGTCCGCATGCTTGCCGGCCCGGCCGGCGGGGCGTGGTATCCGTTCGGCGCGAAAATCATGGAAGTCGCACAGAAGGACGTCGAGGGCATCCGCACATCGAACGGTCCCGGCGGCGGCGTCGGCAATGTTCGCAATATCGACAAGGGCGCGGCGGAACTTGGCTGGACCTTCGGTTTTACTGCCTATGAAGGCTATGCCGGCAAGGGCGGGTTCAAGAAGAAACACGAGAACATCCGCCATTTCGCAACCCTTTATCCCGGCATCCTGCAGACCGCCGTGCCGAAGGACTCGCCAGTGAAGTCCTATGCCGACCTTAAGGGCAAGAATTTCAGCCCGGGCAAGACCGTGTTTTCCGGCAACGTCACGGTCGAGCGGCTGGTGAAGCTCTACGGCATCACATATGACGACATCAAGGCCGCCGGCGGCACGATCCACCGTGTCGGGTTCAAGGACTCGGTCGCCCTGATGAAGGACGGCCACGTCGATGTCTTCACCGCGCTGACCAACGTGCCCAACGCCTCGTTCATCGCGCTGGACTTCCAGCCCGGCATCCGCTTCCTGCCGGTCGAACCGGACATGATGACAAAGTTCGTCACGCAGAACCCCGGTTTCTTTCCGGCCACGATCCCGGGCGGCGCCTATAAAGGGGTCGCGTCAGACACCCCGACCCTCGCGACGGCGACCGTGCTGATCGCAGGCAAGAACCTCGACAACGAAACCGCCTACAAGCTGACGGAATCGCTGTGGAAGAATCACGCCGAGTTCGTGAAGGTCAACAAGACCTGGAACAACGTGAAACTTGAAGACGCACTTCTCGGCGCGGCGATCCCGGTTCATGAGGGCGCGATGAAGTATTACGCGGAGAAGGGCGTGAAGAAGAAATAGGCCACCGGTTACGCTTATCGATGCGATAACCTTCAATCACCGCCCCCCGGCGCCGGGGGGCGGTCTGCCCCGGGCCTTTCCATGACCGACAGCCCTCCTGCCCTGAAATACGAGGAAAAGCGCGAGTATTCGCTGCTTGAAGAGGTTCTGCGCGCACAGCGCCTCGACCTTCCGTCGATCGCCGCACTTGTCACATCCTCGCTCGCGATCGCCCTGGCGATGTATCATATCTTCGTCGCCGGTTTCGGGACGCCGGAATCGCTGTCTTTCCGCTCGACGCACCTGAGCGCGATGCTGTTGCTGGCGTTCCTGATCCAGCCGATGTTCCGTTCATCGCTGACCGAGCCGGTCTGGCAATCCGGCGCCTCCGGAAACCCGAAACGCTTGCTCGGCTTCTGCGTCGATTTCGCGATGATCGCCCTTGTCCTTGCGGTGCAGGTTTACATTCTCTCCGATGTCGAGGAACTCCAGGCGCGCGAAGGCTCTCCCGACCCGGCGGATATCGTCTATGGCTGGATCCTGATCGGCCTGGTCATCGAAGCAACCCGCCGTACCGTCGGCTGGGCGATGGTGATCATCACCGGTTTCTTCATCCTCCAGACCCTGAAAGCCGACTGGTTCTTCGGCATGTTCTACGGCCCGCCGGTCTCCGTCGACCGGTTCATCGACAGCCAGTTCATCCAGACCATCGGCATCTTCGGCATTCCGCTGCTGGTCGCGGCAACCTATATCGTGCTGTTCATCGTGTTCGGGGCGATCCTGATCCGCTCGGGCGCCGGCCGTTTCTTCATCGATCTCGCCGTATCCCTGACGGGACACAGGCTCGGCGGGCCGGCCAAGGCATCGGTGGTCGCCAGCGCGTTTCTCGGCACGGTGTCCGGCTCCGCCACCGCCAACGTTGTCACGACGGGCTCGTTCACGATCCCGATGATGAAGAACCTAGGCTACCGGCCGCGTTTCGCCGCCGCGGTGGAGGCCTGCGCGTCATCGGGCGGCCAGATCACGCCGCCGATCATGGGCGCCGCCGCGTTCATCATCGCCGAATTCATGCGGGTGCCGTATATCTACGTCGTCATCTCCGCGATCATCCCGACATTCCTGTATTTTGCGACCATGTATTTCATGGTCCATCTGGAAGCCGACAAGTTCGGTATTCCGCGTGTGCCCAAAGATCAGTTGCCGGACTTCTGGCAGGTCCTCAGGGAGGGCTGGCACCTGATGCTCGCTCTTGTCGTGCTCGTCGTCCTGCTGGTCATGGGCCGGACAATCACCATGGCCGCGTTCTGGGCGATCATCACGCTGTTCGGACTGTCCTTTGTCAATTCGTCGACGCGGATGAGCCCGGTCGACCTGCTGGCGGCCCTCGAATCCGGCGTACGGTCCAGCATCCCGGTGACGGTCGCCTGTGCCTGTGCCGGCATCATCATCGGCTGCACGTTCACGTCCGGACTGGGTCTGAAATTCACCAATTCGGTGATCGACATGTCGGGGGGCAATCTGATGTTCCTCCTGATCCTGACCGCCCTTGCCGCCATTGTTCTCGGTATGGGGATCACCACGACCGCGGTCTACATCACCGTCGCCGCCCTGATCGTGCCCGCCCTGATCGAGATCGGCGTCAACCCGATGTCGGCACACCTGTTCGCGTTCTATTTCGGGGTTGTCTCTTCGATCACGCCTCCGGTCGCCCTGGCATCCTTCGCCGCGGCGGCCATCGCCGGCACGAATCCGATGATGACGGCAGTCGAATCCGCCCGCGTCGGCATCGCGAAATACATCGTGCCCTTCATCTTCGTCTATAATCCCAGCCTGCTGTTCGAAGGCCCGTTATGGCTGACGGCGTATTCGACGGTCGCGGCCTTTGCCGGCGTCTGGATGCTGTCGGTCTCGATAGAAGCGTGGCACAGGGCGCCGCTCGGCCCCGTGCTGAGGCTGCTGGCGGCAATCGGCGCGGTCGCCATGATGTATCCGCCGATGATCGACCTGCTCGGCGTATCGGGCTTCGCGATCAACGGTGTCGGCGTCACCGCCGGCGCCCTGCTGGTCTTCGGCAAACGGAAAGATCCCGTGCGGCGGGAAGCCCGGACATGAAGAAACTCTTTATCGGCAAACCTCTTCACTGGCTGATGATCGCGGCTGCAACCGGCGGCCTGTACTGGCTGGGCGCCGGCCAGTTCCACCGGGTGAATTATGGCGGATTCCTGCTTGCCGTTATGGGGATCGCCGTTGCCTGCGTCATAATCGTGCTGGCGTCCTACCGGCGCGGCGACCGCATTACCCGCGATGCGCTGGAGGACGAACCGGACGGCTGATCGCCGGATCGGCAACCGGCCTTACCAACAACCATATCGCAGACAACCGGAATTCAGGAAACGACCATGGCCAAACGTCCGAATTTTCTCTTTATCATCACAGACCAGCACCGCGCCGATCATCTCGGCTGTTCGGGTCATCCGGTGCTCAAGACACCGCATATCGATTCCATCGCGGCGAAGGGAACGAAATTCGACCGCTTCTATGTCGCAACCCCGGTCTGTCAGCCCAACAGGTCCACCCTGGTCACCGGGCGGATGCCATCGCTCCACGGCGTGCGGTCCAACGGTATTCCGCTGGACATGCGCGCAAGTACATTCGTCGAGGGCATGCGCGTCAGCGGTTATGCGACGGCCCTTGTCGGCAAAAGTCATATCCAGAACATGACCGGCTTTCCGGCCATGCACACCCGGCCCGATACGAAAGAGGGCTATACCTCGCTGCGCGATACGATGCCCGAAGCCTTCGCAGCCGACACCGAAGGCGACTACAAACAGGAACATCCCGATCGCTGGAAATCCGGAGAGCCCTACGAACTCGACCTGCCGTTCTACGGCTTCGAGCATGTAGACCTGTGCACCGATCATTCGGATCAGGTCGGCGGGCAGTACTACACCTGGTTCAAGGCAAAGCGCCCGGATGCCGACGATCTGCGCAACCGCGACAACCAGTTCCCGCACGACTATGTCGCGCCCCAGGCATACCGTACCGCGATCCCCGAAGAATTTTATCCGACGAGCTACATCAAGGAGAAAACCCTCGAATACATCGACGGATATGTTGCAAAGGAGTCCGATCAGCCGTTTTTCCTGATGGCATCGTTCCCGGACCCGCATCATCCCTTCACGCCGCCCGGCAAATACTGGGACATGTACAAGCCCGAGGACATGGAGCTTCCGGCAAGCTTCGATTACGGCAATGTCGAGCCGCCGCCGCATGTGAAATGGGCACAGGAAATGCGCGAATCCGGCAAAGCCGTGATCGATTCACAAAGCGCTTACGCCGTCTACAAGCAGGAAGTGCTGGAAAGCCGGGCGCTGACCTGCGGCATGATTGCGATGATCGACGATGCCGTCGGCGAAATCCTGGCCAGGCTGGATGAAGCAGGTCTGGCCGATAACACGATCGTTATCTTTACGGCGGATCACGGCGACTTCCTCGGCGACCACGGCCTTATGCTGAAAGGCCCCGCCCATTTCGAGGGCGTGACCCGCGTGCCGTTCATCTGGTCCGAACCGGGCGCCGCTGCTAAATCGACCGATACGCTGGCCAGCACGGTCGACATCGCGCAGACCATTCTCGATCGCGCGAAGATCGAACCCTATAACGGCATCCAGGGCCGCAGCCTGATCAATGCCATCAGGGGCGAAGCAGATCCGGATGCGGTCGATTCGGTCATTGTCGAGGACGACCAGCAGCGGGTTTATTTCGGCTACACCAAGCCACCGCGCATCCGGTCGATCATCACCGACAGCCACCGCCTGACGGTCTCGGCCGGCGAAACCTGGGGCGAGCTGTATGACCTGAAAGCCGATCCGGACGAAATGAACAATCTGTTCGACGACCCCGGCCATGCCGCGATCCGCGCAGAGCTATTCGAACGGCTGTCTTTTCGCCAGATGGAACTGGTCGATACCAGCCCGATGCCGACAATGCGGGCGTGATTTTTGAGGACCAGTGCGGCCAAAACCCTTACCGCCCCACCCCGCGCCACTTGTCCATCGACCGCGCGCCGGTGTAGCCGAGATACCCGGCGCCGAACAGCCACCAGAGGCTTTCCGGGATCGCCTGCAACAGATTGGCGAGGTTGCTCGCCGCCGTCGCCACGTGGTCGGGCCACCAGATGCCGATGACCGACCCGGCGACGCATAAAAGGATGACGAGATAAATAATTTTGGCGAAAACGCCGCCGGATGACGCTCGAGCAACTCGCGTCCCGGCTTGGCACGTCTGCCGGGCACCTGCACAAGTGGGAAACCGGGAAGGTATCGGTCAACCTCAAGCGCATGGGGGAAATCGCGGACATTCTGGGAATCGGGATCGTCGATCTTGTGGAAGACCTGCCCCGCGTGCCGATCGCCGGCAAAGTGGGGGCGGGGGCGGTCGTCGAATCGATCGACGATTTTCCGCTGGGCGAAGCCCGGAAATACGCGCGCTGCCCGACCGGGCTGGACCCCCAATACACGGTGGCTGTGGAGGTCGTCGGCGATTCGATGCTGCCCATCGACGAGGGCTGGTTGTTATTCTACACGCGGGATTATGATGGCGTCCCCACGGAATGTCTGGGAAAACTGTGCGTCGTCCAGTTGTCGGATAACGGCCCGCGATACGTAAAACGTCTCAAGCAGGGCAAGACCCCGTCGCTTTTCAACCTCTACAGCACGAATGCACGCGAAATAGAGGATGTTGAACTCGCCTGGGCGGCGCCGGTGCTCGATGCGCGGCCAGCAGAGCCGGGCGAGCTTGTCGAAGAGCCCGGCGACTGACAGTCTTTTGACAAGCCGCCGGCCCGGCCTGTTTATGGATATTTAGGGATTTTCTGCGGTAATCGGACCTCCGGTCAACATAACCCGAGGCTCTGGCCACAAGTGTCCCATTCGCTCGATAAGAACGCCGCCGGCCCTGCGCGCGCAGACAATGCTGATGGAGGGCGCGATGCCGCAATGGACGCAGGCAGAACCTCGAAAGGCGACATCCAGAATACTGCCAGCACGCCTCAGACGGAGTATGCGCCAGAAGGTGCGTCAAGTGTCAGCCCCGATACTGGCCCCGACCACATCGTCGACAATATTCCAGGAATGATCTTTCAAAGGCAGCTTCATCCCGATGGGACGATCTCCTTTCCCTACGCGAATGGGGCCATTCTCGAATTAGCGGGTATCGACCCGGCAATCGTTACTGCAAACCCGACCGCCTTGAGCGAACGCATTCATCCGGAAGATCTGGCACGCCTCCAGAACGCCGTCAGGCGCTCTTTCGAGAACATGCAGACGCATTCGGAAGAGTTCCGCTTCCATCACCCGCACATGGGCTGGCGCTGGTTCCAGACCATTTCGAAACCGCGCAGAAGACCGGACGGAACTCTTGTCGCAGACGCTCTTGCACTGGACATCACGGATCGCAAAAACACAGAACAGGAGCTCGAACAAAACAGAGCGCAACTCAACAGCCATTTGTCCGAACTTCAGGACACAAAGGAACGCCTGGAACAACGGACGCACGAACTGGTCAGAACGATTCGCGACCTGGCCGACGCCCGCGATCAGGCCGACAATGCCAATAGCGCAAAGTCCGATTTTCTTGCAACGATGAGCCACGAGATCAGAACGCCGATGAACGGGGTTCTCGGCATGGCAAGCCTGTTGATGCAGACGACCCTTGACGACACGCAGCAGGAATTCGTCGAAACGATCAAACAATCGGGCGAAGCGCTTCTCGAAATCATCAACGACGTCCTTGATTATTCGAAGATGGAGGCGGGACAGCTTGACCTCGATCCCACGCCGTTTTCCGTGCTCGAGGTCATGGATAGTGCGGTTCAACTCGTACGGGCCGAATGCCAGGCAAAATCGATCACGTTACGAACGTTCGCCGCGCCGGAAATACCAAACCAGCTGACAGGCGACCCGGGACGATTACGCCAGATACTTCTGAACCTGCTGGGCAATGCTGTAAAATTCACGCCATCCGGCGTCATCACGCTCGAATGCTTCAAACCCGCCGTCGTCGGACACAGTATCGAACTCAGTTTTGCCGTTACCGATACAGGGATAGGCATCCCCGAGGAAGCACAAAGCGCTCTCTTCGAAGTCTTCTCGCAGGCGGACGCGTCGACCACCCGGAAGTTTGGCGGCACGGGGCTGGGACTTTCGATCAGCAAGCGACTTTGCCATCTGATGGGCGGCGATATCACCGTCGAAAGTACAGTCGATAAGGGTAGTACGTTCCGATTCACCATCCAGTGCACCCAACCGAAGAAGGTACCGGGCGAATTTTCGGCGCGCTCGAATCCCGCTCCAACCGCGTCCGCCCTGATTTCAGCCGGCGTGCTGGAGCCTGACAGCGGAATATGCCGTCAATTGCAGGCCTATGGTATCGCGATTGAAGTCTTTGACGATTCCGACAGGCTTCTGGACTGTCTTACTTCTTCATACGGCAGTCAGGTGCTGGTAATCCTCGATTCAGATACCTTCCTGGCGCGCAGCGACCTGGCTGATCGATTGGCTGAGCTGCACGGCGAAACGTCATTCACACTTTGTGTACATGGATCGGCACAGCCGGAATTGCCGGACTTCGCGCAGTTCATTGACTTACCGGTGAGACAGTCCCGGTTACGCAAATATCTCGATAGCTTTGCCCAGAGCGACCCCGTACAGCCACTGCGCACCGGCATGGCGGACGGCGACACCAGTCAAAAGCCTGCACCATCACCCGGGACAGACAACCCGCCCGGGACGAAAGCAACGTCGAAATCTGCGCAGACGGTCCTGCTCGTCGAAGACAACCACGTCAACCAGCGTGTCGCCATGGCGATTCTCGAAGCCGTGGGCATGGAGGTGATCCTCGCGGAAAACGGTCTGGAGGCGATAGACACGCTTCAGAAACATGATTTTGACGTGATCCTGATGGACATCCACATGCCTCTGATGGACGGCATTACCGCTGCAAAGACGATCCGCACGCTGCCGCCGCCCTACTGCGACATCCCGATCATCGCGCTGACAGCAAATGCGATGAAAGGAGATCGGGAAACCTATCTCGCTGCGGGGATGGACGACTATGTCGCCAAACCCGTAAACCCGAGTTCGCTGTCTGAAGCCATTCATCGACAGGCAGGCGGGTCGCGCAAGGACTAATCGAGACAAGCCTGCTTTTTTACTATCACCCCATCGCGGCGCGTTTTTTCTCCAGCCGGACTTTCTGACGGTCCCGGTCGATGACAAAGCGTACATGCCTCGCCTTGCCGACGACATCCATCCCGTCATGCACTTCGGCCTCCAGCGTCACCCGCCGGCCATCGACGGCTGTAATTCTTGCCGTAACGGTCACCGTCATCCCGAGCAGGGATGCACCCAGGTGATCCACTGACACGTGGGCGCCAACGGTTTCCTCGCCCTCGTCCAGATGATCCTGAACCAGCAGGCGGGATGTTTGCTCGATATCGCGGACCATATAGGGCGTGCCGTACACGCGGAGTTCATCTCCCATGAATTCGATTGTTCGGCCGGTATCGATCTCGAATTTCTGCGTGCGCTCCAGACCGGCGGTCAGGCTGTCTTTCATCAGGTCTTGTCCCCGTAGATTTTGCGAATTTCGGTTTTGAGTATTTTACCCATGGCGCTTTTGGGCAGTTCTTCGAGGAACACCATGCGCCGCGGAATTTTGTAGCCGCCGATCAGGCCGCGACAATGGTCGATGATTTCGCCATCGGTGAGCCGCGTACCGGGGCGCGGCACGATCGCTGCAAACAGAGCTTCGCCGTATTTATCGTCCGGCACCCCGACCACGGCGCATTCGTGAACGTTGTCATGCTGGTAAAGCGCCGCTTCGACTTCGGACGAATAGACGTTTTCGCCGCCGGTGACGATCATGTCCTTCTTGCGATCGAGCAGGAACATGAAACCGTTCGCGTCCATCCTGCCGATATCGCCTGTATGAAACCAGCCATCCCGGAAGGACGCCGCGTTCTCCTCCGGCCGGTTCAGGTAGCCGGGCGTGACGTTCGGTCCGCGCACGACCACTTCGCCGCCTTCGCCAAGCGGCACTTCATTTCCATCGGCGTCGACAATCCGCATATCGATGCCGACAAGCGGGCGGCCCGCCGCCTTGAGGATATCGAACGCGCCGCTTCGGATTGCCGCGACATGCACATCCTCATCAAGCGTCGTCAAAATCGGCGACGTCTCTGTCAGGCCATAGCCCTGCTGCACATTGGCGGTCGGAAACGCCTCCATCGTTCGCCGGATCCATTCCACCGCCATCGGCGACGATCCGTAATAGACACGGTCGAGCGACGAGAGATCATAGCTGGCGAATTCCGGTGCCTGCAGCGTCAGGATGATCATCGTCGGCGCCAACATGGCCGATGTGGCGCGATAGTCCTGGATGGCCTGCAGCAGGTTTTCCGGCGTAAATACCGGCAGGTAGGCATGCGCGGCGCCTGCCTGCGTGTAACCCGTCCCCAGCAGGTCTGCCGAATGGAACATCGGCGCCACATGCAGGTAGACGTCGGCGGCATTTATCTTCATCGGGGCGGTACATTGCTGGCCGTTCGAAAACACGTTTTTATGCGTCAGCCGGACGCCCTTGGAACGGCCGGTCGTGCCGCCGGTGTAAAGAAGGATCGCGTCCTCGTCCTCCGCACTGTCATTGCCGTCGGACGGCGCCGCCGCATCGATCAGCGCGTCAGAGACCCTCAGGGTCGTATCGACCGGATCGCCCGCGGGAATGCAAATAGCGCTATCCCGCCACGGCGCAAATTCATCTGCGTCCAGAAACGGCAGGAACGTCTCTTCGACGAAAAGCTGGGTGACACCCGCATCGTCGAGAATATGGCGTATCTCCGGAGGGGCGAGGCGGTAATT
>Ga0181560_10005283_pt1 | contig 11572 bp, 4 predicted proteins | sample 011ome_20_FD_133751 | JGI IMG/M metagenome (GOLD analysis project Ga0181560, IMG submission 133751) | Coastal salt marsh microbial communities from the Groves Creek Marsh, Skidaway Island, Georgia - 011509CT metaG (megahit assembly) | ecosystem: Environmental > Aquatic > Marine > Intertidal zone...
CGGCGAGAGGCTCTCGGCGTTTCCTCGGCGCGGCGGTCGTTCCCGAGAGCGCGCGCCGGGGGCGGCGGCGCGCTCGCGCGCTCGCGCTCGCCGATGTAGCGCCTGGTGACCTCCACGCGCACCTCCGGCGGGGGCGCGCGCGGTATGCCCTGGAGCACGCCCGGCCTGGGCGCGTCCCAGCGCATCGCCGCCAGCGGCGCGTCGCGGCAAAGCCGCGGACCGCCGTCGGCGCCCCCGTTGACTTCGTCGAGCACTTTCTTAGCCTCGGCGGCGGTGCGCGCGCGCGCGTACGCGGCGACGCACTTCGCGTCCGGGACGTCCCGGATGACGCTGTACGTGGGGCACACGTAGAGCCGGTCCGTGAACGCGTGCACGCGCGCGAGCGGGAACCCCACCGACTCCACGGAGCGGCGCACGTCCAGGTGCGTCGCGTCGGCGGGGTAGCCGTAAAGCACGAGCTCGCAGTCGCGCGCGTCCGAAGGAGGAGGCTCGCGCCGCGCGCGCTCGGGGGGGTCTTCGCGCGGCGGCGCTTCAGGGGCCACCGGCGCGGGGGACCATCGTGTTTGGGCCGATCGCCCGAGACGCCCCTCCAGTCGCGAGCCCGGTGGCCCTTCGCGGTCGAACGCGAAGGGGTCGCGGGCGGACGCGGCGCCGCCGCGCGCGCCGCCGCCGCGGTCGAACGCGAACGCTTCGCGTTCGCGCGAGCTCGATCTCGCGGAGACGCGCGTCGGCGCGCCGAGCGGTTCACGCGCGCTCGCGGGGTGGGCGGGCGCGTACCGCGCGCCACCGTCGCGGGGCGGGTCGCGACCGGTACCGCCCGCGAGCGCGTCGTACCGCCGCGCGTGCCACTCGCGGTCGCGATCCGAGGGCTCAGGGAGCGGCGGAGGCGGGTTCGTGTACGCGGGCGCGTCCGCGTGCCCCTCCGCCTTCCGCATCACGATATGTGCGATTCAAGCGCGCAAACCCGAGAAAATCTGTTGGGCACCCCGGGCGAGGTGAGGCGCCCGCGCTCACCCGCGCGGCGCGTGCGGTCGACGCGAGCCGTGCCGCCGCCTAGCGACACCCGCGTCCGATCCCGCGGTGGGAACCGCGCCGAGCCTGCCGCTAGGAAGCGGCGCGGGGGGAAAGTGCCGCCGATAGCGGCGCTTCGAGCAACGACGCTGCTGTCAAGTCGATTTTCTGAGTTTTTCTCGGGCGCGCCGGCGAAATGGCGGGAGGATGCCCGATGGGCCCGAGACGCGCTGTGTGAATAGAGAGGTGCGCCGTTGGGAGCTACGCTAACATCGGTTCAAACGGCCCCGCCGCGCCAGTGCCTCCCTGCGCTGGAGCCGCGCCGAGGGCGACGGGCGAGGCGAGAACCACTCATCGGGAACGCGCGCGACGATGCGTCTCCCCGCGCGGACGCTCCTGGTGCTGGTGCTGTGCCTCGCCGTTCTCGCGGGCGCGAGCGCGCAGGCGTCGTACTTTTCCTCCTTCTTCAGCGGCGGGGGCGATGGGTCGGGGGAGGACTGGGAGGACGTGGAGGACGCGCTCCCGGACGCGACGCACCTCGAGGAGGACGCGCTGGTGGACGTGAAACTGCGCGCGCTCATGGCGGATGCGGCGTCGTTCGGCGCGGACGCGGACGGCATTCGCGACGCGGACTTCGAGGCGGAGGACGACGCGTTTCTCGAGGATGCGCTCGTGGACGAGGACGGCGGCGTCGAGTTGCCGGTCGGGGAGATCCCGAACGAGAAACCCTCGCGCGACGAAGAAACCATCCAGGAGGGTCATGCGCCCACACCCGAGGACAAAGACGTCGACGACGCGGACGTGCTGGCGCGGATGGCCGCGCTGGAGGCTGAGCTGATGGGCTTGGAGTCGGACGACGACGTCGAGGAGGAGTGGCTCCCCGCGGGCGGCGACGGCGAGGAAGCGCCGCGCGTGCGCGCGCCGCGCACGCTTCTGACCCCCCGCGACGACGATGAGCACGGCTCCGAGCACGGCTCCGAGCACGTCTCCGAGAATTCGGAAGGCGCCGAAAGCCGTCGCCGCCGCGCGCTGCTGACGTCGTCCGTGTCCGGCGATAACACGCGCTGGGTCGGGTTTGATGATCTGCCGAACCGCCTCGGCGACCCTCGGTCCGGCCCGGAGACGCGCGCGGCGCGCGACCACGGCGAGGCGCACGTGACGCGCGCGGGCGGGTACTGGCAGGCGGCGCGTTTCAACCGCGTGGAGCGCCCGAGCCGGAGCCGCCTGCCCGCGAACTTCGGCGCTGGCGCGGGCGAGGGCACCCTGAGCGGCCCGCGGGGCGGCATCAACCAGCACGACCGCGTGGGGATCAACAAAGCCAGCGGTTGGCCCGGCGCGCCGCACACTGGGAAAACGTCCTCGGAGCGATACCCCGGCGTGCCCACGCGCGACATCACGTCGACTTTGCAGCCGGTGGTGACGAGCGTCACGAGCTACTCGCCGAACACGCGCGCGTCTTCCTTCGCGTACCGCGCCGCCGCGCGCCTCTCGAAGCTGTGGTGCGCGACGGGCGCCGATTCGCGCTCGTGCGCGGACGCGAGCGTGTACACCGCGGCGCCGCACGATTTCAAGCCTGGTGACGCGATCGTTTTCGAGACGGTGTACGGCGCCGACCGAGACGTGTTGCTGGACCCGCCGGGGGAAGGGTACGTGATAAACGTGGTGTCGGACGACTCGATGTCGTTCACGACGACGCCGGCGATTGACTCGTCGAGCGCGCCGCTCGCGATTGACGTCACGTACGCGACGGCGACGCGGCGGAGGCGACGGACGCGCGCGGTTCCAGACCCTTTGTTTGCGCCGCGCGACTACGCGTACGAGGGTGGCGACCAGGTGTATTTCTTCGTGACCTTCTCCGAGGCGGTGGTCGTGGCCGGCGCGCCGACGCTCACTCTGCGCACGGGCGACCACTTCGAGCCGGGCGCGGCGGACGGCGTCGCGCGCTTCATCGGCGGCGGGTTCGGGGAGAAGAAGACGTTTTGGAAAAACGACGAGCGGTCGCCGCTCAAGTCGTCGCCGCCGAATCGCGGCGGCGAGGGCTCGCTGGCAGACCCGCTGCACGTGCACGACGGCGGGTGTACGCTGCGTAACGCGCACGGCGACGGCGCGGCGGACAGCGACTGCGTGCTGTACAGCTCGGACGGGCAAACCTGCGACTGCGCGCAGTACAGCGGGATCACGCGCTCGGCGGACGCGCAGCTCCGGACGCGGCGCGTGCATCCCTTCGCGCGCGGCGACGTCGTGGAGGTTCGCGGCGTCGTCGGCTCGGACGCGCCGCTCATCAACCGGCGGCACGCCGTCGGGACGGTGAGCGGCACGGGCACGACCGGGAACAACCTGGTGACGTTCGAGCCGCCTTTGAACTTAACAGGCCGCGCCTTCGACGCGTCTCGAGCGACGGTGGCGCGCGTCAACGCCGGGCAGGCGTGCCGCGCCGAGAGCGCGGCGCTCGCGCTGGGCGACGGCGAGCGCGTCGCGGGCGCCGGGTTCTGCGTGTTCGGGTCCGAGGAGGACGGGTTCGATGAGGGCCGGCGCGAGCAGTTCATGGACAACGTGCTGGCGTTCGCGCTGCGCGTGAACACCAGCGAGGCGCACGCGGCGTCCGAGGGGTACGACCAGGCGGGCGGAAGCGCGGACGGCGCCGCCGGGTCGGCGGCGAACCCGCCGAGCCCGCACCTGGCGTTTGACCTCGAGTACGCCGGCGCGGGCGCGCTCCGCGCGGATCGCGCCTCCGGCGTCTCCGTCCGGCGCGCCTGCTCGGGCGTGTTCCAGGTGACGCAGCTGGAGTGCGGCGCGCGCGTGGCGGTGACGGTGCGCGGCAAGCACAGGCTGCTGCCGGGGGACTACGTGCGGCTGGAGGGCGTCGGCGACGCCGCGGCGGATGGCGTCGACGCCGACGTTTTGGCGGCGTGGAACGCGGAGCACAGAGTCTTCGCGCTCCCCGCCGACGCCGGGATCGCGCTGAACCGTTTGGACTGGAACACCATCTGGGACGCGTCCCCGCGCTGGGGGGCGGACGTGAGCAAGTTCCAGATCGACCTGAACGCCACCGCGGGGCGGGGCATCTGCGCCGCGCGCGGCGGCGCCGACGGCGCGTCGCCGCCGAGCGTCGACGGCGGATTGAGCGTCGCGCGCAAAACGCGCGACGCGAACACTTTGTATTCGTCGGCGCGCGATTCCGGGCGAAGATGCGTCTTTGCGGACGCGGACCTGTCCCTCCCCAAACCCGGGGACGCGCTTCTCGGAAGTCCCCCGTACGCCCAGAGTCTGTCGTTCAACAAGGACATCACGCTCGGGCGCCCGTTCGTGGTGAACGTCACCGCGCGCGCGATCGCCGGTACGGTGTTCGGGTACAACGGCGGCGGCGGGATCCCGCCGAACGAGCGGCTGACGGCGACGCGCAACGCGCTCGGCCCGGACGTCGTGGAGATCGTCGTGGCCTTCTCCGAGCCCGTCTCCGCGTCCTGCGGCGAGGACGACGACGAGTGGGCGACGGTCGAGCAGAGCCCCGGCGTGAGGGTCGTGGCGTGCCGCAGCGTGCGCCTGCGCCTGAAGACGTCGCCGGACGACGCGCTCGCCGGGTCGGCGAATCTGGACTCGACCACCGGCGCGGAGGGCACGGAGGTGTTCCCGACCGGGCTCATGGCGCCGCGCGATACGAAAGCGGACGAGCCCAACGAGGTGGTGTTCCAGTACCTGCCCCGGCGAGGCGACAACTGCTCTTGGGCGGCCCGCTCTTGGGCGAGCGAGCGGGCCGGCACAAACGCAGGGCTGCAGTACGTCGACGAGTTCGCGCTGGAGGTGCTGTGCGCCGTGCCCGGCGCCGGCGGCGCGTGCGACTCGCGCTCGCACATCCGGCGGCAGAAGGACAACGTCCTGGCGAGCACGCGGCTGCCGCCGACGCGGCGCGACGCGGGGAGGTGCGTGCACGGCCCGGACTCGAACGGGGTGGCGCGGTGCGCGAGTACCACCGCGGACCACGCGCGAAGCCTGCTGGGCACAACGCCAGTGCTCGTGGACGCGGTGTTTTAGTCGAGCGTTAGTATCTATAAGCGCGACGAGAGGAGCCAGCTACGCGGCTGCTGACACACTATCAGTGGCAGGAGAAGTTGATTTTACATCATCCACACGTTTAGGCGACACCTTGTCTGTAAAGGAATGCGCCTCGCGTTCCATACGAAACCGAAAACGAACAACGACGGTCGTCGAGGTGACCAGACTGCAGACTCGCTTCGAACGCGTTTTGGATCTTTCCATTGGACGAGCGACGTGTTTCTTTTCGTGCAGCACGACGCCGCGGCGCGCGCGCGGATCCACAGCGTGTCGCGCGGTCGGGGTTCGCGCCGACCTCGAGCGGGCTCGCGTCGGCCCACGCGTGTCACGGGCGGGTGGTCCCCGGGCGGGCCGTTCGGAACCGAGCGCCTCCGGAGCGAGCGACCGCCTCCTCCGCGACGCTTGACGGATCCGCGGGGTCGCGCGGATTTCGGGGTTTGTTCGCGCGGGGGCGGACACCACCGCGAGCGGTCGGAGACCCGCTTCTTCGTGGGGCATCGACAGCGCGCGTCCCCCCGCCCCAACATGTCGCTCACGAAGTACGTGTTCGTGTCCTTCGCCGTGGCCGGCGGGCTGGTGTACCACGCGCTGAAGACCCGCGAGCAGTACTTCCCCGCGATGCTGTACCTGAGCACGTCCAAGCTCTCGGTGGTGGTTTTGGGCAACCTCGCGTTCGCGCTGACGCTGTGCTTCGGGCACCTCCTGAAGCAGATCTTCCTGGGCCAGCTGCGCGAAGCCGAGATCGAGCGCCTGTACGAGCGCGCCAAGGACGCCATCATGGAGACGTGCCTAGCGATGACCATCTTCAGGGAGGAGTTCAACGTCAAATTCGTGGTGATGTTCGTGTCTCTGCTCTTTGTGAAGATCTTCCACTGGCTCGCCGGCGACCGCGTGGAGTTCATGGAGCAGAGCCCCACGAGCACGCGACTGCAACACGTGCGGGTCTGCAGCCTGGTGGCCGTGTTAGTCACCCTGGACGTCGCCTTCCTGAGCTACGCCGTCTCGCACACGCTGAGCCGCGGGCCGAGCGTGCTTCTGCTTTTCGGCTTCGAGTACGTCATCCTCGCGTCGCGCGCCGTCGCCGTGGCGGCCAAGTACGCGATCGGCCGGATCGACGCGTTTTTGGACGGCCGATGGGACGGCAAGGGCACGTGCGTGTTCTACCTCGAGCTCATGACCGACCTGCTGCACCTGTTCGTGTACTTCGTCTTCTTCCTCATCATCTTCGCGTACTACGGCTTGCCCGTGCACCTGGTGCGGGACCTGTACGTCACCTTCCGCAACTTCCGCCGCCGCGTCGCCGACTTTCTGCGCTACCGCAAGGTCACCGCCAACCTCAACGAACGCTTCCCCGATTGCTCCCGGGAAGAGCTCGCGCGCGGGGACGACGTGTGCATCATCTGCCGCGAGGACATGCGCTGCGACGGCACGGGCGGCTCGAGGCCGAAGAAGCTGCCGTGCGGCCACTACTTCCACCTCGGGTGCCTGCGCTCCTGGCTCGAGAGGCAGCAGGCGTGTCCGACGTGCCGCGCGCCCGTGCTGCCGGAGGAGGAGGCGGACGCCGCGCCGCGGCGCGGCGCGGACGCGGGAGAGAACGACGCCGCGGACGCGGCGATGCGCGCGGCGTTCGAGCGCCAGCTCTTCGGCGGGAATGAGGGGGATCCGAACGGGGGGGGTGAGGCAGGAGGGGAGGCGGACCCGCCGCCTGAGCGCGGGCGGGGGGACCTGGCCGCGCCGCCGCCGCCGGACCGAGCGGCGGCGCCGGCGCCCGCCCCGGCACCCGCGCCGGCGCCCGCGGCGGATCCCGGGGCGGACGTGGACACGCCGCGGCGCGCCGCGCTGGAGGCGGCGTCGCGCCGCGCGGCCGCCGCGCAGGCGGCCGCGCAGGCGGGTGCGATGCCCGCGCCGCTCGCGCAGCCGGCGGCGCCGCGGGGACCGCTTGCGACGCCGCCCGCTTCGTTGCCCCCCGCTCCCGAACTGCTTTTCCCCCCGGGCGAGGAGCCCTTTTGGATGCGGACGCCGGGGCGCGAGCCCCCCGGCGCGCGGGGCGGGGGCGGAGGCGGCCCGGCGGGAGGGCCGCCCTCGTCCCCGTGGACGTCCCTCGCCGCGACCGCCGCCGGCGACGTCGCCGCGGGCGCGTCCTTTTCCCCCGCGCAGGCGCACCAGATCGCCGCCGCCACCGCGGCGGCTGTGGCGGCGGCGGCGGCGGCGGCGCCGGCGGCGGCGTCCGCGTACTCGCCCCGGCATCAGACCCCCGTGTCGCGGGCGGGGTACCAGGCGGGGTATCGGGACGCGTTCGCGTCCCCGTCGCGCTTCTCGAGCGCGTACGACGCCGACGCTGCGGAGTCGCCGCCGACGCCCGCGCAAACCGCGGTGGCGCGCGCGGAGGTGGCGCTGCTCGAGGCGAAGATGGAAGCCCTGCGCGAGCAGCTGGATGCCGCCGCGGCGGCCGCCGCGCGCATGGAGGCGCGCGCGCGCGGCGCCGCGTCAGTCAGTCCGGCGCGCGGCGAAGGCGCGGGCGAAGGCGCGGGCGAACGCGGCGAAGCGGGGGACGAAAAAGACAAAAACGAAGGTGGCGCGGCGGAGGAAACGGAGGCGCCCGGCGTCGGTTCCGCGTCGGTTCCGTTTTCCGAAACGGAGACGCGCTCGCGAACGGCGGAAAAAGGCAAGGCGCCCGCGGCGGTCGTCCCGGCCTTCCCGAGTGAGGCCTCCGGAGAGGCCTCCGGAGAGGGAAGCGAGTGAGCGTTCGCGACGTCGAGTGAGTGAGCGCTTCGGGGAGGGGAGCGAGGAGCAGAGACGACTTCGCGCCGTTTTCGCAAACTGTCGCGCGAACCGAAAAGATTTTTGGCCAAAAAAAAATGTCCGACGTCACACATCCCGAAAACGTCTCGCGAGTAGTCCCGCGCGCTGTAGGGTTTCGGTGGTCCGCGCCTCCCCGCGGTGCCATTTCAGTGCGCGCAACGCGTGCGAACGAGTCGGCCGGGCTCGAACCCCGTCGCCTCCCCCCCAGACTCTTTCCTCACCCCCAGCTCGACGACATGGCGCGTGGTCTGAGCCGCGAGCAGTCCAAAGAGAAGAATCTGAAGAAGCAGGGTGGCAACAAGGGCAACACGGAGGGCCTGACCCCCCAGGCCCGAGCGGAGAGGTGCGGGACGCGATTTCTCGTCTCGTTCTCTCGTTCCCTGACACGAGCGCACGCGTCGCGTCGGTTCGCGCCGAGCGAACGTGCCACGCCGTCGGTTTCGCGCGTCACGCGTCCGCGAGTCGACCCGGTCGGTCCCGATCGATCGAACCCCGACGACGCCCGTCCCTTTCGCGTTCAGGCGAACGATCGATCGATCAGTCGTCGCTCGCTCGTCGTCGCCGTCCGGATACGCGTACCGGTCGATCGCGTAGTGCGTCGCTGACTCTCCGAACCCCCGAACGAACGCACCCGTCCACCCCTCGACAGAGACGCCGCCGCGATGGCCGCGAAGAAAGCCGCGAAAGACGCGCAGAAGGCAGACCTCGCGGCGTCCGGCGCCGAAGGCGCGGCGGCGGTTGCGGAGATGGAGAAGCGGAAAGCCGCGCAGCGTGCGGCGAAGAACGACCGGAAACTCGACAACTTCAACCCGCAGCTCGCCAAGCAGGCCAAAAACGCGGGGAAGAAGTAAAGCGTGACGAGACGGCGAGGCGACGCGTGTCTCACTCGGCGGCGTCTTGAACGAACGCGGGGAAGGGGAGAGGCGGCGGAGCGGCGGGCGCGGCGACGAATGATGAGAAATAATAGCGTCGCAAAACTCCTTTTTCTTGTTTCCACTCTCGACTGCTGATCAGAATCCCGCGTTCCCCCGCGGCCTTTGCCAGAACGACTGACGCGCGCTGCGGACGCGCACGAGGCCGGGGCTCGGCGCGAAGCAGCGCGGCCGTCGCCGTTTCGGGGAAACGCGTCTCGGGCGTCGTGCCCCCCTCGGGTTCGAGACATCGCGTCCGACATCGCCGACGCGCGCGTTCGGCTGGTGGGGTTCCGAAGGCGCGCGCGCGGGTGCCCGAATCGCCGAGACGTGGATTTCTCGGGACCCACCCGGATCGCGCGCGCGCGTGCGTCCCCACGTGACCGCTCGCCTCTTTCTCGACGACCATGGGTGCGGACTTGTCCACTCTCGGCGTGACTGGTCTCGCGGAGGATGGCCCCGTGTCCATGACAGACGAGGAGTACCGCGCGCGCGCCATCGGCAAGATGGATGTCGAGATGCGCAAAAAGTACGGGAGCAAGGGCGGTAAGTTCAACTTCAAGGTGGTGGTCCGCGGCGACTCGAGCACGGGTAAGTCCACGCTGCTTCGGCGTCTGCGCGGCGGGACGTTCGTGCCGGAATACGCGCCCACCCCGGAAATCAAGACCGCGCACATCCCGTGGCAGGCGCGCTCGAGCCCGGAGGACAACGTGATGCTCGAGGTGTGGGACGTGGTGGATCGCGCCCGCAAGCGCGACGTGTCCGAGTCGCTGACTTTGGCGCACAAGGGCGACGCCGAGGCTGGCCAGCACACGTTCCCGCTGGACGCGACGATGGTGGACGTGTATCAGAACTGCCACGCCGCGGTGTTCCTGATCGACCCGTCGAAGAAGTGGACGTACGAGTACGTGCAGAGGGAACTGCCGCTCGTGCCCGAGCACGTGCCGACGTGCATCCTGATCAACTTCCGCGATTACCCGGCGAGTAAGCGCGCGATTCGGTCGGAGGAGGTGGAGGCGGACTGCGAGGCGGCGTTCAGCGGTCGCACGTTCCGGCCGTTCGTCGTCGAGACGTCGCTTCTGAACTGCTACGGGCTCAGCGCGCTGTCCACGTTCCTGCACATCCCGTTCTTGTGTCTGAAGCGCGCCAGCCTGGAGCGCGCGCTCGCGCTGAACACGGCGGCGGTGGTGCAGGCGCAGGAGGCGCTGCGGGTCGTGAAGGGCGACGCGTACGAGGCGTACGAGCGGCGCATCGAAGAGGCGACGGCGCCGACCGACGCGCACGCGCGCGGCGGGGACGAAAAGGACGAAAAGGCGGAGGGCGCGGGCGGCGACGCGCGGCAGACGCGACAGGCGACGGCGGCGCCGGCCACCGCCGAGGACGCGGCGCTCACCTGGGAACGGCTAAGCAAGACGACCCTGGGCGAGGCGCCCGTGTTGCTGGGGAGCGCGGCGGTGAGCGGCTTGATCTCCGGGGTCACGGCCGTGGCGTCCGCGACGCCGGCGGACATCGCCGCCAACGTCACGTCCAGCGTGAGCGGTCTGGCGAGCCTGGAGACCCTGGGCCTGGCGGCCAAGCCCAAAGGCCACTTTGACGCGACGGCGCGCGAGAAAATCGCGCCGCAATTCTCGCACCTCGCCGGCCGCGGCGGCGCGTCGGCGGCGGCGTTCGGCGGCGCGGACATCGACGACGGCGACCTGTCCGGGCCGAGGGCGGGCATGAGCGGCGGCGGCGAGCACCCGGACGTCGGCCCGGTGGACGACGACTTCTTCGCCGCGAGCCCGAGGAAGGGGGACGCCGCCGACGACGCCGCCGGCGACGCGCGCGACTGGGACGAGGACAGCGAGGAAGAGGGCGGGGACGACGACGACGACGACGGCGACGGCGGCGACGGCGGCGACGGCGGCGAGAAGAGAGCCACTCCCAAGAACCCCATCGTGCGGTGGGACGACGACGACGAGAGCTCGGACGAGGACGACGAGGACGGTCGCGACGCCGGCGGACATCGCCCCGGGGGAAACGGAAGTGTGGGAGACGGAAGTCTCGACGTCGCGAGCGGGTCCGACGCCGAACGAGACGCGCGAGATCCAGCGCGGATTCCCGACGCGGGGGTCGTGCGCCAAATCAGCGCCGAAGATCCGTTCTTCGGCGCCGCGGCCAACACCTCCAAACCGGAAACGAAACCGGCGGTGGACCCCGCGCTGGTGAACGCCGCGCGCGCCGCGGAGTTCGACCTCGACCCGAGCGCGATCGCGGCGTCCTTCGGTGCGCCCGCCTCGGGCGAGACCCTCTCTTCGGCGTACGAGACGGTGGACGACTCGGCGGACTTCCTCGGCAAAGCCGTCGAGCGCGGACGCGGCGTCGGCGACTCGGAGGCGGACAAGAAGAAGAAGGAGAAGAAATCGAGGAAGAAGGAGAAGGCGCTCGCGTCCACCTCGCGTTCCGGGCGTTCGATCACGAAAACCGACGCGCGTTCGTCCGGAGGCTCCGGCGAGGAAAGGCTCGCTCTTCCGCGCTCCGACGCGCTCTTCGCGTCCGCGGAGAAGAAGGAGAAGAAGAAGAAGAAGAAGAAAAAAAAAGAGGCGGGCTCGGACGACGGCGAGAAGCCGAAGAAGCTTCTTGCAAGAAGCAAGAAGGTCCGGGACTGGGACGAGAGCGAGTCCGACGAATGAAACGAATATAAGACGTCTTTCTTATAACTAAGTACGAGTACGTAGCTAGCTAGTCTGTCTTCGCTTCGCCGGTTCTCACGGCGCCGTCCCGGAGACGCACCGCACGCGCGCGCCGTGCGAGAA
>Ga0181560_10005286_pt1 | contig 11571 bp, 8 predicted proteins | sample 011ome_20_FD_133751 | JGI IMG/M metagenome (GOLD analysis project Ga0181560, IMG submission 133751) | Coastal salt marsh microbial communities from the Groves Creek Marsh, Skidaway Island, Georgia - 011509CT metaG (megahit assembly) | ecosystem: Environmental > Aquatic > Marine > Intertidal zone...
ACTCCTTCGCGCGCGCGCGCTCACGAGAGGGAGCATCGGGATGAGCGCCGAGGCGAGACGTTCGTGGCACCCCGCGTTCGCGCGATGGGGCGGCGAAAAGAGCGAGGCGGACGCGGCGAAAGCCGCCGCGACGCGTCGGCCGACGCGGGTCGGGTTCGCTCGCATCGCCGAGTCCGTGGTGCCCGACGCTCGAGTCGCGACGCCCGCGCCCCTGTTCGAGCTCGCGCTCAAGTGCGTCCCCCGGTCGCGCGCGCGCGACCCGTCTCCGAACGCGCGCCGACACGTGTCCGCGCGCCGTCCCCGCGCGCGCTCGTCGGGAACGGCGAAGCGCGCGCGCGCGCGTCCCCACCTCCACGCCGTCGTCGCGACCGAACCCTAACCCTCCGCGCGTTTTCACGTACGATAAAACGAAAAACTTCAGGAAGACCAAGTCCGCGTCGAAGAAGATGAAGACCGAGTTCTACAAGGTGGTGCGCGTGCGCGGCGACGGGCGGTGCATGTTCCGAAGCCTGGCGATCGGGCTCGCGCATCTCACCGGACGCAACTTGTCCTCCGCGGAGGAAGAGACCGAAGCCGACCAGTTGCGACTCGCCGTCGCCGAGTCTCTGTGCCGCTCGCCCGAGAAACGCAAAAAGTTTGAGCTCGCGACGACGGCCATCTCGTTCGAGATGCCCATCGAGACGTACTGCAAACGCGTCCTCATGCCTTCGTTCTGGGGAGGCGAGCCTGAGCTGCTCGTGCTGGCGGAGATTCTCAGGCGACCGATCGTGGTGTACATCCCGGCGGCGAAGGTCAAATCCGCCGAACGCAACGCCGGCTTCGTGCCCATCCAGACGTACGGCGCCGACTTTAAGGTCACCAAGAAGGGCAACCCGAAAAAGCCGGTGCGGCTGCTGTACAACGGCGAGAACCACTACGACGTGCTCATTTAAAGCCGTCGGTCAGACGGTAGTGCGTTGTGCGAGACGACGTACGCCTTTCGTGAGGAGGTACCTAATATCCCATCATAGTATCTAAAGTATGTACGACGTATAGAATACGAAAACACGTATAAAACGTCCGTCTTCACGCCCAACGCGTCTCCCCCGTAGTGACGTTGTAGTAATACGCGCGTCCCTCCGAGTAGTGCGTCTGCCACTCACCCGTCTGCTGCGGCGCCTGCGCCTGCTGCGCCTGCGCCTGCTGCTGCTGCTGCTGCTGCGCCTGCTGCTGCTGCTGCGCCTGCGCCGCCTGGCCCCACTCCGCGGCGGCGGCGGCCTGCGCCGCCGCCGCGGGGTACGCGTAACTCGTCTGCGCCTGCTGGGGCGCCCCGTACGCCGGCGCCGCCGCGGGCGCGGCGCCGTACGCGTGCTGGAGCTGGTAGCCGCCCGCGGCGGCGTGCGGCGGGGCGTAGTACGCGCCCGGCGGCGCGACCATCGGCACCGCCACCATCACGGGCGCCATGCCGCCCGCCACCATCCCCGGAGCCGACCCCGGGACGTCCCCTCCGGCGGCGGCGGCGGCGTAGGCGCCGGGCACGAGCCCACCCTTGTCCCGGGTGTCCCCGTCCTGGATCACCTCCAGGACCAGACCCTGCGCCTTGGCCACCGCGTCGGCGGTTCCGGAGACCAGCACCGTCCCCACGTCGCGCTTCATGTCCAGCTTCGCGCCCGTCGCGCTCTGGATGTAGTTGATCATCTCGCCGCCCTTACCGATGACGCGCCCCTCCGACCCGCGGCAGGGCACCTCGAGCGACGTCGCGCCGCCGCCGCCCGGAACCGAACCCGCCACCGCGGCGTGCCCGTACGCGGGCGCGTACCCGCCGTACGGCGCCGCCGCGCCGTAGGGAACGCCGCCGTAGACGTGCGGCGCGGCCGCGTGAGACGCGTGGGACGCACCCATGGCGCCCATGGCGCCCATGGCGCCCATCATCCCGCCCGCCGCGGCGCCGCCCGCCGGCTTGGGTGTCTGGCACGCGAAGCACCTGTCCTTCGAGGCGAACACGCTCGCGCCGCACGCGGGGCACGCCCAGTCGCCGCCCATCGCGGGCGCGGAGGACCCTACGAAGCGGTCCACCTGCAGCGCGAGCGTGTCCAGCACGGCGCGCCGCGCGTTTATGACCAGCCGCTTCGGCCCCTTGATGTCGCAGACGCCGCTGCCCTTGGTCACCTTCATGGACGCGCCGCTCTGCCGCTCGAGCTCCTTGATGGTCGCGCCCGCCTTGCCGATGACTCGGCCCTCCTTGCCGGGGCACGGCACCTGGATCTCGACGTGCGCGTCCAGGTCATCGCCGAGCAGCTCGGGGGGCAGGACCTCGCCCGCGTCGGGCTCGCGAATCAGCGAGACGGTCGTCGCCGGGATCGATCGCTGCGGCGGCGCGTACCCGCCGCCGCAGTTTTTGCTGACTAAATATTGCGGCATCGCACCCATCGCGCCCATCGCGCCCATCGCACCCATCGCGCCCGATCGCGCCGGGCCGCGCGCTTCGCCCTTCTCGCACACCTCGCGCACGGCGTCGCGCGCGCGCGCCACGGCGCGGGCGTCGGCGCCGGAGACCGCCGCCACGCCCCGATCGCGTTTCATCTCGATCTTAACCCCGTGCGTCGTCTCGATGTGCCGGATGGTCTCGCCGCCCTTGCCGATGACGCGCCCTTCGTTGCCCTTGACGTACACCTCCACGGAAGCCACGCCGGAGGAGGGATCGAGACGCACGTCGTCGGCGCTCACGGCGCCGGCGTCGCGCGCGTCGATCGTCTCCTCCTTTTTGGTTTTCTTCGCGGCGGTCTTCGCGTCCTCGTCTCCAGGTTCGTCTTCGACAACACCCTCAGCCTTCTCGGCGTCCGCTTCGGGTCGCCCGCGTTTGCGTTTGGGACTCTTGGGACTCTTGGGACTCTTGGGACTCTTGGGACTCTTGTTCGTGGGCGCTTCCTCCTTCACAGTCCCGGCGGCGGCGTCGACGCCCGCGCCGTCGTCATCCGGCTCGGGCGCTTCCTCTTTCGGGGGCTCGTCCCCCTCCGCGGCGGGACGGTCGGCGGCTGCGCGGGGGTCAGACGGTCGGTCGCGGTCAGAGGGGGGGCCGGCGAGGCGATCGGCGAGAACGGGGGTCGGCCGAGAGAAAAGGCGAGACGCGTCTGGGCGGAGACGAGGGGCATCGCGTCTCGGCGCCCTTTCGTTTCGTCGGCGGCGAGCGCCGAGCGCCCGCGTCGATCGCGTCGTCCGACCGTCACGCGCGCGCGCGCGTCGTTCGGTTCGGGGTCGGGCGAAGAGACGGCGCTCGTCGCGGGTTCGAGAGCACGCGGACGCACCGGTTGGGTTTGCGGACCCCGCGTTCGCCTCCTCCAGGCGCGCGACGAGCGCGGCTTTGAGCCCGGACGTGTCCAGCCCCTTTCCCGCGAGCGCCTCGCGGAGCTGCGCGACGGTCATCTTCCCCAGAGTCATCGTGGCCCCGGAGGACGCGCGGTCGCGAGCGCGGCTCGGCCGGCGAGTGGGGACGGGAAGAGCCGTTCGGAGGGCGCGCGCGAAACGACGCGCGTCTCCTTCGAGAGTGGCCGAGCGTCCGCGCGCGACGAGACGACACGTCGGGTTCATCACCGATTGGGCGTTCCGTCGCGAAAAAAAAAGCACCGCAGCGAAAAAGCGGTTCACCAACGACCTGCGGTTTTGCCCGAACGACTCGCGAATCGTGTTTGCTGGGTTCGTGACTCAAAGAAATCGTCCGTACCGCATGTAACGAGGTTAACCGTTTAAGTTCGGGTTCGTTCGGGTACGCGCGGCGGCGACGAAGATCTTCGAGAATGTTTTCAGCGGTAGTTTTTACGGTTCGTAATTCAATGGAGGTTTTGTCGGTCGAAGCGAAAGGGCGTGACGACAAATTCGACAATTCACGGCTTTTTTCAGGGTTCGTAACTCATCACGTGTCACGGTGGCCGGCGGCCCGCTTGTTGAGAGTTCGGATCGTGTTTTTTGATCAGACCGCGGGCACCGCGCACGCCCTGCTCGCGCGCGCTTCCCCGAAACGCCGCGATGGGCCGGAGGAGGAAGGACCCCTCCTCGAGCGCCACCGTCGAGGCGGCGAAGCGCGGAGATGGAGACACGAGCTACTGCCTGGTGCGTGCCCCCCGGGGCGGGTCGTCCGAAATGTTTCGCCGAACCCAACCCATTCCACACGCTTTTGGCACACGCCTCGCGATCGGGGTTGCCGACGCGTGCGCCACACGTCCGGGATCGCGACCCCACGCGCCCGCACACCCACGCGCGTCGTCCTCACCACCCAGAAACGTGCGGGTTCCGAGGAAGTCCCGTGCGCGTGGCTCGGTTGCTGCGCCCCCGAACGCGCGGTGAACGCGAAGGTTTTGCCGCTCGCGGGCGCACGTGAAAGTCCACCTCGAGTTTTTCTTCAGTGAAACAAAGCGAAGCGACCGAGATTCGGTCCGCTCTCGACGCCGCCCGCGGCGTCCCGTTCACGAACGGGACCTCGCGCGAACCGCATCGGGATTTCACGAAATCCCACGCGCGCGTCGGCTCGAACGAACGACGACGCGGACGACTGACGACTGTTCTTCCTTTCCCTAAATTCCCTAAACCCGAATGGCGTTCAAAAAAAAAAACAAAACATATCTATAAAAACGTGCATCTCTCGCACTCTCGCAGAGCTGTAAGCGCTCGCGCCTGAAGTCGTTCTTCAGCCCCGGTCGCGCGTGCTGCGCCGAGTGCCTGAAGCGCCGCCGCGAGCGGCAGAGCGAGAAACGCGAGATGGGGCGGCGCCAGAAGCAGGCTGCGGAGGTGGAGGACGCCGCGCTCGCCGCCGCCAGAGGCGCCGCGCTCGCCGCGGCGCGAGGCGGCGCCGCCGCCGGGGGCCCGTTCGCCGCGCTCTCGGGCCTGATGGGCGCCGCGGTGGGCGGCGCGGGCGCACCCGCGTTCGGCGCCGGCGCGCACCTCCGGGCGCTCGGGGCGCTCGGGGCGCTCGGGCTGTTCGCGCCGCCCGCCGCGGCGCAACCGGCGGCGGGCGCGGGCGCGGGCGCGGCGGGCCTCGCCGGAGTCGCCCCAGCGCCGGCCTTCTCCGCCGCCGACGTCGCCGCCTTGATGCGCGCGATGGCGCCGGGCGTATCGGCGCCGGGACTGACTCCCGACCCGCCCGGCGCGAGCGAGAGCGCCGGCGCCGGCGCGGCCTGGGGTCTGGTCGCGGCCGAGACCAGGGGCGGCGGACTCGGGGCGAACGCCGGCGGCGGCGCCGCCGCGCCCGCCGCGCCCGCCGCGCCCGCCGCGCCCGCGCCGGCGGTGTCCCTCGCCGCGCTGCGCGCGCTGGGCGCGGGGCACACCCTGCCGCACGCGGCGCACGCGCACGCGCTGAACCTGCAGGCGCTGAGCGCGCTCTTGAACCCACCCGGGACGTCCGCGCTTCCGGGCGCCCCGGGGCCCATCCCGACGCTGTCCGGCCTCGCGCAGCTGGACGCGCTGCGGGCGGCGTACGCCGGCGGTTTGGGCGCGGGCTTTTCAAACGGCACGCTCGGCGCGGGCGTTTCCGGCGCGCACACCGGGTTGGGAGGGACCATGAGCGCGCTTCACGCGCTGGGCGTGCTCGGCGGGCTCCCCGGCGCCGCGGCGGGTTTAGGCTCTGTCCCCGCGCGGGCTCAGTCCCCGCTTGAACGACGCCCCCCCCGCGCGTCCGACTCGGAGGCGCCTCCGCGCTCTGCGCCGGCGGAGGGCGCGTCGAAAGACGCCGCGCGTTCCGACACGCCGCCTGGCGTGTCGGAACGCCCGGCGGAGGGCGCGTCGAAAGACGCCGCGCCCTCCGAACCGCCCGTCGCGGCTGAGAAGAAGGGCGGCGGCGCGACGGGGACGCTCAAGGCGTCGCTCGGCGAAAATCTCAGAAAATCTCCCGAGCCGCCCGCGCGCGCGCCGAGAGCGAACCCCTTCGGGGCCGAGCCCGAGGGGTACTCGCTCGTGCACGCGGCGAAGCGCGCGAGGCGCGACGCCATCGCCGTCGCCAGCCTCCCCGGCGCCGAGGCGGCCGAGGCGGAGGGTTAAGGGTTTAGGTTTTAGTGATGTGTTGTGTTTTTTTTTCTAGTGATGAAACCCCACCTTGGAATCCTTAGACGACTTCACGCGTCACGCTCGGGGCCGATTTCTGTCTCGGAAAAAAACCCGCTTGTCCTCGTATCGAACGTGGCGCGATATTTTCTCTCGCACCCCGCCATGCCGCGCGTTCAGGAGGGGAGCTTCCCGAGCGAGGCGCACGGGGGCGTGCGCATCCACACCAAGGCGTGGCTCCCCGACGGGCTGGGCGCCGACCGGCTGCGTGACAAAGTCGCGTCCCCCCCCTCCGCGGTGGTGCTGTGGTCGCACGGGCTGCACGAGCATCTGGGGCGGTTCGAAAAGCTCCACGAGGCGTTGGTCGCGAAGAACGTCGCGGTGTACGCGTGGGACCACGTGGGCCACGGCGAGAGCGGGTCGTGCGGCGAGAAGAGGCACCAGTTCCCGCGCGGGTTCGACGCCGTCGTCGCGGACGCCCTGCAGTTCGCCAGGTGCGAGACGCGACAGACGCGAGGCTTCGTTTCGTCGCGCGCGTCTCGTTTTCTGTAATTCTCGCCTCTTCTTCTTCTTCTCTCTGACCTCAGAGACCTCCCCGCGCGCGTCGCGCCCGTCACGCAGGCTGGTGCGCGCCAAGTACCCGGCGGACGCCGCGGTTCCCGTTTTCGTCGGCGGCGTGAGCTTCGGCGGGCTCGTCGCCGCGCACGCGTGCGCGCGGGCGTCGGCGTTCGGGCCGCGCTTCGCCGGGTGCGTCCTGGCGGCGCCGTGTTGCGACGTCGAGTGGACCCCGCTGCTCCGGTTCCAGGCGTCGATCGGCGCGTTCCTCGCGCGCGTCGCGCCCGACGTGCGAGGCGCCGCCGCGGTGACGCCCGACCGGCTGTCCTCGGACCCGGCGGCGATCGAAGAGTACGTCTCCGATCCGCTCGTGCACGTCGCGCACGTGCGGTTCCTCGCCGCGACGGAGATCGTCAAGGGGTTCGACGCGCTACGAGAAGACGCCTTTTACGCGCCCGAAAGATTCGGGGACACGCCTCTTTTAGTCATGCACGGCACGGCGGACGCGGCGTGTTTCTTCCCCGCCAGCGAGGCGTTCGTGAAGCGCGTTAAAGCGAGCGATAAGACGTTCGTCGCGATGGAAAACGGGTCGCATCTGTTGTTGCACGACGCGGCGACGGCGACGCGAGCGCGCGAGGAGATTTGCGCGTTCGTGTGCGGCCGCGCCGAGGCGTTTCGGCGAAGCGCCGAAAAAAACGCGCCGCGTCGCGTCGGCGCGCCGGCGCGCGTAGACGTAGACGGAAAAAACGTCGCGAGGTACGGAGGAGTCGCCGGCGCGGTGACGGAGGCGGCGGAGGTGGACATAGGCGCGAGGTTGTAGCGTCGAGAGTAGGAGAGTAGTAAAGACGGCGATCGAACGCGTTTGTTTCACCGTCGCTAAAAGAAACGCGCCACGTGTCGTCAGATGAGCTTGTGCCACACGCAGCACGGGTCCCGCGCGCGTTCGCCGGGGTAGCACGCCATCGTCTGCTTCGCGGCGTCGACGACGACCACCGTGAAGTCCCGCTTGGGGCTGCGGAAGTAGGGGTCCACGAACGGCATGGGCAGCGAGCAGCACGCGAACGGGGTGGTGCCGCAGCCCCAGCACAGCGCGGAGCCTCCGCACACGTAGTGCAGGCCGACGGGGCACAGCCCGCACGGCACGCAGCGCACGAGGTAACACCCGCCGACGTCCATGCGCTGGCTCGGGGTGAGCTTCGAGGCGTACGCCAGCGCGTCCTCCTGGGGCATGACATCGGAGGCGCGGGACATCTTCTCCACCACGGGCGGGGTCGTGTCGTCCCGCATCATCCCCGTGTCTTCGCGTTCGAAAGAGTGCGGAATATTGCGCGTGAAAATAACTCAAAGGGGAAACGCGCGCGAGACGAGCCACGTGTACTTCGGTGGCGTTGTTTGTTTTCGTTCGACGCGCGTCTCACTGCACGACGCGCGCGTTCGAACGACGCGCGCGTGGCCATGGCGTTCGCGCTCGACCGCTCGAGCATACCCCTCGACCCGCCGGCGCTGGCGGACTACGAGGGAAGCGCGCGGCGCGCGCTCGACGACGCGCGGGCGCTCGCCGAGCCCGAGGGTCAACCGACGACCGAGGAGATGTCCAGTCAGCTTTTGCGCATGTCGGGGGGCGCATCGCCGCGGACGCGCGTCGCGCTCCCGCGCCAGCGCCGCCCCCTGCACGAACACGACGACCCGGAAACCACGTTCATGCGCGAGTTCGAGGTGCGTCCGGGACCGCGGGTCGCATCTTGCGCGTCGTCACGTCCCCACCCGCGCGCGTCGACCGAAGATTCCAAGACCTTTTTCGCGCGTCCCACGTGGATGTTAACCTCGGAACGCGCGAGACTGCGCCCCGGTCATTCCGCCGTCGAGGTCGGGCGGGCGTGTGCAAAAAAGCGAAATTGGGCGGTTTGGCGTTTTCAAAAACTGCGCTGCGTTTTTTTTCTGATTCTTAATCCGCGCGACGGCGTCGCGCCGCTCCCGCCGACCGCCCCTAACCACGCACCACGAACCCACCGCCTCTTTGAACCGCCGCACCGTGACCGACGATCGTCCCTGCATCGCGTGTGCGCTTCGACGCGCGGCTTTCGATGGTGTACTCCTTTCACCAAAATAAAAAAACCAAAAACCAAAAACCAAAAAAAAAAAAGGCGTACCGCGCGGCTCGCGGCGACGCCTTCGCGCACGTCACGCACGTCCTGAACCGCCGTTTGCAGCGCACGGGTAAACCGTTCGATCTGCACGGTTTGTACCGCGCGGTGTGCGTTCGTGGCGGGTTCGGGTCGCGGCCGCTCGCGCGAAAAAATTTAAACATGTTGCAGGTGTTCCGCGAGATGCGCAACCACTACGACGGGCACACGTACACCGACATCGGCACGCAACTTTTAAACACGTACGAGCTGTACTTTCTCGATTACGAACGAGACCACCCGCAGGACCTGAACGTCACGGCGTGCGCGCGGTGCGGCCGCGCGCCGCCGTTCCGGCCGCCGGAGCCCGTTTTCGCGAAAATGACGTCGGCGAAGGCGAAGGCGAAGGAAGAGACGGCGAAGGAAAAGAGAGAAGAGCTCCGGGAAAAGAAAGAAGAAGGCGCGTTAAAAAACGGAGAAACGAAAAAGGAAGAGGCGCCGCGCGCCGACCGCGGCGCCGTTGCCCTAACCCTAAACCCTAAACCCGCGAAACTCGCGTGGGCCAGGGAGGGCGTTACCGACGCGGACCTCCGCGCCGCTTCGGCGATTGCGGAGACGAAAACAAACGCCGCGGCTGGTGACCCGACGTTTTCTCGCGCTTTTGCCGACGCGCTTTTGCCTCTCGGCTGGGTCGAGTGCGACGCGTGCCGCGTCTTGACGCACGTCGCGTGCGCGCGCGACGGCGCCGCGGACGTCACGCCGGGGGGGCACGTCGCGTGGTTCGTGTGCGACGCCTGCGACGCGAAGGCGCGCGGCGTCTCTTCCCTCTCTTCCCCGGGTCCGCCCCCGCGGGTGAGTTGTCTTACAAAAAAATCCCGGGGCAAGTCGCCGCTCGGCTCGCGGAGCCGCGCGTCGACGGCGCTCCCGACCGCTCCCGAGACGCGCGAGAAGCGGGAAGGCCAAACGAAGCGCGACCGCGACGGGCGCGAGGTTTTGACGGGAAGCTTCCCGTCCGAACTTCAGCGTCAGAACTTGGCGCGCGCCGCGTACCCGGGCCCCGGCCCCGGCCATTTCGCGCCGCACGCGTTTCAGCCGCGAGCGCGCGGTGGCGGCGGCGCGAGCCACCCCTCCGCGCGCGCCGGCGTCGCTCCGTACGGCGCGTACGGAACACCCGGCGGCGCGTATGGAAACAATCTGTCCAATATGTCCAATATGTCGTTTCGGCTGGTGGACGCGCGCGCCGTCTACGGAGACGCCGCCGCGTACGACGCGCTGCAGCGCGAGCGCGAGAGCGCGGCGGCGGCGGCGGCGGCGGCGGCGATGGAGATGGAGATGGAGCGCGCGCGCGCGCAGACTAAATACTCATACGCCGAGGGACCGACCCCGCAGGGCGCCGAGGGACCGGGACCCGGCGGCGCCGTCGCGATGCGCCACGCGCGCCGCGCGCTCGGCTCGGTCCCGCACGCGCGCCTGCGTCGGTCCAACAGCGCGCAGAACATCTTGAACGCGGCGGCGGCGCCCGCGCGGTCCGGCGGCGCCGACGCGTCACCGCGCGCGGCGGATGAGCCTCTTCCGCCTCCGGCGCGGAGCGTGGACGCGCTGACCCGGTCGGCGAGCCAATGTAGCTTGGGCGCCGAGGACTACTGGCGCGGCTTGCTTGATGCGAACCCGGCGATGGACGACGCCGAGAACGAAACCGCGGGGGAAGGAGGCGCGGACCTGTTCGCGTTCGCGTGATGATGACGCGGTCGGATCACGAATTCGCGTTTTTTGTACCAAAAGTAGTACACTTTCGTAGTAGTATTACGTGTGTAGCTAGCCCTATGATACCCTCGGCGTCGGCGTGTGTTCGAGCTCGTGCGCCGCCTCGTCGGCTTCGTCGCTCGGCCCGCGGTACTTTCGTTTCGCCTCGCGGAGCGTCTCCGGCGGCACGTCCGGCTCTCGGCGCGCCTCCGAAAGCAAAGACCTCTCGAGCGAAGCCCGCTCTTCGTCCTCCGCCTCTCGCGCCGCCGCGGGGACGCCTCCCCCGCCGGCGACCAGTCTTGAAAAAGCGGCGCGCGCGCGCTTCGCCGCGCGGCGGAGCGGCGGCGCGGCGCGTCGGCGCGTCGCCGCCGCGACGAGAAGCGCCGCCGCGGCGGCGGCTTGCGCATCCGTGCCTCTTAAGCGCAGGAACGCCGCCATGACCGTCGCGTGTATGAGCGCCGAAACGCGCACGACGCGCGTCACCGTCGCGAGGAGACGCCCGTCGGAACGCCTCGACCCGAGCCTCGACCCGACGTCGGCGAGCCGTCCGAGTGTCTCGGTTCGTTCCCCGAATCGGTCACTCGCTTCGTCACTCGCTGCGACGTCTTCGTCGTCCGCGGACGACGGACGCCCGAACGGGTCGTCCCCGCCCTCGCCCGCGCCGGCCACCGCGCCCAGGTGCAGGCACAGGAGGTTGTGCTTGTGCACGAGGTACCGCGCGGCGAAGAAGAGCGCGCCCGGGATGAGCAGCGCCGGCGCCAGAGACGCGAAAGCCGTCGCGCACGCCAGCACGGTGGCGTTGAACGCGTGCTGGCCGGGAAGGTCGAACGTCGGCCGACGCGGCGAGACGCGTCGCGCAGCCAGACGAGTGAACGGGGACGGACGTAACGTTCGTCGTCGTCGCGTCGAGAGTGTCGCGTAGTCGCGTTCGCGTTCGCGTTCGCGTCGGTTCGTTCCTCCGGCGCGGCGCCTTTTTTCGAAAGCCGCGTCCGCCGCGACTTCCCCGATCCACGCGAATACGCTGAGCAGCTCCCACGCCGGCCCCAGCGTGCAGCACGTGCACAGGAACCCGCAGAGGCTCATCGCGGCTTCCGCGACGAAGCTCTCGCCCAGCACGGCGAGGAACTTGGTTTCGCACGCG
>Ga0181560_10005296_pt1 | contig 11560 bp, 2 predicted proteins | sample 011ome_20_FD_133751 | JGI IMG/M metagenome (GOLD analysis project Ga0181560, IMG submission 133751) | Coastal salt marsh microbial communities from the Groves Creek Marsh, Skidaway Island, Georgia - 011509CT metaG (megahit assembly) | ecosystem: Environmental > Aquatic > Marine > Intertidal zone...
CAAAATAAACAAAACAAAACAAACAAATACATTCAAAAAAGTGTGCGTGTAGATGCGTGTGCTACCATGCTCGAAAAGTCGGCCACAACCAGAGTCCCGGACGAGGCAGTCGAGTTCGAATCTACGTTGTGGAAAAAAACCACATCATTCACTCAACATCAAAATCAAAAACAAACAAACAAACAATCAATCAAGCTAATAGCAACAAAAACGTATATAAATACACACATGTACACAAAAACAAACAACGAGTCATTTTAAAACCACAAAAATCCTTCCGTGTCGTATCTTTTTCTCTCCACCAAAAGATACCACGTGTTTCAAGCGCTGACATCTTGACTTCAAAGTTCAAAGTAGAAAAAACCCACTTGGCTCTTTTTCGGGGATTTGGATTTGTGTTCCCAACAAGCAAAGCAAAACAAAACAACCTTGTTTCAAAAACACCGCCAAAATTCTGAAATCCACAAAAATTTCGTCAAGACGTGCAAAACCCAAAATGGTGCCACAGACTACCCGAAAAACTGAAAAATTTAAAAAAAAGATAATCATACACACAATTCGTTTTCTGGACAAATCCGAGTTCCAAGGAAGTTAATATTTCCAAAATAACACACACACACACACACACACACACACACACACACCAACGCATGATCTTTTTTTTCCTAACAAACTTTACCGCCTTTTGTGTATGTATGTGTGAATGTATGTATGTGTGTGTGTTATTTTCCAGTTGTGCTGTGTGCTTTTGGTGCATACACAACAATTTCAAAAAAAATATATAAAAAGAAATATGGCTTTTTTGTTTTATAAAATGAATGAATAGCAAGTGGCAAGAAGGGGGAGGAGGAGAAAGGAAGCGTATTTCAGCAAGTGCGAGGAGTCCCCCCATCACTTTGCACTTTTTTTGTCAGGCAAACGTGTGCCGTTGCATTTCACGGACTGTTTTGGGTCTTTTTGGAAACCCACTGCGTTTTGTTTTCACTGATTTATATTTGCTTCTTTTCGAACTCGTGACTTTACCCTTCACAGGCTGAGCAACTGGTTTCTCGGGAGGAATCATCTTGTGTGAAAACTCACCACGCATCAGTCGAATCATTTTAGTTCGCGGACACGCGTACACACAGATTAGTATTCCAACAATAACAGGAACATTCCATATCAATATCCATAAAATCAGTTTCAACTCGTCACCACCTTCCCCGATTTTGTAAGTACACAAATCGTTAAGCCACGATCCGGGGTTGCTCGTGACTTGACATGTAATGTCACGTTCAGCCAACAGTTGTGTCGCCTGGTCGTTGAGGCGTTTGTACGTGTCAGCGTAATCAGAGTCGTCCTGAACCTGAATCGCGAGCAGTGCCAAAACTTCCCACGCATCGTCTGAAATGTTTGAAGCATCGAAATCACCCAGCACGTCGATACTAGGTGCGACAAAACTATAGTCGGTTAATGTTGCGTTAATTTGAGCATTGGTTTCTGCCCACAGTGTGGCGTTGCGCCAAAACATGGCGTTTTGCATCGCGGCAATCACGGTAGCTTGTGCAAGTGCTTCATTGGTTTCGGTGGCTCTTCTGTACGCATCAGTCAGTATCGCCAACTGTTCAGTCAAGTACTGCTTCAATTCTTCTTTTTCGCCGTACATGCTTTCGACCGCTCTAGCGTAACGTTGGCGCGTTTGGTTCGACTGCTCGCGGTAAGAGTTGTAGTAAGCAAGCAGTGCTGCCGCGGTTAAAGTGTCGTTACCGGGAGGAGGTAGCACAGACGCATTAGGACGAGGAATGGCCGTCTGCGACGTCCAGTTTGCTGTCAGTGGATCATACCGTTTCCAAAACGTACCGTACCCGCTCACGCTCGGCGAAACTTGCGTGAAAGAAGGCGTTTCTTCCAACAGCGACGCGAGTGCTTCGGCCATCAGGTCACTCTGAAACACGGTCTCGCTACCCACCGTGGTCATGACACTGTTCAGCTGCACATGCTGCCATGCAGAGTATTCTTTCGACACTTCGCTACTTATTGCAGCGATCTCTTCGGCAGTACCAGGCACTCGTCCAGAACTTGTGGATGCAAGCTCCTGCGACCTTTCCCACAACCAACAAGCTTCGTCCGACTCAAAAACCGTTGCAGGAGGAACAGGCAACGGCGCGCTGGAAAACCTCCTCAGCACGCGCACGTGCGAAGGGTGGCATGCCCCTAAAGCTAGGGAAAAGCTTCTTCCAAAAGCAGAGTCTGCGACGACCGAGTCTGACACGTCGAAGGCCCAAACTAGGCTTGTGGTGCCCTCCAGGTTGCTGAACCCAGCTTCTCCAAAATTTATTGTGTCGTTTGCAACCACAAGACAAGGGTGGCTGGCAGTGGGGCAAATGACCCCGCCAGTTACCAGAGATTCGCACGCTCCGCTTTGCTGCACGCTCGATTTGTACCAAATCTGCACAATCACGGTGCGTTGCGGTTCGTTGGGTTCGAGCAATGGCGGCACCCGCCACTCGAGCACTTCTTCCAACTGATTGGTGTCGTCCGGGTCTCCTGCACTTGACGTGTTTGCAAAACACCCGTGGCCTTTCGACAAATCACAGATCCCGAGGGAATGGGAAGTGGAGCACGGCGAAATACTGCGCGCCATTTCAAGCACTTCGAACGGCGGGACCTCGATCACCACCTCTTTCACCGCACTCGACTGTTTGGCTAACGTGGTCGATTGATGGCGGTCTGACCCCAGGGGCTTGGTCCTTTCGAGCACGAGTTCCCTCCACTCGTCCGGGTTCGTTTGGCCGCCGTGCACGGCGGGGTCTGTCACGATCCGGAACTCCTGAAGCAAGTTGCACATGAACCCGAAAGCAGCGCGGTCGCCGTCACACCTCCAGACAGGACCTGTGGAGTCAAGTCCACTCGCGTTCCCGTCCAAGGTGCCTGGGTCTGGGTTAATCTTGATCAGCTTCACCAACCTGTCGCTGATCGGTGCATTGGCTGCTTCCCGTGGATCAAAGTTTTTTCTCGGATCACGCGCCAACGTGTGGACTTGGAAACCATCTTCGTTTGTGCCGCCGCCCTCGATCCAGTCTAAGCCAAACTGTTGTTCGTGGTGGTCTTCGAGTCGAAACATCGGAAGCTTGTGGTTCACACCGTCTGCTCCCGGGAACCACCCGTCGTAAAACCGAGCCGGCACTTTCCTCCTGGCAGGCCCCCATCCTTCCACATCGCTGCTTGTCACGCGCCTCTTCCCGTCGATCCAGTCTTGTTCAGTCAGCGTTTGGGGCAGTAGTTTCCTCAAATAGTTGCTTTTCCCACGGAGCTCGAACATGTCGAACTCGTCGCCGATCGACTCTGCTCCCAAATCATACACGTAGTTGGTGCGCGTAAGGGGGGAACTCGCGGGGTCACCGTTGTCCAGCGCGCCCCTCCCGGCTCCTGCAGCATCGAGCACAGAGGGGACCACGCACCCGCGTGGGTCTACGATGCAGCTCAAGTATCCGACGATCGGGAACTGAGGGTCTACCAGTGCGTCTGAAGAAGCGACGTCTCCTTCCTGGAGTTTGTTCGCGTTTGAGATCAAAGACGACACGAGGTCTGCATTGTTTTGGAAATCCGCGCCCCCAACGTCTCCTCGGTTCGAAGCACGCTGGGACAAGCGGAGCGACACCTGGGTCGCGATGTCGTTGCTTTCCAGCAGTTGCTCGAGGTCGAATTGCTGCAGCAGCTGCTCAATCCACGAGAACGAGGAGTTGCCAAACACTCCTCCAGAGGTGGCGTTGAGTAACCTCGAGCCGTTTTTGGGCTTCAGCGTGACCCGCACCTGGTTCTCGGCTCGTACGAACGTGGCCCTGCGTCCTGGGACCGCGTGCGCAGAGGTTGCTAACACCGTGAAATCGATGCAGTTGACTCGCCCTTGCTTGCGTTTGAGTGAAGCAGCTGCACCCTCTTGGGTCAAATCTCTGTTCATTCCGTGCACGAAACGGTCTGCTCCGTCCTGAACACGCTTGGGCTGTTCTTCCGGCCGGTCGACGGTGATGTTCGATCCAGGGTACACGAGCGGTTCCAAGGCGTAGGTGGGGTCCGAAGCGTTCCCTTGGCGCGAAGCCTCCAACCCGTGGATCGGGTCAAAGATGTCCAGTGGGTCTGCGTTCTGGAGACTCGGGTCTTCTTCGATCCCGAACGGGTTCGGGGTCTTGGACGGGCCTGGGTTGCGCGGGTCAGCTGACCCGTCGATCATGCCACTCCCTCCCTGCGCCAAACTCGCGTTGATCTGAGCCTGGTAAGCGTCCTCGCGCGCAACCGCGTTCTCGCTCCCGGAACTGACCATGGTTTGGGTCTGCAGGATGCCGTGGAAGGGCAAGACCCCCTGTGTGTGCAAGCGCAACTCGTCCAAGTACGCAGACACAAAAATGTTTTCGAGGGAACGCATCATTTGGTCGTACACGACGTGGATCACGGTCCTCTTGCTTCCTCCGCCTGCAGTCGCGTCGCTGACTGGATCCACGTTCGCAAAGCCAGGGTCGCTCTCGCCGAGCTGCTGCATCAGTTCCAAAATCTGGTTGCGGATGTCGACCTCTCTCGTGAGGCATTTGGCTCTGGTAGTCGCGTCTGAAAAGGCGACCTCCCTGCTCCTGCGCCCCGTGACCATGAAAAACGGGCTTGTTTCGTCGACAGCTGCAAACAGTCTTCTGGTCTCGTCTTGAAAGTGCGCAGTGCCCAACGTCTGGTCATTGGTGATGTTGGCAAGAGGGCTCGAGGCATTGACGTTTGGATTCGTGGCCAACTCTGCACTGAACCGCGCCACGTGCTCCGCGGCCTGTGAGGTGGAAGCGTTGGTCGAGGCGTCGCCCCCGCTTTCCCAAAACTGGGTCTCCAGTAGCTCTTGTGCGAGCTTCTTCCCGTCCTCGTTGTCGGTTGCAAAAAGGGTTGGAGGATGCGCAGTGGTGTCGTTGCCTGTGCCAGCCGGCAAATTCCCGTTACGACTCGTGTTGGTGGAACTGATGAGCGAGCCAAACGATTCGCTAAACTTCGCCAAAGCGCCTCGTGTTCTGCCTCGCGGGTACCGCTCGGTGTCGTTTCTGAGCAGCACGATGTCGCTGTTGAGCCCAGACCTACCCCTGCATACTCCCGACAAGAACGAATCAAGTTGCTGCGCAGTCCCAAGGTCAAACGGTACAGGAGCGTCGAGCGGTGCGTCTGGGTCCACGCTGGAAGCACCGACCCACGCACTCCCGTCCCACTCGAGCACCGGCTCCAGGGGCTGGGCTCCGGGCTGCGCAGAGTTTGGAGCGTTGTGTTGCAACAGCGTGTTGTTACCTTGCACCGAGTACAGAAAGGGCCAAGCTCCAGGGTCCACGGAGCAGAGTGAAGTCATGTGCGAAGGATCCAGTTTGCTTCTTGGGTCAAATCCTTGCCACGCGCGGTCCGGGTCGTCCAAATCCTGGTTCACGATCTTTTCCCCGCTCAGCGCGGAAGCAACAGTCTCTGGTTGGTTGATGGACACGCAAAAGCTGTGCTCGACATGAATGCGACAGTCGCACTGGCGCTGTCTCTGTGCGCTGCCGAGCAAGCAAGAAGATGGCCCGATGTTTGACCTGAAGGACCCCAAATTGAACTCCGGTACCTCCATTGACAGCAAAAAATTGGCCGAACAAACTAGTGTGAAACTGTACTGGTGCACGACCGCACTCGCTGTTGGGATCGGCAGCGGAGGACCACCGAGTCCCAACCTCTGTCGCGTTTCGGCCACAGACTGCGGTACCGTGGCCTGGTCGCCGACTGCTTCCACGTACCACACCATGTGCGTGTCAATGGCCACTTTGCGCTGGTTCCTGGTCAACCTGCGCGGCGCGACACCGTACACTCCTGCCTCGTGGTTCGCCTCGCTCGTGAACGGTCGGAGGCCGAACTGCCCGTTGAGTCGCCCGAGCATCGAATGGACGTTTTTAGTGATCGAAGCGTACCTGGTCGTGCCCACGCGGTGCTTGCGGACCATCTCGAGCAGGCTGCGCCCGACCTGCATCGACTGGTCGATCCTGACTCGGAGCGCATCCGTGCGGTGCATGAGGGTTTTCTGGCGGTCCACGTTGATGTGCAGCAGTTGTTCCAACTGCGTGATGCGAGCGTCGTTGGCCGACCCGTCTGCCAGGTCTTGAGCAATCTGGTTTGCAGCAGCGACCACGGCACCCAAGTCTCTGAGCACAGCGTCGCTGGCTTGGTTCATGTCCTGCTCCAAAACAGCCTTTTCTGCAAACACGCTTTCAAACAGCTTTTCCACATCTTTTGAGCTTTTTTGGAGCTGCAGTGCGTTATCGAACTGTGTTGCAACGAGCACAGTTTGGTTGATCGCTTCTCGCAACTGGCTTGCCGCAATGCCCTTTTGCTGAGTGGACAAATCGATCAAGTCATTCAGCGACGACGACAGCGTCTCTGCGTCTGCCAGCAAATTGAGAACAGAGTCCATGTCTGCCTGCACAGTGTACGTGTTGTCGTCCCACGTGACGCGAGGGCTGTTAGGCTTGCACTCGTCGTTGAACAAACCTACGTAAAAATCCTCGAACCCGTCTCCATCGAGCTCGGTTCCGATCGCGACCCCGGCTAGAATCAGCGGGTTGACCCAAAACGAAGCGGCGATGGCAACTCCCGCGACACCTCGCCCGATTCTTTCCCCCGTCGAATACTCGTTGCATGCAGCGAACGTGTTTCTGGCTCCCAGGTAGCGCTCGAGTGCCCTGTGCCTCATTTCGGCGCACTGCCAGTGCCCGTCGATCCTTTGACAGCTTTGGAGCACTCCGGCAGTGTCTGGTTCGACCCAAGGATTCAAGGAACAAGTGCGCTTGATCGGGTCGTTCCGGGCTTTGCACGGGCATCCTCCGATCCCTCCGTAGCCTCTGTCGGTGCTCAAGCCAACGGGGTGGAAGCTCGTGTCGGCGTAAAAACCGCCGCCATTGGCGTTCCAAGCGCCGATGTCAGCAGGGCCTCCTTTTCCCCAAGCTCTCCCGACACCGTTGTTGTCGTTGAACCAGTGAGCAGCAAAAGGAAGCGTGTTTTGAGCAAAGTACTTGGCATCTGGAATCGAAGACTCTTTCCGCGCCGTCTCGAGGTCCATGCACGAATAAAACTGGTCCGTTTGCTTGTCGTGGCACAATGGTAAACACTGGATGGCTGCAGTGTCCGCCGGGCGAGTCGTGTCGTTTTTGTTTCTGTCTGAAAACACGCATGTCGCGCCTCTTGGTAAAACCGAGATGTCGCCGTCTAGTTCTGGTGTGATGGTTGTGTCTGTGAGTGAATTGTGTTTTAGAAAGTTGCCTTGCGCATCCTGCCGCACGTACACTTCCACACCGCCGTCACTCGAGTGCGGAGTTGTGCCCGTGTCTCCGGTGGCAGGATTTACTTGTGTCAAGGCGTCGTCAAAATTGAGCTGCATGTTGGGGAATTTCCCGTTGAACAGTGGTTTTGCAATTTGGTTAAACGATTGCCCTTGGGGCAAAGGGTTCCAGCCCGTCTCTTGGTCAACTGTGATGGACGCGAACGTGGAGTTCAAAGTTGTGGCATACTTGTGCTGCATTGGAATACAGCTTGCGCGCTGATCTGGTGCTGAAATGATGGTCGGAGCAGGACGCGTGAAATCACCGATGGGCACCGTGGTTGTTTGAAGCAAACGCCTCTGACCACCCCTGGGGTGTTCTGTGTACGTGGATTCTGTGGGTTGATCCGATGATTGTCCGATCCCACCACCGCCATCGCCGCGCTTGTTTATTAACCGACCTCTTGTTTCAGAGGCCTCTGTTCCAAGGTTGCTCGAAATTCCGATCCCCAGAGCTTGGAGTCGGGCCTCTTTCCTTGCCCGTGCACGTTGGCTTTGCTCCGCGACCCGTTGCCACTCTTCTCGACTCAATGGTGACTGTTCAAACTTACCCCATGCTTTTCGGATGATCTCAGCAGCGTGCCCCCTGCGCTGCATTTTGCGTTCGTACAGGCGCTCGTGCAGCACATCTAGTTTGGATGATTCCAGGACCGATTGGTCCGTTTGACCAAACTGCGCCAAAGATCTCCTTGATGTTTCGTTGTCCAGGTTTGCACTTGCATCGGGGTGGAATTCATCCTGGGATTCGAGGTACTGAAGCCTTGTGATTTGAGGCGTTCTGTGTTCTTGCGGGACATGGTGCACGTTTCTCGCAAGGTGGTGGTGCACGGCTCTTTTGTGCACAGCGTGCTTGGATTCACCTGATGACAGCATCCTCCTCCTGTTTGTGGGTCCAACTGACATTCCTGTGGAAGAATTCGTTGCATTTTGGTACCCACTGCTGAGCTCTGCGCTCACTATCTTTGTCGCGTCGTACTCATTTTCAAGTGTTCCTCCCGCAGTATGGATGTCTGGCGTCACTACCTCAGACTGCACTGACCACTGTTTGTCGGACAAGTGGTGAAATTCTGCATCTGCGTGAAAGGAAGATTTCCCTTCGCAACTTTTGTACGTTGCCACTTTGCTCAATTCAGGGAGCACTTCAACGTCTTTTAGCATAAACACAAGCCTTTCTGGCAAAGCTGTAACAGTCATTTCAAACTCGCCGAGTGTCGTGTCGAGGTCAAGCACCAGAGTCTCGCCTCCTGGTTTCGAGAACTCGGTAAACGCTGCTGTAGCGTAGTTGTTCACGGATTCACCGGTCCCACCGTCGTTTTGCACAATCGTGTTGATTGCGCGCAAGATCGATTCTGCATCAATGTGTGGTGTCCATGACCCCACCACGAATACGACAAACACGAATTTCACACAATTCATTTTTTTGTTGTGTGTTTTTGTGTGTGTGTGTGCACACACAATGGAAGGAAATGGAAGTGCCGTTAATTCAGCAAATTCACGCACAAACTTGTTTTGACGTTGTTTCTGTTTAAATAAACAAAAAAAAGGGTGAATACGCGTTATTCCATTATTGACCAGAAAGCATCGTCGCGTTACCCCAAAAAAATTTTGATGTGCGGCAGTTCTTGTAACGGACAGACGACAGGTTCGTTTTGAGAAAATTAGAACACACATCAACAAGGAACACAAACGAAGCAAAAACCGATAGTTTGTACCTGTACCCGTGGTTTGTTTAAAATTTACAAGTTTTGCACATTTCAACGAAATGTTTTTTAATTTGAAACATTTGGTGTTTTACCCCTTGTACTGGTCACGTCGTGGGTTAAAAAGTTCTTTCCAAGCCATACATTCCCACTTTTTTCCCTGTCATTTTTTTCCACGCAAAACACGTTGATTTTTGTTTAGTTGGGTTTGTTGTTGTTAGATTACTTTTTTTGCTTTGTTGTGTGTATGTGTATGTGTGTGTGTGTGCAAATGTTTATGTATTTACGTGCTTTTGTTTCTTGTGGTAGGATGTTTGAAGGAAGCAGGGCGTGGAAACGTCGCTCGCACACTCCCGGAAATAGAAATGGACGTTCGCGCAATCACCAGAGGAGGTCTCGATACAAGGTGCACAAGAGCGTCCACGAGAAGCTAAAAGAAGGGTCACAAAGGAAACCCCGATCACAAAGTGTTTCAGTACACCAAACCCCGCTAATGCCGTCTGATGTTAAAACGATTTCAGCCACAGACTGCACCATTGACCGCATCCAACTGTCGATTGCGGACGAGAGGTACATCATGGCTCGGTCGGTACAAGATTTCAGCAAACACAGCGGAAATGCGTACGCAGAATCCTCGATGCTTGGCGCAAAGCACAAAAACAGGCGCAAAGAGGCCTGTGGAACCTGTCACGGTCACCACGAGTGTCATGGACACCCAGGGTCACTGACGACCTCTGCTGGACCAGTCATTTACGCCAAAGATATGGCAATTATTCGAGAAGCGATGAACGTTGTGTGTTACCACTGTTCACGGGCCCTGGTCTCGACTGGAGCAATGACGCCGAGGTTGGCTGACCAGTTCGACATGGCGTCTCCGCTAGTGCAAGAGCACCTCAGCGCAGCAACCCGTTTACGAGTAGAGCGACTTTGCATCAACAGTATCCCAGACGGAGATATGCAACTTATTGCTTCTGTTGATTCACGAATTGTTCTCACCACAACGCAGCTTTGGTTTATTGTGACGTCAACGGTTGGGAAACTCAAACAGCGCTCGGATTTGTACGAGTCGAGCTCGCGTTTTGGTCATTTAGCTTGGTACAAGCTCGTCAATGAGCAGACAAAGCTTGCGTACGAGTTTCTCCGCTGGGCTCTCGAGATTTGCAGACTGGACGAATTTGAGTGCGTGACCAAAGAACTGAGCTCAGGAAACAGGTTTGATGCATCAAAGGTCGACAATGTTTTTGGAGCGTATGCTACCGACATGCAAAAGTGTAATTCGACCGAAGCACTTCAAGTTCTTGAACTGGTTTGTCGCATCGAGAAGCACTATGTGAATTCGGCGACTCGCCTGAAAAACAGGATGTACAAGCTGGAGTGTTCAGTGCGCTCTATGCCGCAAAACCTCGAATTTTCTGACGACCAGTGGGACGCCAAAGTGCGCGGGATGCTTGCTGAAACGTGTGGGACATGGATTCCCCCGGACCCGACGTTGCTCGTGCGCACCAAGTTGCAACGCAGGCTTCCTGATCTTTGGTCCTGTGTAATCAACGCACTGGAGCCCGATGCAATCGATGTCCCGGTTCCAATTTCGACTCACAAGAGGCAGCTCAAGGGGTTGGTCGAGCCACCGAAACTCGAGTTCAACCCTCAAAGTTTGGACATGCTTAGCACGCCACAAGAGGCCTCTAACGTCGCGCGCTGTCTTTCATCAGTCGAGTTTCAGATTTCGTGCATCGTTTCCCACATTCACAAAGCGGCTGCGTTTGCACAAAAGGCCATGTCCAAAGAATCGTTCAAAGACGACGGAACCACTTTCAACCGCATCAAACAAGGCACAAGGCTTAGTAACGAGGTGATTGCCCGGTTTAGTGGTGCAGGACTCAGTAAGAAGGAACAGGACAAACAGGCGAACGAGTTGTTGGAGTTTGCTCGCAGGCTTGCGCAAGGTAAAAACCCCTCGAAAAAGGCTTGCAAACCTACCAAAAAACGCTCCAAAAAGCGAGGAAAGAAAGCATCGACAAATCGGATGGAAGAAGAGGAAGACGAAGAAGAAGATAAAAAGGAGGGAGAAGAGGAAGACCGGTGTTTAAGCGACCGGTCGCACCAATTTTGGCTTGGGAAAATAGAAACACTCAAGGTTTATTTGGCCGTTTTGTACCGCCAGAGGCGCGACTTGTACCTGGCGCGAGCAGGAACCACTGGTTTTCGGGGCATCGTGCAGTCCAGGTTGTTTGAACTGGAACATGCCCTGAAACTCGAGTTCAGGCGACTCACCGCAAGTTTGAAGAAAACATGGGGTGCATCGACCGCCGAGGACGACCACGAAATTCTCACTCCGGATAAAAAACACACACTGCGCCTCTTGCCAGAAAAACTCATGGCAGTCGAGACCATGCATCTTCAGGCCCGCGAGTGTTGGCAAGAAATGCTGGACGTGCTAAAGGACGAGACCGACTGGAAGTTGAAACTGCTGGCGATTGATGAACAGCACCTGACCAAGCACTGCGTGCTTCAGCGCGTG
>Ga0181560_10005299_pt1 | contig 11558 bp, 11 predicted proteins | sample 011ome_20_FD_133751 | JGI IMG/M metagenome (GOLD analysis project Ga0181560, IMG submission 133751) | Coastal salt marsh microbial communities from the Groves Creek Marsh, Skidaway Island, Georgia - 011509CT metaG (megahit assembly) | ecosystem: Environmental > Aquatic > Marine > Intertidal...
ATTCTTTGGCTCTTTTCAATGCCAAAGTCAACAACTGTTCTGCCGCCAAACTTGTTTTATGCAGATAGACTTGCCAGTACATCAAACGTCTTGCAGTCAAAAATTTCTCCAAAGGAAAAATCCCATTTTCTTCAACAACCAAATGACCTTCAACTACATTCAACATCATGATCAGACGATCGCTATTGATGTTACCTTCGGAAACCCCCGTAAAAAAGCTGTCCCTTTTGAGATAATCTGCTCTGTCCATGTCAAATTGACCATTGAGCAGCTCATGACAAAATGGTCTATGATATTGGCCTTGAAACATCTGAATAGCCAAACTCAATGCGCCGTTAAAGGTCTGATTCAATGATTCCATTATAGCCAGTGAAAGGGATTCATGGGTGCGATTTTCTATGATGCTATTTTCTAAGGCATGGCTGAAAGGGCCGTGTCCAATGTCATGCAACAAGATGGCTGCCAGCAACGCCAACTCTTCATCCTCCGAAATTTCAATTGATTTGTGGCGCAAAGTGGCTATGGCTTTAGTCATCAAGTGCATGCTCCCAATGGCATGATGAAATCTCGAATGATGAGCGCCCGGATAGACCAAATTCGACAGACCCATTTGATTGATTCTGCGCAGCCTTTGGAAGTAAGGATGTTCAATCAAATTAAAAATCAATTCATTAGGTATCGCAATAAAACCGTAAATTGGGTCGTTGAAAATTTTAAGTTTGCGCGATGATGTCATAATTTAAAGTTCAAGGTTCGGCGGATGAAAAGCAAATATAGTGATAAGCTCTATCAACCTGAACTAAAATGGTTTAGGATCAACACTACTATTAAGATTCACTTTAGGTTATGACAACAATAAAAATTCTTTGGGCAGATGACGAAATAGACTTGCTTCGACCTCACATCCTATTTTTAGAATCCCGAAATTATGCCGTTCAAGCCTGTCAAAGCGGCGCCGACGCCCTTGAGTGCTTGGAGAGTCAATTGTTTGATATTGTTTTCTTAGACGAAAACATGCCCGGATTGTCGGGACTAGAAACCCTCGATCAAATCAAAACCAAATACCCAGATTTACCTGTAGTGATGATCACTAAAAACGAAGAAGAGTCACTGATGGAAGAGGCTATCGGTCAAAAGATTGCCGATTATTTGATCAAACCTTTAAATCCAAACCAAATTTTACTGAGTCTCAAAAAGAACTTAGACAATTCGAGATTGGTCTCTGAGCAAGTGACTAGCCGATATCAAAAGGCATTTCGAGATATCGCCATGAAAATGATGTCTATTAAGACCTACCAAGATTGGGTTGCGCTTTACCAACAGCTCATTTATTGGGAATTGGAACTCGAGAACAGTCAAGACCAAACGCTTTTGGAGATCATGATGTCCCAAAAAACAGAGGCCAATTTGGCCTTCGGGAAATTTATTGAAAACAACTACCCCAGCTGGTTTAAAGATCCAGAATCTGGACCAGTCCTATCCCATCAATTATTCAAAAAATATATCGCTCCTGAGTTGAACAAAGAACAGTCAACCCTTCTGATAGTAATTGACAATTTGCGTTACGATCAATGGCGGGTTATAGCTCCTGTAGTGGGTAAACATTTTGCGCCGAGAGTGGAGATACCATATTTCAGCATCCTGCCTACAGCCACCCAATATGCCAGAAATTCTTTTTTTTCAGGTTTAACACCGCTCGAAATGAAAAAGAAACATCCCGACTTGTGGAAGGACGACATTGACGAGGGAGGCAAAAATCTTTACGAAGCAGAATTTCTAGAAGCTCAATTTGCCAGGCTGGGTCTAGATCGTTTTAGCCACTGCTACAACAAAATTACCAACGTCAAGGCGGCACAAAAACTCGCTCTTCAAACCTCTGAATTGGCCAACTACGACCTGAACGTTATCGTTTACAATTTTGTAGATACCTTGTCACACGCCAAAACGGAAGTTGAGGTAATCAAAGAACTCGCGGCGGACGACAAAGCCTACCGGTCGGTGACCAACAGTTGGTTTAGCAATTCTCCTTTATTAAAAATCATTCAGCAGGCCCAAGAAATGGGAATCAAACTCATTTTGACCACTGACCACGGCACCATCAATGTTAAGCATCCTTCAAAGTTAATTGGGGACCGAGAAACTAGCATCAACTTGAGATATAAAACAGGCCGAAGCCTTACCTATAACGAAAAGGAGGCTATGGTTTCAAAAGAACCTAACAGTCTGGGATTGCCGTCTTTGACGATGAACAGTTCTTTTGTTTTTGCCAAGTCCGATGTCTTTTTTGTCTATCCTAACAACTACAACTACTTTGTCAATTATTACCGCAACAGCTTTCAGCACGGAGGTGTTTCCATGGAAGAGATGATTGTTCCATTAATCATTTTTGATCCCAAACCATGAAGCGTATTTTGACATATCATCTGGACGACATTGACCAGGCCGTTGATTTTTTGCTGTCTCAAGTCAATTTTGGAAACATTGTTGCTGTTGACGGAGCCATGGGGTCGGGCAAAACAACCCTAATCAAAGCAGCGGTCAAAAGACTTGGGACAAGTGATTCCATAAGCAGTCCGACTTTTTCCATTGTGAACACTTACCAAACCAAGGGTGGGATGGTACATCATTTCGATTTGTATAGACTTAACACCACACAAGAATTGGTTGATTTGGGATTTGATATTTATCTCGATTCAAATAGCTTGGTGCTTATCGAATGGCCCGAACTGGCCATGCCCCTCCTACCTCAGAACACGGTCAAAATGACCATTTCAATCAATTCTGACAATTCTAGAAGCTTATCCTTTGAGCGCTGAGTGTCAATCTTATTTTTTGTTACTTTGTATTTCTAATAGTAATTCATTGGTATGAGCGAAAAACTGACACCCTTTTCGAAGCAGGAACTCCTTCCACTCGAGGAACGTCTGGAGATATCAGCAACGCAACAATCGCTGACCATAGGAATTCCGAAGGAGTCCGAACCCAATGAAAATAGAGTTTGTCTCTCTCCTGAAGCAGTTTACACGCTAACCTGCCATAATCACAAGGTAGTGATTGAATCAGGGGCTGGAGAATCGTCGAATTATAGCAATGAAGAATACAGTCTCGCAGGTGCCGAAATAACTTTTGACAGAGCCAAAGTTTTTGGATCCTCTATTGTTATGAAAGTCAATCCTCCCAGTCTGGAAGAAATTGATTGGCTGAGTGAAAAATCCATCCTTATTTCTGCTCTACAACTCAAAACTCAGTCCTCGAAATACTTCAAAGCCTTGGGCAACAAAAAGGTAACCGCCTTGGCTTATGAATTCATTCAAGACGATACTGGAGCTTTCCCAATTGTTAGACAATTGAGTGAAATTGCTGGCAATGCTTCGTCTCTGATTGCTGCAGAATTTCTAGGTAACACGGAGTTTGGCAAGGGCATGCTCTTTGGCAACATTTGTGGTGTTGCCCCAACCGAAGTGGTCATCATTGGCGCAGGAACGGCAGGCTTCTTTGCTGCGCAATCGGCGATTCGAATGGGAGCTAGTGTGAAAATATTTGACCACTCTCCGATCAAACTACGGAGGATTAAGTCCAAACTGGGGCACAACATTTACACGGTTGCGCTTCAGCAAAAATCACTCAAACAGGCCTTATTAAATTGTGATGTTGCCATTGGCGCAGTCAGAGGTAAAAATCGGGCTCCTATTCTTGTTGACGAAGACACCGTCCGTCAGATGAAACCTGGAAGTGTAATTATTGACATCAGCATTGACATGGGAGGCAATTTTGAAACCAGCGAAGTTACAAGTCATCAAAATCCCATTTTTGTGAAACATGGAGTGATTCATTATGGCGTCACCAATATCCCATCTCGTTATGCTCAAACAGCATCCACTGCTATGAGTAATTTACTAACCCCTTACTTGCTTGATATCGCTCAAAACGGTGGTTTAGAGCAGGCCATCCGATTCAATCGGAGTCTGAAAACAGGGCTTTACTGCTATCACGGCGTTTGGACCAATGCTTCGGTATGCAAATGGTTTGATTTGGAATACAAAGACCTTAACTTGTTTATTTTTTAACTTACTTTTGACGCATGAATTTTATACAACGCTTAGGGTATTACCTCGGAGGTTTCGCTGTTGGTCTCATTTTTTTATCTTTTTTTCTCAGCGGCAAAAGAACTTCTTGTTCCTACAGTCCGCAGGCCAGAGCGATCAAAAATATCAATCTGAAAGACCTTCAGTTGTCCGAAGAAGTATCAGCCAAAACGCAAACCTTGAACATTACCGAAAGTCAAATCGCCGAATTGGTAAGAAACGGTCAAATCAACTTTTCTAAAAGTAATACAGAGCTTGACAGCTGCAAGCAGTACTTGATTGAAAACAAAGAGGAGTCGAGTTTGAAATCTGTTCTAGTTGAAAACTGCGCAGAGGTTGCCACAGTGTTAGACATCAATATTAATCTAGACTAGTTTTTCTGCGTTTGAGTTCCTTTCGTATGAGGCTCAATTCTCTCCCCGTTTGTCCAGAAACTGAGGTGTTTTCAGTAGCTCGACGGGACAAATATGGTATGACTTCTCTTATGGGACCGAAAGGCATATACTTAGTGGCATTATAGCCTGCAGCCCCAAGATTGAAACTGATGTGATCACTCATGCCGTAAAGCTGCCCAAACCAAACTCTTGAGTCATTGGAAGCAATTTGGGAGTTTATAAGTGTATCCACTGCCAACGTCGTGCTTTTTTCGTTATGAGTCCCCAAATACAGTGACATCCGCTTGAGGTTTGACAAAACAAATGTTACTGCCTTATCAAAGTTTTCATCTGTAACCTCCTTTGTCGCGCAAATTGGAGAAGGATAGCCATATTCTGCTGCTCTAGCTCTCTCCTTTTCCATGTAGGCACCTCTCACTAACTTAACGCCCACATGAAATCCTTCATTTTCTGCCTTTTGAAGTAATCGTGACAAATAATCAAGCCTGTCGATTCGGTAAAGCTGCGCTGTGTTAAAAACCAAAGCCTCTTCCTTGTTATAGACTCTCATCATCTCCAAAACCAAAGCATCGGCAGCATCTTGCATCCAGCTTTCTTCAGCATCTATGAGTACGGGCAGTCGTTGAGCACTAGCGGCCTTGCAAACTGAGTCAAACCTACCTACCAATCTGTGCCATTCCACTATTTCAGTTTGGGTCAATTCGACACCCTCTCCTTTCTTTACAAACAGATCAAATCTACCGAATGCAGTCGGTTTAAACACAACTATAGGTGTACATGGATTGTCGGCTGAAAATGAAATTAATTCCAGTAGAGTGTCACGTGCTTGGTCAAATTGACCCTCTGTTTCTTTTCCTTCTATGGAGTAATCCAATACGCTCTTGACACCTACCTCATTCAATTTATTGAGCACTGGAACACAATCGGTCAAGGTTTCGCCACAACAGAAATGGTCAAATACTGTAATTTTGACAAGTGGAGTAATCGGCATGTGCCATCTCATGGCCCAGTTCATAAAGGCATTTCCAAAGCGAACTAGAACAGGAAAAGAGAGCATGCTAAACAACCAATTCGCTCTCCTGAGCGCCTTATTTCCTTTAAGCCTAAAGGCTATTTGAGTGTTTTCAAAATTGACAGGAAAATGCGTCTGGTTCATTTGGCAAATATATCTAAATAGGAATTATGACTTTTAAATAATTAATGTAATTTGCTCTTTCAAAACACAGTTCTTTTGAACACTAAAAAGTACATTTCTACTGCCGTCTTTTTTGGAAATTCTGCTTATCAACGTTTAAACGATTTGATTGACAGTTCTGGTCCTTCCAAGTTATTCGTGTTGACTGATCGCAACACCAGACAACTTTGCGTCAAACAGTTTTTGGAAAAACTAGACCCTAAGCTGACCCCTACAGTACTTGAAATTCCCAATGGAGAAAAATCCAAATCCATCGAACAATGTTCAAAACTATGGGAGCAATTGTCCCATCACGGAGCAGATCGACACAGTTTGTTAATCAATTTAGGCGGTGGTGTGGTTACCGACATCGGTGGTTTTGTTGCTGGTACTTTTATGAGAGGCCTCAAGTTTGTCAATGTGCCTACTTCCCTTTTGGCGATGGTCGATGCGGCGGTTGGCGGGAAAACTGGAATTGATTTTGGTTCGCTGAAAAACCAAATAGGAATAATGAACTTTCCGGAAATGGTGTTAATTGATTCCATTTTTTTGAAATCCTTGCCTGAGGCTGAAATCAGCAGCGGCTGGGCCGAAGTTCTCAAACACGGACTAATTTCAGATCGAAATTATTGGGACTTATGTTCCAATCTTAATTGCCTTGATATTACAGAATGGGAGCGCATTATCGAAACATCTGTTAACATTAAACTGGGTGTAGTCGAAGCGGATACTTTCGAAAAGAACTCGCGCAAGGTGCTCAACTTTGGACACACCTTTGGTCACGCCATAGAATCCTTTCGACTCGATCATTCAGAAAAGGCCTTGAGTCACGGTGCATCTATTGGCATTGGAATGGTCCTTGCAGCCTATTTCTCAGTCCAACTGAAAGGTTTAGACTTGACTACCGCCCAAAAAATCCGAACGGTAGTTGCAGGACTTTACGGCATTGAACATTTTGATTCCAATTCACGAAGACGTATTGAAGAACTGTTAGCCTTTGACAAAAAAAATTCCAACGGACTGACTAACTTTGTATTGTTAGAATCTGTTGGACAAGCCATTATAGATAATAAGGTGCCTCTTGAATTGTACGACAGGGCCTTTGATTTCTACGAATCTGGCGTTTAGATGTTTGCGAAAATATGGTGCATCAAACGTTTCTTATCGTTGATGCTTTCCTCTAACGAAATCATTGTTTCTGTGCGCATCACACTCTCGATGTCGTCAATTCTGAAAATGATTTCCTTAGCATGAGCGGTACTCTTCGCCCTCACTTTACAGAAAAGATTAAATTTTCCAGTGGTAATATGAGCAACAGTGACAAATGGAATCAATTCTAACGCCTCCAGAACCTTCTGAGACTGAGAGGTCTTGTTCAGGAAAATACCAACATAGGCGATAAAATTATATCCCAATTTTTCATAATCGATGGTTAAAGAAGAACCTTGAATTACTCCAGAATCTTCCATTTTTTTGAATCTAATGTGGATTGTTCCCGCGGAAACACCCATTTTTTTTGCAATATCAGTAAAGGGCGTCCTTGTATTTTCAATCAGCACATCAAGAATTTGTCTGTCTAAATCGTCCAACTGAATCTTCATAATTATAGTTTTTTATCAAGATGCGAATATAAAGCTAATTATTCTAACCAAATAGCCTGTAAGATTAAAATATTGTTAAATTGAGGAGCAATTTATTCGAATTCACTTCTAAATATTCAACAGGACTTCCAACCTTAAGAAGTGGAAAAGTATCTTTCCAGTAGATTGGTTCAAAGATGACACGGTGTCCAAAAAGCGCGCTGGAAGGGCTAATATGGGAGATGAAAGGCTTCAGCACAATTTTATGGTCGATCAACTGCTCTTGATAAGTCAGCCCAAGGCTCACCCGTTGGCCCGAAGTTGTAACTGCATTTTTGACTAGAATGTCGCAAAAACACTCGACATTTTTAGGCATTTTAGAGTAAAAGTTAGCGTCATCTTCATGCGGACTTGAACAAGATATCCTTTCTAGGGCCACATAGAGGGCATAACAATACTGCAATCGGATCTGGTCTCTGCTGTAGTCCGATGAATCTTGACCCGCCTCAAAAAGCATGGTAGCAGCTCCTCTGCTCTGAAAAAAATCGCCAAAGCAATTCAGGTTGAATGCGTCGTCAAAACGCGCTAATTTTTCAGAAAAACCCGAGCCCAGAGACTTGGCGACACTGCCAAGTATAGCCCTGGCTTCCGTTCTATTCTTATTCCAACTCTTATCGACATCGCCCGAAGGAGCCAGAAAACTCAATGCTGTTGGTTGACCATTTGAACCTGCTCCGAAAATAGGACGTTGGTCATGTAAGTTAAAACAATACTCAGGGCGCATTCTTTCGAATACCTTTAACAATAATTGAGACTCTGGCTGGGTTTGATCGAGCGCATCGCGATTGAGATCTACCCCATTGGCATTCGCTCTGGTATAATCATCCGCGCCGTCTGGATTGAGCATTGGGATAATGACTATCTTCAATTGATCGAGTATCAACGAGTCCTTAACATTAGTAACAAACAGAATGAGATCAAGTAGCGCTTTTGAAGAGGTAGTTTCATTGCCATGCATTTGAGACCACATCAAAATGTTAACCGGACCGCTACCCAAAGTATAAGATCGAATCACTTGTCCATTCACCGAAAGGCCTTCATCATGAACAGAGAGCTCAGAAAATTGAGCCATCACATCACTCATCAAAGCATACGGCAAATAACGGCCCTTAGCAGCGACTTGAGAGTACCTCGATCTGAATTCATTTAAATCCATAAGCCAAAGGTAAATGATATTTATGTTACATTTGTAATTGATTAAATCACCCAAATTGTAGTTTCAAAGATTATAATTTATTACATTTGTAAACAATATATATTTAATTGAATTAGTTTATTCTTATTCAGTGTGTTACGATTAATTAACTAAACCAATTATTTCGCTTTTAAGCCTCGTTATCATGGTATCTCGCATCAAAAGTCTGCTTGAAAATTTACAATTGAGCCCCTCGGCATTTGCCGATTCTATCGGAGTTCAGCGTTCCAGCCTGTCGCACATCCTCTCTGGCAGAAACAAACCTAGTTTGGACTTTGTCATCAAAGTATTGCACCAATACCCTGAGGTGGACCTTTATTGGCTTATTACTGGGACAAATGACCTGAAACAACCTCAGAAAACAGCAGAAACCACATCTCCTGCTTCAAAGGAAAAGATTGTTCAGCGCACTGGAAACAACGATATAGAGAGAATTGTGGTCCTCAATACTGATGGCACATTCCAAACCTACAATAAGTCGCAATAGATGCTTAATTTTACACAATGATGACAAAGGTATTCCAAAGGTTAGTTTTAAGTATAGTAATTTTACTATCAGGATGTTACGAACAAAAGAGGGATTGCGACAAATTTGTCGAAGGAACTTTTATGAGCGAGGTTGTTATTGATGATGTAGTTTACAAGTCTAAATTCTATCGTACTCCTAATTTACAAATAGAAACTTTTAACAATGTCACGGATTCGGCTTCGGTCCGATGGATCAATCCTTGCGAATATGTTTTGAGTACAATCAATCCAAAAAATAGAAGCGAGGAAAAACCCGTTCTCATTAAAATCCTTTCCACTACCGATGACTCTTACACTTTCGAATACAATTTTGTTGGAGAGTCGCTTAAGCAAACTGGGAGAGCGACAAAAGTAGACTAGCCCCTACTCTTCTCGACTAACTGAATAAATCGGTTTGGCCAGTTTGATTATGAGTTTTGTAGTCGACCTCAACGTCATCTATCACTTCGATATCTGCTGCTATTAGGCGTTCTGGAGCGACAAAAGGTAATGGATCTAGCCTGTCGATAGATTTAACGCCATGAGTGGTCAATTGGTTGCCGAGTGCCTTTATGCCCTTAACAGCGATAAATGACTCTACATCAACCTGGAGATTATCTCGACGATCTTTGCCCCTTTCTTTGACAAACTCGATATCCACCATAGGGCGCCAGTCGGTTAATGCCATTTCTAAATGACTATTCGGATGATCTGTAATCACCGATTCTGGCTTATTTTCATTTTCGATGTAGAAACGCTTTAAAAAGTAACGTTCCTTTTCGCCATCAAAATAAATGATCGAAATTGGTTTTTCAGGAATCCATTGTTCTAAAACGATCATGTCTTCGCTAAAATGCGTTGTAAGATCGGGTGTAATGGTTTTGACAATACCAGACTGCTCGATTACCAATAGACGGTCTTCACCACTAAACGCCCCCAACAACTCGCCTCTTTCATCTGTGTTCAATCGACGCACCACCTCGTCATACCAAATTTTTCTTGGCTTGAGGGTTGAGACTCCCTTTTCCTTCAGCTCAATTCGTTTGACGCTATTCTTTGTGACCAAATTGCCCTTTGATTCTCGCCCCTTGATGATGATGTCTGAAAAGTCTATGTCCCATTTCAGTTTTTTGATTTGCCCCACCTGACGCAGCAAGACGGTCACGACCTCGGCCTCGCCGTTGGGATTAGCAGAAAAGTAGAGCACTTCCGAATGATCGCTGCCGCTCGTAAGATCGTAAACCTTGTCTCTAGTAATAGCAGTTACTGCAAATCGCTTGACATAGGACGGTCCCGACTTTCCGTCGCGGTAAATCATATTGTAAATGGTGCGGTTGTCCTTCTTTTTAAATACGGCCACATGTATGATGTCCTTACCAACAAAGGTTTTGCCGTCCACCTTGGTTACCACGGCTTGGCCTGATTGGGTAAAAATGATGATGTCATCAATGTCGCTGCAATCGCAAACGTATTCATCCTTTTTCAGGGCAGTTCCAACAAAACCCTCTTCACGGTTGACAAATAATTTGGTATTTCTATTGACCACCTTAGTAGCGTCAACATCATCAAAAATGCGCAATTCTGTTTTGCGCTCCTTATCCTTGCCGTAATCGGTTTTTAACTTTTTAAAATAATTTATGGCGTAAGTCACAAGGTTACTCAAATGGTGTTTGACTTCAGCCATAGCGCCTTCAATATCTTCAATTCTCTGATTGGCCTTGTCTGAGTCAAATTTTGAAATCCGCTTGATTTTAATCTCGGTCAATTTCACAATGTCGTCAGTGGTTACCTCTCGCTTCAAATGTGCAATGTGAGGTTTCAGACCGGCATCGATAGCAGCAATGACCCCATCCCAAGTCGACTCTTCTTCGATATCCCGATAAATGCGTTCTTCAATAAAAATACGCTCTAAAGAAGCAAAGTGCCATTGTGTTTCTAACTCGTCTAATTTAATTTCTAAATCAGCTTTCAGAAGCTCAACAGTGTGCTCGGTCGACTGGCGCAGCATTTCAGAAACCCCCACAAACAAAGGCTTGTTGTCCTCAATCACACAGCCCAAGGGTGAAATCGATTGTTCGCAATTGGTAAAAGCAAAAAGGGCGTCAATAGTTTTATCAGGCGACACTCCAGGCGGCAAATGAACTAGGATTTCAACTTCTGCGGCCGTATTATCCTCAATCTTCTTGATTTTGATTTTTCCTTTTTCATTGGCCTTGATGATTGAATCAATCAAGGAGCCCGTGGTTGTCCCAAAGGGTATTTCGGTAATCACCAAGGTCGCTTTGTCCAACTGCCCTACTTTGGCTCTAATTCTGACTCTACCGCCGCGCTCTCCGTCGTTATAGTTAGAACAATCGGCTATTCCTCCTGTAGGAAAATCTGGGAGAAGCGTGAACTTTTTTCCTTCCAAATGCTTGATAGAGGCATCAATGAGTTCTAAAAAGTTGTGCGGCAGAATTTTGGTCGATAGACCTACCGCAATGCCCTCAGCCCCTTGAGCCAAAAGCAGCGGAAATCTTACAGGGAGATTGATGGGTTCATTTCAGCGACCATCATAAGAGG
>Ga0181560_10005318_pt1 | contig 11540 bp, 7 predicted proteins | sample 011ome_20_FD_133751 | JGI IMG/M metagenome (GOLD analysis project Ga0181560, IMG submission 133751) | Coastal salt marsh microbial communities from the Groves Creek Marsh, Skidaway Island, Georgia - 011509CT metaG (megahit assembly) | ecosystem: Environmental > Aquatic > Marine > Intertidal zone...
ACGAAGAACGATCGTCACGCGTCCCGCGGCGCCAGCGCGCGCGAGGCGCCTCGCCGCAGCTCGGGGAACGCGTCCCCGAGCGCGCCGGCGCGCTCGGCGTCCATCTCGTACACCTCGCACTCGGAGACGGCGACCGCCTCGACCACGCGAGCGCTCGCGAGCGCCGCCGCGCGGTCCGGCGCGCCGCCGAGAAACGCGGCGACGCCGAGAAACGCGCGCGTCTCGCCTCCGAAGACGACTTCACTTTTCGAAGACTCGCTTTCGTTTTCGCCGCGCGGCGCCCGCGCGGTTCCCGGACTACATGTGTCGCGATAACGCACCTCGACCTCGCCCTCGCGCACGAGCGTGAACGCGCCTCGCACGTCGAGTCGCGCGTTCCGCGGCACGAGTCTCGGCTCGAGCGCGTCCACGACAGCGCGGAGTGCGCGCTCGGAGACGCGCGGCTCGTCGCCGTCGTCGGCGAAGGCGGCGCGCGTCGCGTACTCCAGCGCGCGGAACCCGGTTTCCGAGCGCAGCGCTTCGGGCAGCTCCGCGAGCAGCGCGCGGTCGTTCATGACGAGCCCTTTCCTTTGCCGCGCCCACGTGTCGGAGAAGAACACGGCGAGACGCAGTCGCAAGTCGCGCGGGACGTTCGGGTGTCTGCGCAGGAAACACCGCAGCGCGACCATCTTCTCGCGGTACGCCTCGCGCCGCCGCGACGCGTCGCCGTGCCTCTCCACGAGCGCGGCGACGCGCCCGACCAGCGACGCGAACCACGTGCTGCCCGCGGTCATGACCGCGACGGCCGCGACGCGCTCGGCGCGGTTCGTCGCGGCAACGTCGCCGTAGCCCACCGTGCTCACTGTCGCCGCCGCCCAGTACAACGCGCACACGTACACGTCCGCGACTCCCGCGGCGCGGTTTAGGGTCTCGGCGCGGGCGAGGGCGAGGGCGAGGCTGGCGGCGTCCGCGGCGTCCGCGCTGGCGAGCTCGTCGCGCTCGAGGGCGTCGCGGACCCAGGAGTTCTCGAACCCGTTGACGTGCGCCACGTACACGAACGCGCACGCGCACGTGTTGATCACGAACACGAACTCGCACGCCGTCTGCGCGAGCCAGATCGCGAGGGGGGGGAAGAGCGTCCCGCGCGCGAGCAGCGCCTCGGCGTCGCCGACGACGGCGCCGCCGAACGCGCGCCCCAGCCTCGCCAGGTGGAACAGCCGGAACAGTCGGATCAGCCGCGAGACGTGCGCTTCCGCGCCCGCGGTTTCGGCGCCGACGCGATTGAGCCATATCGACGAGACGCACTGCGCGACGAGCGGCAGCAGCGCCGCGGCATCGCACGCGAGCGCGCCCGACTTGACGTACACGCGCGCGATGCTCGACGGGTCGAGCACCACGGCGACGCGGCCGAGCGTCCGGCTCGAGCACAAGACGCCCGTGCGGAAGTTCACGAGCAGGTTCGCGAGGAAAAAGGCGCCGACGCCCAAGTCCACGGCGGCGGTCCAGGGCCACGGCTCCGCGGGGGCTCCCAGGCGCGTGGGGGCGTCGAAGGCGACGAACGCGGGCGTCAGGAGCGCGACGTGCGTGAGGGTCAAGACGAAGCCGGTGGCGGTGAACGCCAGGGCGAGCCAGGAGTCGGGGGCGGCCACGAAGCGAGGCGCGGCGTGCGCTTTTCGCGAGCCGTCGCGACGTCTCTTGCCCTCGAGCTCGGAGAAGAGGGACTCGGGCACCGCCACGGAGCGTTGCCAAGACAGAAGCGCGGCGGTAAGCCGTCGCGACCCGCGACGCGGTATCGCCGCCCTCGACCTCGCCGGGGTCGGACGCCTCGGCGTCGTGGCGGGAGCGACGTCGACGGGCTCGTCGTTTTCGCTTTCCCCCTCGGAGAACCAGAGCGAGGCTTCCGAGCGAGAGAAGCTCAGCGACGAGCGCACCTTGCGGTCCTCGGGCTCCATGGAATCCAGGAAAGACACGTCCATGGAGACACGTGGCGCGGGCGCGTCTGCGTTCGCGCGCGATGACGTCGCGGGAGGCGGCACCGCGCGAAGCACGAGTGTCACGGGAGGTGGTGAAACGGACTGTCGCAGTGAGCCCGAATTTTTCAAATTTTCTCGTGCGACGTTTTTCGTGTGTGAAAAAAAGACCGCCGCGCTGGTGGCGCGGCGCCTCGCCCCGCCTCACAGCTTGAGCGACGCCTTGTTCTTCATCCCGTCGCTCTTCTTGGGCTTGCCCAGGCCCCTCGCGTCCGCCTCCTTGGCCTCCTGGAGCATTCCGAAAACCTTGGAGGACTTGGAGAACTCCGACTTGGACCGCCCGCCCGCCGGCGCCGCCGCCAGCATCGCCACCTTCGGCGCCTTGCGCGTGAACCCCGCATCCTCCGCCGCCTTCTCCTTCGCCTCCTTCTCCCGCTCGCGCTTCGCCTTGGCGCGCTCGCGCTCGTTACCCACCGCCTTGGCCTTACGCTTGCGCTTCGCGCGCGCAGCCTTGCGGTCCTCCTTGGTGAGCTCGGCGTCCGCCTTGACGTCGCCCGCCGCGCTGCCGCGCGCCCCCCCCGCGCCCTCGCCGCCGGCGAACACCTCCTCCGGCGCCTGGCGCGCCGCGTCGGACGCCGCGAGCGGCGCCACCTCCTCAACCTGCAGCGCGGGCGCGTCCGTTTTGATCTGCATCTCCTGCACGACAGGTTTCGGGGCGAAGTTGAAGTTGGAGAGCGCGTCCAGTTTCACGGCGAGCGCGGCGAACAGCGCGCGGGCCTCGACGGCGACGGGATCCTCCTTCTCCTCGTCGAGCCTCGCGCCCGTCTTCGCCAGGTGCTTCTGCGCCGCGTAGTCGTCCGCGTAGATATCTCCCAGGCCTTTTTTGGATTTGACGTCGTCAAGCTCCGTGGGCGTTCGCCGGCCGCGGTCGTCGCGCGTCGACGGCTCCACGCGTTCGACGTCGTCGAACCTCTGCTCGGCGACGCGCGCCTTGATGACATCCTCCAGCCGCGCCGTCATCTCCTCGCTCACCGCCGGCGGCGGCGCGGCGACGTGGTCAAACTCGACGTCCGCCTCGAGCACGGAGTTCTTCGGGCGCTCTTTCGCGCTCGCCTCGCCTTTCAGCAGCCACGTCTTCTCGTCCAGGGCGCGCGCCTCCAGCGTCTTGATTTGGCGCGCGAGCGCGTCCTGCGCGCGTTGGAACGCCGAGGGCGCGTAATCGCGCCGAGACGCCAGAGCGGCGGCGGCGGCTGCGGCGGAAAGGTCCCGCTTTTCATCCACGTCGTCTTCTTCCGCGTTCTCGTCGTCGTCCGAGTGGTCTTCCGCGTTCTCGTCGTCGTCGTCGTGACCGCCGCCGGCGTCGCCCGCGTCGTCGTCCTCGGCGGCGAGCTCGTCGGCGAGTTCGCGCTCGAGCTCGGAGCGCAGCGCGTCCTCGTCCCGCTGGTCCAGCGCGTCCACGCCATCTTCTTCGTCCGAGGAGCCCTCCTCGGCGCTTTCCATCTCCCCGCGCTCCATCGCGGCGAACAGGTCCTCCTCGCGGTCGGACGCCTCGTCTTCGTCGTCGCCGCCGCCGCGCCGCGGCTTCCCGCCGGGGCGCGCCGCGCCGGCGTCGCCGAAAAAGTCCGAAAACATGAGATCCTTGCCCTTCTTCTTCGCGGCCTCGCGCACGCCGAGCTTCGCGGCGCGCGTCTTCGGGCCGGCGACGCCAGCCAGGCGCGCGGCGTCGCCGATGAGGTCCGCCATGTCGTCGTCGTCATCCGAGCCCGAGCCCGACGCGTCCGAGCCCGACGCGTCGTCCGAGCCCGACGCGTCCTCCTCGGCGTCCAGCGCGCTCTCCTCGGATTCGGATTCGGATTCGTCGCCATCGCCGTCGCCGCTCTCGCGCGCCTTCCTGCGCCGCTCCCGACGCTCCTCGCGCTCGAGCCGAGCCTCCTCGTCGGCTTCCGCCTGCAACGCGAAGGTCTCCATCTCCGTCAGGTTGAACATGCCGGGGTTCTTGAAAAGTTTCGAAGTGAGATCCTTTTGTTTTTTCCCGGAACCGCCCGGGTCCCCCTCCTCCTCCTCTTCCTCCTCGTCGTCGTTCTCCTCCTCTTCCTCCTCCTCGTCCTCGCCGTCCATGTCGTACTCCACGCCGTCCTCGAAGGGCTCCCACTCCGGCGCCTCCTCGTCCGACCCCGAGGCCTCGCCCTGCGCGTTCGCGGGAAGCCGCAAGAGGCGCTCGGCGGTTAACTCGTCGCCGGCGCTGATGGCGGGCCGGAGCCGCCGCAGCGCGCCCTTCGCCTTGCCCAGCAGGGGCTCGAGCTGCATCTCGATCTGCATCCACACCTGCTCCGCATCGAGACCGTCCGTGTGGAGCTCGGGAAGGGGCAGGTCCAGCCCGTCCGCCGCGAGCGACGACGAGAGCTGCGCGAACAGCGCCTTCACCGCCCCGCGCGCCGCCGCCGCTCGCGCGTCGGACTTGGACAGGAACGCGGTCGCGCCTCGCCCCACCTCGCGCCTGAACGCGTCGATCGCCCCGGCGCCCTCGGCCGACGCCGCGGCGGCGCCGGTGCCGGGTGCCATGTTGGTCGCGAAACGAGCGTCCCGCGCCGACGCGGCCGACACTCGCCCTCGAGCGCGAACCTACTCCTGTGAGACCGAATGGATCCCTCAAAAAAAGCGACTGAAAGGAAAACTCGCCGTCGACCGGAAAGCTAGCGGTGGTTGCTGGTTATGGGCTATATTCGGTCATCGGACGACGATACTTGAGGCCAAGTCCCCCATCACAATAGCCCTCTAAACGAACGCGCAGCGTAGTCGCTCGCGCTTGTCGTCGCAATGGGTACGTCCTCCTGCACGCTTTTCGTGACTCGCGCGTCGCGGGGCGACGTCGCACGCTCGCGGCCGCGCCCACTCGGCGCGTCTCCGGGGTGATGCGCGCTCCGGGTTTTTTAGGGTCTCGCGGTGATTCCGCGGCCGGTCGGTGCCGGTCCGCGCGCGCGTCCGACGCCGTCGAGCGGCGGACGCGGCGCGAAGCGACATCTTTCGGCTCGTGCGTGTCATCGAGACGTGCTCGGCGCGCGCTTCGGGTGTCCGGCGCCGTCCGCGCGTCACCGCCGGGCGCTCCCGCGCGTCATCCGTCGCGTTCCGGGCAAATAGGGTTTGGCCCCGAAGCACCACCCGCGCGTCCCGAGGCCGCGATCGAGGGTCGACACCCGAGACCCCCGACCACGGCGGCGCCCGCGGCGGCGCCGGACACCCCGTCCGCGCGGACCCGACCCTCGTCGCCCGGTTTCTCTCGTTCCTCGGCGTCCGCGCACCCCGACCGCGGACTCACCTTCGCCCCCCCACTCGTTTTCCGCCATCCCCCCCGACGCGATTCCGCCCGCAACAGCCGGTCTCAAGGCGTACGAGCTCCGCAAGAAGAGCAAGGGTGACCTGCTCAACCAGCTCAAGGAGCTGAAGACGGAGTTGGCTGCTCTCCGCGTGGCGAAGGTCACCGGCGGCGCGCCCAACAAGCTGTCGAAGATTAAGGTGGTGCGCCTCTCCATCGCGCAGGTGTTGACTGTGATTCGCCAGAACCAGCTCAAGAACCTGCGCGAGGCGTACGCGGGGAAGAAGTACCTCCCCCTGGACCTCCGCCCGAAGAAGACGCGCGCGATCCGCCGCAGGCTGACCGCCTCGGAGGCTGGCGCGAAGACCGCGAAGCAGGCGAAGAAGGAGGCGTACTTCCCCACGCGCAAGTACGCCGTCAAGGCGTAACGCGACTCTCGTAGGCGTACTAGGCGCGGCGGTTTTAACAGAACGCGGTTTTAACACAACGCCGATACTCGAACGCGGGGATACCATCACGCGCTCTCGGCTCGCTCCTTGTCCTTGGTTCCTTCCTTCTCTGCCACCTTGGCGTCGGGCGAAGGTGACGACGCGCCTCGCGGCTCCAGCCGCGCGTCCGGGTTCTTCTTCCGCTCCTCCTCCTCGGCGAACTCGCGCAGGAGCTCCGTTTGCCGCGGCGACAGGTGCTTGGGCGTGACCACGCGGAACTTGACGAACAGGTCGCCCGTGCGGCCCGTGCCGAGCTCGGGCAGGCCCCGCCCGCGCAGACGCAGCTGGTCGCCGCTCTGCGTGGCCTTCCGCACCTTCACCTCCACCTTCCCGTCCAGCGTGGGCGCCGTCGCCACGCCCCCGAGCGCGGCGGCGGCCACGCCCAGCTCCACGCGCGTCACGAGGTCGCTCCCGACGCGCGCGAACCGCGGATCCTCCGCGACGTCGACGTTGATGTACAGCGAGCCGGCGCGCTCGCGGCCGTCCGGCCCACGCGCGCGCGTGCCCTCGCCGGGCACGCGCAGACGCTGCCCGTCCTCCACGCCGGGGGGCAGGTTCACAGCCACGTCGCGCGCCGGAGCTACGCTTCTCGCGCCCGTGCGCGGATCCACCGACGTCGTCTCCGGAACGCGCACCGTCCGCGCCGCGCCCTCCTTGACCTCCTGCAGGGTGATGCGCACGGTGGTCTGGATATCCCGCGCGCCGCCCCGCATGCCCCCCATCCCCCCGAAGAAGTCGCTGAACAGGTCCTCGAAGTCCACCTGCTGGCCGCCGGCGGCGCCGCCGAAGCCGTGGAACCCGCCGAAGCCGCCGCCAAACGGCCCGCCGCCGCCGCCGCCGCCGCCGCCGTTCTCCATGCTCTCGAAGTTGCCGTGCCCCACCTGGTCGTACGTCTGCCTCTGCGCCGGGTCCTTGAGCACCTCATACGCCTTCTGCACCTCCTGGAACTTCGCCGCGACCGTGGAGTCGTCCTTGTTCGCGTCCGGGTGGTACTTCTTGGCGAGGTCGTAGTACGCCTTTTTTATCGCCTTGGCATCGGCGGATTTCTCCACGCCCAGGGTCTGGTAGTAGTCCTTCGCGCCGCGCGGGGAAGAGCCGTGGAAGGCACGGCGGTGGGGCATCCAGGCGTTTACGCTCGCGGTCGTCGCGCGTCCGCGCTCGAAAGCCGCGTTCGCCCCCGACCGCGGCTTAACCCCGCCCGCGGTCGATCCGAGCGGCGCATCCTCGCCGAAACGACTCCGCCGCGGACCGTCGCGACCGCCGCCCGATCCCGCGCTGAACGCGCGCGAGTGGTCGTTCCAGTTCTCCACGCGGCGCTCCGCGGTCACGCCGCCGGACGGCAAAACACATCGCGCGTTACGCGCGCAGAGCGCGGCGAGACGCCGCCCAGGCGAGGCGAGCGCCATGAGACCTGCTCGCGCCGTGCGATTGTGTTCGGCAGAATTCCTGAACGAAGAACACTGACGAAAGGCGATCGAGCTCTCGCTCGACGCGTGTCGCTCGCGCCAGAATTTGGGGTCGAGGGGCGTCACGAGGAGTCGTGATTCGTGTCGCTCCTTTTTCACTTCCCTCGACTCGAGGGCACTGGTGGTCTGGTTTTCCGACCCGCTCACGCGCGTGACGCGCCACACCTTCATGCTCAGCGGCTGCCGATTGCTCTTGACAACCAGGATGTCCGCCTTCACCGTCGCCGCCAGCGCGGCGTCCGTCGCCGCCCGGGTCGGGTACGCCGCCGCGCCCGTCGCGCGCACCAAGCTCGCCGGACGCTTCGACGCGCACAGCCGTCACATCGCCGTCACCCCCGTGTGCATGGGACGCAAAGCCGCGAAGGTCGCGGCCAAGAAGGTACGTCGCGGCGTTCGGGTCCCGCGCCGACCGCGTCGGAACCCGCGTTTCTAAAGCGGCCTCGCGCGTCGTCTCCGCGTCTCCCCGTCGCTGACCCGCGCTCGCCTCGTCCGTTCCGTCCGTCGCGCTCCGATCGACCCGTCGCGTTCGTTTTATCCAAACGCGAACAGCAAAAAGGCGAAGCCATCCGCACGAAGCTGTACGGCAAGTACGGCAAGCTCATCGTGACCGCGGTGAAGGAGGGCGGCGGCGCGGACCCCGTCGCGAACACGCAGCTGGCGCGCGTCCTGGCGGACGCGTCGCGCCTGAGCGTCCCCCGGGACCTCATCGAGCGCAACATCAAGCGCGCCACGGACACCTCGCAGGCGGATTACATGGAGCTGACGTACGAGGCGTACGGCGCGGGCGGCGTCGGCATCGTCATCGAGGTGCTCAGCGACAACGTCAACCGCGCCGCCGCGGACACCAAAGCCGCGATCAACAAGTCCGGAGGCAAGGTCGCCGAGCCGGGGTCCGTGCTGTTCAACTTCGAGCGCAAGGGGTTCATCTCCCTGAACTGCGCGAACGATAAAGAGGATGAGGTGTTTGAGACCGCCGCGGACAACGGCGGGGACGACGTCAAACCGCGCGAGGACGGCGCGGACGGCTTCGTGGTGCTCACCGAGGTGGCGGGCTTCATGCAGTGCCAGAAGGCCCTGGCGGACGCGGGGTTCGAGATCGACGCGGACGGCACCGCGCTCAAGATGGTGCCCCTGGCGGAGGTGGAGGTGGACGACGAAGCGGCGGAGATTAACGACGCGCTCGTCGAGAAACTGCTCGAGCTCGACGACGTCGACGCCGTCTACACGCAGTGATGATGTGGACCGCGGAGATTCCACATCGAGGGGTGAGGGCCGTGTGCGCGTCTTCTAAAAACATACGACGCACGTGACACCGCGGACGTTCACGCACACAGAGCCTCTCGCGTCGTTTCCGTCGCGTCGCCTCCGATCGGTTTTTGGTTTTTTTTTACAGACGCATATTCGATTCTTGGACGCCGACGGAACGACGTTCCGAGTCTCCCCGCGACGGCTCGAAAAAAACCTCTGTGTTCGGACTGGCCCGCAGTGGCGAGCTGTGGCGACTGATGAATGATTTCGCGCGGCCACGGCACCGAAGCGTTCGTCCGCCTTCGCTGACGCGACCGCCAGATCCACGGCGCGCGAGCGAGTGGTCTTCCCGTTCGTCTCCGTGTTTTCGGGAGCCGGCGTATCAGGAGAGTTCGACGCGCGCGCCCGAGCGCCCAAATCGCCGACGCGATGGCCGCCGCGCAGTAGCGCGCGCTCGTCGCCCCGGATCTGTGAATTCTCTCGATTTATCGGCTGCGTTTCGTTCGGTGACTCAGAAAAGCCAGTCTATTCGTGAAATCCACGTGGAAGGATGGAGGCGTGCTTGGAGGCGTGTTTCAACGTCACTGGAGCCGTGGATACTGCCTGTTCCGATGCGTGCTACGCCAGGTATGTCACGCCGACCCCTCAGCGCCACACACCGCGACGCGACGCGCCCGACCCTTCTCGCCGTGGCCCGAAAACAAACGCGTGCGACGAATCTGCCACGCGTTTTCATCCTGAGGCGGACACGCCTCGAGACGCGTCATCCCGACTCGACCGCCCGAGTCGAATCGCGCGCGCCGCATCACGGGTCCCCGCGAAACGTCGCCCGAGACTGACCAAGCCCCCCTCGCTGTCTTTCTCCCGTCACCGCACCCCGCTGCAGCGACGGCTGGGCGGTCACCCAGGAGTCTTCCAACGTGTTCGGAAACACAACCGTCAACGTGATACTGGCGGTTTTCCTGCTGCTGCTCTCCGGGTTGTTTTCGGGCCTGACCCTGGGCCTGATGTCCCTGGACATGGTCTCGCTCGAGATCCTCGCCGAGGGCGGGGACGAAGAGGAGAAGGAGTACGCCAAGAAGATCATCCCCGTCCGCGCCAAGGGCAACTTGCTGCTGTGCACGTTACTGCTGGGGAACACGATGGTGAACGCGCTCATCGCGATTCTGATGGCGGATCTGACGGACGGCCTGGTCGGCCTCGCGGTGTCAACGCTGTCCATCGTGGTGTGCGGCGAGATCGTGCCGCAGGCTGCCTGCAGCAGGCACGGCCTGTACATCGGCGCGAACACGGTGTGGATCGTAAAGATCTTCATCGTGCTCATGTACATCATCGCGTGGCCCATCTCGCTCGCGCTCGACTACGTGCTCGGGAGGGACATCGGTCAGGTGTTCTCGGCGAACGAGCTGAACAAGCTCATACGCATCCACGTCGAGAACCCGGATGCGCAGGAAGAGTCGGGGCTGAACAAGGACGACGGCAACTTGCTCACCGGCGCGTTGGAGTACAAGGACAAGAGAGTGCGCGACGTGATGACGGAATTGGACAAGGTGTTCATGGTGGAGAGCTCGACGCGGCTCACGTTCCAGGTGCTGATGGACATCTACAAGTCCGGGTTCACGCGCATTCCCGTGTACGAGATCGACCGACAGAACATCGTGGGCATGCTCTTCACCAAGGACCTGATCCTGATTGACCCAGACGACGAGGTGGAGATTGCGGCGGTGATATCCTTCCACGGGAACCGCGAGGGTGGATTCGTGCGCGGCGTCGCCGACGACACCAGCCTCGACAAGGTGTTCCGCGAGTTCAAGAGCAGCTACCTGCACCTGCTGGTGGCGTACGGCGAGGTGGGCGCGGACGGCAAGCCCGTGCAGAGGCTGGAGAGCACGCCCGAGCACGGCTCGGTGCACGGCGGCGGCGGCGGGCGGAATTATTACGGCGCGGGCGGCGGCGACGACGTCTCCGTGTCCGGGAACCACATCAGCGACTACACGAGCGAGGCGTACTCGCTGTCCGGCAACCGCCGTGTGATCACCGGCGTGATCACGCTGGAGGACGTGCTGGAGGCTGTGATCAAAGACGAGATCGTGGACGAGACGGACAACTACGTGGACGTGAACAATGCGCTCACCTCGGTGCGCGGGCGCGGGCCGAGAGTCGCGGACCCGACCAACTTCCTGACGCTGTTCGAGCACAAGATCCGCGACCAGACCAAGCTCAGCGACAGCGAGACGAACGCGATCGTCGCGTTCTTGTCCCTGAACGTCGCCGAGTTCAAGAAGCTGGCGAGGTTCGGGGGGGTGCTGCGGAAACTCATCGTCGCGTCCTCGGTGGAGGAGATTGAAGAGGAGGAGGGCGACGCGAACAGCAAGTACCTCGGCACGCCCTCCGTCGACGCGGGCGACGACTACGGGAACGAGGGCACCCCCAAGGCGCAGCGGCACATCAACTTCTCGCACCAGCACTCGCACTCGCACGGGCACATGGACACGCCGAGCCGCTCCAACTCCATGACCCGGAGGGGAAGCTCCGGGCAGATTGACTTCCTCGACGACGACCGCCACTCCAACGACGGTTTAGGCGACCCCATCTACCGCAAGAACGAGAGCTCGGAGTTCTTCACCCTTATCCTGCAGGGCAAGGTGGTGGTGCACGCCGGGTCGGACGATTTCGAGTCTGAGCTGGGGCCGTGGTGCTACATCGGGCAAAAAGCCCTCACCACGGACCCGTTCCTCCCCGACTTCCGCGCGTGTCCGCAGGGCGCGGTTCGGCTGTTGCGCATCCGCCGCGGGGACTACAAATCGGCGATGCGCGCCGCGCAGGTGGAGGCGATGAGCGGCTCGCGCTCAGTCACCGCCTCGCGCCACGCCGCGATGGGCGACGGCGACGGGGGCAGCGGCCGAAGCTCGCCGCCCCCGGGGGAGGGCGCCAGGCGGCACGCGCCCGGCGCGTCCCCGCTAGGCGTCGCCGCCGACGGCGTGCGCGTCGACGGGGTGGACAACGAGGACGGCGGCGACCTATGACGAGCGTAGACTGATGCCTGCGTACGTGAACGACTTTTTTATCGCAAACG
>Ga0181560_10005326_pt1 | contig 11534 bp, 9 predicted proteins | sample 011ome_20_FD_133751 | JGI IMG/M metagenome (GOLD analysis project Ga0181560, IMG submission 133751) | Coastal salt marsh microbial communities from the Groves Creek Marsh, Skidaway Island, Georgia - 011509CT metaG (megahit assembly) | ecosystem: Environmental > Aquatic > Marine > Intertidal zone...
GAAGGGTGGCAAACCGTGCTCTATGGTAGCTGCTGTCACCAAAGAGTTGGTTGCATACTCGTGATCGCTTCAAAAACAGACCGATATCCATCTCATCAGTGACTCCCATGCCACCATGCAGCTGAACGGCCTCATTGGATATATGTTGATAGATGTCGCCGGCCATGGCTTTGGCTCGGCTCGCGTGCTCGGAGATCCTGCGGTCGCCGTTGTCGAGGGCGAAAAGGGCCGCGAGCAAGGTTGATTCAGCCAGCTCGAGGTCACAATAGGCTTGGGCACATCGGTGCTGTAGCGCCTGAAAGCTTCCGATCTTGACGCCAAACTGTTCTCTTTCACAGAGGTAGCTGACGGTTCGCTCAAGCAGTTCCCTGGCGCCTCCCATCATGTCGCAAGCCACTGCGATGGCCGCTTCATCCAATGCCCGTTGCAACCCCGTCGTCACGTCTGCACCGTCGAGCCAAGTGTCGACACTGACCTCGAATAAGCTAATGCGGGCGTACTTTCTGCCATCAAAAAGGGTTTCTTCGTCGATATGTAGACCCGCGCTGTTAGTCGGTACCAGTGCAACGCCTTGGCTGCCATTGTGGCGCTTTGCACTCACCAAAAGATGATCCGCCCCCGTGGCATCCATTACCATGACTTTGGTGCCACTGACTTTGCCGTCGTGCTCGATGGTGTCGCAGGCCTGTTGATGGAATGTCGACTGTTCCTGGTGTGCCAGCGTAAGTACCGAGGTTCCCGTGGCCATGTCGGATAACAGCGTGTCCAGCTGAGCCTGAGACGCGCAGTGTCGCACCACGCTGGTGGCCACAGCCACGCTGGACAGCAGGGGTAGGGGACTTAGCCGCTTTCCCGCTTCCTCGAGTATGGTGCCCAAGCCCAGCCAACCAAAGCCAAGACCACCGAGATCCTCGGGGAGTGCACAGGCTGGAACACCCATCTCGCACAGTTGGGACCATACGGGTGCGGGCCAAGCGGGTGAATTTGGGGTGTCACGCATTTCCCTTAACAGGGTCGTTGGCGCATGCTCATCCAAAAAATCGGCGATGGTGTCTTTCAATAACGCCTGTTCTTCGTTCAGTACCACAGCACTATCCTCGATCAGTCGGGGAGGCCAAGCGCACGCTTGGCGATAATATTTAATTGAATCTCTGAAGTGCCCCCGGCAATGGTATGCGCCTTGTCATAGGCCCAATTGCGTACCATTCTGTGCGCGCTTTCAGAGGTCAATGGGCTGTCGAAGCTCAGGCCAGCTGTGCCGAGAATACTGAGAATAATCTCATCTTTGCGTTGAAGTTCCGAGGTGCCCAAGTGCTTCAGTAGTAGCGGCAGCCGCTGGTCCGCTTGTCCGGCTTTGTGCTGAAAAAACAGCCGCTCGTTAAAATGCTGCAGGGCGTCGTCAACCATCAGCTGGCGGCTCATGCGCATGCGTAAGTCGGTGTCTGCTAATTTGCCCGCATCATCGAACGCTCGGTGTTCACGTGCCAGTTCCACCAGCCCAACATCAACCTTCTCACTGATGGACTCCATCGTGCCCATGAGCTTGCGCTCGTGCTTCAGTAGCTCCTTGGCAACAGCCCAGCCACCGTTAACTTCACCGACCACATTTCCCTTGGGAACTTTTACGTTGTCGAAGAATGTTTGCACAAACTCAGATTCGCCGCTGATCAGCTTGATAGGTGCGGTCGACACCCCTTCGCTGTGCATATCAATGAGTAGAAACGTGATGCCCGCTTGTTTGGAGGCATCTGGGTCCGTTCGGACAAGGCAAAATATCCAGTCAGCAAGGTCGCCCCGGGTGGTCCATATTTTGGTGCCATTAACCAGAAAGTGATCGCCCTGATCGTCGGCTCTGGTTTTTAGGCTGGCTAAATCAGATCCGGCACCGGGCTCGGAATAGCCCTGAGCCCAGCGGGCCTCGCCTTTAACGATGCGTGGAATGTGGTACTGCTTTTGCTCTTCACTGCCGTAGGTCAGCAATGCTGGGCCCAACATCCACAGGCCCATGTCATACAGAGGGGGTCGGCATCCCAGGCGAGACATCTCCTGCTGCAATATTCTGGCGCGCTCGGGGTCTAGGCCGCCTCCGCCATACTCTGTCGGCCACTCCGGCGCGGTCCAGCCGCGATCTCGCATAGCTTCAAACCACGCTCGGGCCTCTTCGTTGTGAAAGCTTCGCTTGGAACCGGCCCAGATTTGCTCTTCACGAACAATGGGTCTGCGTTGTGACTCCGGGCAGTTGTCCTCCAGCCACTGGCGAACTTCGGCGCGAAATTCATTTGCGTCGCTCATTACGATACCTCTGGTTGAATGCGCTCAGGCAGGGAAATACGTTTTCTTGATCGCTGCTTTGAGCAGTTTATTTACCGCATTGCGAGCCAGTGGCTCACTGGCCATTTCAATGACCACAGGCACTTTAAATGCGGCTAAGTGTTGCCCGCAGTGTCGCTGAAGATCTTCGGCTTGTGCTTGGGTGTCGGGTTCCATGCGAACTACTGCGGCCACCTCTTCACCCCAGTGTTCGCTGTGAATTCCCACGACTGCGGCTTCAGCGCATCCCGGAAATTCGAGTAGGCAATCCTCAATTTCTGCTGGATAAACGTTTTCACCGCCGCGGATGATCATGTCTTTTGCTCGACCGCAGATGTACAGCAGTCCTTCGTCATTGATATAGCCTATATCTCCGGTTTTGAACCAGCCATCGACAAATTCGTCCTCGCCGCCGCCACTGTAATAGCCGGAGATTGCCGTGCTTGACCGAACCCAGATTTCACCGGGTGCTCCCGGGCTGACTGCGTTGCCGTCTTCGTCTCTGAAACTAAAGTCGACAATCGGGCTGGGGAAACCTGAAGCGCCGGGCCGCTCGTGCATGAAACGTCCAGTAAACGCCGCACCGGTACCGCCGGTTTCTGTCATTCCCCATCCTGCGCCGGCCAACGTCTGTTTCATGGTCTGCAGATACAGTTCATGCAACATCTCCGGCGTGCCTGCGCCACCCCCCGAGATATTGGCGATGTTTTCAAAGTCGCTGGCTTCAGCGTCGGGCAGTGAGAGAAGCTCGAGCATCATGACTGGGGCACCCATGAGTACGGTGATGCCTTCCTCCCGCACTAGGCGCAATGCCTCTTTTGCATCCCACTTGTACATGAGATAGAGGCCTCGGCCATGGCGAAGGTTCACTACAAACTGGGAAAACAGTCCGCTGACGTGAAATAGCGGTACTGCCAGCAGCGTCTTGGGCGGAGTTCCCCGCGCTAATTGCTGGTTCATCGCGTCCATATTGGTCATGTAAGTTGCCGCGCCAATAAGCTCGACATTCATCATCGCCTGGCAACAGTTTTGGTGTTGAAACAGCGCGCCCTTTGGGCGTCCTGAGGTCCCTGACGTGAATAGAAGCAGGGCTGGATCATCGGGCGCAATTGTCGGCAAGTCCAGAGGAGCACCATCGTTGACTGTACCCTCTATGGCTTCTGACCAATGGTACTCGGGGTTATCTTCGCTCTCGCCGTCAACTAGCAGCGTCGGGACGGTGCTGCCTACCGATCGCACATAGCGGAGTCGCGGGCCGTCACAAATGAGCAGTTTGGCCTCGCTATCAACCAGTCCTTGGTTGAGCTCTTCGCCTTTCCCCCAGCTATTTAACGGCACTGCCACCGCGCCCAGTTGAATGATGGCGGTGAATGCAATCAGCCACTCCGGTCTATTGCGCATGGCAATCGCGACACGATCACCCTTGGCAATGTGGGCCTGTTGCGCCAGCATTCCCGTCAGACCATCAACAGCCTGGAAGAATGCATCAAAGCTCAGTGATTGATGTTGATACTGCAGAAACAGCGCGCTTTTGTGTTGCCTACCCTCGTTGAGGTAGTCGCGCAGGTTGGGGTAGGCGTTGCGGAAGACTTTTAGTGGGACACCTGCTATTTCACGCTCGATGATCTCAAAGGGGGCACCGGGGGAGGTGAGTTGCTGTACGGCTTGATGGTGGGGAAGCGTGTAGTCGGTCATGGTTGTCATCGATCCGCTGTGGTTGTGTACAGAGTGAATAGGATGGCATTGTGCCCCGTTCCTATGGTGCGATTAATCATCTCTGGCGTCATAGTCTCTTCAGCCTATGGTTTGATCGGGATCCGCGTTGACCGTTCTGGGCACTGGCCTTTAATGTCCATGCCATACTCACTGATAGTGTTTCTTATATCTATGAAAACCCCGCTCACTGAACTCCTTGGGTGTCGCTACCCCATTATTCAAACGGCAATGGGCTGGGTGGCAGACCCGGGCCTTGTTGCAGCGACGGCCAACGCCGGAGGCTTTGGGTTTCTAGCGGGTGCAGTGATGACCCTCGAGGAGATCGAGCAGGGTATCTTAGATATCAAGGCGAAAACCGACGCGCCCTTTGGGGTTAACTTCCACATGTATGTGCCCTACGCGGAGGACATTGTCGATCTTTGCGTAGAGCACAAAGTGCGTGCCGTGAGTTACAGTCGGTCGCCGTCAGGTAGGGCGGTTGAGAAGCTCAAACGCGCGGGTATTGTCTGTATCCCCACCGTCGGCGCCAAAAAACATGCGGTCAAGGCGGTTGAGTTGGGGGCCGATGCCCTAGTGATTCAGGGCGGTGAGGGCGGCGGCCATACCGGCTCCGTGGCAACCACCATACTATTGCCGCAGGTTCGCGCCGCCGTGAACGTGCCTTTGGCCGCGGCCGGAGGATTTCGTGACGGCGCCGGTTTGGTAGCGGCTTTGGCAATGGGCGCCGATGGTATCGCCATGGGAACGCGCTTTTTGTTGACCCAAGAGTCACCCGTACCCGACGCCACTAAATCCATTTATTTGCAAACGCCACCAGAGAAAATTGTGGTGAGTACCGCCTTGGACGGTCTTCCCCAGCGGATGATTGCCAATCCTTATCTACAGCGGCTAATGACGGCCTCGTCACTGGGGTTGTTGTTCCGGGCCGTCGGCAATGGGATAGCCTTCACGCGCATGACCGGTGGTTCTCTGCTGGGCATGTTGGGTACGGCCTGGAAAGTGTATCGAACCGGGGATACTTCTCTGGGACAGACCCTAATGGCAGCCAATGCGCCCATGATGATCCAAGAAGCAATGGTCAAGGGACACCCCCAGGACGGTATCCTACCTTCAGGCCAAGTCGCCGGGGTGATTGACGATATACCCTCTGTAGAGACCTTGGTGAGTCGGATCATGTCCGAGGCCGACGTCAGTTTGGAGCGGCTGAGTGGATTCACTCATGCCACCAGGAATGACCGCCACAGTCACATTCCCACCTGAGGCAGGCAAACTTCATAAACCCATAGTGTTCAATGCGTCATTACCCCGGCGCTGCGTGAATAAGGATTAGGCAGGATGGCTTTTAGCACCCAGATCAATAACCACATCGCGCATTTGGTCTTTAATAAACCCCCGGTCAATGCCTTTAACAGCGCCCAGTGGGCTGCTATTGCTGCTGAGATCCGCGCGCTGGGAACGAATCCTGACGTGCACGTGATCGTTATCAGTGCCGAGGGCAAGGGTTTTTGCGCTGGCGTGGACATTAAAGAGCTGGGGGCGCACCCCGAGATGATTGTCCCAGTCAACAAGGGTAACTATGACACCTTCGAAGCAATACACCGCAACCCGAAGCCCGTTATCGTCGCCCTGCATGGTTTCGTGCTAGGTGGCGGAATTGGTATTGCCGGGGCCGCCGACATTATTGTGGCCTCAGAGTGTGCGAGCTTTGGCGTACCTGAGGTTGATCGCGGCGCTATGGGTGGCGGAGCCCACTTGCAGCGGATGTTCCCGGTGCAAAAGGTTCGACATATGTACTTTACCGGTGAATTCATCGACGCCGCCGAAGCGTATCGCCTTGGGGCGATCGAACGCGTGGTACCCCGTGAGCTATTGGTCGGTACCGCTATGGAGATCGCGGGCAGCATTGCTGAAAAAAGCTCAGTGATGATTCAGTTGGCAAAAGAGGCACTCAATGCCATCGAGGACGGTAATCTCGAGGATAAATATCGCCGTGAACAGGGCCTGACCCTTGAGGCATACACCCATAAAGATTCGCAGGAAGCGCGGGATGCTTTCAATGAAAAACGAGATGCCAGCTTCGGCGAATAGCTGATTGCGTCAGCCCGAGCAGGCGCATCCATATGGAAGTTTCAGTGCCCCCGTCACGATTTATACTGACGCGAGGGCTTTACAGAGACCCCAGAGTAGAGTGGTAACACCGGATAGTTAAAGGAGCCAAAGATGGCGCAAGCAGTAGATTACAACCTAGGGCCCAACACGTTTCCCCGCGGCTGGTTTGTGGTTGCTGAGAGCAGCGAGCTGGATAAAGGCCCCATGGGGGTTCGTTTTTTTGGACGCGATCTAGCGCTGTATCGAGGTGAAAGCGGTAACCCCGTGTTGCTGGACGCCTACTGTGCACACATGGGTACCCATTTGACCCTCAGCGACTCCGCTATGATTGTTCGCAATGGCGGTCAAATTGAGGGTGACTCCATCCGTTGCCCCTATCACGGCTGGCGCTATAACGCTGCCGGCGAGGTCGACGACATTCCCTACCACGACGGTCCCTGTCCAAAGTCGGCTTCTATTCAAGCTTATCCGGTTGTGGACAACATGGGCTGCATCATGGCCTGGTTTGATGAGGAGGGCGGTGAGCCCGACTATGCCGCGCCGTTTTTGGAGCAGTGGAATGATCCACAATGGGTGCAGTGGGAGCTCGATCACCTGGGCGAACTCGATATCCACCCCCAGGAAGTCCTTGATAACATGTCGGACATCCGTCATCTGGGGCCTACCCACGGCGCTCCCTGCGAGTACTTCGAGAACGAGGTTCGCGACCATGTTTACATTCAGCGCCAGGGCGGTCCGATGCAGCTCTATGGCGGCGTCATGCTGTTCACCACCACCTGGTACACAGGCCCCGGTATTTTGCTTTCAAAGCAGGTCTGGGGCGATTCCGTTCAGTTTGAAATTATCGCAAACACGCCGGTTGAAGATGGTCGTATCAAGGCCTGGCACGGATGTTTGGTCAAGAGTGCGAACCCGACACCGACCGCCGATGACATCGCTCTAGCGAAAATGCAGCAGGCGGGGGCGCTGGAGGCCTTTGCCACCGACTTCCAGATTTGGCGCCATAAACGTCCAGCACTGAAGATTATGGCGATGAAAACCGACGGTCCCTTCAAGGTCGGTCGTCAGTGGTACAGTCAGTTCTATCAGTCGCGGGACGCTGCGACGGCCTTGACCGGCGACCTGCGGGGTGTCTACCACGTTCCCGGTATGGATACGCCAGCGGATCGCCAGCATGCCATTGATGACGGTTTGCCGATCTAGCGATGATTCACCGCAGACACTGCACGACGGAGCCCCGATGTGGTGCGTTCCTCGTGCAGCGTCAGTTGCTCCAACCCAGTAAACCAAGGAACTGCAATGATTTCATTTGAGCATGCCAGCAGCGTTTGTGACGCGTACCTCAAGAGTTTAGTGGACTCCGATGTCGAGGGCGTGATGGCGCTTTACGCGGATGATGCCACGGTTGAGGACCCGGTCGGGACGCCGATGAAAAGCGGCGTTGCGGCGTTGCGGGAGTTTTATACCGTGGCTTGCCAATCTGTGACCCAAGCGGAAATGCGAGGAGCTCCTCGTCTGGCGGGGAATGAGGTTGCCTTTCCTTTCCAAATAACCATTGGTACTGGCCAACAAGCTATGGTGATGGAGATCATCGACGTTTTCCGTTTCAACGACGAGGGCAAAGTGGTTGCCATGCGGGCGTTTTGGGGCAAGGAGAATATGCGCCCTGCAAATTAAATCAAAACTTCCACTGGATCATGATGCTTGCCGTATTCTGGCGGGTGGGGAAAGCGTTGGAATCCTCGATGCCGAATTTGTGGCTCCAAAAGTCGTACTCTACGCCGACATAGAGGTGCTCGGGTTCGGTGTTCAACCAAGGCCCCAGATCCATCTTTAGCTGTGGATTAAAGTGCAGATTGCGGTGGTAACCCCCGCGACTGGCGGGGATCCAGTCGGTGTAGCCCTCAAATACAAAAGTACTTCCAGCCACCGGTGAACGCCATGCCCAGGCAGCGGTTACCTGCCACCCGTGGCTGTCACCGTAGCGGGGAATGGCGTACTGCAGATTGAGATTAAAGAAGTCAAATCCGGGTAAATCCCAGCTCGTTCCCGGGCCAATCAGCAAGGTCTCAACATCGCCATCACCGACCGCGGTGGGTTTTACCGTATTGCGGGGCAAGGTTTTCGGCGGTCGAGCTTTCATGGCGTGGTTAGGAGTACGTAACGACACTCTTGAGAATCAGGCTCACCAACATCGATTGTCTCGAGACCCCGGTTTTAGCAAAAATGGAGCGCAGTTGTGCCCTGGCTGTGTTGCGGGCTATACCCAACTCTGCAGCGGCTTGATCAAGGTTGGCGCCTTCCGCCAGCAGTTTGGACAGGGCGACCTCTGCTTTGGTGAGCCCATACAGTGACATCAAAATACGCGTGTCAATTTTGTAACTGCGCTCTGGCTCATTGATAAAGACAATCATGTGGGGGGTGTGCCCCGGTTCCACTGATTTATCAATCATCATGGGCTTGATCAGGAGCTCAAGGTCAGGCTTGCCCGATGGCCGTTCCACCGCCAGAGCATTGGTTGGCGCTGGTTCCATGTTGCGCTGCGCCGTCGTCACAGCGTCAATATAACCATTTAGTTTGGCGCGACTTGTTGGGCTCTCAATGTAAATTTGCTCGTTGATGACCGACAGCCCATCCTTTTCTCGAATGAGGTTGTCGGCAACCGCATTACGGGTGACGATTTTTCCGCGCTCATCGAGGGTGATTATGCCTACAGATTGTCTGGCAAAAGTAGAGCTGTAGAGCTTGCGCTCCTTGTCCAGCTGAATCAGCTGCATGCCATTGGCGACTGCGCGCTGTATGTGTGTGGCCAGGGTTGCCAGGATTTCGCGCTCAGCGCTGGCAAAATTTTCAGCGGCCTTGGGCCTGCAAAAGCGTACGCTAAAGCGCTGACCATTGGCGTTGCGCAGATCCACACCGATCATGTGATAGATGTCGATGGGCGCCATACAATAGCGATATAGCTCAGTTTGCTCTAGGGATCGATATGGAACGCATTCGTCCAAAGAAGTGACCTGCCCCCAGGGCAGGTTGGTCATCAGGTTAGAGGTGTAGTACCGATCAGAATAGGGGTTACTGCGGTCGTCAACAAAGGTCTTGGGAAGATTCTCGCAGGAAACAAATAGCAGGCCACCGTCATCACCCTGGGGCTCTCGCATGGTGATGGAGCCAAAATTGGCGTCGATCATTTTGCGCATTTCAGAGAGAAACGCGTTGTAGGGGTCCTCTTCGATATGGCCGTCGTAGAGATACCCAAGAAGTCGGGAAAAGTCTGTGATTGTAGGCTCGGTCATCCGCGCATTCGCTTTGGTCATCCTAAAGGATTAACGGCAAAGATCCTTGATAACAGAAACTCCATTCCCCGACCAGACTTGACCTTGGGACCACTTTCAGTCAACCCATTGGCCCTACCTACGGGAAGCTAAAGTTTACGGGCAGTCTGGAATGGATCAGCCGCAAATGCACTTGCAGAGCTTAGGGTCTGCCGAGTTAAGCCTTTAGAAAATCAAGACAGCGCTGATTAAACAACGCGGGGTACTCGGTCATCACCCAGTGTCCGCAGCGATTGAGCAGTTCAGCTTGTACTGGCGCGCTGGCATCGAGCAGTTTCCACACACCAGAAGCGGGGCAGAACTTATCCTCCGATCCCCAAAATACGAGGGTCTCACAGGTGATTTCGGGTAGGCGGTCGGTGAGGTCGGGAATCTGCATGGTCGCAAGTACATGGGCATTCTGCGTTTGCAGGGTGTCCCATCGCTCTTGCACCAGTTCTTCGTCCACAATAGATGAATCAAAAACCAACAAAGTCAACAGCTTAGCAAGAACATCTCGCGTAAATTCTGGGGATCCCATGGGATATTTCACCATGGCTTGAATACCGTCCATTGCGAAGTAGGTCTCCCGGGCCTCAATACCCCCGGGCGCCATGAGAACTAGCTTTTCCACCCGTTCTGGGCTTGCGAGGGCGGCGCCTAAAGCAACCGCGCCGCCGAGTGAATTTCCCACTAGAGACGCTTTGGCAATGCCAAGGTGGTCGAGCAGTGCCAGTAAACCCGACACGAAGAAGTCCAAGGTATGGTCAACATCGGTGGGTTTCGAGGTCTTGCCATAACCCCACTGATCATAGACGACACATCGGAAGCCGGCTTGTTGAAAGGCGGCTACGTTGTGTTTGAAGTTACTCCAGCCGCTCGCGCCGGGGCCCGAGCCGTGGATGAAAACAACTACCCCTTGCTGTTCAGCAAGGGCGGCGTGGTCAGTGAAGTGCAGGGAGCGATCTGCACCGACCTTTACGTATTGTGACGTCTCGGGGTTCGCGGCCATCAGATGAACACGTCCTTGTTCTCCATGCCGAGGGAGACGCTGCCAAGGTTGCGGCCAAAGGCGGTTGGGTTATTAGCCACGTGGCAGCGGCCAATGTGGATGTCATGCCACAGGTTTTGCAGCGGGTGACCGCTAAATACGGAGCGACCGCCCCCGGCATCAAATAGCGTGTCGATGGCAGTGATCGCTTTTTCGATCACCAGTGATGCTTGGTACCGGTAAAGAATCCGCTCTTCAATGGTGGGCTTCCAATTGGCGGCCTCCATCTTGTTGAAGTTGTGGAACATGACCGCTTCTAGCTCTGCAATAGTGTTGAGAACTCGGGCGACACGCTCTTGGGTCTCTACGTCCCCCGCAAGTTTCGTGATATCGGTGGTGGCGCTGCCGGTGCGGGTCTCGATGAAAACCTTGACGGCTTTCTTCAGAGCACCGATGGCGGAGGTATTAACCACGCGCACGAAGGTTTGGGCCCAAGAGAGATCGTAAACGGGGTTTTCTTGCTCGTGGACGCAGTTGAATCCGTCCATTTGCTTGTGGGTGCGGTGCTCTGGTACGAATATTGGTTCATCAATGACGATGTCATTGGAGCCAGTGCCTTGGAGGCCCATGACGTGCCATACATCTTCAATTCGGTACTGGCTCTTTGGCACTAGGAAGGTGCGGTAGCCGTCCCCCGGAATGACGCCCCCCAGTAGAGCCCAAGTGCAATGTCCCGACCCCGAGCTCCAGCCCCAACGTCCGCTCAGCATAAAGCCGCCTTCACAGGCCTCGGCCTTGGCGCCCACGGGGTTGTAGGAGCTGCTTACGAGGGTGTTGGGTCCAGTTTCGCCATACACCTCGCGCTGGGCTTCCTCTGACATCAACGCGATCTGGAAAGCGTGCACAGCTACGATGCCGCCTGCCCAAGCGGTGCTCATATCGGCTTCACCAATACGCATTTGCTCGGCAAAAAACTCCTGTGGTCGGCACTCCATGCCACCCCATTTTTTGGGTAAGAGCATTCGGAAGAAGCCACACTCCTTCAATGCGTCCACGACTTCGGTGGACATTTGTCGCTGGGCACGCTGTTCGTCAGA
>Ga0181560_10005335_pt1 | contig 11521 bp, 10 predicted proteins | sample 011ome_20_FD_133751 | JGI IMG/M metagenome (GOLD analysis project Ga0181560, IMG submission 133751) | Coastal salt marsh microbial communities from the Groves Creek Marsh, Skidaway Island, Georgia - 011509CT metaG (megahit assembly) | ecosystem: Environmental > Aquatic > Marine > Intertidal...
CGTTGTGCATGGCAATCCCCGAACCTGCACTGCCGACCCCCGCCAACTCAAACTCTTCCATGAAGATCTGGTTGAAGCGGAAGTCATCAACGCCAGCGCCACCCCATTCGGTTGCTACCTGCGTTCCTAAAAATCCGCTGTCACCAGCAGCTGTGAACATGGACCGGTCACAGATACCGTTGGCTTCCCATGTCGCGTTGTGAGGCACAACCTCTGATTGCACAAATTTTTTAAAAGCATCCCGAAATAACACATGATCTTGATCGAAATGATTGCGCTCCATATGAAATAGCCACCGTGATTTTCTCGAAAAGATAAGGCACTGCACATCGGCAGTGAACGCTTTCGTGAACAACCTTTTTCGGGCTCGGCTGTCCAAGAATTGAGCATGCTATCCATATTTACAACTGGCAACAATAAATTGAATAAACTTCAATATTTTTTGAGTCATTCTCAATTAAAGTTTATTAAGCAAGCGGAGTGCGTTATGCTCGTTGGGAGCGCAAAAGCGCCCATGCTGCGACCTTTATCCAAACAACAATCAGAGGAAAACACCGTGGCCAGACAAAATACGCTCTATGAACCCGGCCGACATTCAGCGCAAAGCTATGAGGATATTCTGGCCTCCGATTTGGTGCCCTCTCCTGATTTTTATCGCGAGGGTGAGAATCCGCCAGCCGAGCTGGAGCCCTACGCAACTTCTCGTTATTACGACCCGGCTTTTTTTCAAAAAGAGGTTGAATACCTTTGGCCGAAGGTATGGATATGGGCTTGCAGGGAAGAGGAGATACCCAACGTTGGTGACCACATGGTGTTTGACGTCGCCGGCTATTCTTTGCTGATCATTCGATCATCCGAGAACGAGATCAAGGCGCTCCATAACTCCTGCTTACATCGGGGAAGGCAAATCATGGAGTGTGATGGAAAAGGCGCCAAGGCACTGCGCTGTCCCTTCCACGGTATGGCGTGGAATCTTGATGGCTCGCTCAAGTTCAACCCGTTCGCATGGGATTCGCCACAGTGGGACAGTCAGGAAACGAACCTTCCCGAGGCCCTCGTTGCGACTTGGGGCGGATTTGTTTTTATCAATATGGATCTTAACGCCGCACCACTCGAAGATACTCTCGGCCCTATCCCCGATCACTTCTCTCGATATGATCTAGAAAATCGCTACAAAGCAGTGCACGTCAGCAAGAAAATTCGCGCCAACTGGAAAGCATCTACTGAGGCCTTTATGGAAACTCACCATGTTGTCGGCACTCATCCACAAGGGTTGCCGATGACAGCCGACTCCAATACGCAATACGACCATCCCAGTGAATATGTCGGTCGGCAAATCTGTGCGCACGCCGTGCAAAGTCCGCACATTACCGAAGAACTGAACCAGCAAGACATTTTCGACGCCTTCTTTGGATCGGGACAGCACGACGTGGACGACGAATCGAGATTGATCGTACCGGATGGAATGACTGCCAGAGCTTACGCTGCACACGTCATGCGAACGCAGTTATCGGCGATCACTGGCGAGGACTACAGTCACGCGGGCGACGCGGAATTTACCGATTCGCTAATGTACAACGTGGCGCCGGCCATGAGCTTCTGGGGAGGCTTTTACCAAAACATTGTCTACCGATTTCGACCCAATGGCACCGATCCAGAAAGCTCCATTATGGATATCGTGATTCTGCGACCCGTTCCAAAAGATGGACCCCGACCCGACCCCGTGCCCATCATGCATCTGGACTTCGACGATCCGGTAACGTTAGCGGGAGCGACCATGGGCGAAGGGCTTGCCGTTGTATTCGAACAAGACGCAGTGAATCTACCTTGGGTCCAAAAAGGACTTCGAGCCAGCCGTACAGGAACCGTTGAGTTCACCCACTATCAGGAGATGCGCTTACGCTTGCATCATCGGCTTATCGATCGCCTGATAGAAGAAGGAGAGGCAGAAAAATGAAGAAAGCAATGCGAATTCTGGCGGTGTGTATGGGTGCTGCAATGATGCCTGCATATCAGGCGGCAGCCGAGGTGGCTGAATCCTACAAATGCAAAATGAAAACCGGAGTGAGCAGAGCGCAACTCGCGGAAATGGCGGAGACCTATATTGGCGTTGGCGAGTCCAAAAATTTCACCGACTTTAAGCTCAGCATCCTGTTTCCTATGTATAGCGACGATATTTCAACAGGCACCTTTTACTGGAACGGCACCTCAACCACGATGACGGCGCTTGAGCAAGCCATTGCGATCTGGGAGGGCCCCGATAACAAAGCAGCTCAGACACTTTGGTTGCAATACGTAGAGGGTTGCGAAAGCGCCAGTCTCTATAGCGCGGTCCCTATTAATTAAGGCACATCGCCGCAGCCACTTTCGGCCGCGGCACCGGAGAATGCCAATGCTCACTGCTGAAAACTACCGGTCTATGGCGGTAGAACGTCGGGAGAATGGGGTAGCTATCGTTACGCTTAATAGGCCCGACAAGCTCAACGCCGTCGACAGCACCATGCACACCGAATTAACCCGCTTTAGCGTGGATTTTGCAAACGACGACGATCTGCGCGTGCTCATCATTACGGGCGCCGGCAGGGCATTCTGTGCCGGTGGAGACTTTAGCCCCGAAGATCAGGTCTCGGGCGGGAGCGACGGGAAAAAACTCTGGAGAGAGTCACGCCAAATCGTAGATAACATGCTCGCCTGCGAAAAACCCATTGTTGCGGCGGTAAACGGTTACGCGCTTGGGCTAGGCGCCACTGTGGCGCTACTCGCCGATGTGTCTGTCGTATCACCGTCTACAAAAATCGCTGATACGCATGTGAATATGGGTATTGGCGCTGGCGACGGCGGCCAGGTGATATGGCCGTTCCTCATCGGCGTCAATCGCGCCAAGTACTTCCTGATGAGCGGCGATAAGATCGGCGGCAAAGAGGCCGTTGAGATGGGGCTGGCGAGTTTTATGGTCGCAGAAGACGATCTCTTGCTACCCCGCGCAATCGAAATTGCAGAAAAATTAGCAGCCGGTGCGCCGCTGGCGGTGGCCGCATCAAAAGTGGCAGTTAATGCATATCTGAGATCGGTGAGCGCCGCGGTGTTTCCATTGGCGGCCCACGCGCAGGAAAACACGATGGCTAGCGCTGACCACCAAGAGGCGATTTTAGCGTTTCAGGAAAAACGTGCCCCTCACTTTAAGGGCAGATAATATTTTGCATGGCGAACCTATCCTCCGAATTTCCGGTAGAAAAATGAACAAACAAGAAAAGGAAAGTAGTTGATGCCCGACACGTATAGAAAAATTGTTGCACATAAATACTCAAAGAATTTTAGAGAAGCGAGCGAGATCGTTAGCACAGAGATCGTGGAGCCGGGCCTCGGTCAGATCTTGGTAAAAAATAGATTCGGTGGCGTCAATGCATCAGACGTCAATATCAGTGGCGGCGTTTATTTCTCAGATGGAAACTTTCCATTCGATCTAGGTTGTGAGTCTGTTGGTGAGGTCGTTGCAGTCGGGTCTGGCGTGACCGAATTCAAAGCGGGAGATGCGGTCGCATCGCCTCAAATGGGGAGCGCTTACAGCGAGATGCTCTGTAGGAATACAGACCAGTTCATCAAGGTGCCCCATTGCTCTCCTGAGTATCTATCAGTGTCAGTAGCCGGCCTCACTGCCTCAATTGGGCTCAGCGAGGCCGGACATATGGGCTCGGGAGAAACGGTACTGATTACGGCAGCGGCGGGCGGTGTCGGTAATTGGTGTGTCCAGTTAGCAAAACTTGCGGGGAATCATGTTATTGGGACCTGCAGCACACAGGAAAAAGCAAAAGAACTGAAAAGCATTGGCTGCGACAGAGTGATCGTCTATTCAGAGGAGAATCTGGGAGATGTTTTAGCTACCGAATATCCCGAGGGTATTAACCTCGTTTTTGAGCAAGTTGGCGGACAGATCTTTGACACTTGCGTCGACCACCTCGCTCAGCGTGGGCGAATATTGATCTGTGGGTTCATCTCGGAATATATGGGAGACCCCCAAGAAGTCACAGCCCCACGCATTTATCACAAGCTATTGTGGAAGTCGGCGCAGTTACAAGCATTTCTCTATAAAGATTGGCCTGACAAAATCAAGAGCCACCTTGAAACACTGATCGAACAGGTTGCGGGAGGCCACATTCAGCCGCTCCTCGACCCCAAGGAATTTCAAGGTCTGGAAAGCGCCGCAGACGCACTGGAATATCTTCATTCAGGCAAAAACACGGGCAAAGTGGTGGTGAGATACTGACATGAGCGACCGCCACACCTGAGACACCGGGTCGTGCTGTCAGACTCCAACCCCAAGGAAAGGATGATGAAAAAGAACATCTTGATGTCTTCTTTATTGATCGCAATGGCTATTTCATCAATCGGAGCCCGGGGCTCAGACATCGCAGGATCTGATCACAACGACAGCGCTCAGGGCAATGCGGGTACGGTAGCGGATCGTCTCGCGATTCGTGAGCTTGTTGAGTCTTATATGGCCGCGGTCATAGAGCAAGATGCCGACAAATGGATCGCAAACTGGGCGGAGGATGGCGTGTGGAACCTGGGAGGTGGCGACATCTCCGGCAAAGATCGCATTCTCGAATCGTGGTTAACCATCATGGCACCCTATGAACACACCGCCATGTTTGGTCAACCTATATTTATAAGAGTGGAGGGCGACAAGGGTGTGGCTCATTGGCACACCAATGAACGACTGAAATTATTTAGTGGCGATGAAATGCAGGCAGTGGGCCGTTACAAAGACCGCTACGTTCGTGTCAATGGAGTCTGGAAGATCAAACGCCGCGACTATAGTGTGGTGTTTACCACCGCAAGGGGTGCAGAGTCGACAGCAACACACAACTGATCGCCACACGCCGACGTGACAGCTCAGTGATAAGCGATGAATTATTCAGGCACACAGTGATAACACATCGCGTCTTTTTGCCATGCACCTCAGCATCAGTAAAGGAGACCTTATGTCAATTAACCGGCGTCAACTGTTGGCGAGTAGCGCAGCAGTCAGTGCAATTAGCGCAAGCTTCTCTCACTCGATACAGAGCCGAGATAGTGTGAGCGAGGGGCCAATCTCTTCTTTCGATAATTCACGAACGGTCCATCCTGGTGCCACAGGCTTTAATATCGAAGACAGGTTGGCCATCATCAACCTCTGCAACTCTTACAGTAGCGGGTACGACGCTGATGACTTTGATCGCTGGCTAGCGATGTTCACCAGCGACCCCGTATGCACCATCCATAGGGCGACCGAGGAACCCATCAGGCTCGCGGGTAATGAATTTCGTCACGCTTTCACTGAATTTCGCGCCAGCTCAACCAAAGGACACGTGCAGCCACTGCATTACAGCGCCAATTTAATGATCAAAGCACAAACACAAGATACCGCTATTGCTGAGATGTATATGTTGTACATCCCCTTCGAAATCAACGCGCAGGACGATGAGGGTATCCGCCTTGGCGCGCTCGATATCACCGGCACTTCCAGATATCGATTCAAGCTGGTTAAAACAGAAGACATCTGGCGTATTGCCGAGTACAGCATTTACTTTGATCAAAAAACCATCCGACAGTCCTAAGTTTGGGTGGCCAAGCACTTGACTACCACGGGCGCGCAGGTGGGCCGAATGAGAGTCGCAACTACGCGCTGCAGCTCTGGCTAAATCACCGGTCTCTGGCCAGAGCACCGAACCGATGCCAGAAAACGGCGCTAGCGTTTACTTACGCAACTGATCAGGCGCGCCGACTTCTAGTTATTACAAAACCGATCGAGAACACCCAAAATGAAACTAGTAAGACACGGAGAACCCGGCAGCGAAAAACCGGGATTGATAGACAGCAACGGCGAAATCAGAGATCTATCGGCGATAGTAAATGACATTAACGGCTCCACTTTGTCTGATGACACGCTTCATTCGCTTCATGATCTAGACCCCCTCTCACTGCCACTGATCGGCTCAGAGAGGCGTCTTGGTCCATGTGTAGGCAATGTAGGAAACATCATTTGTATCGGCTTGAACTTTGCGGATCATGCCAGGGAGGCAAATTTACCCATTCCTGAAGAGCCCGTCGTATTTATGAAATCCACCAGTGCAATCAGTGGCCCCTATGACAATATAATTTGTCCAAGAGGTTCTAAAAAAATGGACTGGGAGGTTGAGCTGGCGATTGTCATTGGAAAACGCGCCGCTTACGTCACCGAGGAGCAAGCGGAGACCCACATCGCAGGTTACTGTGTCGCAAACGACCTGTCTGAGCGGGAATTCCAATTCGAGCGAGGCGGTCAGTGGGACAAGGGTAAAAGTTGCGAGACTTTCGCTCCCATTGGACCCTGGCTGGTAACTCGAGACGAAGCGGCGGACATGACAAACCGTGCGATGTGGCTCGAGGTCAACGGACATCGATATCAAGATGGATCAACCGTGCACATGATCTTCCAGCCACGCTTCCTTGTGCATTACCTTTCTCAATTTATGACCCTGATGCCCGGTGATATTGTGATTACCGGCACGCCACCGGGAGTCGGATTTGGGCTGACGCCGCCCGTTTTTTTGAAGCCCGGGGATCTCATCACCCTAGGTATCGAGGGGCTCGGCCAGCAGCGAACGCTTGTTACCGAGGCGCCACTGTGAATACCCAAGCTAAGCGGACGACTGAGGCAACGGGCATGACGAGCATTATTAGTGCATTAATAGAACTCCTTGGTGAGCAACACGTCACACTTGGTGCTGATCTAACCAACCGAGCAACGAGTTACTGGCGTCCGGAACCCACTCAAACCCTCGCCCTACTGAGACCTCGCAGCACCGACGAAGTCAGTCAAATTTTGAAATTGTGTCATGCCCACAACCAACCGGTGGTAATACAGGGCGGGCTCACCGGCTGCGTAGATGGCGCTATATCAACAGAGCAGGAAATCATCATTTCCCTCGAGCGAATGAATAGGATCGAATCAATCGACCCCGTTTGCAACACGGCAACAGTTGAGGCCGGCGTCATCCTGGAGGCTCTCCACTCTACCCTCGCCAATGAGGGATTGATGTTTCCTCTGGACCTCGGCGCGCGCGGAAGCTGCACCATCGGCGGCAATATCGCGACCAACGCCGGAGGCATCAACGTATTGCGATACGGGATGATGAGGGAGTTGGTCTTAGGCCTTGAGGCTGTGCTGGCTGACGGCACTGTCATATCTTCGATGAATCAAATGATCAAAAATAATGCCGGCTATGATATCAAGCAGCTCTTTATCGGCTCCGAGGGTACGCTGGGTGTGGTAACGCGCGCAGTTGTCAAAATTCATCCCCGCCCGACAAGCCGCGACTCAGCAATGGTAGCGGTTCAAGATTTCGAGGCCGTAACTGGCCTTTTACAGTATTTGCGCGGCGCACTGGGCGGCACGTTGAGCGCCTTTGAAGTAATGTGGGGCGAGTACTTCTATGCCGTGACCGAGCCCGGCTGGCATCGACCACCGATGCAACGCGACCACTCTTTTTACATCATGATAGAAACAGAAGGCACCGACCCCGAGACCGACGCAAGGCGGTTCAACGACACTCTCGAGCATGCCTTTGAGGCTGGGCTTATTAGCGACGCAGTAGTCCCCAAATCAGAAGCCGAGCGCAACTCCCTCTGGGATATCAGAGAAAATTTTGAGGCTATTCTCGAAAAGCAGCCCTACTATCTTTACGACGTTAGCCTGCCTATCAAAGACATGCCGGCATACGTGTTGAGTGTGCAGAACGCCTTGCAAGACCAGTTTACCGCTGCCTCCTGCTATGTTCTCGGTCACGTGGCTGACGGGAATCTGCATCTGTTTCTCTGCCCTGGGGAACCGGGTGACTGGCACCAGAGCTGCGATAAAGTGGTTTACGGTCCGCTAGAAAAGTTCGAAGGGTCTATTTCTGCGGAACACGGAATAGGAACTGAGAAAATTGGCTGGTTAAGTATCAGCCGCAGCGAACACGAGATTGCGTTAATGCGGCAACTCAAAGCCGCGATGGACCCCAATAAAATATTAGGCGCCGGAAGGGTCATACCTCCCACAGAATCCTGAGTATACACGGGAGTTAAACGCACCTTATTGCCGCGGCATAAATCCACGTAAGGATGTGGCACGGCTTACAGGCCAATAACGGCAACGTGACGGCTTCTAGTCAATGGCCGTGCCCCATCAAAAAGAAAACATGTTTCTACAGACCCGCAGGATATAACCCACCCAACTCCGACTTATTTCAAAACTTTTGAAATATTTTGTGGGCGGGTCGCGACTATTGATGACCGATATCTGCGCTCACTCTCAAACAGCGCTTGCGCTACCGCGTTAAACCCGTGATGGGTAAGACCCTCGGTGCTGTCGAAGTCGGCCCGTCGTGCCGCCAGCAGTGGGGGATGTCTTGGCGAGTGACACCCTCTAATGTCATATGGTGATATCCAGTACGGCTCATAATTAGCGAATCGTATTGGACTCGGGTAAGACCGGGCCGTAATTTATCAGCGGAGGAAGAGAGGCGCGTCACCAGCGATTAGCCGTGCACCGCATCGAGCGAGCCGCTACTTTGCCACTGGCGCATCACCACTCCAAAACCACCCCCAAACGAAGGGGCAATTGCTCTACCCGTCTCTACTATCGGGAGGTCGCAAGGCGATGAGGAATGAGTTCAATGCGGTAGTCCGGATGCTGGAGGGTCTTCAGCTCGAAATTGAAGCCGAAAGTGACTACGACGATCTGGCTATCCAGCTTGAAGCAATTCTGGACAGGCTATTCGTCGCCATGGAAAGCCTGCCCTTCGATGACGACGAGCAGGATCTCGAAGACTGACACCACGGGCAGCCGGCGCACCGCAAGTTTAAGACAACTGCTGCGTGCCCAGCCACCGGCAAAAACTTGCCATTCTTAGCCGTGATCGCCCCGAAACGCCCAATCACATAACGCCCGCCGCATTGGCATAAAAATTGCTCCAAACCGTTTACCAGATAACGAATGGCCGTGGAGGGGGTTTCTATGAGTGACTCCATTTCAAAAACAGCCGATCGCACCGGGTTTCGAGCCGGCAACAAGGTAATACAGAGCGCTGTCGGCAGCCCTGCCCAGCACGCGCGCAAACACCTCAGCCGAAAACAATCATTCAAGCCTCCTTTAGCGCAGCCGGATTTGGATCAGGAATCATGTGGCGACGAGGATCGGTTTGACGAACGGGCAGAGCAAGCCATCGCGGGTGCGCGCTCGCTGGCTGAAACCGTCAATCACCTTCAGCAGGCTGCCAATTTAATTGCGAGTACTGACCAAACGCTCGCCAGCCTCGCAGCCCATACCGCCTCCTTTCTCTACAATCTCGAGCGTCGCTTCAAAGGCCTCACACTGCCCGGCCATGAATCACTCACCGAGCAAACAACTGATCTCGCCAAAACACTGAGGCAAACGCTTGCGGCATCGGTCGCGGGAGGCGAGCGCCTTTTCAGCCCAAGCGGTCCCCGTCTGCTGAAAACATTGTTATCTGGGATTGAACCAGCTCATGCTATCTGCCCGCCCTACTCGCGAATTTCCAATCAAAACGTGCTGCGGTTGGAACAGCTGGCGCTCAGGCTAGACACCGTAGGATATGATGCCGACCCCTCATACGAGGATCTGACAATCGAGAGGCTCAAGCAATTTCTGCTGGATTTCAACCAATCCATCGCGGAAGACCGCACCGCTTTATCGTTGTTACAAGAGCGTTTGAGTCAGGCCCTGAAACATTCGTTGGTCGACTTAACTGACGCTGAATCGGGAGCAGATCTCGCTTCGCCCTCGTCGACCTATCAGGCGCTGTCAGAGAGAACCACATCCCAATTACGCAAGCGACCGGGAGCAACTCTGATCTACAACGACGTGGCGTCTGAGTTTGCAAAATCGCTGCTTAAAGATTAATCAAGCCTTCACTGCAGGCCTTTCAAGACGCAGCCCTCTGCAGCGCTTCCAGCGCCTCCTGCTGCTCGAGCCACTCATTTTCAAGCGCCGCCAACCCACGCTTGAGTTGCCCTTCCTGCTTCGCCAATTCCGCCAATTCTGTGCCAATATTTTCCGCATACAAATCACCGTCGGCGAGTTGGGCCTGCAGCGCCTGCAGTGACTGCTGCTCTTTTTCAATGCGCTGCTCAAGCGCCCGTAATGATTTTTTAAGGGGTTGCAGCTGGGCACGGTGATTGGCGGCGGCCTGACGGCGTGCCTTGCGGTCACCGGGGTCCTCTGTTGTTACATTCAGCACGGGCGCAGGCGCCTCGGTCGGGTTGGACGACAGCACCCATTTTTCGTAGGTCTCTACATCACCGGCGTAATCCGTCACGCTACCGTTGTTTACCAGCAATAACTGCTCTACCGAGTTCCGTAGCAGGTGTCGGTCGTGGCTCACCAGCACAATGGCGCCGGCGTAATCCTGAAGCGCTACCTCGAGGGCATGGCGCATATCCAAATCAAGGTGGTTGGTGGGCTCATCCAGAATCAACACATTGGGCGCTTGCCACACCACATGAGCCAGGGCCAGGCGCGCTTTTTCGCCACCCGAAAACGGACGAATCGCCTCCTTGGCCCGGTCCCCCCTAAAGTCAAAGCCCCCGAGAAAATTGAGAATTTCCTGATCGCGGGCCTTGAGCGAGAGCCGCTGAATGTGCAGAAACGCACTGGCGTCGAGATCGAGCACCTCAAGCTGCTGCTGATCAAAATAACCGATCTGCAAATGCGCGCCCTCGGTACGTTCGCCGCTCATGATTGGGAGGTCACCCGTGAGGCTTTTGAGGAGTGTGGTCTTGCCGGCCCCGTTCTTGCCCAGGAGCCCAATGCGATCACCCGGGCTTAATGACACCGACACCTTCGATAATACCGTGCGCTCACCGTGCCCGAGCGACGCACCGCTCAATGTAAGTAGCGGATCGCTGACCTTTCCGGGTGCCGGAAAACTGAAACTAAAAGGCGAATCGATATGAGCCTGCGCCACTGTTTGCATGCGCTCAAGTTCTTTGAGCCGGGATTGCGCCTGGCGGGCCTTGGTGGCCTTGGCTCTGAAGCGGCGCACAAAATCCTCGATGTCGGCGATGCGTCGCTGCTGCTTCTCATATTGCGCCTGTTGCTGGGCCATTTTCTCAGCGCGCTGACGCTCGTAGTCGGAGTAGCCTCCGCGGTATGCGCTTAGGGCTTGCTGCGCAATCTCGAGCGTGCGCTCACAGGTGGCGTCGATAAAGTCGCGGTCGTGGGAGATCATCAGCAAGGTCCCCCGATACCCCTGCAGCCAGCTTTGCAACCACAGTGTGGTGTCGAGGTCGAGGTGGTTGGTGGGTTCATCGAGGAGCATCAGGTCGGAGGGCGCCATCAGCGCCCGCGCCAGATTCAGCCGAATCCGCCAGCCACCGGAAAACGTCGACATGGGCGCATCCATCTTCTCCCGCTGAAACCCAAGCCCCAAAAGGAGTTGTTCTGCCCGCCGCTCGGCGCTGTAACCGTCGAGCTCCTCCATGCGTTGGTGCAGCGTAG
>Ga0181560_10005336_pt1 | contig 11520 bp, 10 predicted proteins | sample 011ome_20_FD_133751 | JGI IMG/M metagenome (GOLD analysis project Ga0181560, IMG submission 133751) | Coastal salt marsh microbial communities from the Groves Creek Marsh, Skidaway Island, Georgia - 011509CT metaG (megahit assembly) | ecosystem: Environmental > Aquatic > Marine > Intertidal...
CGCGTCGCGTGGACGCGTCCGACGCCGGCGTGGCGCGCCTGCGCGAGGACGTCGCGCGCGCGGAGCGTCGCGTCCGCGACGAGACGCGCGATATCGCGCGCGAGGCGAACGCGCTCGCGACGCGCGGAGGCGCGCGCGCGAGCGGCGCGGAGACGCGCGCGGCCGCGGACGCGCAGTCGCGCCGCGCGGTCGACGCGAGCGACGCGCTCGCGCGCGATATCGCCACCGTCGCCGCGTCCGTCGACGCGTGGGCGCGCCATCTCGTCGCCGCGAAGACGCGCGCGTCGCCGTCGCGCGCGAGCAGCCCCACGGGCGTCCTCGCGCGCGTCGAGTCCGAGGACACCTTATCGGACGACGCGTCGGCGTCGTCTCACTCCTCCTCCTCCTCCTCCTCCTCCTCCCCTTCGTATGGGCAAACACCCTCCTCCGCCTCGTCCGTCCCGTCCTCCCCTTCGTCCGACCCCGCGGTCGCGCTCGCGGCCGCGGTCGAGCTCCTCGGCGCGCTTCGATCGCTGAACGTCCTGTTCGAGCGCGTCGTCGTCGCGATCAGCGCCGCGCACGTCGCCGCGAGGGCGGAGGACGCCGCGCGGGGAGAGGGAGGAGAGCGCGGCGATGACGAAAACGAAAACGAAAACGGCGTTGAGTGGGAGCCGCCGAGCAGGCGCGTTCTCCTTACACTGGTCCCCATACCACCGTGTTCGCGTGGTGAACGCGATTCCTTAAGGACTTTGCCCGGCGTGTCTCTGTGCCCACCTCTCGCTCTCAATCCCCGCCCTCGAAGCCTTTCAACTCCATCTGACGCCTTTCGACTCCACCCCGACGCCGTGCAGTTTCACGCGGAAGACGGTAAAATATTGGGTCGACGTCCGCGACGTGCTGCGCGTGAAGCTCGCCGTCGCGCGTCACCTGCCGCTGCTCGTGTACGACGGCAAGAAGGGGAAGAAGAAGGGGAAGAAGAAGGGGAAGAAGACCGGGACGACGCGCGGGGATGAGGGCGGGGACGGGGACGGGGACGGGGACGGGGATGAAATTTTCCCGCCGCGCGACGGCGGGAAAATAACCTCGGCGTACTTTGACTCCGAGACGCTGGACGTGTACAAGAGCCGCCTCGCGCGCGAGCAAGGCGCGACGCTCGTGCGCGCGCGGTGGTACGGCGACGACGCGGACGTCTCCGGCGTCTACGGCGACGCCGCGGCCGCGCGCGACGACGACGACGACGACGACGACGACGACGACGTGTTTCTCGAGCGAAAATCGCACCACGAGTCGTGGAGCGTCGACGACAGCGTCAAAGAACGGTTCAAGCTCGCGCGACGCGAGCTCGCGGGCTTTATCTCCGGCGCGATCGACCCGAGCGCGAGGTTCGCGAGCGACGCGAGCGCGCGCGCGCTCGCGACGGAGATCTCGCGCGACGAGATCGAAGCGCGGCGCCTGACGCCGAGCCTGCGCGTGGACTACCGCCGCGCCGCGTTTCAGGTGCGTTCGATACAAACGTACTGTATTTCACCCATCTCTCGGTTTCAACATTTGATCGATCGAGTCTATCATCTTCAACTGATGACCGATGAACATTTTTTGTATGGAACGATTCTCAGACGGCGAGCTCGAACGCGATTCGCGTGTCGCTGGACACGGAGCTCGCGTTCACGGACGCGCGAAGAAGAAGACCTACGCGGACGACGACCCTAAACCCTAACATCTCTAACCCTAAAGCAGCGGCCGCGGTCGAGTTCCCGCACGCGGTGCTCGAGGTGAAGCTGCACGAGGGGGAAAAGTGCGAGTGGATCGACGAGGCGCTGCGCGCCGCGCCGGCGTCGACGGAGGTGTACAAATTTTCGAAATTTCTCCACGGAACCGTCGCGACGCGCGGGGGGGTGAACGATGAAACCCCCGGCGGAGGAGCGTTTTTGTGGCGAATTCCGCACTGGTTCGACGACGACGTCGCGCGCGCGCACGAGGAGCGGGCGCGCGCGAGAGACACGCTCGAGCGCGCGTTGCTCACGCGAACGAAGTCGGCGACGGCGGCGACGACGACGGCGACGGCGACGCGCGCGGTCGAGCCGTCCGACGGAGGGTCGGGCGGCGAAAACGACCACGTCGTCGTGCACGTCGTCGCCGACGGCGAACAGCGCGTCGGCGACGGCGACGGCGGCGGCGGCGAGCGTCTTCTTCCATCCGCGGCGGCGCAGTCGTCGGACGCGATTCCGTCCGACCCGTCCGCCGCCGCGCCCGGGGCCGCGCCGGAGCGAGTCGTCGCCGCCGCCGCCGCCGAGCACTTCAGACCGTCGTTTCTCCGACCGCGGCCGTCGGATCCGCCGCCGCCGCCGCCGTGCGACGGGAGCGGCTCCGACGGCCTCGCCGCGGGCCGTCGTCGTCACGTTCCGATCAAAGTCGAGCCGAAGACTTTTTTCGCCAACGAGCGGACGCTGCTTCAGGCGCGTTCTATACACTGGTCCCCATACGACCGCGTTCGCGTGGTGAACGCCATTCCTTAAGGACTTTTCCCGGCGTGTCTCTCCGCCCACTCCACGCTTTCAATCCCCGCTCTCGACGCCTTTCAACTCCATCTGACGCCTTTCAACTCCACCCCGACGTTCGCTCGTACGGAACGACCCTCAGTGGCTCTCCATGTCCGTCCTCCTCCTGTTCGCGTCTCTCGCGCTCCTCGCGCTGGACGGCGGCGTCGACGGTGGACTGCCCGGAGCGTCGATGCCGTCGGCGGCGAGCGACGCGAGCGGGGATTCGAGCGCGAGCGCCGCGCCGCCGCCGCCGCCGGGTCGGAGCGCGGATCAGGCGCGTTCTATCTCACACTGGTCCCCATACGACCACGTCGGCGTGGTGAACGCCGATCCTTAAGGACTTCGCCCGTCGCATCTCTCCGCCCAGGGTCCCTCGCTTTCAATCCCGACACACCGCGACGCCTTTCAACTCCGCTTCTGACGCCTTTGAACTCCACCCCGACGTTCGCTCGTACGGAACGACCCTCAGCTCGCCAGCGCGGTCTGCGGCGCGATCCTCGCCCCCGTCGCCATCTCCTTCATGGCGTACGCGCTGCTGACGTACCTGTGGCGGTCGCGGAGGATCGCGCGGAGGGAGCCGAGCGCGAGGTACGACGACACGTGGGGACCCGCGGCGTTGACGGGCGCGCTCGTGATCGTCTCCGTCGCCGCGGTGTCGTTTTCAATCGCCGCGCACTTTCGATGAGGTGCGTTCTATACACTGGTCCCCATACGACCGCGTTGGCGAGGTGGACGCCGATCCTTGAGGACTTTGCCCGTCGCGTCTCTCCGCCCACCCCTCCCTTTCAATACCCGCCCTCAGCGCCTTTCAACTCCAACTGACGCCTTTCAACTCCACCCCGACTTTCGCTTGTATAGAACGGCCCTGAGACGAGCGACGACGCGAAGCGACGCGTGGCGATACGAAACGTCGCCGTCGTCCGCGGCGATTGGAATTCAGGAGCGAGGAAGGGAGGGACGCGAGACGCGGCGGTCGCGTCGAGGGTTCGGGCGGGACGGGGAGGGGCGCGCGGGAAGAGGGGTCGGGCGACCGTCGTTCCGTTCGATGTTCGATTCTGATGATTCGAGTTCGAGAGAAGAGAACCGGCGCGTCGCCTTCGCTACGCCATCGCCGCGCCGCGTCGCGTCACTCGAAAAACTGCGCGCTCCTCGTCGCGAGATCGAAGAACTCCTCGAAGTTCACCCTCCCGTCGCCGTCGCCGTCCACCGTCCGTAACATCTCGCTCGCCTCGCGCGTCGACACCGTCTGTCCGAGCGCTTCGAAGAACGACTTCACGTCCCTCGCGTCGAGCAGGCCGTCGCCGTCCTCGTCGAACGCGGCGAACGCCTCGCGCACCTCCGCCTCGGTGATCTCCGCGCCGCCGCCGCCTTCGCCTACTCCCCCCCCGCCGCCCCCGCCCCTTCCTCTGCCGCCTCCGAGTCCCATCGTGTTAAATCCCCTCGCGAGCTCGTCCGCCCCGCCGCGCCCGCCGCGGCTCGCCGCCGCGGCGCTCGCGCTCGTCTCCTCCTCGTCCGAGTCCTCCAGGTCCTCCGCGCCGGACTCGAAGTCCACCGCGCTGCTGTCGCCGTCGTCGTCCGTGTGGTACGTCACGCTGGACCGCGCGCTTCCGGGGGACTCGTCGTCGTCTCGCCGCGCGACGCCGACGCGTCGTCCGCCCGCGAGCGCGCGCGGCGAGACGTAGTCCGCGAGGTTCACGTCGAGGACGTCCGCGCGTCGGACCTCGCCCCATCCGTTGCCGTCGTTCTCGCGCCGTTGCGGTCGTCGCGCCGCGGGCGCGCCCTCGCGCCGCGACATGATCGCTCGCCGCCGCGCGCCGCGCCGCGCGCGATGAAGCCGTCTCTCAACGTTCTGTTCGCGTTCGCTCGAATAAAAATAAAGTCATCGACACCGGCATTCTCAATCCCGCGACTCCTCTTCTTCGCGCGCCGCCCGCCCGCCCGTCGCGCGCGCGTCCACCCGGAGCCGTCCTCTCCGCCGCGGCGACGACGATGTCGACCGCGCTCGCGCGCCTCGCGCTCGCCCCCGCGACGCGCGCGCGCGTCGACGCGTCCCTCCGTCGAAGCGTCGGCCACCGCGACGACGCGCGTCCTCATCGGCGTCCTCGTCTTATCCGTCGCGCGTCGTCCGCGTCACCTTCCGCCTCCGCGTCGAACGCGGACGGCATGTACGACGGCACCGTGCTCTTCCACCTGTACGACGAGCTCGTCGCCCCGAAGCCGATATTCACGACGTTCTTAGAGGGCGCGCTGCACGTCGCGGAGGTGGCGCGGTCGCATCCGTCGTACGCCTCCGCGCACTTCCACGAGGCGCACGACCAGGCGCGCGCGATCGACTGCGAGCCGCACGGGTACTTCAACATGACGCTCTTCTCGTGCGCGCCGGAGACGCTCTGGGACGCGTTCGAGGACTTGCGCGAGTGCGTGGACATCGGGCACGTGGAGCGGACGCACCATCCGCTGCCGTGCGCGGAGATCGCCGCGGCGCCGGGACCGACGTCGGCCATCGCGTCGGGTGCGTTCTAGTATCACACTGGTCCTCATACGACCGCGTTCGCGTCGTGAACGCCGATCCTTAAGGACTTTGCCCGGCGTCACTCTCCGCCCAGGGTCCCTCGCGTTCAATCTCCACCCTCGACGCCTTTCAACTCCGCTTCTGACGCCTTTCAACTCCACCCTCAGCGCCGCACGGCGCGGTGAAATACGCGGAGACCGACGCGACCGTGCTCGTCGCGACGCCGCGCGGAGGAGACAAAGAGAAGGAGGCGTGGGAGGCGTGGAGCGGCGTGGACGCCGCGCGCGAATCGTGCGGGGAGACGTTCCTGGGCGCGTCGCTGCACGAGTGCGTCGACGCGGCGTCGGCGTATCGATTCGTCGTGCGGACGGAGCTCGGCGGCGCGAGCGACGAGGCTGTCGCGGCGGCGACGGAGGCGGCGCGAAATGCGGCGGGCGACGGCGCGATCGTCGGGGCGTATCGGTGCGCGTTTAACATCGAGAAGGAGGGCGCGCCCGCGGGGGCGTTGCCGGCGGTGCGAGAGGTTCAGAAGAAGCAGAGGGAGGCGAAGGAGCAGGGGTTTAAGAGCGCGGCGGCGTAGGAGACGGGGCGGTTCGTCGGCGTTCTTTCGTTCATCGCGCGCGTCATCGGCGCCGCGCACTTTATGATAGTCTCGTTTCGCCGTCGTCGTCGTCGTCGTCGACGACGTCGCCGTCGTCGCGTTCGCGTTCGCGCGCGTGATAATACATCCATCGTCATCGTGAAGCGTCCATCCCGCGGCGAGCGTTCACGCGTTGAACCCGCCGCCGCCCCCGAGCGTCGTCATCTCCTTGTCCGTCGGAATCTCGTCGTCGTCCGGGGCGTCCCCTCCGATGACGTACCCCGTCCTGTCGTGCCTCCCCGCCGCCGCACCTCCTCCCACGAACGGGTTCCCTTGCGCGACGCCGCCGGTCTGCTCCCCGTCCTCGCCCTCGTCCTCCAGCGGCATGTACTGCGACATGATCGCCCGGATCTCCGCGTCCATGTACGACCGCACTTTCCTTCGGTAGAGCCAAAACCCTCCGGCGGCGCACGTCGCGCACGCGACGACGACGAGGAACGCGACGAAGACGACGCGCCCGCCGGATCCGCCGCCTGATCCTCCGCCGAGGAAACACGCGATCCCGTCCGGGGAGGCGGCGTCGAACCGCGCGACGTACCCAGCCGCGCACGCGCACTCGTGCGACCCCACCAAATTTTGACACGTCATGTGCTCGCCCTTGCACGACGTCACGCACTCAGGGTCGTTCCATACAAAGCGATGTCGGGGTGGAGTTCATAGGCGTCAGTTGGAGTTGAAAGGCGCCGAGGGCGGGTATTGAAAGCGAGGCGTGAGCGGAGAGAAGCGCCGGGAAAAGTCCTTAAGGATCGGCGTTCACCACGCCGACGCGGTCGTATGGGGACCAGTGTATAGAACGCACCTCGTCCACGTCGACGCACGACCGCACGCCGTCACCGGAGAACCCCTTCGGGCACGCGCACGTCGTCGCCGGGATCGTCGCCGGGTCGCCGCCTTTCAACCCCGTCGCTTTCTTCGCCTCGATGTTATCGCGACACGCGGTGTGTTTGCCATCCGCGGAGACCCAGCACCCGCCGGGGGTTTCGTCGACGCCGCTCCTTCCGCCCGCGTCCGCGCACGCGCTCGGCGGCTCCTCGTGGCAGGTGAACTCCCCCAGCGGAAGGTCGCGGCACACGCACCGCTCGCACGAGCACGACGGCATCTCCACCGTCGCGCGTTGACACTCGTTCACCTCCTCGCACGTGAAGTTGCCATCCGGACGCGTGACTTTCCGCCGCCCGAGCGGGCACGCGCACTGATAGAACGGGTACCGCGAGATCTCCTCGCAGCCGGTGAGGCCGAGGCCGTCGGCGTCGGACGCGCAGTGCACCGCGCCGACGGACCCCGCCGCGCACGCGTCGTTCTGGTCCGCGCCCGCGGCGCACAGATCCGGCTCCGCGCCGCGCTCGAACCCGGCGCAGATGGCGTCCAGCACCGCGCTCCGTTCGAGCTTCCCGCGAAACTGCCGCTCGTTAATCACCACGGTGGGAAGCAGCACGATGTCGCCGCGTTCACGGTCCGCGCTGGTGTCCACCTGCGCGCGCTGCTCCGCCTCGAGCAGCGGGTTTATCGCGTCCGCGTTCGGGTCGCCGACGCACTTCCGCCACGCGTCGACGTCGACGCCAACCTTCGGGTCGCTCAGGACTTCGATCGCGCAGCTCTCCTGGCCGAACCGCCCGTTCGCCATCGTGCACTTCTCGCCGTACGCCGTCGCGTAGTCCCACCACTTCCACGGCGTCTCCGTCTGATTCAAAATCTGAAACGCGCACAGCGATCGCAGATTCTCCATCACGACGTCCACGCCGCTGAACCCGGCGCGGAAGTCGTCGTCCGGGTCCGGGCAGCAGTACCGCCCGCGGTTGATGCACTGCGCGACGCACGCGGGATCGTCGATGAACTCCGGCGGGCACAGCCACGTGATGTAATGCGGCGTGAACTGCGTGAACGCGCCTCGCTCCAACGTCTGCGCGGTGAGCGCCATGTCTCGGATGAACGTCTTTTGCGCGTCGCACGACGGCCCGCACTCGTCCCCGCTGTTCGTCCACAGCTCCCACTCCACGCGCTCGTCCGGGTGCGGCATCACGTCCGTCCAGTTCAGCGTCACGAGGACGTTGTGCCCCTGCGAGAGGACGCCCTCGAGGACGTTGCCCACCTGTTTCGTGATGAGCGCCACCGGGACGGTGATGTTTGACGCGTACTGAGGGTCGTTCCATCGTTCAAAGCGACGTCGGGGTGGAGTTCAAAGGCGTCAGAAGCGGCGTTGAAAGGCGTCGAGGTGGAGTTGTGTCGGGATTGAAAGCGAGGGACCCTGGGCGGAGAGATGCGCCGGGAGAGATAGTCCTTAAGGATCGGCGTGCACCACGCGAACGTCGTCGTATCGGGACCAGTGTAAAAATATGAACGCGCCTGAGCGTCCGAGGCGGCGTCCATGGTGACGAGCGTCTCCGCGACGTTGTCGTGGATCATCACCGCGTCCGCGCCCGCCTGCTGCGCGTGGAACGCTTTGCGCGTGAAGGCGCAGTCGCCGCGGTCGACGACGACGACGGACGCGCCGAGGCCCGGGTGCTTCGGCGCGCGCCAGTCTGCTGGGTAGGGATCGCACGCCTCGTGATCGACGGGCGGGTACGCGAGCGCGCCGTTGAGGACGGCGCCGTACAGCGGCACGCCGAAGTTGGCGATCGCCATCTCGTACGTCCCCTGGATGTTGGACGGCGCGTTCACGCGGAACGTCGCCTTCTCGACCTTGAACCCGGCCTCCGCGGTCGGGAGCGCGGCGGAGGCGACGAGGAAGAAGATCGCGAAGAGGACGACGCCGGGCGCGACGCGGCGCGTCCGCGGCGTCCGCGTCGTCGTCGCCGCCGGCGGCGGCGACGACGACGACGTCCTCGGCGACGCCGCGCGGGAGGCGCGGTCCCGCCGGGGTGCCATCTCGCGGTCGCGCGCGAACGCGAAGAAGCGAGACGCGGGGCGAAGGGCGCGGCGAGGGCGGGAGTGAACGCCCGCGCCTCTTCGCGGCGGGCGCTTCCGGAGTTCTCGCGTGTCTGGTTGCTTGCGTGACGACAGGTCGACAGCTGGCAGTTCGAACAACCCGCGGAGGCGCGCGACTCCCGAACGACGATGGACGATTCCTGCGCACGACGTGAACGAACGAATAGCACAGTACACGACCGAAGCCGCGCTCGACGCGACGTCGCGTCCGCTCGGTCGATTCCCCGCGAAAGGATGACGACTAGGAAGGGTGCGGCGCGTCGTCGCCGCCGCCCCCCGCCGGCGTCGAGATTCACATTATTCAATCATTCTCTCGCGCCGTCCTGTCTAAGGTGCGTTCTATACACTGGTCCCCATACGACCGCGTTGGCGAGGTGGACGCCGATCCTTAAGGACTTTTGCCGGCGTCTCTCTCCGCCCACCCCTCGCTTTCAATCCCCGTCCTCGGCGCCATTCAACTCCAACTGACGCCTTTCAACTCCACCCCGACATTCGCTTGTATAGAACGGCCCTAAATCCCAACCTCCAGAAACTCCAGCTCGAGCAACACCGCCGCCGCCGTCGCGCGTCGCACCGCGTCGTGCGTCCACACCTCGTCCCCGTTCGTCGCCTCGCTCGCGGCCCGTCTCGCGTCGACGATCAGCCCGCGCCCCGCTTCGCTCAGCCGCTCGCCCATGTCGCGCGCCAACGCGACGTCGCCGCCGACGGAATTATCTTCCTCGTAGTACCCTCTTCGCAAGTTCTCCATGACGTCCAGCCACGACCCCGCGCCGTTCGCGCACGCGTGCGCGCCGCGGTGCCCGCTGAGCTGCCAAGCCAGAGCGAGCACCAGCTTGCACTCCTCCCACGGGACGTAGTCTTGCTCCGGGAGCGGCGACGTCGAGATCATCGACACGAGCCATCGCTTCCGCGCGTCCTCGCTCGCGTTCAACGCCGCGCGGACCACCGCCGCGGCGTCGTGCGCGTCCCCGATCGCGCTGCCCCAGCGCCACGCGTCGCTCGCCCACGTGATCGGAGGGAGAACGACGCCCGTGCCTCTCAGGTCGTCTGAAGGCTGCTTCGACGGGGCTTCGTAGGGCACGCCGTCGACGTCGTCGGGGTCGATCGCGTCGACGCGATTCCCGCGCGCGCGATTCCCGTGCGCGAGGACGCGGCGCGCGATGCGCGCGCGCGCGGTGGAGCGAGGAGACGTCATCGATCGTCGTCCGCGGAGGAAGACGCGCGGGGTGGAGCGCGCGACGGAGACGGACGCGCGCGTCATCGAGCCCCCCCGGGGGCGGCGAGTTGTTGTGGAAGACCTTTCACGTCGTCGAGGGTTAACAGAACGCTTTTTTCGTCAGTAGATCTGAGCTGAGGTTAACAATCGCGGCGGGCGCGCGTCGACCGCGACCGACGCGTCACCCTAGGTCTAAGCTCGCTATCGTCAGGCACCTGCTCGCGTCGCCCAACGCGACCGGCGGCGCGCGATCGTCGCCCTCGCACCGCCGCATCCGCGTCGTGCGCTCTTCGAAGACGAAACCCGCTCTCGTCAGCGCCGCCGCCGCCGCCTCCGCCGCCGCCGCCGCCGCCGCGTTCGAGTCGTCGTCGTCGTCGTCGTCGTCGTCGTCGTCGTCGTCTCCCTCCTCCTCCTCCTCCTCCAACCCTTCCGGGACGTACGCGACGACGCCGTCGAGGTCGTCCCTCGCGCGCATTTCGCCGACGGCGAGTCGAATCACTCGCTCGAAGAAAAGCGAAACGGCTTCGACGGGGACGTTTTCAAAAACGCCCGACGGCCCGACGTACAACTTGGACCCTCGAGCGTGCGCGCACGCGTAGCCAACCTCTGGATCCCACGCGAAACACCCCGGCGCGGTGCTTCGCCACGCGCGCAGCAGCGACGCGCGCCGCGCGCCGAAAATCCCCGCGTCCGCGGCGACGACGCGCTCGAAGTCGTCGTCGTCGCGCGTCGACGCCGGCGGCGCGGCGGCGGCGGCGGCGGCGGCGGCGGCGTTCGACGACGCCGCGTCTCGGTCGTCGCGCAACGCGTATCGCCGCACGCGCGACGTCGCGACGAACCCCGCGCGCTGGTACAGCTTCACGCCCATGTCCGACGCGTCCAGGTAAACCTCGCGCGCGCCCTTCGACGACGTCTCCTCGAGCGCGGCTCTCAAGACCATCGACGCGACGCCGAGCTTTCGATAGTCGTTCCTCACGACGACGTTCCCGCACCACGCGAATCGTCCTCCTCCTCCTCCTTCGCGCGCCGCCGCCGTCGACGTCGACGTCGACGTCGACGTCGACGCGTCGCCGTCACCGACGCGGTCGTACACCGTCGTGCACGCGAGCGCGACGAGGTCGTCGCGCTCGTCGAACACCCCCGTCGCGCCGTGCAACGGCGAGCGACGACGCGCGCCCCCCGTCCCCGTCGCCGTCGCCGTCGCCGTCGCCGTCGCCGTCGCGTCCTCCTCCGCGTCCTCCGCGCCGCCGCCGCTCAAGAGCGCGATCCACTCGTCCTCGCTCGCGTCGAACGCGACCTCGGCGAGCAACGTCTCGAGCTTCGCGACGTCGTCCGCGCCGCGCAGCTGTCGCATCACGTGCGCGCATCCTTTGTCGACGATGCAAAATTCCTCGTCGTAAGACAGCTCCGGGTTCACCACCTCGGGCGGGGAGGATGCATGGCGGCGCGGGCGACGGCGACGGCGTCGCGGGGCGTCGGGCGACGACGCGCGCGGCCGCGGCGCCGCGGCGGGCGTGGCGCGACACGACGCGCGCGCGATCATGACTGCTGACGAGGCGAATGAGATTTCGGACAGGAACTCGTCCTCGTCGACCGCGCGCGCTGTCGGCAGACCGCCGTGGATAGGATCGCGGCCGCCGGGGACGCGCACAACACGTCGCACGCGGCGCCATCGCGACATGGCCGCTCGAGCGACGTGCGCGACCCC
>Ga0181560_10005337_pt1 | contig 11518 bp, 7 predicted proteins | sample 011ome_20_FD_133751 | JGI IMG/M metagenome (GOLD analysis project Ga0181560, IMG submission 133751) | Coastal salt marsh microbial communities from the Groves Creek Marsh, Skidaway Island, Georgia - 011509CT metaG (megahit assembly) | ecosystem: Environmental > Aquatic > Marine > Intertidal zone...
AGCGTTCGGTCGCCGAGAGGAAGGGACGCGGCGACTCGCGCGTGGACCTCCGCCGCCGCCGCCGCGTTCGCCAGCCGTCTCGCCAAAAGAGCAGACGCGTTTTTTTCGATGGTCTTCGTCGCGTCGACGTTCTGCGTTTTTCTAACCCCTCGAGGTGACGTCACCTCGAGCGCGCGCGCGCAGTGTTCGGCGAACGTCCCACGAACATCACGTGGATTCGTCGCGTCCGACGCGCCGGGAGGCGCGCTCGAGCGCTCGACGCGCGCCTCGAGCCAGTGACACGCGCCGGCGGCGAGCGCGGCGGCGGCGTCCGCGGCGTTTTCGTTTTCGTTTTCGTTTTCGTTTTCGTTTTCGAGTGTTGCCGAGTCTCCGAGCGTTTCGCCGGGTCCTCTTTCCTCGGCTCGGCGGCGTCGCGACGCGTCCGACGCGCGCAGCGTCTCGGCGAGCGCGCCGCGCCACGCGCGGAGAAGCGCCGCGCGATTGCGCTCGACGCGCTCCAGGAAGTCTTCCGTGGTGGACTTGTACGCCAGCGCGCCCTCCGCGGTCCACAGCGCGCGGAGGCCGTCGATGTGCGAGACGAGCGCGGCGCCGCGCGCGCCTCGGGCCAGATGCGCCTCGCACCGCTTCGCGCTCGTGCGCAGGCGAGCCTCCAGGCGCACGAACGAGCTTCGCGAGTCCGCGCGTCTCGACGCGGGCTCGGACGACGCGTGCGACGTCTCGAGCGCCTCCGCGAAGCGCTCGACGAGCGTCAGACGCGCGGGGGCGTCGAAGGCGTCGAACACGTCGCGCATCGGATCGTCCGTTATGCCCGAGCCATTCGCGTCGCCGAAGCCGTCCGCGACGAGCGCCTCATGGCGCGTCCGGAGAGACGCCGCGCGCGAGCGACACGCGCCCAGGGCGTCCTCCGCGGTCCTCGCGAGCTCACCGAGCGTCGCGAAGGGGTCGGGCATCCTCCCAACCCGCGCGCGCGCCAGCCCCGCGCGAGCGCACCTGGCGGGGGAGTCGGCTAAAACGTTCTCGGCATTTCGGCGACGACTCGCAACGGACGTGCGTCACGTGCCGGGTGCCGCGAATCGCAAGATTGCCGACGCCGCTCGCGCCTTTTTTCTTGGCCAAAAGACGCGCGAAGGGACACGTCGTCCCAGTTCTCCCCGCGGCCGGCGCGCGGGCGGAGGCGACGCGCGGTCCCGCGGAAGGCATCCCCGGCACCCCGGATGGCGCCCTCGGCCGCCCCCGCCGCGGCCATCCCCCAGTCGCAGTGGCCGACCCCGCCCTCGTGTCCCGGCTCGCCGCTGTGCGATCCGGCCACCGCGGCGGACGCGGCCACCACCTCGACGGCGACGGCGCTGGTTCCCGGGCGCGCGCCCGCGACGTGCGACTACACGTTCCACACCACCGCGGGCGACGTCGTCATTCGCGCGTACCGCGCGCTGTCCCCGCGGGGCGCGGACCGGCTCCACACGCTCGTGCGGCACGGGTACTACGACGGCTCGGCGCTGTACCGCGTGCTCCCGGGCTTCGTCGCGCAGTTCGGCGTCGCGGCGGATCCCACCTTGGCGCGCGTGTACGATTATCGGGCGAACCACCCCGGCGCCATCCTGGAGGACGACCCCGCGATTGTGCCCCCCGACGGCCCGGGAAACGACAAGCTGTGGCTGGCGTACAGCGCGGCGTACGACGAGCGCGCGAGCCCGCCGCGCGCCGTCAACCGCACCGCCGAGCTCTTCGTCAACCTGGTGGACAACCGCGCCGGTTTAGACGCGCGGGGCTTCGCGTCCTTCGCGCGCGTCGCGGGAGGGTCGGACGTCATCGACAAGTGGTTCGCGGGGTACGGGGAGATGCAGGGCGCGTGCGATCTGCACCCGGACAAAGGCTACGTGTGCGAAGGGCCGAGTGAGACGGAATTATACGGCGTCGGCGTCGCCGGAGGGTACGTGGACGCTTCGTTCCCGAAACTGGACCGAATCGGCTACGTCACGGCGCGTCCGAACCCGACCGATCCCGACCCGCGCTGGTACTACGGGACATCGAAGCACCACTTCTCGTGGTCCGAGGGGGGGGAGGGACACGGCGTGCTGTTCTACATCATCTTCTCGGCGACGCTTCTGATGTTCTTCCTGCTCATCCGGAGACAGAAAACGGTGTCGTCGAAAGAGAGGAGGCTCAGTTGATGGTACGTATCCTAGCTCTAGAGATTATTTTTTTAAAGGGGTCGTCGCGTCGCGGCGCCCGCGGCGCGGCGCCCTTCCGCCTCATACCACGCGCTTCTCCGGAGGGAGTCGGTGTCACTCGTCCTACCCCTCGGTCTGCGTCTCTTCCTTCGGCGGCATCGCCAGCGCCGGCCCGCGCGTCTCGGTTTCCTCCTCGAGCACCTTCCAGATCCCCGGCGTCTGCGCTTTCGGTATGCGCGTCACGCCCGGCCGCGCCTTGCCCTTCCACGTCAGGAATCCCCAGGCGCTGCCGCTCCGCCCGCTCGGCCGGGGTTTCATGCGCGTCACCGTCCAGAACGAGTCGGGCGCGCCCCGCTCCTCCCACCGCGCGCGCGCGAACCGCGACCCGACGCCGTACGCGGGGCGCATCTTCGCCAGCTCGAACACTGCGACGCGAGGCGTGGGGGCGAGAGAGGTGAGACGAACGTCGGGAAGCGGCGCCGGGGCGATCGCGTCGGGAGAGGGAAAAGGAAGGCGGGCACGCACGGTTGGGTCGCGCGCGCACGAAGTCCACCGCGAGGTTCGCGAGGTGCGCGTACTGCGACTTCGGACCGGCCGCCATCGCGAGCTGCGCGTGGGTCCCTGCGCCGTTCGCACTGACGGGCTGGGACGAGGCGCACGCGAAACAGGAAAAGGTGGTCCTGTCGGCGAGTGACGGAGTGAGCACACAGTCGCAGAAAACAAAAAATGGAGACACAGGGTATCGATCCCCGGACCTTGTGCATGCAAAGCACACGCTCTACCATCTGAGCTATATCCCCACCGATGACTGCGTTCCCATAGTCGATGCGACTGACTCTCGATCACACTAGTCGTGGTTTCGCGGCGGCGAGAAAAATTTGAGATTTATAAAGACAGTCCATACACGCGGGTGTTGTGACTGGAAATGATACGTTTTTTTCCCGCTCGTTTCCTCGGGGAACGAAAACCGAATGTTCGCTTGTGATTCGGTCGCGCGCCGCTCCCAAGCGGCTGTGCGCCTCAAAATTTCGCGCGGACACGCGAAATGATTGGTGCAACGTTTCGCCCCATCGTTTCACGGCTGTTCGCGGTCACGTCTCACCCGTTCGTTCGAAGCGTGCGCCGAGCGCGCGCCCGCGGGAGGCCACTTCGCTCCGACGCGCGCGCTCGGTCCGATTTCACCCGTCACCAGTAAACCCGCAGGAACGGTCTCCGTGTCCGTCGTGCGCTCTTGACGACCTCCCGAACGCGCGCGCGCTTCCCGACAGGAAGAGAACACACGCTCATCCGCGCTTCACGACGCAGCTCGTGGCACTGACATCGCAGCGATGATGCTCGCGACGAACGCGACCGCGCTCTCCGCGACGTCCGCGTCGCGGGCGTTCGGTAATGGACGCGCGCGTTCCGGCACGCTCGCCTCCTCCAGAGGCGTCATGGTGGCCTCGAAAACCCCCTCCGCGCGTCTCCAGCGCGCCGATTGGGCGAGAACCGTCGCGGCCGTCGGAAACGGGGTCGAGCCGTCGCGCTCCGGCAACGCGCGCGGCGACGCGCGCGACGGCAAGCGCGGCAGCTCCATCGGAAGATCCGCGGTGGCGGTACGTGACGACATGTTCCCTCTTTCCGCCGCGCACGCGCGCGCGTGGGCGCCGCGCGACACCCACGCGCGCGCGCGCGCCACCCCTCGCGCTCTATCCGAACCAGCCTATCCATCGTCCGCGAACGCGTGACACGTCGCGCGCGCTTTTTGGACGCGTCATCGAAGATGATGTGTCCAAACGTCCGCGCGGCGGCGCGCGAGCGAGCGCGCGTTCGATTCCGACCGACAGGCGTTCATCGATCGGATCTTGTCTCTTACGACGAGGCTCGTGCTGTCCGATTTCGTGCTCGCGCCTCCCTTGATCACCCTCTGACGCCGTATGCGCTCCCTCTTCCTCTCTCTCGAAAACAGGATCCCGATCGCAAGATGTTCGACGAGCCCCGGGAAGACGCGACGCGCGAGTTCCCGACGTTGCCGCGAAACGAACCCGTCTCGCGTGTCTCCGGCGGTACGAAGCGCCTGACGCGCTCCGAGCGCGAGAAGAACGGCGAGAGCTACGAGTGGAGCGCCTGGGTGAGCACGTGCGGCGTCACCTCCATCGCCATCACCGCGACGTACCTGCGTCTGCTGCGGGAGGTTTCCGAAGCCGGCGTCTTTCCCTGGGCGGAGCTCTTCGCGCAGCTCGCGCTGGTGGCGGGCGCGGCGGTGGGCATGGAGTACTACGCGCGCTACGCGCACAAATACCTGTGGCACGATAGCCTCTGGACGATGCCCCTGAAGACGCGCAAGGAGTGGAACCGGCCCATCTGGCTGCTGCACGAGTCGCACCACCTCCCGCGCGAGGGCGCCTTTGAGGCGAATGACATCTTCGCCATCGCCAACGGCGTGCCGGCGTTTGCGCTGTGCGCGTACGGTTTCCTCACCCCGGGCGTCTTCGGCGGGCTGTGCTTCGGCGCCGGCCTGGGCATCACGTTCTTCGGCATCGCGTACATGTACGTGCACGACGGGATGGTGCACAAGCGGTTTCCCACCGGACCGCTCGGGAAGCTGCCGTTCCTGCGCAAGATCGCCGCGGGGCACACCATCCACCACACCGAGGCGTTCGACGGCGTGCCGTGGGGGCTCTTCCTGAGCACGCAGGAGCTCGCCAAGTGCCCCGGCGGGCTCGAGGAGCTCGACAACGTGCTGGAGGCGGCGGAGAGGAAGATGGCCAGGGAGGAGGAGGAACAGGCGAGGATGGCCAAGTACGGCGCGCAGGGCTCGTTCTCGGTCTGGCCCAGGGAGGGCGTGCACATCCCCAGCGAGGTATCCGCGCCGGCGTGCGTGCTGCCGGAGGAGTGAGCGAGCGTTTGGTTTTTTTAGGAACGCGAGTGGAGGCGACGGGGGGTTCGAAGTGGGAAGATTTTTTGGCTGTAAAAATCCTTCTTTGTTCTTTTGCGAAAAGCGCCCGCTCGAGGCCTTCCTCGATCGCTCAACGCCGCTCGCGGAAGCCGCACTCCCGCGCGCGCGTCGATCTCGCATCGACGTCCCCACCCCATTCGCTTCGAACGCACGAGTCACGCACAGCACGAAGACGATGCCGCTCGCGCTCGCCGTCTCCTTCCGCGCCCCCGTCGGCGGAGCGAAAAAAACGCAAACGAAGCCGATCCGCAGAGGCGGTGTCGTCGCGCCCGTCGCCGTCTTAGCCTCGGACAAGTGCGTCGCTCTCACTGCGCCGAACGATGCGCGAGCGATTTCGCGGCGAAGAGCACGACACGCGCGCATTCCGCCCGCGTCGTGGTCTCCCGTCGCGCTCTCCACTCGACCGCGCGCGTCACCCCGGAGAGATGCCGACTCCGCACGCGAGACGTGGCTGCGTTACCACCGTTTTGAAACCCCGACGGCTGACCCACCCCCCGCTCGCTTCGACCGAAACCCGACAGGCGCTCGACCGACGCCCCGGCGATCCTCGCCGCGAAGCGCGCCGCCGTCGCCGGTACGTGACCGCCACCCGCCGCCCCACCCGGCGAGCCACGAGATCGACGCGTCCTTTCCGCTTCACTAAAAAAATAAAAAAAAACCGACGACGAAAAGCCAACGATGACAGCGATGTACACGGCATCTGTTTTTTCCCTTCCGACGCGACGACGCGACGACGAGACGCGTTTCGCGTTTGCGTCGTTCGCGAGCTCACGAACCGTTCGCGAACGCCTCCCTCCCTATTTGGGTATCTGAACAAATGAACCCTCTGATACGCACCCTCTGATACGCAGGTCTCGCGGCGCTTCAGCTCGCGACGTGTCTTGCGTCCCCCGCGCTCGCCGGCGAGGAGGTTTTCGTGGACCGCGCGGCGCAGAAGGCGGCGCTGCTCGCGGCGGCGCGCGCCAAGGCGGCGGCGCAGGCGCAGGCGCAGGCGCCGGAGGCGCCGCCCGTGGCGAGCTCCGGCGCGCAGTTCCGGGACGCGACCGACGTGAAGGACAAGGACGTGCGCATGCAGGGCGTCCGCGTCTCGGACGCGGACGAGGGGTACGTCGCCGCGACCTACGACGCGCCGGCGGTCGAAGCGGAGGCGTCGCCCGCGGCGGCGCCCGAGCCCGAGCCCGAGCCCGCTAACGTCAACGAAGGCGGCGGTCTGTTCGGGCTGTTCAACTGACCCTCCTCGGATCGGCCGTGCGTTTGTGAGACGGACGGAGCGGGCGGTGTAGTGCGTGTAGTACGCGTGTAGTGCGTCTGTCGTTCGTGCGAAGACGCGTTTGAATCACGCGTACGCGCGCGCTTCTCGCCTTTTTTTCTCGCGCGACGCGAAACCGCGCGTTTCGTTTCGCCCTTTTGGAGCCTTTTCCGCGCGCGATTCGTCGCGGATCGGATCACGCGCTGCAGCCGCGCGCCTGGAGAGGTGGAAGCGCAGTTTCACACGCGCGAGCCGGTCTGGACTCGCCGACGCACCCGACGCGACAGCCACCATGTCCGACCTCGACTGGGGTGCGTCTCACGCTTCGACGCCCGCGTCTCTCGAATCACCGCCCGGCGCGACACCGCGCGCGGCGACGCGGAACGCCGCGCGATGCCTGTCGCCGCCGCCAACTTCGCTTTTCTCGCGCGTTTGAAGTCCGCGTCGCCGGACGCGGTGGCCGCCGCGGGTCCCTCCTCGCGTCGCCGCGCGTCCCTCTGACCGCGGTTCCCCCGCTCCGCGCGGCACCCCACCCCGCGCTCCCGAAACCACAGACGACGAGGAGTTCGAGGTCCCCGACCTCGCCGCCGAGACCGCGGCGAAGGCGAAGATCACGTCCGATCCCCGCTTCGCGGACGAAGACGCGGAGGAGCCGGAGGAGAAGAAGCCCGCCGTGAAGAAGCCCGCGGTGGTGAAGAAGACGGTGGCGGAGTACGTCGATGAGACGCTCGACGACCCCGTCGCGGAGAAGGCTCGTCGCCAGAAGCTCGTGGAGCAGGCGGACCTGGAGGCGGCCAAGGAGCTCTTCGGCACGGATGGCGCCGAGGTGGACCTCGCGACGTACAACCCCAAGAGCGAGAAGGAGTTCACGAAGTTCGGCCGGCTGGTCGCGACCAAGTTCCTCACCCCGGTGAACCAGAGCGCGTTCTACAAGGAAGCGGTCAAGAGCTTCAACACGTACGCGATCAAGCACATGACCGCGGCGGAGGTGAAGGAGATCGAGGCGACGCTCGTGGCGGTCCGCAACGAGAAGGTGAAGGCGGAGAAGGCGGAGAGCCTGGCGGCGGCGAAGGCGGCGACGCTCGCCACCCAGAAGAGCGGGAAGGGCAAGAAGAAGTTCTTGAACCAGGGCACCAAGGGCGGGGACTCCGGCCTGGACGACTACAAGTACGAGACGTACGACGTGGAGGACGAACTGGATTTCATGTGAGGGGAATCGGAAGCGTCGAGGTCCGGAAGCGTCGAGGTCGGAGCGCGACGCGTTCGCGCGGCGCGTTCGCGCGGCGCGAACCGCGGCGCGGTTGCGAGTGTGCGCGTTTCTAAAACGAACGAACCATAACCACACGAACCACCGCGAACCGCCGCTCTGTACCGCGTACGTAGCTATACTAAGGTACCACGCACATAGACGACGCTAAGAAAACGCATCCTGGACGTCCCGCGCCGCGTCCCGCGCGGCGCTCGCCGCGCGCGCCGCGCCGGCGACGCCAGCGCGCACCAGCGCGTCCGCGGCGGCGCGAAGCCCGGAGACGCACGCCTCGGCGCTCGCTTTCGCTTTCGCGTTCATCGTTTCGTTCGTCTCCGTGTCTCGAGCGTAGTGCTCGGTCTTCCAGGCGTCTTCCCGCGGAAGCGCTTCCGGACGGGTTCGCGCGAGTCTTTCGGCGCTTAAAAAATCAGCCACGCGCGAAGCGGCGAGCGCCGCGGCGCGCACCGCCTCCACCGCCGTTTTAGAAACGTCGTCGTCCGCCGCGGCGCCGCCGGCGAGCGCCGAAAACGTCCCGGCGGCCCACCGCGGCGCCGCGCGCAGCGCGCGAAGCGCGACGCCGTCGAGCGCGGACCGAGCCGAGTCTTCATCGTCTTCGTCGTCTTCGTCGTCTTCGTCGCGCGCTGAATCGCGATTCGGCTCGCGATTCGGCGTCGCGCTTCGCTCGCCGCGTTGACGCTGCGCGAGCGTCAACGCCGACGCCAGCAGGCGCGGCACGTCCTCCTCCAGGTCCGGCGGCGCGAGCGTTTCGGGTCCCTCCGCGCCGACACCGGCGGACGCCTCCGCCGCCGCCGCCGCCAGGCGGAGCGCGCCGTACACGGCGCGCCCCTCGGCGCCGCGCGTGTCGGACGCGCGCGCGCGGCGGCGCGCCGCGGCGACGGCGCCCCAGGCGAGCGCGGCGCCCGCCCAGGCGTCCGCGTCGCCGAGGTCGACGAGCGCTCGCGCGGCTGCGCCGGCGACGCGCTCGGCGCGTTCCCACTCCGGCGCGCCCGTGAGCACGGCGGCGAAGAAGGACGTGGAGAGCGCGAGGGGAGCCGCCGCGACGTTAGCGGCGACGGCGTCCACGGCGCGCGTCGCGACGTCGTCGGCGTCTCCGTCGAGAGCGCCGCGCCGTTTCTTCCTTTTCTTCGCCTCCGTTTGATTCGCGGGCGCGGGCGCGAGCGCGGCGTGCGCCACCGCGCGGACCGTGGCGGGCGAGAGCGCGGGCAGGCACCCCAGCAGGGCGATGGCCTCGGCGCGCGCGTCTGACGACAAACGCGCGAACGGCCCGAGCTTCGCGGGGACGCGCGGCGCGTCCGGGTCCGCGGAGGGTGGCGGCGCGAGCGCGAAGAACGGCGCGAGCTCCGACTCCACCGCGACGAGCGCTTCGTGAGTCGCCGGCGCGCGCGCGGCGGTGGCGCGGCTCGCCACCGCGCGCAGCGCCGCGAGCAAACGCGTCGTCGTGGCGGGGTCGCGGTGCTTCAGCTCCCAGAGCGCGCGCGCGGACGGGCGGAGCCACCGCGCGGCGGCGGACTCGGCGAGCCCGGAGCGCGCGGGGTGATTTTGAGAAACGTCTCCGTTGTCTCCGTTTTTTTCATCCCGCGTCGCGTACGCGCTCGGGAGCGCGGCGGCGAGGAGCGAGACGCACGCCGCTCGGCGCTCGGGCGGGCCCTCGACCACCGCGCGCGTCCAGACCTCGCCCACGGCGTCCACCAGCTCGGCGCGCGCGCCGCGCGCGCGCCGCGCCGCGGACGAGCGCGCGCGCGACACCGACGGCGCGCGCGCGAGCGCGCGGCGCGCGGCGCGCAGGAGCTCGCCGTAGTCGCCCTCGGCGGTGCGCTCGGCTTCGCCGCACGGACCCGCGTCCAGCGCGACGCCTCGGAGCGCGCCCGCGAGGTACGACGCGACGGACGCGGACGCGGCGTCCGCTGCGCGCGCGTCGATCGCGTCGGACGAGGCGTCCGATGTACCGCCGTACGATGTACCGCCGTACGCGTCGTCGGAGTCCGACATCGCGTCGGACTCCGACGACGCGTCCTCGCCGGACCCGTCGTCCTCCGCGCATCCCTCGTCGTCGCGCTCCGCCGCCACCGCGCGCTCCGCCCTGCGCGCGTCGAGGACCGCGCCGACGCCGTCGGCGGCCGCCGAAAGCAGCGCCGCGGCGGCGGCGTTGTACGCGACGAGCGCCCTGCGCTCGGGCGCGCCGTGCGCCGCGGGGGCCACCGCCGGGAAAGCGCCGCCGCCGAGCACGCGCGCGGCGAGCGCGCCGGCGGCGGCGCCCGCCGCCGCGCCCGGGACCCCCCCCCTGGCGCGCGCGTCCGCGCGGTCCACCAGGCGCAGCGCGAGCCGCGTGCACACCAGCGCCTCGGTCATGGCCTTGGTCTTGACGAGGAGGTCCATGTGCGTTCCGCCGTCCGCGCCGCCGCCGCCCGCGTCGCGCAGCGCCGGCGTCGCCTCGTCCCACGCCGCGAACAGGAGCGCGGCGAGGTCCGCCGCCGCCGCCGGCACGCCCGCGCCGCCGTCGTCGCGCTCCGCCGCCGCCGCGCGCGAGGCCCTCCCCCCCCCGAACGCGTCCAGCACGGCGGTCGCGGCGTCCAGCGGCGGCCGCGCGAGGCGAAACGCGTGCGTCGCGCGCGTTTCGGCGCCGACGTCGTATCGGTCGTCCGCGAGGCTCTTTTCGTCGAAAAGAGCCTCGTCGCGAACGGCGAAGGGCGCGAACGTCGTCCGCGATCGAGAAGGGCGCGATCGAGCGCGATCGTCACCCTGTCCGTGATCGATCGAAAGGGAGACGAGCGTCTCCAGGAACCTCCGGCACGCCGTCAACAGCCGAAACCGCGCCGCCGGCGTCGAGGCGCCGACGCGCGACGCCGTCATGTCCCCAAACGTCGGGGACAAGCCGTAGCGCGCGGCGCGGCGGCGCGCGGACGCGGCGGCGGCGGCGGCGGTCGCGCTGGCGCTGGCGTCCAGAGCGCTGGACGCGGCGTCATCCCCCCGGCGCAGCAGGTCCGCGAGGTGGCGCAGCGTCGCCGCCGGCGCGTGCGCGGCGACGAGCTCGGGCGCGGCATCCAGCAGGGTTTCCAGCGCGGCGGGCGCGTCTCGCCTGGTCACGGGATCGACGTGCGTCAACGCCGCGCCGACGTGCAGGACGAGCCTTTTGGCGAACGGGGCCACGCCCCTTTTCCCGAGCGCGGGCAGCACGCCGTGTTTCAGCGCGCCGCGCGCGGCGATGCGCACGATCTGCTCGCGGTCCACCAGTCGCTCCGCGGTCTTCTCCACCACCGCCGCCGCCGACCCCTTCATCGTCTCGGGGTGCGCCTCCAGGAGCTCGCGCATGCCCTCGAGCGCGTCCTTGCGCACCTTCTCCGAGTAGTGCGAGGTCTGGTTCAGCAGCTCGGATATCGACAAGCCCCGGTGCGTCAGCGCCTCGCCCTTGCCCTCCGTCCCGACCGTCTGGCCGGGCAGGTTGATCCGCTTCGCGCGAACAGTCGTGTCCGTGACATTCGCGTGCTTCTTAATCTTCTTCCCCACCTTCTTCTTGGCGCGGATGAAGTCGATGCCGCCGCTCTGGCGGTTGTTGACGCCCTTGGTCTTCTTGCCCATCGCGGCGGCGGAGTGGCGACCGGGCGACGACGCGCGCGCTCGCCTCCTCCTCGCCGACCCCGAGGTGCGCCGCCGAAGTGCGGAGCGCCGGAACGGGCGGCGCTGAAAACACGGAGCGAAATGCCTCGGCAAGCTCGGTGCCGATCGCGTCACGGTCGGTCGAATGCGCCGTGGCCCGGATCTCCCCATCCGAATCCTGCCAGTTGTAAGCGAGCGTGAGCGTTTGTTACCCGATGCGCCACACCACGTGACACCATGGCCGCCGTCTGCGCCACCCCCGTCTTCGCGGCGCGCGCCCCCGCGCGCGCGTCCGCCGC
>Ga0181560_10005345_pt1 | contig 11510 bp, 9 predicted proteins | sample 011ome_20_FD_133751 | JGI IMG/M metagenome (GOLD analysis project Ga0181560, IMG submission 133751) | Coastal salt marsh microbial communities from the Groves Creek Marsh, Skidaway Island, Georgia - 011509CT metaG (megahit assembly) | ecosystem: Environmental > Aquatic > Marine > Intertidal zone...
CAACGATTACCGATAGCGAATGTCAAGAAATATTCGAGGGTCTTGTTCCTGCCTAATGCCGCCGGTAATCTTTTTAGCTTTTCATTCATAATTCTTGCCGACCAGCTACCCCCAGTGAATCTGCGCCGCCCAAAGGAACGGATTGGAGTGTTAAGGCGAAGAAAAGCGGAGATGTAAAGCCTGAGGTAGGGTCGGGCGATCTCAATCGAATCCTGTGTAAGAAGACCGGCTCGAATTCTCGCCTCCAGAGTAGGGGTACTCCCTTGACCTTCTGTTTCTTGGTAGCCGAAAACTGCGGGGTCATGCGATCGATCGAGTTGGACCACAGGAATCCCCAGAGCCCCAAAATCCCAAGCCGCAGTGGACCTGTAGCTAAGAGCCAAGTCAGTTACTTTTGCGAGGTCGTAAAGTGAAAGCTTGTCAGCGGGGAAGTTATGAAAAACGTTCTCGATTTTATGAGAATCCTGGAAAACCGTGCTCCACAGACTTTGAATTTCTGGGCCGGGAGCGTCGTCTGAAAATCCTCTAGGGTGCCACCTGAAGACAAACTGAATTTCTGGCATTTGCTTTGCGACAGATGTAATTGCCTTCAGATGCTGTGTGTCATCAGGAATCGCAAGAGCTGGCGGGTACATGTCACTGAAAACCGCAATCTCAGTCTCATCGGGGCTCGACATTAGAACTGTCACAACTGGCGCCAGCTTCGAGAGCCCTAGGGCTCCTCTGATTTGCTCACTCGTGTACCTGTTTTTTGGAAGCGAGTAATGGAGCCGACGGTCTGTTTGGATTGGCAATATAGCCGAGAACAGGTGTGTTTTGATGAGCTTCAATTCATGTCTCGTAGTCGGGATGGACATCGACTCAGAGAGTCTATTGTCAGCCAGTGCGTTATCTGCTCGATCCGACTTGGAGACACTGAAAGAATAAAAACGTGAGAAAGATGGACCGCGAGGGTGAATATTGAAGACGGGGCATCCACGGGATTCAAAATAAGCCGAAAAGCTTCTGTTCACCGAGTACTCCCTGCTGAAAACTGCCAATGCGACTGGATTTTCACGGGAATGAACCTCCCTAGCTGCCTCAAAAGCCAATAACCCTGCTCTAGCGATAGCCCTCAGAGCAGGAAGGTTCTTCTCATCCATAATTGCTCTGGGAGATTGCGCGGCTATGCAGAGATCGAAGGCCCAAAACTTGCCAAGTTCGATGCCCTCTCTCGTGAAATTAACTATGTGGTCAAAATCGAGGTTTTGGACCAGGCCAGTTGTTTGAGATATTGACTCTGGACTCAAAAACTCCTCGACTGCGCGGCTTTGATAGCGTGCGCGCTTGTCAAATTGGTTTTTGTTTGAGATGCACTTGCCGCAAACTTGGTCCTTTAGCCTCTCTGGCTGGAGAGAGTGCAAAGCGCACCCGCCAAAAAAGATTTGCGAACAACGCAGGACTGTTATGCGTGAAGAAGGGTTGGCTAGAAAATTACCGATCAGGTACTCAAATCGCCCATGCGACGACCATCCGGCGTGAGGCGAGAAAACTACGAGATTTTCGATGGTAGTTCTCGATTCAACAGACTTTAGGGAGCAATCACCCGGAACGCGCAAGGCGGACTAAGCATACCAAGCGATACACTGGGAGTCCTTAAGACGAGAGGTTAAATTCAACACAATGCAGAACTCCTTCGTGTCATTTGTTCACGGGTATGAAGATCTTTCGTTGAGGATAAGCGAACCTACATTGCCTGCTCTTGCGAGAATTGAGGCCTCAAAACCGACAGTGTTTCGGTATCCGTTTCCGCGCACCCCAGCAGATTTCAGAGAATTCGCCTTTGACTTCGTGGGTGAAATGCCTCATGGTGATGCTGTCGAATTTCCTCGTCTACCACGGTTTGGGTTGACTGGCTTGGCTCATTACGGGGGGAAGATATTTGCTGGATCGTGGAACGCGGTTTATCAAATAGATCCGGCGAGCGGAAAGTTGGAAAGGTTGATTTCGCATCGCTTTATGAATGATTTGCATGGCATCGCGGTCGGTGACGTGGGAATCGTCACCGTCTTGACTGGGCTAGATATGGTCGTGGTTAGTGATTTTGATGGCGAAGTCATTCAGACTCTTGCAATCAATGATGACCTAACTGTCGACAGGAATCCTCCCCGGGAAGATATCGATTGGAGATTTGTTGGCAAGCAATTTCGGGGATCGACCGGAATTTGGCATTTCAACAATGTTGAGATTGTAGGGAATTCACTCCACCTGACCTCCCGGAACGCCTCATCAGTTGTGATCGTAGATTTAGACGCTGGTCGCGCCTCTTTAGCTTCAATCAGCCACCTAACTCCAGTCCTTATCCACGATGGAGTTCGGTTAGGCACCAGTATTTTCTTCACCTCCGTAGACGGCAAGATCCTTATTGCACAAAGCTGGGATAAAGCGTCGTTCGAATCCGGAGCCGTAGAAGCAGGGGCAAAGACAGCTCCTTTCAATAGGGGTTTGATCTCAAAGGTACTCAGGCTGTCAGATTCTGATTTTGGACGAGAGCCGAATTGGTGCAGGGGGATAGCCGTTGATAGCCGATCGATTTTGGTTACTGTCGATGGCCGCTATGGAAGTGATCTTTCGTTCGGTGTAGTCGAAATTGACCATCAAGGGACATTTCGTGAAGAGGTTCGAATAGGTTGGAACGAGATAGGGAATCCATCCCGACTTCGCTATGTCACGGGCTTTGATGTTCTGCTGGAGAAGGAGATCGTCGGTTGATCGGAAGCAATGAGAGCGGGCGTGCTGTGGAGGAATTTGTAAGGGGGCTTGTTGCCGAGATTCTGGACTTGGAGAAGGCGAATATCGATAATGAGTCTTCAATAACGTCGACTCCTGGCTGGGATAGTTTCGCCCACGCAGAGCTCTGTCAGCGGATTGGCGATATTTTGGACCAGGAAGTTTCAGACGAACTTGTCGAACAATGCACTACTCTTCCTGGAATTATCCTTCTCCTCGCAGCGCGAGAGAATCTTGATTTGTCAAATTTGACGACATCTGAGTAGGCCTGCTTTTTCTGCCTTTCGCAACACATAGTGGAACTCGATCGGATTAAACCTGTATCGTCTTGCTAATTCCAATGAATTGAGAGTCCCGTCCGCTACTCCCAGAGCTACCTTGATCATGTCTAACTCAGAGGAAGCCCTCGGTCCGCCGGTTGAACTCTGCAGTCCATATTTTGATAATCTGGGCTCACAGGGGGGCCCGATGTATTCCGGAATAAGTGCCGATTCGAGAGACACACACGCGTCCGCGACCAGCACCGCTACATCGTACGCGGCTTCCAAATCTAGCAGCGAAAGGTCGTCGTCCGAAGTGTGGTACTCGGGAAACGTTCCCCCAAGGTTTCTTGCTAAGAAAGACATGGGGAGATTAACTCCCTGAGCACACCATTGTCGCTGGTCCCCGCCACCGATCGGGCTCCAAATATGCCGAGAATAGGGTCGAGGGGAATCCGACGCTGCAGAGGCCACTGCGTCAAGAGCAATATCGAGAAGCGAAGTTTCTCTGCAATCCCGATGGATAATCGTGCCATCTATTCCGGTCATTTGAAATGCGATTCCACCGGCCATGTTTTTCCTACGCGCAGCCATATTGTTAGCTAAATAGGTAATCGCGCCAATTGTTTCAGATGAAATCAAAAATCGATACGTGAATCTTCGCCTCTCTTGCCCGCTCAGTATTTTGTAGAGCGCGAGCAAAGTAAGTGGTCCCGATAGCTCATTTACTCCCATGCTGGGGTGGCAAATGTATGAACTGAATACTATTTCCTCTTCAGTTTCACCCTGGAGGACAGCCTCCCCAACAGTGAGGAAACCCTGAAAGAGAGAAGTGTCAACATGAACTTGGTAAGTCTCGTCGTCTCGAATGGAGTCGTACACGGCTTTCGAGCAACAAAATCCCCAAGTTTCGGAGTAGTAAGAGGTTCGATAGGGGATTGCGTTGGGTCTTGTTTCCGAATAGAAGAGGTGGTCGCGGAGCTCGCGTCCTGTGACTTGCTTATCTACTGGGATTGAATAATTCAATACAGAAAGATTGTTAATACTTGCGTCAATTAAGACTCGCCCATCTGCTCCGGACACGGTTCCCGCTCTGAATTCCCACTCACGAGGAGTCACCCAGTCGAAGACTCTCTCTCCGCTTGGAAACTCTAAAAGGTTGAGGTTCATTTCTTTCCCCAGTATTTTCAGGCTGTCTCTCAGGGCTGGACCAGCGATCGACCTTGCCATAGGGAAGAGGACATTCGCTAATCTCTTCATATCTTCAACCAAGGAATGCTTTGAATGTCCCACTTATCTGGGGCCTTCCTGCTGCGCAAGTTTTTCCAAGGCGCGATAATCGATCTTCCCACTCGAAGTCTTTGGCAGTTCTGGGATGAAAAAAAACTTGCTGGGTGAGAAGGATTTACCTATTGCGCCTCGAACGCTCTTGATGACGTCGAGCTGAAATCTTGTATTCAGAATTTCCTGATTGTCGGTATGGCATGCGAGCTTGCCATCGAGAAAAGTTATTGCTGATTCTCCTGCGAGGAACTCTCGCACAGCTGTCTCAATTTCGCCGAGTTCAACTCTCGTGCCGCCCACCTTCACCTGCCGATCGACTCTCCCGTGAAAGCGGTAAAGGCCATCGTCACCAAGCCGAACTAAATCTCCCGATCTGTATCCGGAGATCAACCCATTCTCGTCAAAGACAAATGACTTTCGCGTCTGCGAGACGTCAAGATAACCGAGTGCAACCTGTGGACCACATATGACGAGCTCGCCCACACCTCGCGAATCAGATGCTTCGATTTCGAACCTATTACTACCAAACGGCGCACCAATTGGGACTACTTCACCGTCGGTGTAACCATCCAGGACCCTCGCGGATGCGATGGGAAAGATACTGCACAAAACGGTCGCTTCCGTAGGTCCATATGCATTGACGACCGATACTTGCGGGGAGACATCAAACAAGAAACGTGCTTGAGATGCCAGTAAAGGCTCCCCTATGGTCAGGCAAAATTCGAGTTCGGGCAGGCCTGCATTCCGGCCTCGCGCTGAATTGAACTCGCGGGACATTAATTGGATGAGGCTCGGTACAGCGAATAAATGCGTGATTCCACTATCTCTGACAAATCTCGCGGGAAAAGCTCTGGAAGTTCCAGCAGGGAACGGGAGCAAGCAACCGCCAGACAGAATTCCAAAAATGATCTCTGCAAAGCTCAGGTCAAACCCAATCGCAGCTAGTTGTGCCACGCGGATTCGAGGGCCAACTGGGACAAATCCGAGTAGCCAGCTCACGAGCTCTTCTACTCCGACGGCGGAAACCTGAACGCCTTTTGGCTTCCCGGTAGTTCCGCTTGTGAACATTGTGTAGGCAACTTGGTTCCCATGCGTGCGACGGGACAACTGCGATTTTCCTGTGTTCTCTACTGACACGGTTAAATCAGCCAACTGCAGGACCCTAATCTCAGAATCGGTCTCCGATATTGCCTCTGAGCCCTCCTCGTCACAGAGAACGAGGTCTGGCCGGAACCCATCAAGGTACATCTCGATTTTTGGTGCCGGAGTGTTGGCAGGGATTGGATTGTAGTTTGTTTCAGTGCATAGGCATGCAAAAATTGCGGCGTAGGTGGATGCGTTTTGTCCCCCAACAATAGATACTTTGTTAGGCTCAGCATCTTCTAGAGACAAACACAGGCGAGCAACGGAATCAAAGAACTCTCTCCGCGTGGTGACCTTCTCGGAAACCTTTACAATCGGAGAAGCTGGAGACGCAAGCGCGAGAGTTTCCAGGTGCTTAAGCCACGCTCTCCCACTCACGATCGTCAGCTTACTCGAAAGAAGTTTGCGTTCGACTCTAGGGTTGAAAGCCCAATTTCTATAAGCTCTGGAATCTTGACCGCTGAGACCACGCCAAACTCAGGCATGGAAACCTGCATGAAGGACGGGGCTTTTCGCTCCAAGATTGGAACGATTTTGTCGAAGTCGGTCTGAATGTTGTGATGAACTCTCGCGGGGTAGCGGACTGCAACTTCTTTAGTTTCTCCACCTTCATGGATCATCCGATGTATTTCAATAGTGGTCCGATATGGAACTCCGCTAATGGCTTCGACGTGATGTAAAACTGTGGCGCCTTTTGCGAAGCTTGTGTTAAGCAGGACAAGCCAGAAATCATGAGTTTCAAAAAGTTCAAAATCAGAGCCCGGGCCGAAGGAGGCGATTGATGATTTTTGCAGAAGGCCAGCTTCCGCTCCGATGCCGGAATGACTATGCAATGGGGAGGCAGACCGGACGCTCTGGGGCAATCTGCGCACATACTCCGAGTAGGCGCCCACACCGATACTCGGCGAGGTGACGGGATTGAACGGAGAGGCTAGTTTTCCCAGGGTGTAAGACGGCACCACGAGAGTGCCGTCGTCGTCGAGAAGGCTTCTAACGAAGTCATGAAACTCTGGCAAGTCTTTCCTCGATAATCCCGTCCCAAGGAGAGAGGAATGGGCCACCACCCGTTTCATGGTTGGAAATTTCGTCTGCCTCAAATGCACCTTTGCTACCCTAAGGGTAAATATCTTCGAACACGCTATAAATGAGGTGAGATGCGTCATTATGTCAACGACAGCGCCGCTAAATATCGGCTAATTGCAAAAGCGAAATCAACGACTGCTCGTCTGGACGGAAGAGAAGACCAAACTTCTTACCTCAAACGTCTAAAGACTGTGGATGCGATTCTGTCGAACTCAGACGAGGTAGTCGCGTTGAGAACCCTCTCCCTATCGCACCCCACCACCGCAATCGATGTGGGATGCGGAAGTGGAGGTTTTTTTTCGCTTATCTCTGAGAAAATGGGGGGGGCGCCGGCTCGAGTCATCGGGATTTTGCCAAGCAAGGAGGAATTCCTTTTTCTGAGTCGAACTGACTTACCGCCAAACGTGGAGCTCGCAATTGGTACGTCAGAATGGTTTGGTGCGGTTCCACAGCGGGTAGACTTTGTGTTTTGCAATAGCGTTCTTCATGGCTCAGGTTTTTCCCCAGCCAAGGTTGAAGCCTCGCTTCGCGAGTTTCGTTCGAGATTGGACGTTGGAGGACTTCTCTTTGTAGGCGAAATCCCCGACGAACTTGAAGCAGGTCAATCCGGCGGCGCCTTTCACGACGAGGTTTTTGCCTGGTTTCGGCTGGCGCGACTTCGGTCGCGTGACAGATTTGTTAGACGTGGCGTTAAACTTTTTCGGTCTTTCTTTTCGAAAGATCTTGAAGTTGTCTCGCGCGCACCAGGATTTCATTCTTCGAGTTTGAAATTTGTGCAAACGCTGGACGAAGCTGGTTTTGAACTAATTGGAATTTTTGACAGCTCAAACGGGGAATCGGTGGAGCCTAGAGATTCTCACTATGGGCTAAGGCTGGATTACTTGGCCCGGGCGCGGTAGCAATTAGCTGAGTGTTTGGCTCTGCGCTGATTCTCTAAACTAATGGCCGTCGGCGACGGCCTTCAACACCATTGCGACTTGGCTGGTGAGGTAGGTCGTCCCAGAATCTTAGCTATTAGGAAAGCTGGCTTCCTGAGCAAACGACGTCCTCAAATCCCATTTCCAAAGGGGTCACATTTCCCCGAATCGTGAGTAAGAGATGAAAACTTTACTCGACTTTTCTCTGATGAGGTGGAGTGTTCTCTCGCTCTGCGGATACATTAATAGAGCTAGATCAAAACCACTCTGATGTGTCCTCAGGTCTATCGAACGGAAAATTTCAGACCCGACCGTCAGCTCTGTTACGAGTTCATCGACTACTTCGACACTTGCGTCGCGCATTCGTAGCCCCTCAATTATCCTTAGAGCAGGAGAATTGCGTGTATCTGCGACGCCTGGTTTGTAGGCTATTCCAGCGACAAGAACCTTCTTTCCCTCTAGCGGATCTTCTGCTGCAAGGACCTCCTCGATAATTCTATTGGGGACGGTCCTGTTCACATTTATGGCCGAGTCCAAAACCTCGGTTGGGCCACCAGCTGCCAACAAAATTTCGTTAGCGAGGTAAACCGGATCAACAGGAATGCAATGTCCACCAGCCCCTGCACTCGGGAAAAATGGCTGAAAACCGTAAGGTTTGGTTGAAGCGGCTCTGGTCACTTCATGAAAATCGATGCCCATTCTGTATGCCGCCAGGGCAAGCTCATTTGCCAGGCTCACATTAACGAGACGGTAGGTGTTTTCTAGCAGCTTTGCGAACTCTGCTTCCCTCGTTCCCGATACAGGCACAACTTTGTCTACAAGAACATTGTAAAAGTCGGTGGCGCGTCGAAGCGACTCGTTGCCACAGCCCGACACAATTTTTGGAATTTGTTGAAAACTGTATTCACTCGATCCAGGGTTTATTCGCTCAGGCGAGTAGGCGAGGTAAAAGTCTTTGTCCAACTCTTTGCCGTTAGCTATGAATGAACTTAGAACCGGTCCCTCAGTAGTCCCGGGGGCAACAGTAGATTCAAGGATTACGAGCGCGCCAGGTCTAATTAGTCGCGCAATCTGGTCCATGGCGCTGAGGACAGCGCTCAAATTAGGCCTATCATTTTCATCGTCGAGAGGTGTCGGAACGCACACCACAATAACTTCGCATTTCGCTATTGCATCAAAGTTGTCGGCAAGAGAGAGCCCCAAATCAAGCGCGTCTCTAATCTCGTTTGACGATATGTCCTTGGTGAACGACCGTGCATCAATAAGATCATTGACCCTTGAAGTGTTGGTGTCTATTCCGAAGCACTCGAAACCTCTTGTTACCGAATGAAGCAGGAGCGGAAGGCCCACGTAACCGAGGCCGACTACCGCAATTTTCTTAGGCACCTACCTAACATTACATCGAAGCTTGGGCCATACCGGCTTCTTATTGTGTTGACAAATTTAGGCTTTCGAAAAGCATGTAATAAAATAAGGTAAATATGAATCACATGCGAAAGCCCGGTTTCGGAAGTCCGGCAAGGAGCAAGTTCAACCGCTCAGTTAGGCGATATTTTGCTCCAAGATTCTCGCTCACGAAGCAACAAGGTCTGTTGTTGGTGGAGGTCATCAACAATGCTCCCCACCAAATTGCAGTAGCTCACTTGGTCAAAGCCCTAACTAAGAACCGCGCTCTGAAGGTGGTTGCATTTGTCGACCCCGCAAACACTTCTCTCAACCGGAGGCAGGCGTTTCAGCGGAGTGTTGTCTTCAGAATGAATTCTTGGAGCTCCAGAAATGTAGAATCAACTTATTCTGCTCTTGGGGCTCGAGGGTTGATTTATCCGTCTCCCTCAAAGTCCCAGAAGTTTCGAGCAATCGCTGCCGCTGATGAGTTCTTTGCGAGGAACCCAACAAAACTGGATGTCGAAGACTATCGGCTCGAGGGTATCTTGGTCGGCGATTTAATCTATGACGATTACCTTCTCAAGCTTCAGCAAGGGACAATAATCCCCGAGTCTCCAGAATTCCGAGAGCATTTCACCGAATCGCTGAAAGTCTTCTACTTTTGGATGGATTATTTCTCTAATTCGAATGTGCGCGCTGTCGTTGGGAATAGCGTTTACCGACAGGGCCTTGTTGCTCGAATTGCAATTGCGAACGGTTGCGACGCGTTTGACCCCCAGGTTTCGCGAGTGGTGAGGCTGCGAGGCGATGGATTTCAGTACGAGGACACGAGGGAATATCGAGCCACTTTCGAGGCAATCCCTAACAAGGAAGCGGCCTTGCAAGTTTCCAGAGAGTTTTTGGCTTTGAAAAAACAAGGAAAACCAGATTTATCGACTGCCCACCTCGATACTGGTAAGAGGTCACAGCAGAAGATTCTTGGCGATGGCGACGGTCCAAGGATCCTGGTAGCTCCCCACGCATTCTCGGATAGTGCGCACTCGTATGGCAAGATGCTGTTCCCTGATTTTCATGAGTGGTTAACTTTCCTTGCCTCGGTTGCTGAAACATCGCCCTACAACTGGTACCTGAAGCCCCATCCAAAAGGTCTCAAGGATTTGCCTATGATTCGAGAAATCTTTTCCAGGTGCTCAAACATGACGATCCTGGAGGTTGATTCCTCCCTAGATCAAATCGGGGAGGAAGGGGTCGACGTAGCTCTCACAATGAGGGGGCATGTCGTTCTGGACTTTGCGTTGATGGGTATTCCGGTTATCAGTTGTACGCCTGGCTTCCGCTACCGCAACTACGGCTTCAATGTTGCAGTTGATAGCAAAAGTGAGTTCCGAGAGTACCTCATGGACGTGGGGTCAATACCCAACAGCATCGACCAGGATGAGATCCTCGAGTTTTACTACATGGACATGATTTTCAATCATCCCAACATTTTTTTTCCCGATTTGCTCGAAGCGCAAAAGCAAGTGCGCGATGGGGGGCCCGAAGAAATCTTGAGAGTTTTTGCTGATTCAGTGGGTCAAGCTTTCATTGAGGACACCCTGAACCAGCTCCAGAGATTTGTTCAGTCCGGGGAGTTGCGATTTCGGCGGGTAGTGGATTTATAGAGCAGATTCCTAACGACTGTTGTTCCCCGAAACCATTTATATGGCGCATCAGTAAGAGGAGAGAGTAGACGCACGATTTTTCTACGCGGTGATTCAGGTTCGAATTGGTCACGGGGTTCAAAACCTTTTGAACGCATGAGGCGGTGCGTCTCCTTTAGCTCAGCGATGTAAGGTTCGTAGAGGTTCTTGAGCAGAGGTTCGGGTAAATCGTAGGTCCCTAGGCGGAACTTTGCGTTACCTGCATTGATTCGAACTTGATGGAAGTGATACACCAATCCTTCGCTGTATGGGAAGCGGAGAGCATTCCACGGCCCAAGGAATAGGTGTTTGGCTTTTGCTACATGCACAGCGTCGGGATAGAGGCTCGGCCATTCATCAAGGTACTTCTGGTCACCAAATCTTCCGGCCTCTGGAGTGCCGTGACACCATTCCAGACACTGATCCTGCCAGCGAGCGAGGATTCGGCTCGAACCGTCTCGAGTAGCAGTCTGAAATTGGACACAATACTTTCCAAATTCTCCCGAAACATCTCTTTCCGGGGAGAACGCATGTTCAGTAATTTGAATGCTCTTTCCCGAGTCTTCTAATTCTGAGAATATCGGCGTTATGTCGCCCAGGATCCAAACATCAGCGTCAACGTATGTCACTCTTCTTGCCGAGTCTTCGCGAGAAAATACAGCGTCGTATAGGAATGGGGTGAGTGTCCAACAGTATTCTCTTGGAGTTCGCGTAGAACGGACTGCCCTCAATTCTTCGGTCTCAATCTGGCCGACAGGAATGACACGAACGTTCTGGAGACCGATACTCGAGAACAACTCTTCCAACTCTGAGTCCATCGCGACGATCCATAGGACAAAGTTTGGGACATGCATGGAAAGTGATCTGTATAGCGCAAGTCCTTGCGGTGCAAAACCGAAGTCAAATACGGTGACGAAGTGTTCTGTGCTTGAATCGCCGGGCTCCGAACTAATTACTGTGGGTTTCTTCATGACACCCATCAACTCCTC
>Ga0181560_10005348_pt1 | contig 11507 bp, 12 predicted proteins | sample 011ome_20_FD_133751 | JGI IMG/M metagenome (GOLD analysis project Ga0181560, IMG submission 133751) | Coastal salt marsh microbial communities from the Groves Creek Marsh, Skidaway Island, Georgia - 011509CT metaG (megahit assembly) | ecosystem: Environmental > Aquatic > Marine > Intertidal...
CCCACTCCCTCCACAGCTGAAACACCCGACGCGCGCGGTGTGCGGCGTCCTCCTCGGGTCCCCCGCGGAAGACGGCGCGAATGCGGTGGTCGTCACCGACGTTGTCCCGATGCTGCACGCTTCCGCGGGCTGCGGGACGCCCTCGGTCGAGTTCGCGCTCGAGCACGCCGCGACGCACGCGACGAGTTCGGGCGCGGGAACACTCGTGGGGTACTACCACGGCAACGAGCTCGCGGGAGACGAGACGCTCGGTCACGGCGCGCGGAAGATCGCGGACGCTGTCGCCGCGGTCGCGAGGGAGCGCGGCGTCGACGCGCGCGCGCTGCTGATTTCCGCGGAAAAGCTCGCGGCGGCGACGGCGAATAACGCGGACGCGTCGATAGGTCCCGTCGCGGTCGCGGCGTTCAAAAGGGGCGGCGGCGGAGGGTGGGAACGCGTCGGCGACCAGGAGGGCGCGCTGAGGGTGAGCGCGGTCGCGCGCGCCGGGGTCGCGCGGTGTCACGCCGCGGGCGTCGCCGCGGCGATCGTCGACTTCGACGATCACTTCGACGACGTCGCGGCGGATTGGAGAAACGTCGCGGCGGACGACGCGGTGGAGAGGGCGTTGACGGAGCTGTCGTGATGACGCGTTGGCGGCGGAGTTGAGGGGGGGGGGCGTCGCGACGTCCGTAGAGACGTTGGTATCAATGTTAGCGCGCGGTACGCGTCGACGAGTCGCCGCGCTTCCTTCGCGCCGCGTGCATCGCTTTTCGGTTGGTTTTCCAGCGGCGCGCGCGGCGCGCCGCCGCCGAACGAAACTTCTTGCGGATACGATACCCCCCCCCCTCGAACGTCGCTCGACGTCATCGACGCCCGCGCGGGACGCCTTCGCGGGTTTCTTCACGACGATGAGCGTCCGCGCGATGACGACGACGACGACCCCGCGCGCGTCGCCGACGCGCGCGTCCTCGTCGCTCGCCCGCGGCGGCGCGTCGACGCCGACGCCGACGCCGACGCGCGTCCGCCTCGCCCCGCGATCCTCTCGCGCGATCGCGTTTCGACGACGACGGTCGCTCGCGACGACGACGCGCGCGGCGGCCAGCGAAGAAGACGACATCGAAGCCATCGAAGCTCGACTGAAGCGCAATAAAGGGAAGAACAAGAAGGGAGGCGACTCCGGGTACTTCGACTCGTACCCGGAGGCGAAGACGAACTATCCCAAAGGGGAGTGGGAGGTGGACCCGGGGGCGTGGGACGCGAGAGGATTCGGGGACAAGGCGTGGAGCGCGTGGAGCGGCGAGCCCGGGGTGTTGTGGTGGATGAACAAAGGGTCGTTCTGGGGGGCGGGGATCCTCGCGTTCTGTTGGGTCTTGTTCCGGCTCGTCGGGCCCGCGCTCGGGTTGTATCAGCTCAACTGATCGACCGCCGCGGCGGCGTCGCGGCGTCGACGACGAGCGACCGACGACAGGACTCCAGGTGTTGCTGTCGTATCAGACGTCGCAAAAAATTGCCTTCTCATCACTCGACGTCGTCCAACTCGTCGTCTTCTTCTTCTGAACATCCGCGTCTGTCTACACCGCCTCCGCTTCGCGTCGCTTGATGCGCTCGTCCAACGTCCGCGCCCACCGGCACGCGGCGACGCCGCCGTCGCACCGAAACTCCACGCGCGTCGTCGCGCCGCCGCCGCCGCCCGCCGCCGCCGCGTCGGAAACACAGCCGTGCGTCAAGACGAAAGAAGACGCCCCCGAGGCTTCGTCGAACGCCGCCGCCGCGCTTCGCATGTCCGCGTGTTCGACCCTCCACGCGTACCCGCCGTCGGACATGTTCACCCACGCCATCCCGGCGTCGTCGTGCCACGCCACCGCGCGCGTCCACGGCGCGAACGGGGGAGACTTAGGGTCGTTCCATACGAGCGAATGTCGGGGTGGAGTTGAAAGGCGTCAGTTGAAGTTGAAAGGCGCCGAGGGCGGGGATTGAAAGCGAGGGCTGGGCGGAGAGAGACGACGGGAAAAGTCCTTAAGGATCGGCGTTCACCACGCGAACGTGGTCGTATGGGAGCCAGTGTATAGAACGCACCTTAGACGACTCCCCGAAGCGGTACTCCACCGTCGAGAGAAGATTCGCGCCGCCGCCGGCGCCGCCGAGCTGCGGCGGCGGCTCCCCGTCTGCTCTTCGCTCGCGGGTTCCGTGCGATCCTTCCTTCTCCGCGTCCGCGTCCGCGACCCGCCGCCGCTCGAGCTCGTTCCTCGCGTCCGTGAGCTCTTCCCACAGCGCGCCCATGCGCCGCACCTGCGCGCGCGCGAGCGCGAGCTCTTTTTCGATCGTCTCCTTCTCGCGGCGGCGCTGTCAAAGTCAAGTCGTCGACGTGGAGGCGATCGATTGGTCAGCGCGTGATCCGATGCGATGACATGTAAGAAGGATTTGGTAACATGTATGCGACAGATTTGATGACGTGGAAGAAGAAATCATTTTGTGGTCGAGCACGCACCGTCTTCGCGACCTCTCTAGCGTCCTCCGTGAGCCTCGCTTGCTCCCGCAGCAACCGCGCGTACCGGGAGATGAGCGCGCGCATCGTCCCGGGCGACGCGCGTTTCATCGCGCGAGGGGTATCGCACAAGAGCTCGCTCGTCTCGCGCGCGACCTGCTCCGCGTCGGCGTCGGAGGACGCTCTCGCTTTCGCTTTCGCGGCGGCGTCGGCGGGTCCGGGCCCGGGCCCGGGGCCTCCGTCTGGATTTTTCGAAAACGCCTCGATCCTCGCGCGCGCGGCTTCGAAGCTGCTCGCCGGCGGCGTCGCGTCGACGCTCCCGGGCGTCTTCGCGCTCGAGCTCGGGACCTTCACCGGCGGGGACTTGTACACGGAATCGATCCCGTGCTCGCGCGCGTCGCCGTCGTCGTCGTCGTCGTCGTCGTCGTCGTCGTCTCGGTTTTGGTTTCGCTCGTCCTCTCTTCTCTCGACGTCGTCGTGACTGGTTTCCATACGACCGCGTTCGCGTGGTGAACGCCGTTCCTTAAGAACGTCGTCGTCGTCGTCGTCGTCGTCGTCGTCCGCGGCGACGGGCGTGGCGTCGTGGAACTCGTCGTCGTCGTCGTCGTCGCTCTCCTCCTCGTCCACCCCCGTCGCGTCTTCCCACCCGCCCGCGCCCCGCGCCCCAACGCGCTCGTCGAACGCGCGCTCGTAACACGCGCGACATACCCTTCCCTCGACGGCGCCGACGTCCCCCCGGGGCGTCGGCCGCGACGTCCGCGGGTCGAACAGCAGCCTCGCGTCGACGCATCGCGCGCAGAACACGCCGCCGCATCCGCGGCAGTGATGCCGCCGGCGCGTCAGCGTGAACGGCGTCGCGCACGCGAGCGACGCGCACGCGCGGACGGACGCGTCCGGGACCCAGTGCGACGTGTCGAGGCGAGGGCGACTGAGGGTCGAGGGTCCGTACGAGCGATGATGTCGGGGTGCGGTTGAAAGGCGTCAGAAGCGGAGTTGAAAGGCGTCGAGGTGTGTCGGGATTGAAAGCGAGGGACCCTGGGCGGAGAGAGACGCCGGGAAAAGTCCTTAAGGATCGGCGTCCACCTCGCCGACGCGGTCGTATGGGGACCAGTATGAAGGAGAACGCGCCTGATCTGACGACGACGACCGCGGCCCATCACGGCGGTCGACGCGACGGACGCGGCGACGGCCGCACGGAGCTCGCGGCCGCGGCGCTCGACGGCGGTCTTGAACGCGTCGAGGCCCGCGCGCGGCGGCGGCGAGGACGGCTCGCGCGGCGGCGTCGTCGGCGCCGCGGGGGAGGAAGATGCGGATCTCGTCGTCTGGTCGACGGTTTTCTTGTTCACGACGTCGTCGTCGCCCTTTGGCGCGGCGTCCCGCGGCGCGGCGGTCGCGTCCGTCGTCGCGTCCGTCATCGCGCCCCCGCCGCGCGATGTCGCGAGGCGCGCGCGGCGAGCGAAGGAGACGCGCGGAGGCGAGTGCGAGCGCCCCCTCGTCGCGACCGAGGAGACGAACAGAACTGAAAGATTTAAAAAATTTCTTCTCTCCCCGAGTCAACAATCGAATCCAATAAATATTCGCCCGCGCTTCTCCTTCCTCGCTCGAACCGCCGATCCTCGTCAATCAGATCAGCACGCGTCGTCCGGCAGCTCCACCTCGTTCGCCATGATCTGCTCCAAGCTCTGCTTCTTTCGGATGACGTGGAACGTCCCCTCCGCGGTGCGCATCACCTCCGGCGCCTCGGGGAACGAGTTGTAATTCTTCCCGCTCATGCCCGCGCAATACGCGCCGGCGCCTTCCACCACCAACAGATCGCCGCGCTCCACCTCCCCCATCGCTCGCTCCGCGATCTCCTCCGCGTCGTCCGGCCCCGGGGTCATCAGGTCGCCGCTCTCGCAGCAGTGCCCCACGACGACGTATTTCTCGGTGCCCTCCGGCTCTTTCCCCGTCGCGGCCGACACCGTCACGAGCGGGTGCTGCGCGGCGTACAGCGACGGCCGCAACACTTCCGTCATCCCCGCGTCGAGCTTCAAAAAGACGTGCCCGCCGTCGCTCGCGGCGCCCGTCGTGACCTTATCCTGCACCGTGCACACGATCGCGCAGCTGTTCGCGAGCAGGAACGTCCCGGGCTCGATCTCGAGTCTCAACTCTCTCCCGGTCTCCTTCGCGAACGCCTCGAAGAGCGCTTTGACGGGCGCGCCGACGACGGCGAGGTCTGTGCTCTTCTCGTACGCCATCCGCCCAACCTTGTACCCGCCGCCGAGGTTCAGCGTCTCGACGGTGGGAAACTCGCGGCACAGGTCTAAGCTCATCCCGGACGTCTTCTGCCACACCGCGGGGTCGCTGCCGCTGCCGATGTGCGTGTGGATGCGAACCACCTTGAGCCCGTGCTTCTCGCAGATGGCTCTGAGGGTCGTTCCATACAAAGCGATGTCGGGGTGGAGTTGAAAGGCGTCAGATGGGGTTGAAAGCGAGGGACCCTGTGCGGAGAGAGACGCCGGGAAAAGTCCTTAAGGATCGGCGTTCACCACGCGAACGCGGTCGTATGGGAACCAGTGTGAGATAGAACGCACCTCGCCTCCGGGAGGAGCTCGTGCCAGATCCCGAACGAGCTCGACGGCCCGCCGACGTTCGTCTTCCCCGTGCCGCCGCTGCCGAGGCCCGGGTTGAACCGCAGGCCGATCTCGGCGCCGGGGAACGCGGCGCCGAACGCCTCCAGCTGCGACAAGCTGCACGCGTTCACCTTGAGTCCCTTAGGGTCGTTCCATACAAGCGAACGTCGGGGTGGAGTTCAAAGGCGTCAGTTGGCGTTGAAAGGCGTCGAGGGCGGGTATTGAAACCGAGAGGTGGGCGTCGAGAGACGCCGGGAAAAGTCCTTAAGGATCGGCGTTCACCACGCGAACGCGGTCGTACGGGGACCAGTGTATAGAACGCACCTTCTTCACGAGCTCCTCGAAAAACTCCGGGAACTCCTGCGTGCTGAGCGAGCAGTCCGCGTGGTCGAACCCCGCGCGCACCGCGCGCCGGACCTCGTGCCCGCTGCTCGCGTCGATCTTCAGCCCCGCGTTTCGAAAGATCTTCAGGATCGCCGCGTTCGGCGACGCTTTCATCGCGTAGCGCACGGTGAGTCCGAACGCGTTGGGGAAATCGAGCGCCTTTGCCGCCTGCGCCTTGAGCGTCGCCGCGTCGTACACGTACGTCGGCGTGCCGTGCGCGGTCCTCACGTCGACGCACTCTCGCGCGGTCAAGAACCGGAGCGTCTCGCGCTCGGGCCCGCCTGACGCCGCCGCCATGGCGACGGTCGTCGTCATCGCGGACGCGGCCTTTCGCGCTCTGCGACGCGTCGCCGTCGCCGCGAGGAGCGATCTGCTGCGATCGGCGCGGCGGAAGAGCGCGGCGGTCGGCGCGGACGTCGGCGCGGAGTGAAGCTGAAGCGCGCGCGTCGTGGACATGTCGGTCGATGCGACGGCGGAGGGGCGCGAAGGGGACGGCGGAGCGTCCGACGCGCGGGGTGGCGTGCGTCGCGCGTGTGGAGGGGCGGCCGCGAGGCGTTGGGGTTTTAATGTTCGCGACGCGACGAGTTCGCGCGCGAGTCGCGTCTCCGCCCACGTCATCATCATCGTCGCGCGCCGGCCGCGCTCCCGACGGCACTTCCACCGTCGCGGGGTCGATTCGCGATTCGATTCGCGCGGCGTCCGATGACACCGACGCGCTGCGCCGCCGCGCGCGCGTCGTCCGCGACCGCGGCGGCCGCGCGCGCGTCGTCGTCGCCGCCGCCGTCGTCGTCGTCGTCGTCGTCGCGCGCCATCATCGCCGACGCCACTTGGCGTCGACATGGACGACGTCCTCGAAACGTCGTCGTCGCGCGCGTCGACGGCGTCGCGCGACGACGGCGGCGACCGCGCGCGTCGTCGACGCGAGCGCTCGCGACGCTCGACGCGCCGCCGTCGGCGTCGCCGTCGCCGTCGCTCGCCGCCGCGGAGGAGGGCGGCGTCGGCGTCGTCGTCGTCGTCGCGCGGCCGAGCGCCTCGGACGTCCTCGCCGCGCCGTCCGCGTCCGTCGTCGTTAGAGATCTCGACCTCGATCTCGCCGCGCCGTCGTCGCTCCCCGCGGCGCGCCTCTTCGCGGAGTCGTCGGAGTCGTTCCCGATTGCCTCCTCCTCCTCCTCGTCGTCGTTCGTCGCGTCCGTCGACGCCGCCGCGCCCTACGCCCCGCCGCCGACGACGACGTTCGAACCGCGCGCGGATCCCGCGCCCGCGTTCGCGTCCGTCGTCGTCCTGACGTCCTTCTTCGTCGTCAACCGCCGCGTCGCCGCGGCGGTGGACCGACGACGAGACCGCGAGGACGCGGAGGAGGCGCTGCGACAGACGCGGCTGCGGAGTTTGGACGGCAGCGCGGACTTGGACGACGTCCAGGAGATGACGGACGCGCTCGCGGAGGCGATCGAGGTACGTCCCATCGATCTCACACTGGTTCCCATACGACCGCGTTCGCGTTGTGCGCGCCGATCCTTAAGGACTTCGCCCGGCGCGTCTCTTCGCCCAGGGTCCCTCGCTTTCAATCCCGACGCACACACCTCGACGCCTTTCAACTCCGCTTCTGACGTCTTTGAACTTCACCCCGACATTCGTCGCTTCGCATAGGCGGAGGCTGCGGCCAGGGAGGTGCTCGCGTTTTTCGGCGCGGACGTCCGGTGCGTCCCGTCCTCTTCATCGTTCATTCGCCGTTTGACCGCGCGACGCGTGACCGCCGAACGATTCGCCACGTCATCGAGTACTGACCAATCGTTTCACTCCGCGTGTTCTTTCTTCCTTTCCTTTCCTTCTTCCTTCGCCGACAGCGTGCGGATGCCGCAGCCGCTCGGGAAGTCGATCGCGAAGGTGGAGCGCGAGGAGCGCGACGCGGACGAGGCGATACGGCGACGCCGGGAGAAGAACCAATCGCGAGGCGACACGTCGGACGATCTGATACGCTCACAATCGAGGAGGACGTCGACGAGCGGCCGGGGATACGACACGTCATCAGCGGAAGCGGAGGACGGACCGCCGGGCTGGATGACGGCGGCGACGGCGGCGGCGCTCGCGGCGCTGACGTGGAGCTTCGTCGGTCTCACGTTCAGCGAGGACCCGGCGATGGGTCCGCCGCTGACGCCGGAGCAGATCGCGGAGATGACGTGGGAGTGAAGTGAGCGGCGGTGGAGAGCGCGCGCGGGTTCGCGTAGGGCGGGCGGGTTCGCGTCGACGGCGCGCCGGTAGTAGATTAAATTCGCACCAGAAAAATATAAACCAACCGTGGACGACGACAGGACGCGAAGAAGCCTCCGACCGTCATCAGAACGTCATGCGCGCCGCCGCGGCCGCGTCGATCGCGCCGGCGAGCGCGTCGCCGAGCGCGCGACGGACGCGCGCGCGCGCGCGGACGCGCGCGGACGCGTCGGCGTCGGCGTCGGCGTCGGCGTCGCGCGGCGACCATCGAGAGACGCGCCTCGGCGCCGGAGTCGCCGAAAATGACGACGTTGGGGGAAAGTCCTTAAGGAACGGCGTTCACATCGCGAACGGGGTCGTATGGGAAGCAGTCTCAGCGGTCTCACCTCTTGGATTCGACGCGCGATCGATCGTCGTCGTCGCGGACGACGCGCCGCCGTCTCTGAGGGTCCCTCTGACGCGCCGCGCCGCGCTCGCGGCGGCGTCGCTCGCGCCGCTCGCCGCCGCCTCGCCCCCAACGTCCCTCGCGACGACGGAGATGGTCTACGACGGCGCGCCCGTGACCGCGTTCGCGTTCAACGTGACCCTGGACGTCGTCTCGATTCGAGGGACCGCGCCGGGGGAGTGGTGCGATCAGTTCAACCGAACGATGTCCGGGAAGGGCAAAGCGTCGCTGTCGACGGCGACGACGCCGCAGGACGTGTACGACGGCCTCGTCGCGGTGACGCCGCCGCGACCGATGGTCGCGGCGCCGGGCGGCGGACCCGGCGGCCTCGCGCCGACGCCGCCGCCGCCGAAGAAGAAGGGGAAGGGAGGCTCGTCAGCTAAGGCGCGTTCTGTTCTATCTCACACTAGTCCCCATACGACCGCGTCGGCGTGGTGAACGCCGATCCTTAAGGACTTTGCCCGTCGCATCTCTCCGCCCATGGTCCCTCGCTTTCAATCTCCGACACTATGACGCCTTTCAACTTCAACTGACGCCTTTCAACTCCACCCCGATATCATCGCTCGTACGGAACGGCCCTAAGATCGCCAAGGCGGACGTCGTCTCGTTGGGGGACGAGTTCCTCGCGCCCGCGATTCAGAACGGGCTCATCTTGCCGCTGCCAGACGACGTCGCGAACGCGGAGTGGTACGCGCGGCTGCCCGCGGTGTGGCGCGCGTTGGCGTGTCGCGACGCCTCCGGGTATCCCGCGCCGCCGCCGCCGCCGGGGAGTTATAAGAGGGGGGCGAACGCTAATAGTAACGGCTCTTCCGCGGCCGTTTCAGCGTCAGCCTCGACCGCGGAGGCCAATAACGGAAGATATGGGAAGCTATACGGCGTGCCGTATCGATGGGGATGCTACCTCATCGCGTACCGCAAGGACAAGATCCCGCGCGGTCTGCGTCCGCCAACGGATTGGCCGGATTTGTTCCGGCCGCAGTATAAAAAAAAAGTCGGGATAGCGTCCGGCTCGAGGTTTATGCTCACGGTCGCGCTGCGCGCGGGCGGGCGCTCCGCGAACGCGACGGACGTGGACGACGCGACGCGGAACCGTCTGTACGACTTGCGCACGACGCAGCTCGCGACGCAGGTGGACCTGGACGCGCTCCAAGGGTTGAGCAACGGCGACGTTTGGATAATCGCCGGAAACTCCGACGACGTCTTGAAAACCGCGGCGAAGAGCTCCAACATCGGCGTCGTCGTGCCGTCGTCCGGGACGACGCTCTACGCGGACGCGTGGTGCGTCCCCGCCGCGGCGCTGGACAAACCCGGTGGGGTGTCGCCGCTCGTCGATCAGTGGTTCGATTTCACGACGCAGCCGGCGCGGACGAACCTGCGCGTCGGCCTCAGAGGCGGCGTCTCCACGTACGTGTTCGACGGCGATAGGATCGACTACGGGAAGGCGCGCATGGACGGGCCCACGGGGGGGTTCGTGGCGATGTCTGACAGGGAAACGCCTCCGCCGCGTGCGTTTGTAGAGAAGAAAAACGGTGGCGTGGACGACGACGCGGACGGCGTCGTCGGCGCGTTGCTCGGAAGGTTGAGCGGCGTCGTCGAGGAAAAGATGGAACGCCGGAGGACGGCGCGGGAGAACAAAGCGTCCGGGAACGAGCTCATGAAGGGCGGGATGCCGATGGACGAGGTGTGGGCGCGGAGCGAGTTCCTCGTGCCGCTGTCGCAGCGCGTGAAGGACCAGTACAACGACATCATACGCGACTGGATGAGGAATAGCCGCGTGCAAGACTCGTGAGAATAGACTACGTGTAGCGGCGGCGACGAGAGCTCGACCGTGAGGGTACTCACGAAACGGAAGCGCTCGCTACGCGCGCGCGGCGCCGGCGACTAATAACCTGAACACGTCGTCCCCGACCGGGGACACCACCCCGGTCCCGCCGACGAGGATTTCCGTCGTCTTCGACCCCCCGCTCCCGCGCGCTGCGCACGCGCGCGCGGCGTCGCTGACCTCCCGCATCTCCGCCGGCGTGATCCTTTGGGTCGAGGGTCCATACGAGCGAACGTCGGGGTGGAGTTCAAAGGCGTCAGGTGAAGTTGAAAGGCGTCGAGGGCGGGGATCGAAAGCGAGGGGTGAGCGGAGAGACACGACGGCAAAAGTCCTTAAGGATCGGCGTTCACCACGCCAATGCGGTCGTATGGGGACCAGTGTGAGATAGAACGCACCCCCCGATCACGAAGAAGATCACCAACGCGTGATCCGACGGCTTCGGCTTGGAAACCCCGCCCAACCCGAACCGCCCGAGCCCCGTCTTCAGAAGCCCGCCGAGGCTCGAGACCGCGTGGTGGACGTCCCCGGAGATGGATCCCCCCCCGCCCGCTCCTCCGCTCTGGTCGCCGTCGGCGCCGCGCGCGACGCGCGACGCGAGATCGCGGAGGAGCGGCACGTGCGCGTCGGAGCTCGCCGCGGGGGGGAGGAGGCTTCCCGCGGAGCGCATCCTAAAGCGCGTCGACGCGAGGCGCGCGACCGCGGAGGCGAAGGCGTCCACGCGATCGCGGACGTCGCGGCGCAGCGCGGCGGCGGCGTCGACGGCGGAAGCGCTCGTCGTCGTCGGCGTCGGCGGCGTGTTTTTTTTCGGGTCTGGGTCGCCGCCGCCGCCGCCGTCGCCCCACGCGTCGTCGTCGCCCCAGTCGTCGTCGTCGCCCCATCCGTCGTCGTCGTCGTCCGCCGCCGCGTCCCACCCGGCGGCGGCGTCGCCGCGCTCGCCGCCGCCATCGCCGCTCGGGAGGTCCGCGCGCGATTCCGATTCCGATTCCGATTCCGATTCGCGCGCGCGCGCGAGCCGGAGGACGACGTCCTCTCCCAGCCACGCCGCGTCCGCGGCGTCCGCCGTCCGCGCGCGCGACGCGAAGGTCGCGAGCGCGTCTCGAACGGCGCGCTCGTCCTCGCGCGCGAACGGGGACGCGCTCGCGCCCGCGCCGCTCGCCGTCGCGCGCGTCGCGTCCGAGTCCGAGTCGTCGCCGCCTTCGCGGTCGCGGTCGTGGTCGTAGTCGCGGTCGGTCGATCCCCGTTGAAATCCCCCGGGCCCCGACGCCGCGCGGAGCCGCGCGAGAAGACGACGCTCCGTCGCCGCCGCCTCCGCGGCGACGACGTACCCCGCCAACGCCGCCCTCGCGCCGTCGGACGCGCTCAGCAGCGCGGCGTCGTTCGATTCGTTGACGGCGTTCGATAAAAAACGCGTCAACCGCTTCGCCACCGCCGCGGATGCGGCGCCGGAGCCCGCACCCGACGCCGCGGCCGCCGCGCCCTCTCTCGCGGCGTCGCGGCAGAACCATCGGACGCGTTCGGACCGGTCCGCGCGTACCGCGGACGCGCGCGCCGCCGCGGACGCGACGCGCGCGA
>Ga0181560_10005353_pt1 | contig 11498 bp, 10 predicted proteins | sample 011ome_20_FD_133751 | JGI IMG/M metagenome (GOLD analysis project Ga0181560, IMG submission 133751) | Coastal salt marsh microbial communities from the Groves Creek Marsh, Skidaway Island, Georgia - 011509CT metaG (megahit assembly) | ecosystem: Environmental > Aquatic > Marine > Intertidal...
CTTCCAAAATAAAGGGCGCGATTTTCAAATTCATGTCCTGCCGGAAACCCAAAAGCAACGGGTACTTTGGTATCTTTGAGCACCTCTAAAACGGTAGCTTCAATGGAGTGTCCCCAACTGGGATCGTTGGTTTTAATTTGACTCATATCGCCAACAATCACGCCGGCACAGTCTTTAAAATAACCGGCACGTTTCAAACTTTGTAACTGCCGATCGATATGGTATTTGTATTCGCCAATTTCTTCTATAAAAACAAGCTTTCCTTTGGTATCAAGTTGTGTACTACTCCCCAATCCAGCAGTCAATAAAGACAAATTTCCGCCCACAAGCAATCCTGTTGCAGTTCCGGGTCTGTTCTCAGAATGTCCCTCGATTTCATAATTTTTTAAGCTGCCAAACAGTCCCGCTTTTAAGGTTTCTACCGACTGTTCTATGGCGCTGGCATCGTCCGTAAGGTTGATACACATCATGGCATGCAAACTTTCATAACCCAAATTATTTAAGGCATTGTGCAAAACCGTCACGTCTGAGTACCCAACAATCCATTTGGGATGGCTTTTAAATTTTTCAAAATTCAAAGCATCAATAATTCGAAGCAATCCATAGCCCCCACGTGCGCACCAAATTGCTTTGACAGTTGGGTTGTCCAAGGCCAGTTGAAAATCGCTTGTTCGTTGGGCATCTGTGCCTGCAAAATGATGGGCTTTTGTTTGGAGTTGCGATCCAAAAACCACTTCCAATCCCCAACGGTTCAAAAGCATTTTTGTTTTTTGAATCACTTCTGCATCCTGTTTTAAAACTCCTGAAGGTGCCACAATGGCGACTGTATCTCCAGTTTTTAAATAGGGTGGTCGTATTAATTCTGAAGAGGGGTTCGAAGAAAAAGAGGAAGTGTTAGAGAAATCCATAAGCGTCTTATTTGGTTCTGAGTGGGTCAGTATAAAAAGGCACCACATTAAAGTCTTAAACATCATTTTCAAGGGCTTTTTGTAAAGATAGGAATTTCTGTAAAGTTCTGTTTCAAATTGGACGTAATATTGTGTATTTTTGTGTTCATAATTCAGAATTCAATGTCAAAACGTTTTACAATTACCGCTGCCTTACCTTACACGAATGGTCCCATTCATATTGGTCATTTGGCCGGTGTGTATGTGCCTGCAGACATCTATGCACGTTACTTGCGTTTACAAGGTCATGATGTGGCTTTTATTTGTGGAAGTGATGAACACGGCGTGCCCATCACCCTCAAAGCCAAAAAAGAAGGTGTTACTCCTCAGGATATTGTAGATCGCTACCATGCCAATATCAAAACCTCTTTTGACGATTTTGGCATTTCGTTTGATAATTATTCCAGAACCTCTGCAAAAAATCATCACGAAACTGCTTCTGAATTTTTTAAGACACTTTATGAGAACGGTGAATTTATTGAAGAAACAACCGCTCAACTATACGATGCGGAAGCCAATCAGTTTTTGGCCGATCGGTTTGTAGTGGGAACCTGCCCAAAATGTGGCAATGAAGAAAGTTATGGCGATCAGTGTGAGGCCTGTGGAACGACCCACAATGCCACGGATTTAATCAACCCAAAATCAGCCATAACCGGGGCAACTCCCAGTTTAAAAGAAACAAAACATTGGTTTTTACCACTCGATAAACATCAAGCATTCTTAAAGGAATGGATTTTAGATGGACATAAAGCCGATTGGAAACCGAACGTTTATGGGCAATGTAAATCGTGGATCGAGGACGGTTTACGTCCACGTGCTGTCACTCGCGATTTGGATTGGGGGATTCCTGTTCCTGTCAAAGGGGGCGATGGAAAAGTACTCTATGTGTGGTTTGATGCACCTATTGGCTACATCTCATCCACCAAAGAATGGGCACAGCGTCAAGGCAAGGATTGGGAACCGTATTGGAAAGACAAAGACAGCACTTTGGTACATTTTATAGGAAAGGATAACATAGTATTTCACTGCATTATATTTCCAGCAATGCTCAAAGCAGAAGGGAGTTATATCCTCCCCAAAAATGTCCCTGCCAATGAATTTCTAAACCTTGAAGGTCAAAAATTATCCACCTCCAAAAACTGGGCGGTTTGGTTGCCAGAGTACTTAAAAGACTTCCCTGAAAAACAGGATGTATTGCGGTATGTATTAACGGCAACAGCTCCCGAAACAAAAGATACAGACTTTACATGGAAGGAATTCCAAGCACGAAATAACAACGAACTTGTGGCTATTTTTGGAAACTTCATTAATAGAGTGCTTGTATTGACTCATAAATACTATGAAGGAAGTGTGCCGAGTCCAAAGGCATTTTCTGAGATCGATACTGAAACTTTAGAAAAAGTAAACGCCTTTCCTGCGAGTTTATCAAAATCGATTGAGCGCTACCGTTTTAGAGAAGCCAGTCAGGAACTGATGAACCTGGCTCGTTTGGGAAATAAATATTTAGCCGATGAAGAACCGTGGAAATTGATCAAAACGGATCCAGAACGGGTACAAACCATTATGTATGTGGCCCTTCAGGTTTCGGCTGCTTTGGCCATTGTTTCTGAACCGTTTTTACCAACAACTTCTCAAAAACTAAAAACAATGCTTCAGTTGCCAACCCATTCTTGGGAGGCGGTAGAAAAGGCAGCGACTCTTTTAGAACCGGCACACCAAATTGGAACAGCCACCTTATTATTTGCTAAAATTGAAGATGCTGAGATTGAACACCAATTAGAAAAATTAGCCCAAAGTAAATTGGCAAACACCCTTTCCAACAAGGTTGTAGAACCTCAAAAAGAAACCGTTTCTTTTGAAGATTTTTCGAAGTTAGATATGCGAGTGGGAACCATTATTTCGGCTGAAAAAATGCCCAAAGCCAAAAAATTATTGGTGCTTCAAGTAGATACAGGCTTGGATATTCGCACGATTGTGTCCGGCATTGCGGATAGTTTTACGGCCGAATCTGTGGTTGGAAAACGCGTCACCGTTTTGGTGAATTTAGCCCCACGTGCCTTGCGAGGTGTCGAAAGTCAAGGAATGATTTTAATGACCGAAACTCCCGATGGTCAACTTGTTTTTGTGAATCCCGATGCGGCTCATGAGGCAGCTAATGGACTAAAAATTAGCTAGAGTGGCATAGTTTATCCTCAACACACAGCTTGTTTTTTTTTAAAAAGCACTCCAGTTCGTGATGTCTCATGCGTTTCCCTTACCAAAAGTAAGGGAATAACTTACTTATAATCAACTACTTAAAAACACCAAAAAACCGTTCTATATATTATTTACCCGTTTGTTACATAATTTTGCCGTTTGTTACATGGTATTAGTATGTTTCACTATTAATCCCTTAATTGCATTAGAATTTGTAAAGTAGATTCATTTCATCATAAAAAGCTTCTCCATTCATTTGGAGGAGCTTTTTTTTTAGACACTGCCTTGTCATGCCCGCCTTGCCTTGTCACCCCTGCCCGCCTGCGGCAGGCCTTCTGCCACGCAAAAACCTTACTTTTTGTAGGGATATCCGCATTTTTTAACGGTTTTTACACGCAATTCGCCCTTTTTTAAGCCCTAAAATTCCCGTTTATTACTTAAATTAAAGTGTTTATTACGTCAATATGCCGTTTGTTACATAGCGCTTCTGTATTGAAATACATGTAACGACCTTTGTTGTGTTAAATTCCAAGTTTTACAATGCGTCAAAATCTAACCCTCCTTTTATTTTTATACAGTCTGTATGGTGCTGCTCAATTATATGTGCAGCAAGGAACAACACTCCATCTTGGGAGTTCGGATGCCATTCTCAGTTCTCAGGAACAATTCCACCAAATTCATGCTCCAATTAAAGGAACAGGTACTTTACTGCTTAATAGTTTGGGGCCACAACTTTTAGATTCCAATCAGGAGGTTTGGGAGATTCCGAATTTTATCCTACAAAACGCTGCTTTGGTACATATAAACACGCCCCTGCGAGTTCTGCAGCATTTTACGATTCAATTGGGGGAGCTCCACTTAGAGCAACCACTCTTTTTTCCCAACCCACAAGCTTTGAGATTGTTAGGAAACAGTTCCATTAAGAACATTGAATTTTTAGTGTACGACCTTCAAATAGAACGTTCACAACCTTTTTTAGTTTGGAATCATTACCCCACCCTAAAATATACAACCCCAACTTTTATGGCGTTGGAAAATAGATGTCATTTCTTAATAAAAAATCGCTCCATTTTTGGAGCCCTATTTAGTAGCAATGCCATAGCACACATTCAACGTATTACACCACCCCCACAAACGGTATAGGTGTGACTTATACCCCATTTTTTATTATTAAAAATGGAGCGTTTTTATAACTCCACCAAAAGAATAATAGATATTTAATTGAAGCCAAAGGCTTCACAAATAAATAATGAAATTACAGCGTAACAAATCAAATACAAAAATTTAAATTAAAACTATGAGAAAAATAATAATAACATGTGCTATACTTATAGCCACAAGCTTTAATGCCTTTGCCCAAGTGGGTGTAGGGACTACCACCCCACAAGGAGCCTTAGATGTTGTCTCTTCAGATAGCGGAGTTGTAGTACCACGTGTAGCCAATACTGCCGCCGTCACAGCACCCGTAAATGGGATGATAATTTACGACCTTTCCGAAAATTGCTTCAAAGGCTATCGAGATGGGGAGTGGTCAGGCTGTGGTTTTGCTCCATCTGCAAGCACTACTGTATTGACACAGATAGGCAACGAGGCAGACAGCCCAGACAGTGTAAATTCTGTGGTAACGGTAGCACAGCTGAACCAGATATTCCCTGCACTCACAGCTGTTGATGTTTCTAGAGAAACGGATTATCAAAATTATATCGATGCATACCCAGACGATTTCGCTAGTCCCGCCACCCAGGCAGAGGTACAAGCTATGGTTACTGAGTTAAATAATTTAGCATCCAATAATTTAGTTATTTCTCCGACAGGAAAAATATGGATGGATCGTAACTTAGGCGCTACACAAGTGGCTACAAGCAGTACAGATGCCGCTTCTTATGGTGACCTCTATCAATGGGGTAGAAATTCCGACGGACATGAGAGTAGTACAAGTACAGTAACAGCAGGCCCGGTAGTCAGTGGCAGTGAGGGGAGTAATTTTATTACCATTAATGCGGCTCCTAATGATTGGCTAAGCACACAAGACGATACACGTTGGGACGTTCCCAAAACAGCCAATGACCCTTGCCCCACCGGCTATAGAGTTCCCACAGAAACAGAGTTAGATGCAGAACGTACGTTGTTTGCTACAAGCAATGCTGCGGGTGCCTTTGCTTCTGTGTTAAAGCTCCCAGTTGCTGGCTACCGTACCGCCAGCGCAGGTGCTCTTACCGGTGTAGGTAGTAACGGCAACTATTGGTCTAGTACGGTAGATGGTACTAATGCCCGCTACCTGCGCTTCCCTAGCAGTAATGCTTACATGAGCAGTAACCATCGTGCCACCGGGTTCTCTGTACGTTGCCTTAAGGAATAATACTTTGGGTTTTGTACCCTTTTTACTTAAATTGGCTATCCCGCAGGGTAGCCAATTTTTTAAATACCGTTTACGGTTTATTTATTTTTCACCCCGTTAGATGTTATTATGTTTTATTATGTATATGTATTAAAAAGTGAAAAGGATGGCAATAATTATGTTGGCTATACTGACAGCCTAAGAATAAAAAGCAGATTAAGTAATTATCTAGCGAGGTAAAATATGACAGTGCAAGAAAAAATTAATTTAGCAGCGCAACCTAATAAGTTGTATCTTTTTAAAGAAGGTATGTTTTATAAAATATATAATGAAAACGCACTATGGTTTGTGCAGTATATAAAACCATATAAAGTAACCATTAAGTATATAAAAAATTGCAAACAAGAAGTATATAGTATTGGTTTTCCTTCTACGTTTTTAAGTAAGATAAATTTTAAAGGTCTTGCATTGCCTAATAAAAATGCCACTACTCAAATAGTTTCTTACACAATAAAACAACATTTTATAAATACGGTAGCCTATACAAATTGGTGTGCAAGTTTTTCAAAGCAAAAAATGCAAACTCCTGTAACAAATACCGTACAAGCTAGCATAATTACAGCATTGCAAAATTTTAACATCGCTATTAAAACACCTATGCAAGCCTTTGAGTTTTTAATACAATTAAAAAAGATGATACAATAAATAAAGTTGGCAGTATTTAGCTTGTATTTACGTTCTTACAGAGTTTGTCTATAAAAAAAGATTTACGCTAATGTAGTAATGGTATATACAAAGTAATTTGCCCATTGTTATATCTAAACCTCCTGTAAAAATTTAAGAAGCTCAAGTAGAAAATTTTAAGAAACCAATCCCCCAACCAAGTAATGCAGAATCTTACAGAACAACTTTATCTTTCTTACCTAGATGCACGTAAAAACAAACGAAATACACACAATCAATTGGCTTTTGAAATAGATTTAGAACATAATTTATGTGCATTAGCAACGCAAATTAAGAACCAAACGTATCAGCCAAAACCCGCCATTGCATTTATAGTAAATAAACCTGTACAGAGAGAAATTTTTGCAGCAGATTTTTCAGATCGCATAGTACATCATTTAATTTATAGATGTTTATATCATAAACATATAGATCCTTTTTTAATAAAAGATAGCTATAGCTGTCGTAAAGGAAAAGGAACATTATACGGTATAAAGAGAGCAACACACTTTATACGTTCTTGCACCCAAAACTATACACAAGATGCTTATATTTTAAAATTAGATGTTTCTGGGTATTTTATGAATATGAACCATGCTATATTATTTAATAAAGTAATGCCTTTTATCACTAAAAAAGAATATTTAAATACGCCTTCGCAACTATTAAAAGTACTTATATATAAAACTATTTTTGCAGAGACAGCTAGCAATTGCCGTATTAAAGGAAATAAAAATCAATGGAAAGGATTACCGCAAAGCAAAAGTTTGTTTCATAAAATTAACGGTATAGGATTGCCTATTGGCAATTTAACCTCGCAAGTATTTGGTAATATTTACCTAAATGATTTAGATCATTTTATAAAAAAAGAGCTTAAAATAAAGTATTATGGAAGGTATGTAGATGATATGGTTTTTGTTCATCAAGATAAAAACGTATTAAAAAATAACATACCACATATTCAAAAAGAGTTAAATAAAGTAGGGCTAACAATTCATCCCAAAAAAATATACCTACAGCATTATACCAAAGGCGTATTGTTTTTAGGACACTATATAAAACCCTATAGGAGTTATATAAGTAACCGCACAAAAAATAATTTTTATAACGCTATAAAACAAGTAAATAAAACACTTATAGCTACTTTTAAAATAGAGTGGAGCGTTATGAAACAAATAAGAGCGTTGTTAAACTCTTATTTAGGCACATTAAGTCATACAAAAACGTATAACTTAATAGCAAAAGCAATAAAAAAATTAAATAGCAAATTTCATTACTTTTTTGGTTTTACAAAAAACTATTCTAAAATTTATATTAAAACAGAGTATTGGCAATGGCATTATACGTTCAACTTCCTGTGTACAAATCGGGGTATGATTTGTTAATAGACATTCATAAAGTAACAAAAATATTTGTAAGGGAATATAAATATACTTTAGGCGAAAAATTAAAAAAAGAAAGTTTACAATTATTAATTCAAATATATTTAGCTAATAAAAGTAAAAAAGAACTCAGAATTCAAAATATAGATATAGCGAGGCAGCATGTAGAAATAATTCGGTTGTTGTTTCGAGTAACTAAAGATTTAGAAATTATTAGTTCTAAGGTTTATGTGCGTATAAGTATAAAAATAGAAGAATTATCAAAACAATTAACAGCATGGCAAAAATACACAGCCAGAGCCATTATCAAATCATAAACTTATAATGGGAGCGCTTTTTATTCCTAACACAACCCTTGATTTTAATAATCAAGGACATGGCTTTTGCCATTTAATGCAATATTTCAGGGCATTAAAATGTGAGTTTGTGTTTTATCAACCAGTTGCTGGCAACCGTAACAACAGCACAGGTGCTCTTACCAATGTAGGTAGTAACGGCAACTATTGGTCTAGTACGGTAAATGGTACTAATGCACGCAACCTGAACTTCAATAGCAGTAATGCTAACATGAACAGTAACAATCGTGCCAACGGGTTCTCTGTACGTTGCCTTAAGGAAAATAATTTTGCCATGCTGTTTTTTTGAACCTATCTAATTGTATTATGATAGTTGTAACTAACGAATAAAATATATAGTTTATAAACAAGCAACAAATAAAACTCAAATAAAAAGATAAAACCATGAAGAAACATTTTTTACTATTAACCCTCCTAATACAAGCTACGCTACAAGCTCAAAATATTACAGGAACCTTTAAACACCACGTTTTGCAAGAAATTGCACTAGAAGGGTTTGAGTATTATAATACTTTGGAACTAGGAAAAACCCAAGCCGATAGTTTAGGGAATTTTAGTTTAAACTACCCCAAAGAGTACAAAGGCATGGCATTGTTAAAAACTGAAGATAAGAATAGTTTGGTGCTTTTATTGGGTAAAGAGTCTTTACTTACCCTAAAAGGTACACATATTACAGAAACCGATAGCTTACAACTCAATGCTTCTGAAAACAAAACATTTTTTAACTACGCTATGGAGCAAGGGTATAGAACCAATGCTACCAATGCTTGGAACTATTTAGACAAGTTGTATAAAATGGATGGGCAGTTTGTCCAACAAAAAAAAGTGAAAAGAACCATCACAAAAGAGTTGCAACGCATTGAAGAAACAGCACAGAAACTAGTTGATGGTTTGGATAAAAACAGTTATTTACGTTGGTTTATCCCCTACAGAAAGTTTATACAAGAAATGCCTACCATTATTAGATCCGAAACAGAACGCATTCCTGCAAGTATAGCGCTGTTTCGAAACACCAATTTTAACCACCCCAATTGGAAAACCAGCGGTATTTTAAAAGAGTTTATTGAAGCGCATTATTTTATGTTAGAAAATTATAAGAGTTTAGAAGAAAATGCCGTAGCAATGAATTTTAGCAGCGAGGCACTTATTTACAATTTAAAAGACAACAAAGAATTGTTAAATAAAGTGTCTAAAGAATTGTTTCTTTATTTAGACGACCGTAGTTTGTATAAAGCTTCAGCATATTTGGCAGTAGCATTATTGAAAAATCACCGTAACAGTTTAGAAATGAATGTGATTAACAGGTTGGAAAAATATGTAACATTAAAAGTAGGTAATAGTGCACCAGACATACAGCTTACCAAAACAAAAAAATTAAGCGGTTATAAACAGCCCGTTTTATTAGTTTTTGGAGTAAGCGATTGTTCGGCTTGTAAAACAGAAGCTGTAGAGTTACTAAACTATTATGACGAATGGAAAACAAAAAAGAATGTAGAAGTCATCTATATAAGTTTAGATACAGATAAAGACGCCTATAAAAACAGTTACCAAGATGCACCTTGGCAAATGTATTGCGACTTTAAAGGTTGGGAAAGTAAAGCGGCAAAAGAGTATCATATTTGGGGAACACCTAGCTACTTTTTATTAGATAAAAACCTAAAGATTTTATCGCACATCAATTCTGTGGCACATGCCAATGCTTGGATCATGTATCAACTGACACCCTAGGGGTTTACATTGTCATGCTGAACCCCTTTTTCATTGTCATTCTGAACCCACCATAGACCCACCTACGGCGGGCACGCGGGTACACGGGTACACGGGCAGGCAGGCAGGCAAAAACCTTAAACATAGTAAGGACACCTTCTTTTTTCAATGTTTTTTGTACTCAATTCCTCTCTTTTTAACACTCCTTATTTCCCGTTCCTTACTTAATTCAAGAAGCTTATTACGTCATCCTGCCGTTGGTTACTCTCTCCTTTTGGTTTAGAATCTTATTCACCACCTTTACCTCATTAATTAAATCCGAAAGCTTATTTAAGCATCGAAATCGTACTTCTTACTTATGTATTTTAAACAATTTACCAAACTCTACAATCTCCATGTTTTGCCAGCGGCACATGCAGGTATTCTCTTAGGCAATCTTGTATGGAAGCCCTTTTGGGGAGCCCCCAAACTTAGTCATCCCGGTATGCCCAACCATATCAGTAATGCCTTGTATGACATTCAACAGATTAACAGAGCACTATGGCACAACCTACTCAAAAAAATGGATGTGAACATTTTTCAGAACGCCAATTTGGCACAACTCAAAATCAATAATGCCTCTGAAACAGCTACAACACTGCTTGAAGGTATAGGCTTTGGTTTTGAACAAAACCATTTGGTTAAATCCGAAATCTCTGAAGTCTGTACCAAAGTTATGGACAATAAAATGCGGGTGAAGTTAGACCACCATCTCGAACAATTGAAAACCAATAACCAACTGAGACCCCTGTTTCGAAACCCACGAAAGGTATATATTATCACAGAACTCTATTATGGTGCACTAACCATCAAAGTTGAAAAGGGGTATGAGATGGCTTTTAAACTCAAGCTTAAAAACACAAAGTGGCCGGTACGTACCAAAGTCAATTCAGACTTAGAATACGAATACACCTTTGAACATAATGAGGTGCCTTTTACCTATAAAATGGAACGCATTCACGGGTTTAATGGATGATGCCGGACTCCTTCCCTAAATTATATGTTATGAAGACGCCTCTTTATCCAAAACATCGAAGACCTACTGATTCCCATTAAAAATCAACAAATGCTTATAGATCGTGATGTCGCCCAACTCTATGGAGTTGCTACCAAACGTATCAATGAAGCGGTTAAAAATAATCCAGATAAATTTCCAGAAGGTTACTTAACAGAGCTTAATGACGAAGAAAAAAAACAACTGGTCGAAAATTTCGACCACCTCCAATCATTGAAATATGCTAAGACAAATCCCAAAGCTTTTTCCGAAAAAGGTGTGTATATGTTGGCTACAATACTAAAAAGTAAACAAGCAACTCAAACCACTTTTTTGATTATTGAAACCTTTGCGAAGTTACGAGCATTGCAACAAACAGTCGCAAAACTATCCAGTCCTGAGCTTGTTTCAGGGTCTCCTTAACCGAACAAGACACTTACTTTATTCAAATTAAAATTTTGTGGGGTCTTTAGGTTGTAGTACCTTAGCCTTTAATAATCAAAATGCGTTTATGTCGGGATCTAATATCACCTTAAAACAATTGTCCTCCATTTTGGGAGTGTCTATTTCTACCATTTCAAAAGCGTTGAATGACAGCCATGAAATTAGTGATGTAACCAAAAAACGCATTGTTGAAATGGCAAAACTGCACAATTATCAGCCTAATAAAATTGCGGTAGGTCTTAAATCCGGAAAAACAAATACCATTGCAGTCGTAATTCCGAGTGTTCAAAACAGTTTTTTTGCACGTGCATTGTACGGAATTGAAAGTCTTATTTCAGAGACAAATTTTAATATCATAGTATGTCTCACCAA
>Ga0181560_10005354_pt1 | contig 11497 bp, 13 predicted proteins | sample 011ome_20_FD_133751 | JGI IMG/M metagenome (GOLD analysis project Ga0181560, IMG submission 133751) | Coastal salt marsh microbial communities from the Groves Creek Marsh, Skidaway Island, Georgia - 011509CT metaG (megahit assembly) | ecosystem: Environmental > Aquatic > Marine > Intertidal...
AGAAAGCCAAGGTCTGAGTTTAATGAGGTCACTATTTAATATTCATGCAGGGGAATATTTGGTCGGATCAAAGTTAGAGACCCACCAAAGAAAACCGAATGTTTGGATACCCAGCAAGGATGTTGGCATCGATTTACTTGTTTCAAGCAAAAACTCGAAAAATTTAACATCTATTCAAGTTAAATTCTCCAAAGATTATAATTTTTGTAAATTTCCACGTCGCAGTCAGGATGATGGCAGTGAGGATGGGTTTTTAGCTGGGGGATGGTGGCAATTCAAATCAGATAAAATTGTAAAGTCGACAGCAGACTACTGGGTTTTAGTCCTATATTCGGCCAACAAAAACATCGGAACCCATTTCATCGTTTTAAAGCCCGCAGTCCTTCTTAGTCGGCTGCAAAGCTTACGAGGCCACGATAAAAAAACGCTCAACACTTACTTAGAAATTCATGAAAAAAACAAGTGTTTTGAAACAAGGCAGCTGAAGAAAGCTGGACGCCAACGTTTGGATCAAATTGATATAAAACGGGATTTTACAGAGTTTCTAGATAAAGATCTTAATACAATTTTCGAAGGCTGGGACTAGATCATCTTAAAAGCTGGAGAACAGAACATGCTCACTGAATTTAACATAGAAAATATCAAAAAGGTGATAGATGATGCTCACTGTGAAACGGAGATAGACGGCGACGGTGATATTTACATCTCCGAAGGTCTGGAGTTCCCATGTTGGGTTGGTTTAAATGAAGAAAATGAAACTTTAAGAATAATGACCTATGCAATGCTGAAGGATGATGCTGACGAATTGAAAGCATTACAGCTGGCCAACAGAATAAATACAAAATTCTTTCCAAACGCAGTTGCCGTTAATAACGGAAAGCTGGAATCCTATTACTATGTAGTCTTGGACCAAAGCATGTCAGAAAAAAATCTTCTTACAATTCTAAGACGCTGTACAAGTTCTTTTGTTAATGCTGTACGTGAGGAGGACAGCGAGGAGTTAATCTAACAGATTTGATGAAAAATCCATTTTTTTCGGTGATTAATTCTTTTGTATCGAGTTATTTTTCAGTTGTGATGACACCGTCAACCAGCTATTTGAGTGCTGCATTTTATGGCAATTCAACGAGTTTTTCTAAACCATTTCTGCTGAAACGCTGCTGACGAATATAAGAGTTAAAATTAGCAGGAAAAACAAACCCAAAATTGGCCAAACCAAACCAGATTTGAACAACCACCAAACAAGCATCAGAATTAGACCTGCTGTAACAATCTCAATTATCATTGGGTTTATCCAATAACCAAAATTTTCTTTTATTTTCTCTTTTCTGGATTTTTAAGCGTAATACCACTCGTCTTTACCGCTTTGAAAAAAGTAGCATTTAACTTGACCGACGCTCCTCGCAGACGACCGGCCTTAGTATAGACGCTGGGCGAGAGTATCGTGCTACGCTCTGGTGCGATAAATTCTTCAACTTCACCTTGCTGTATTTGTTGTCCATCACGATCAAATAAGGTTAGTTGAGCTATGACCTTTTGGAGCATTTCCGTTCCAGAATTCCTGACTCCAACTGTAGCTAACAAGGAACGGTCTGCATCATCAGATGGTTCGATATAAACAACAGCACCCTGAACACTAAAATCTGAATTAGCGATATCCACTCTGTTCTCAAACAATGCCGATGTTGCGACATCATTTGGCACTGACATCTCACCTAAATTCACAAATTCTTTCGAAAAAAATGTTGCAGAAATTTCAGCGGTGACAGAGTCTGCTTCACCAGAAAGCGCTGACAACATAACATTATCAGTCACTACTTGGAATTCAGATACATCACCAGGATCCATGTAAATGTCTTCATCATGGTATGATCCACTACTGCCACCGATGGAAAATCCACTGTCAGACATTAGAAGACAGGATGATTTAACAAGTTCTATTGTTGCATCAGTGTCATTCGTGACCGTCAAGTCAATGCCATACTCCAAATCATTTTGACCGCGCCAACCATGATCCCAATCAAATCTTTTTTTAACAAGTTTCATTGGTTTTACCTCTACAAGGAGAGTGTTTTAACATCTGTAAATATTTTCGTTCCCACCAGTCTGTATGCTTTCAAAAAAAACTCAACTTTGGCACCTTTAAGTTTGGATTTGGGCATGGAATAGAATGACGTTTGAAAAAATGCGCCAGAGTTAGGAGCAAGAGCATGATTGTAATCAAAGGTTTCATCACCCTCTGATCCAGTTCGGTCAATGAAGACACATTTAAACTCGATGTCTTCAATGTAAAAATCAGATTTGTTTGAAATGCTCGATTTAAGGTAAACCTCCTGCTCCTTTACGTTAGACTCATCGCTATCTGGAAGGCGAACCAACGAGATAGTTATTTCGTCATTAAAAAAGTCAGTCTTAACTTTTGAGCTTGTGCTAACCACTTCATGTAGTGCTTCAGGAATTTCAATTTCTCCTAACTTAAGAAACTCACGCTCGTAAAACTTTGCGTAGCCCTTGAGCTCTAATTGCGGCTTAGATGGATCTACGTAAGCTTTGCTAAGTCTGAGGTATGATGAGGCCTCAAAAGTGTCACCTTTGTCCAAAAGACACTCTTCACTATTGTTGACGTTTCCATCAATGGATGTGCCATTGTGGTCAACAATTAGATCCCATTTAACAAGGCTGATTTCTTTGCTACTTTCGTTTTCGATTTCTATTGTAAAATCAACGGCGACATCGCCGTCTTCATCTGGACCATCATTTTCGAATTGAGTTATCGCCATCCTAAACTGCTCCGTTAAATAACTTTCAGAAGTAACTTTTGTTTCGAACCAAGAACCCGAGGAAGTGTTTACACCTTCATTGCTGATTTCTGACTTTTTGGTTTTCTGTTTTTTAGTTTTAGTCGGAGCAGCTGACTCAGGTTCGGAGTCTACCACCTCCTCCGCTACGCCTTCGTCATCAACCTCAGGTTCCACTGCTTCTATATTTTGGATATCAAGAAATGGTTTTTTGTCTGACATGCTCCAACCAGAAGCAGTGTATCCTGTAACTGTTACGTTAAGATCTTCTTGGAGATGAATTCGTAAATAATCACTCGTCAGGTGCGGTTTGTCGACCAATCTAAAAATTGTCTCATCCGCATTTCCGGAAGACTCAGCTTGCACTCTAAACCCACTATCCAACGGTTTTTTAGAAAATAGGTTTATAAATACCTCGTCATCATCACCAGCGGCATTTTTTACAATAACCGACTCGATTGTTATGGAGCCTGTATTCCACTTTTCTTTTGAGAGAAAACCTTTCTTTGGTTCATGGATTAAAAAGGAGCCAGATTGACGGGATATTTCTGGAGGAACTGGAGCCGAGATTGACACAGGATCCTCAGGTTTGAAAACGCGGAAGCAAACGCAATAACTGTCTGGCACCTGCCCAGTTCCAGAAAAAAATGTGTCACTGAGCCAAAACGTTGGGCTTTCAGAAGTAACTTCACAATCTGCAGGGTCAGACGCAGATACTATCGTGTCTTCTTTAAACAATATAATTTGAGCTTCGATCGCAACACCTGTTTCGGGAATGTTCGAAAACTCTGCCTCCACAGTTGAATACGCATAACCGTCTGAGGATACTTCAAGAGAGGCTCCATGGTTCTCAACTAATTCAATTGATTGTTCTGCCATAACGTCCTCTTAATTTCGGCTTACTTCGATGTTTTCACGAATAGCAACTGCCACCCATTTTTCTGGCTTGTAAAACATCAACCTATTTTGGAGAGTTTCTGCTCCGGCCGCATATTGATTTTTAATGGAAACAACCTCACCACGAGCCAAAACAAACTGATCTGACATACCGTCTGAGACATTCTCAACAAACAGACCCACATTATCTGTGGCAGTTTTGCCAAGTTTAACGTTTGTTGAAACAGAAAAGTCACCTTCGTCATTAAGCACCAAAACGGATGAAATTTCTCTGTTGCCTCCACCCTTCCATTTTTTTCCTCCAAGGAAACCTTTGGGCGAGACAGATAGAGACTGCTTGCCAAAACTACTCGGCAGTGAAGGCGTGGTTTCAATACTGTCGATCTTACGATAGATTCGATAATTTAAAAAAAAGCTATCTGGCGTTGCATTGCCGTCAAGCATTCCAGCGACTCCAACATATAGTGTGTCATCAGCTTCAGATAGGCGCCCTTCGGAAACATTGGAAACCAAAACAACCGAGTCCTGTTTTTGCATTTTTAAATACGCCTGCGCCACTACACCGTCGTCTGGCAGGTTGGTGACCTGAAAGTGCGCACTACCCGAAAAATAACCGTCTTCATCTACTGTGAATTCACATTCTTGAAGAAGAAATTCAATGGTTTCTTTTTTAGACATGTAAAATTCCTTAGTATTTCACCAAGTTTAAACATGAGACAATTTTGACTAATCTACAAGCTGAAAGTGGAAAGCACTACTTTCCAGAATTGTAGATTTCATAAAAACATCTCTGGAAAACCAATGCAGTTATTGTGGCATCCAGAATTGCTCCCTGAGCATCAATTTCTTCAAGATTTATATCCAATTTATCAACGTAGTAATCTAAGTTGGCAGGCTCACTGGGAAAATGTTCGCGCGACAGTTTTAGTAAGTCTATTATCTGATTGTTACTAAATTCATCCATGTTCAACTCAGATAATTCATGATTTAAAAAACGTAAATCAAAGCTACCATTGCTACTAAGCAATTTAGATGCGCCAATAAATTCAATAAGTTTTGAAGCCACATTAGGGAAACAAGGCTTCGTCTCAAGGAAACTTGCAGTAATACCAGTGACCGAACTTAAAGAGTCACTAATTGTAATATTTGGGTTTATATATTGATGAAAGACATTGTTTGTTATCTGTAGATCAATCATTTCGATTGCAACAATCTCAATGATTTTGTCCCCACCCTCGGGCGAAAAACCAGTCGTTTCAACATCAATTGCTACGATTCTATCTAGCATTTTAACCTCGCCATCCAGCTTATATGTTACTACGCTTATGCTTTCCTGTTTTGCGATAAGCTATGCTGGCATCATTATATGTTTGATAATTGTCTAGGATAAAGAATAAGACGTTTCTTCAACAAGTAGCAATGTAATGGAGAATGAAATTGAGTTTGATCGACATTGAAGATGAGGTTGAGGCTGCTGTAATTGAGCAAGATTCAAAGCATAGCGATAGTCTGAAAGGGTCAAGCCTTTTTGGCATATTAGTCAAATTGTTTCTGACGTTTGCAGTTGCATACCTTCTGTTGAAATTTGCGCTTTGAGCAACAAGGGACTACTTTAACAGCTCCTTACCTCACTTTTGAGGAGACACAGCAATAATGACAGCTGGGTTTGTTTTAGTTCTTACAATTACGCTCGGATTTAGCTCTGACCAACAAACTTTTCAAATAAGCTTTCCAAAAGAGAGCCATACTGAATGCTTGAGTGACGCAGAAAAATTGCAAAAGAAACTTCCATTCGTGTCTGTTACGGCAACATGTGAACCATCATTCGTTTATCCTCAAAACAAAAATGAAGAATCGGTCAACACATGAAGCGCTGTTCCTTACGGTGGACATGAGACCATGTGGGCGAATATTTTTAGGACAAAATGTGGGGAAGTAACGCTAAATGGAAAATCTTATGTCTGAACGATATGAATAAAATTTCATTAAGTGAAATTCAATGTAAGGCAGAAGAACTCTATACGGTAAGCCGATTTATCCACCTCTTGAGTGGTGTTTCTGGTCTTGTTATTATGCGCAAGCAGGCTATGGCGCCATCATGCGTTTGGTACATTTTGACTGATTAACCTTAGATAAGTGGCATCATCATGTGTTTATTATCTTGTCCATTTGGTTTCTATTGGTTCCCTATAGAAAGCATCAAGAAGAAAACCCATTGTGTCAGCCGAAGCCCATGACAGCTTGTTACAACTTTATGAAGAAATCCTAATTATTTATTTGATGCTTGTCGTTGAGGGGAAAAATTATGCCAGTTAGGAGAAAAACAGCTACCGTCAAGTCAAAGTCTCAACCCGGATTAAAGGTGAGGCGGGTTGTCTCGACTGTAAAACCAAAGAAACCAAAAAAACCAAAAAGAATCAGATAAATAATGTCACCACCCACGTGATAATTTTGCTTTGTGGCTTATCTTTAAAGGTTTTGATTTGCAGAATATGAATATGGGTCAGCATCGAGAGTTAGTACTTCGATACCTTTGTAACGTGTGGTGATGTCGCCATCTGACCGGGGCATTTCCCGGTCTTCTTCTTTAGTAACGGTTATCATAGGATGTTTCACAAACTCCTGCCACACAAGTTCTGCTGTCAAAACTTCTGAGTTAATTACTATCCAATCCCACATTTGCTTAAGTGGCTTAGGATGCTCGTTAATTGTCGTGCTTTTAAAAATATGCCAGTCTTCGTTTTGCAGTCTATCAAAAGCCTTTCGCGATATTCGCCTATTCAAACGTTTTATTGTTTCTGAACCAGCGTCTTTGCCAATTGTTGCGTAGTTACTCAGAACCCGCATCATAAAAGTAACAGCTTGGTCGCGACTATCTGATTTGTCGGCAGCCACTGCTAGTAAAAATTCGCAACGCCGGCGTATAACAGCTTCCAGATACATTTTTTTCCTGATGTTTTTGAGTTATTGAGGTCATCAATTAATAATTAAACGGTAATACAAAAAAGTCGCTTTTTGTATGGTTTTGAATGATTTTGAAAAAAGGTGCCACCCATAGTGCAAACTTTCTTTCTTGATACAGAGACAACGGGCCTTCACCCACCACACGATAAACTGGTTGAAGTTGCTATCGTGGATGAGGCTGGAACTGTCATTCTCGACACATTTGTTAATCCTGAACGCCCAATCGGCTTTGCAACTCAAATTCACGGCATATCTGATGAGATGGTTGCCAGCGCTCCAACACTAGAAGGTTTGTGGCCTGATATTCTGAATATTATCGAGGGTAACCACTTAATAATTTACAACGCCCAATACGACACCAAATTTTTTCCAGATCACTTGAACGCCGCTGCAAAAATAAGCTGCGCGATGCTCCGCTTTGCCCCAATATTTGGGCAAAAACATCCTAGTTATGGGAGCTATACTTGGCAAAAATTAACGACTGCGGCTCGGTATATAGATTATGAGTGGGTCGGTGATCCCCATCGAGCCCTTGCAGACACACGTGCAACAAGAGCGCTTTGGTTCTGGATGAATAGCAACTATCCTGACAATTTCTCACACTACGAATAGGATTATTTAGAGCTTTAGGCACACAGAAGCTGGGAAGAATTCAGCATCCAGCAGAGTATACTTTAGTATAGCAGTTGAACGCCAAAATAGCTTCGGACACTAGGACACCCCTTAAGGGGTGTGTCCTGTCCGTCCAATAATCCAGCCCGGACATAATCTTAATTGTCCGGTTCATGTCCGGTCTGTCCGGCACCATGTAACTTTAATGTGTATATATCGTCCCTTACCTCGAGAAACCCTCGCTCGACCAAACTCTTTCGAGCGCGCTCAAAAGCTTTGCGTTTAGCATCTGGGTTATCTTGTGTGGCTCTTCTATTATAGATTTCGCGCCAGTTTTCCAATGAAACACGCTTTTCCACAATTACGTCGCCAATCTTCATTACACCATTGTGTTCTGCCGCCGCTTCATGGAAAGTCCTCAAATCTCGTGCATTAGCAGACGTGAATTTTTGCCTTATTACTGCATCCTCATTTCGAACAAGAATAGCACTGGAAATTGCTTTTCCCTCAGACGAAAAACCAAATTCAACTGTTTTCAACGAAAGTGACACATCCTCGGGCTCTTCCGCGTCCTTCATTTTTGTACAACTTACAACAATATTCTCACGATCTTTTATGCACATGAATTCAGCATCAAGAGCGCCCTTCAGCGCACTTGCACCCCGCCCCCTATTACTTTCAGCGTGTCCTGAGTGATGGACAATCAAAGTTGCACAGTTAAACCGTGCATTGAACTGATCTAAAACAGTGATGAAACGACCCATATCACTGTTACTGTTTTCATCGCCTCCTCCATAATTTCTGGCCAGTGTGTCAATTATGAACAGCACAGGCTCGAGCCCCTCTCTTTGTGCAGAGCGCAGCTCCGTTTCAAGCTCCTTTGCAGCTTGCTCATCCCGGTAATTTACAGGAGACCGCGAGACCATAACTCTAATTTCACTCTCCGCGGTTTCATTATTTTTTGCCCAAGCCCGGAAGCGGCGTTTTAGGCCTCTGCTTCCTTCCCCAGCAATGTAAACGACATCGCCCCGCTGTGTCGCGATACCATGGAACGACTGACCGGTAGCCACAGATGCAGCGAGGTCGACTGCAAAAAAAGATTTGCCGGAGGCTGGCTTTCCAAAAATCAAGCAAAGACTGTTCCGCTCAACCAATCCATCGACTAGGAACTCTGGCTCGGTGTCCGGTATCTCGTGCAACCATTGCAACAAGGGCTGAACAACTTTAGGTGATGGCGCTTCAAAATGTGTTGGCATAGCAGTTCGGGTAGTTTTTCCGTATCCCTTCGCTACGGCGCCCATATAAGCTGTGGTTATCTCGGCTATGGTTTGCTGCTCAGTATAGCCTGTGAGGGTAACTCCATCCAGTTTTGCAATAGTTTCCTCCAGACTGAGTCCCTCTCTCACAAATGAGGCAACCAAGCGGATCATGTTATTATGCCATTCGTCACCTGCTTTGATGCTCAACAGCGCCTTGTCACGGTCGAGAGGCCCTTGCACGCCTCCCACAGAAGCGTTGGCTAACATCTCGCTGAAGAGGCTTTTGGCATCGTTTTGAACGCCATAACTCTTCATCATCTCTTCGAAGCTAACCATACATGCCTCCATATTTATAAAAAGCTGTCAGTTCTGTTTGGTACCCGCGGGCGCGCTTAGCTTTTGATGGATAACTCACCGTTCCTCCGAGGCGCATGATACGGGATGGATTGCAGATTTGGGAATCGCAGCCATGTCTCTTGGCAATATTTTGCATAAGCCCTCTCCACTGCTCAAAATCAGCTGGCTGAACAGGCTCACTCAATCGCCAGAAGAAATGGCCTCTCTCATGAGGTTTAGAGCCCGTGCAGACATAGGCATCAGGCTTATGGATAAAGTTGCTTTTGACTTGGCTGACGACACCCCTTTCATCAGCATCGGCAAACAGGAAAAATATCTGGATTACATCATCATCTTTTACGTACGGCCTCGATGGACGCGAGGGATTGACCGTAACGTAGACGTTAAAAAGTTGCCTGTTGGCCTGATTAACAAAAGTAAGAGCCTCTTCGAACCCTTCGTCATTCGTCGGATTAATGAGCAAGCTACGCGGTGGGGCGCCCTCTCTAATAGCCCTGATTTCAAACTTGTATTCTGGGTCCAGTCCAGCATTTGGCTTCGCCAGAAACTCAAGGTGCATGAGGACCTGATCCAAATCCGGGCCATTATTTGTAATTAAATCTTCTGTCGATGTGGACATGGAGGTCTCCTATCAATTGCCAATAGGAAAACACTCACTCAAAATAAAAATATAATCACAGGCCCAAAACCCTGACCGTACAATTTCATTTTACTTACAGAAATTTATTAATACGCCGTTTTGCTTCCAAATGGCGTTTCAGCAACTTGAATGATGGATTTTCACCCCTGATTCCCACCAGCTTCATAATATCATTCATAAAGCACTGAGCCTCTGTGGGTTCGTAACCATCCTCTAAATTTATGCTGTATTGGATTGTTGGCTTTTTGCCGGCATATTTTTGATATATCGCAGAAAGGCTGGCAGTAAGATACATTTCCGGACCATTAGCTGGCCTTCCGGGAGGGCGCACAAATCGCCTATTTTGAACACGCCTAACCCTCATTTGTGCGCGATCATGATGATGCCCTAAACGAACTGACTTCAACAAACGCTGAATAATTTCATCATTAATTGATGTATGCGACTTCACCGTAAAATTAGGCAACGGTACGGGGTAGTTCAACATCGAATGCGCAACGGGTGAAAGGCTTTTGATTGCCGCAACAACCTCACAACTTCCGCTTTGAGCTAACTTTAGGAGCCCGGCAAGTTCATTGGGAACCTGAGACGAACCTTTGAGGTCATCATAAGTCTCTAGGAGTCCGGCTATGTCTTCGATAAGCCGCTCTTTTTTTTGCTTCGATACAAAAGTCCACCCATCGACAAAATTTGCCAGATTTTCTCTCATTGCTGCCCTTTTTTGCCTATCCACACCTCCAATCGTGAGAAAAAATTAAAAAGAGATAAAGCATAAAAATGATAATTATTGTGAGCCAATCAGTTTGGCGACTCTTTCAATGCTGGCATGACTGTATCGCATAAGCTGGCTCATGGTTCTGTGTCCGCTTATCATTGCAACTTCGGGGGGTGTCAGCCCCATCTCAAAAAAACGGGATACCGCCTCATGTCGAAGATCATGAAATCTGACACTAGTCTCGCCTGAGCGTCGCTTTATTCGGGCAAAACTCAAGCGTATTGCGTTAGGCTTCATGCCTGTGAGGCTGGCACCATCGGCCAGAGAAACCAGCTCTGCAACTGCAAAGCTTGCGCTGGAGGTAAGTGGCACACTTCTCGGGTGCCCGTTTTTTGTCTGACGGACGTGCAGCAGTCCACTCTCCAGATCGACATCAGCAACATTAAGAGAACAAATTTCGCCTCTCCTGAGCCCTGTCTCAACAGCTAGTTCAATGATGTGTCGCATCCGGGGGTTTCTGCAGAATTCAGATGCCTTCAGCAGTGAATTAAGTTGCTCCGGATTTACCCGCCTTACAAATTACTGGGGCTTTACCCGCGCCATCCTGATGCCAAGAAAACCATCATCGAAATGCCACCCCCACTCGGCCCGAGACACATGACAGGCATGCCGTATAATTCCAAACTGTCTGTTAAATGTTGCGGGTTTGACAGTTTTCAGACGCCTGTCCCGGTAATTTGCAAGATGTTGCGGGCCAAGTCTTTCAATCGGTATGGTTGTCCAGTCTTCGCGAAGCATAGCCCTGATTACGGTCAGTTCGTCGCGGTATCCCGCTTTTTCGGGGGATATGACATCCATATAGCGCAAAAGCACCTCGGCCATGTTCGTTGGCGTATAGCTGCCGGACGCCTTGCACGATGAATATAGCGCGGCCTCCTCTCCGGCCGCCCAAGCGCGCGCCTCTGCCTTTGATGAAAAACTCGCCGACTTTGATACGGATCCGATTCTGACCTGTGCCTGATAGCGTCCATTTCTTTTACGGATTGATGCCATAAAAAACCTCCTGTGACAGGTTGTGACAGAAGGGCTAGGAGGCGTTTCATGCGCCTGTTATATATCTGAATTTATTGAAAAAATGGTGGGAGTGACAGGGATTGAACCTGTGACCCCTTCGATGTCAACGAAGTGCTCTCCCGCTGAGCTACACCCCCACACCATTTCATTATGGCCGGCCAATCGATGCTGGCATCGGATC
>Ga0181560_10005358_pt1 | contig 11494 bp, 6 predicted proteins | sample 011ome_20_FD_133751 | JGI IMG/M metagenome (GOLD analysis project Ga0181560, IMG submission 133751) | Coastal salt marsh microbial communities from the Groves Creek Marsh, Skidaway Island, Georgia - 011509CT metaG (megahit assembly) | ecosystem: Environmental > Aquatic > Marine > Intertidal zone...
ACGGCTCCACAAAGGCGTCGTCAACAACGATGACTTCGCAAGCGACTTCTTCAATCTCAGCGACTAGGCTTGCCAAGCAACGGCGGGTCACTTCATGTTGCCCGTAGGTTGGGATTACGACCGAGACCAGTGGCCGAGCGTGCGACGATAAGCGGATGGGTTGATCTGAAGCGGTGGAATAATCCGCGATCGCTGCACCGCTCTCCAACCCGGGTGCAGACTGTTTTGTTCGCCACTGCAGACGACGGTCTATCGCTTGAGCGACAGCGCGCCAACCCCCCATGCCATAGTGGTAGCGTATGAAGACTGGCAGCCTTTTCAACCATTTGTAACGTCGCCTGAAGCGAGCGAACCCGCGCCGCATCCAGATCACAGATGACCGCGCGGGCGCAGTCATGCGCCAGAAAGTACTTGTCTCGACCGTTTTTAGCTGATCCGCCAAGACGATGATCAGTTGCTCACGCTCCGCAAGGTGCTCGGATTGTGACATGTGAGTTTTCAGAAGATCAGCGAGCTCAGCTTCCCGGGATTGCAGCCGATTGGCCATATCTGCAATCTCTTCCCACAAATCAGCGATCACCGGGTCACTCGCTTTCGTCTTTAACTCGCTTACATGATCTTGCAGCGAGACTGCCAATGTCTCTCGCTCTGACAGGCGCTCCTGCATTTCGTCAATCACACCCTCTTGGGCGCGAACATCGGCGGCGTTCGTTTCTTTCAAAGTCGCAATTATTTCTTTCAGAGCATTAACCTCAGTCCTCGCCGCCAACTGCACCGCCGCGATGGTGTCCTTCAGATGATTCGACTCCGTCTCAGCCGCCAACTGCACCGCCGCGATCGTGTCCTTCAGATGATTCGACTCCGTTTCCGACGCCAACTGCAACGCCGCGATGGTGTCCTTCAGATGATTCGACTCCGTTTCCGACGCCAACTGCAACGCCGCGATGGTGTCCTTTAAATGCCTGACCTCCTCATCGGCCGCGCGAATGTGAGCATTTCTCTCAATCAATTGACGCTCGTTTTGCATGGCTTGCTCGCGCAACTGGGTGATAGCTTCGTCCAGCCTGCAATCAAGCGCCTGCTCAAGTAGCTTGGCTACACCAATTTCCCGAGGATGCAGAGCGGGAGCTTTCTTTCTGAGACTTACCAGCAGGTCTGACTGGCAAGCCGAGTCAGTTTCGGGGTTCCCAGCGCCCCCGAGCGGCACCCCAAGCGCCTTCACGTAAGCCTCTGGTGACGGCACAGGGCTTTTGCGAACCGCCGTGCCCGTATTTGCTCGGTAAACGCTCGCTGACTGCTGGAGCGCATCGAGGATAACTTGATTTGACGCCTCCAGAGGCAGCACCGTGACGCCCGCCACGCCACGTAAACGCTCACCAATGGCGCCCGCATTCAGGGCGATAATCGGGAGGTTCGTGGCCAGCGCCGCAGAGAGCGCAAAATTATAAGTCTCTGGAACCACCGATAAGAACAAGACGCCGTCTGGGCGCTCCCGCGCCAGCAAATCGGCGAGATCACCCTGCTGATACTGCCCGGTCACCAAAATATTTCTGGGTGCGTCTGGGCCCAGCGGGCTGAGCAGTGAGCCGAGCACAACGAATTCAACGGGTTCTGGAAGTTCCAGCGCGCGCGCGGCAATCCCTTTCAAACGATGCAACCCCTTCACATCGGAGAGGGATCCAATCAGCACAAACTTGCGCCGGGATAAGGAGCGATCCACATGTCCTTGAAAGTTATCCAGAGATCGCTCTGGGTGCGGCCACACCTCACCGGACAGCGCCGGAAAATAATCCGCAATGATGTCGCGCACCGAGGCGGCGGGATAGATAAGTCGATCAGCCGTTCCCAGCCAGTGCCCGTAAAGCGCGCGCCAATCCGCTATGCCCAAGCCCCAAGGGTTCGGGCGCTCGGCGACACAGGTCTCACAACCCGCTTCATTGGGTCGACCACAGAACCTGCCATCCCGGGTAATAAAATGGGTTTGCGGGCACACAGTGTGAAAATCATGAAAAGTCACATCGAAGGGCAAACCCAGTCGCGTCGGTAGCTCCAAGACGGAATCGGGCAAGCCAATAAAGTGATGAAAGTGCAGACGTTGAATGCCGAAATGCGCAGCAAATAGCGCGCAGGCCTCGAGGAGGCCGTCGTGAGCGATTGGAATCTCCAGATCACTCTTTTCACCCAGCCAACGGAGCCCGACTGATCTGTCATCTCTCGGCTGGAGCAACCATACTGTCCCATCCAGTTCATCACGGATCAGCGCGACCAGATCGTCGATATGTTGTTGCACGCCGCCACCATAGTGATGGGATACAAACAACCACCGCGGTCCAGTGCGCTGATTGAGTCGCTCGAGATCTACTGCCAAGCGGTAGGGCATGGCCGGGTCCTCTCGAATCCAGGCCTGCACCGCTTCGGCATAATCTGGAAAGCGTTGATCAACAATTTCTTGGGCGACACGTCTGCGCTCAACCGCCTCGGCACCAAAAGAAACACCGCCCTGATGGAATACAAAAACGTCGGTGGCCAGAATGTGCCTCCAGCCATCGGAGGCAAGCCTGCAGCATAAGTCCACCTCCTCTCCATAACCCCGGCCAAAAATGGAGTCAAAGCCGCCTGCCGCTTGCCAAGCGGCGCGCCGCACCCACATGCAAAAACCCACCGCGGTGGGTATGTCCACCGACTCCGTATCATTAAGGAGCGAAAAGCGTGCATGTAGCGTTGCCGTATCCGTCCCATCGGGCAGCTCATTTTCCGCAATCATCTTTGGATAACTGGCGATGGTGGCGTTATTGGAGAAGGGCGTGATGGTCGCGACCGTCGAGTCTCGCAGGGCATGGGACTGCAGTCGCTGCAACCAATCTGATGCGACCTCTGTATCGGCATTCAGAATCACAAAGTCCCGATCGGGATGTGCCGCTGCAGCCTCGTTAACGCTGTCCACAAATCCCTGATTTGTCTCGTGGGCGATCAGCGTCACTCCGGGCATCTCTGCCAATTGCCGCAGGTAAGTCGAGATCGCCGGCTCTGGCGAGGCGTCGTCGACCAGGATGACGTTTGCCGACTGCATGGCATCAGAGGCGAGAAGTGCGTCGAGACAACGACGCACCGCGCGCTCGCCTCTGAAGACGGGAACAATGATGTCAACTTGAGCTGCCGCTGACTCACTCATCACTTTGCCTTTTTCACTGGGGCATCCAACACGCTACGGGCGCATTTGCACGTTGCCGCCGGGAGACGGCGCACAAAAGGGCAAACTCATGGTCGGCAAGTGCATAGGGAACGGCTTATCCCGGAAAAGCATAGTCAGCGAAGATTTCACGCAACGCCGTTTTTTGTATTTTCCCGGTCGCGGTATGGGGCATCTCGTCGATGAACTGCACGTCATCGGGGATCCACCACTTGGCGATCTTTCCATCGAGAAAGGCCTTAAGTTCGTCGGGAGACGGGTCTTCGCCCGGCGCGCGCACGACAATCAGCAGCGGACGCTCACCCCATTTATCATGAATGCGTCCAATCACCGCCGCCTCGGCCACTTTCGGGTGCCCGGTTGCCACATTTTCGACTTCTATCGACGAAATCCACTCGCCACCGGACTTGATGACATCCTTGGTGCGATCAGTAATGGAGACAAACCCGTCAGCACTCACGGTCGCCACGTCGCCGGTTTCGAACCACCCGGGCTCCCCATGGGCATCCGACCCTTCCAACTTGAAATAGCTGGAGCAAATCCATGGGCCCCGCACCTTGAGCGCGCCAAAGGCTTTACCGTCCCAGGGCAGTTCCTGATTATCGTCGTCGGTAATCTTAATCTCGACGCCCCAAATTGGCGTTCCCACATTGGTGCGCATTTCAGCGAACTGCTCGGGCGAGTACAGCTCGCGGTGTCCGCCAGCGTGGTTGGTGGTGCCCAGAGGGCTCATCTCAGTCATGCCCCAGGCGTGCCGCGTATCCACGCCGTAACCGTCGAACTCTTCCATCACCGAGAGCGGACAGGCCGAGCCGCCAACGACAACACGCGACAGTGAATCAACGCGCTCGCCCGATCCCCGCAAATGTGCCAGCAGGTTTAACCAGACAGTCGGCACGCCCGCTGACAGAGTCACCCCCTCCTCATTGATCAGCGCCGCCAGCGTCGGACCATCCCCCATTTTGTTGCCCGGCATCACCATTTTCGCACCCGCCGCCGGGCAGGCGTAGGGGTTGCCCCAGGCATTCACATGGAACATCGGCACGATCGGCAACATCACATCACCACTGGAGATATTCATCGCGTCGGGCATCAGTGTGGCGTAAGTGTGCAACACCGTGGAACGATGACTGTACAAGACGCCTTTGGGATTACCCGTGGTCCCCGAGGTGTAACAGAGCGAGCAGGCAGCTTGCTCATCAAGATCGGGCCACGCAAACGCATCGCTCTGCGGGGCCAACAAGTCTTCGTAGCACAGCACATTGCCCCGTTCAGTCGCCGGCATGTGTTCTTGGGTTGTCATTACCACCCACCCCTCCACCGCGGGGCACTGATCAGCAATCCCTTCGATCAGTGGCCAAAAATCGGGGTCGAGAAACACATAGCGGTCCTCGGCATGGTTGATGATGTAAACGATCTGCTCGGGAAAAAGGCGCGGATTGATGGTGTGGCAGACGTAACCTGAGCACGCAGCGCCATAGTAAGTCTCCATATGCCGGTAATCATTCCAGGCCAAGGTCGCGATGCGATCACCCTGAGCGAGACCCCACGCATCCATGGCGTTGGCCAACTGTCGAGCCCGGGCAAAGCAGTCCCGGTAGCTGTAACGATGGCGGGGGTTGTCCCGGGTAATTGAGACGATCTCCTTGTGTCCATGCACCCGTTCTGCGTGCCGCACGATTGAGGTGATCGTCAGTGGGATATCCATCATCAAGCCATTCATTTCTGCCTTTTCTCCTTGCTCCAAATCTGATCAAAACTGGCGGGGCACACTGCGCCCTCAACCGCTTACCGTCTCGGTCAGGCTGCCTTATGCCACCGCTCCTCGCCTTGGGTAGAGGATCGCACGGTGTGTCCCTCACTCTCCAATTTGATGAGGTGTGCAAGTAGCGACAATTTTGCCCATTCATGCATGGCAGGGTCGACGTCGTCATAGACTGAAAGCACCAGCGCATCGAGTGACTGGGGCACAGACACCAGTGCGCGAACCACCTTTGCTTCCCGCATGAGTCGATGGCGAACGAGTTTTTCCACCTCAGCGCGACAATCGGGGATCAGTTCCCCATGGCCGGGCGCCACAATACGCACATCGTAGTCCAGTAACCTTTTTAGGGAAGCGATGTAATGGGCCATGCTGCCACCCGGTGGCACGATCACCACCGTTGAGCCGTTCATGATGTGGTCACCAGCAAAGACCATTCCCTCTTCCTCGAGTAAATAGCACACGTGATTGTCTACATGTCCGGGGGTCCGGATAGCCCGCAAAGTCCAGCCTTCGCCGGCGATCCGGGCATCGTCCTCAATTTGCGCCTCCGGTTGGAAGGTCAGATCCTGATGCCGGTCGTCCGCTGTGGTCCTCCCCACCAGCGCCGCTCCCGTGCGCGCTGCAAGTATGGCTGCGCCGGGGGAATGATCGGGGTGGGTATGAGTACACACCACATAACGAAGGCGCTCGCCCACACAATCCAGGATTGCATCGATATGAGAGGATACCGCGGGGCCGGGGTCAATTACCGCCAGATCCTCCTCGCCAATCACGTAAGTATTGGTGCCGGGGCCGGTCATTGGCCCGGGATTTGGGGCCACAATGCGGCGAACCCGATCCGACAAAACCCTGGTCTCACCGTGGGGCTGCATTTCAATCCACCAAACCGCTGATCGCGACATTCGGGTCAACATCGGCCGCGTAATCCACGCCCTCTACGCCGAAGCCAAACAACTGGAGGAACTCCTGCCGGTAACCGTCAAAATCAGCCAGCGATTTGAGGCTATCAGTATCGATGCGCTCCCAAATGCGAGCCACCTCGGCTTGAACCTGAGGATCCAACTCCAGTTGGTCAACCCGCAAGCGACCCTCCTCGTCGAGCGTCCCATCACCATACAAATGATCGCGAAACAGACGATCGATTTGTTCGATACACCCCTCGTGATTGCCGCGGGCCTTCATCACCTTGAACAGAATCGCCAGATAAATGGGCATCGCAGGGATCGCCGCAGACGCCTGTGTTACAACAGCCTTTAAGACCGACACCCGGGCATCACCACCCAGCGGTGCGAGTGCGTCTCGAATGCCCTTCACCCGTCGATCAAGATCCTGCTTGGCGGCACCGATGGTGCCGTGCCAATAAATATCCCAGGTGATTTTCTCGCCGATATAGGTATAGGCCGTTGTCTTCACGCCCGGTGCGAGCACCCCCGCCTCTGCCAGCGCGGTCATCCACATCTCCCAGTCCTCACCGCCCATCACCGCCACGGTATGGTCGATTTCGTCCTGGGTTGCCGGTTCAAGGTGAAAATCCTGAATCGCTTCCTTATCGGTATTTACACCCTTTTGGGTGGTGGCGTGGCCTATAGGTTTTAGCGTCGAGGTAAAGACTTCACCGGTTTTTGGATGGGTACGACGCGGTGCCGCCAAACTGTAAACCACCAAATCAATCTGCCCGAGATCCGCCTTGATCAGGCTAATCACTCGGGCTTTCATCTCATCCGAGAAGGCATCTCCATTCAAACTCTTAGCGTACAGGCCTGCATCGCCCGCAAGCTGATGAAACGCGGCCGAGTTATACCACCCAGCGGTACCCGGCTTCCGTTCGTTTCCCGGCTTCTCGAAGAAGACGCCGATGGTGGCTGCGCCCGAGCCAAAAGCAGCGGCGATGCGTGAGGCGAGTCCGTAACCTGTCGAGGCGCCGAGCACCAAAACCCGCTTTGGACCATCGGCTATCTCACCCTTGCCCTCCACGTGGGCCTTCTGCCGTCGGACGTTCTCAAGACAGCCCACTGGATGGGTGGTAGTGCACAGAAAACCGCGCACTTTGGGCTGAATCACCATAGACCGATCTCCAAAAAAAAGAGCGCAAAGTCTAGCATGCAGGGGGGATTAAGGAGCACACTGGGAACCGGGCTCGGTGAGGAGCGATAGCTTACTCCTTGCTACAAAGTAGGCAGCCCGATCAGCACTGGGAACCATCCATCCCAACAATCCACCTCCATAAAAGCAACGCGATAAAACCACACCGGGAGAAATCCATGCAAACTGAAACTGCCATTCTCGCCCCCGCCGCCGTTTTGGCCGGTTGGTCCATGATTGTTTTTCTCTGGCTCCTCGCGCGACGCTTGCCCGCCTTCAAAGCGGCCGGTGTTGTCCTGGGGGAAATGCCCGCTGGCGCTCGCGGAGGAGACGGCGAGGCACAAATGCCCGCCAAAGCCAATTGGATTTCGCACAATTACACCCACCTGATGGAGCAACCCACGGTGTTTTATCCAGTGGTAATCATGCTGGCGCTGATGGGCGATAACTCGGCGCTGAGTATTAATCTCGCGTGGAGTTATGCTGTCTTACGGATTTTGCACAGCTTCTGGCAAGCCAACGTTAACACCATACCCATTCGCTTTGGACTATTCGGGCTTGCCAGCGCGTGTCTCATTGCCCTCGCCGTCAGGGCGGTGATACTGGCGCTTTAATGCCGGCACAATTCAGGTCGTTGACCTTCTCATCTGCTTATCGCGTTCCGCGCCCGCCGCCCGCCGCCCGCGTGAGATACGTAGCGGTTGCGGCGCTACCGGTCTTGGGACGCGTCTCCCCAGCGTTTCAGATGCTCTGGGGTGTCAATATCAATGAGGTAACGCGTGTTGTCCGTTACCCAATCCAATGCCCACGGCTGCTTGCGATGGCGCCATTGCCCGCTGCCAAAATCGCCCTCACCCCTGCACACCTGATCAACGATGGGTCGACCCAGCAGGACCGGATTACCGGGCTGGTCGTTCACCATCGGCCCCACAAATTCAATGTGCGCATCGGCGTGTTTGTAAGCGCCAATCAAGGCAATCAAATCCCGGGCCTCAAGCATGGGCATATCCACCGGCATGATCAACGCGGCATCGACACGCGCGGAAAGAGCGGAAACGCCTAGCCTTAATGACTCTGCCTGCGAGTGCTGATTGGCAGGCTGCAAAACCGGCGCGACGTCGCAATCCTCCAACAGGGGCATCAGGAGTTCACAGTGGTGACCCAGCACCACCACTACCTCATCCACTCCCGCCTCCGACAGCAGCCGGAGCTGACGTTGCAGTAGCGGTTCACCGCTGACCGGAATCAAGCCCTTGGGTTTGAAGCCGAGGCGACTGCCCGCCCCAGCAGCCAGTACGACCCCGCCAAGATGCAGCCGGCCAGCGTCACATTGACCTGGGGGACACCCGTCCATCAATGCCACCGCGCCATCAGACTTTTCCCCGGCGCCAGTGTTTGCACCTGAAGTCGGCAGGGGTCACATCACCATCCGCCTGACATCTGCCAGCAGCGCGGTAAGCGCCGTCATAAAGCGCCCGGCGTCCCCGCCATTCACCACCCGATGATCATAGGACAAAGCAAGCGGCAGCAGGCTGCGGGGCTGGAACGACTCACCATCCCAGACGGGCTGAATAGCGGCCCGACCCACGCCAAGAATAGCGACCTCGGGCGTATTGATGATGGGCGTAAATCCGCGACCGCCGATAGCACCCAGACTACTCACGGTAAAAACGCCTCCTTGCATATCTTCGGGTTTGAGCTGTTTGTCACGCGCCTTGTTCGCCAAAGTCGCGATTTCAGCGGCGAGCGTCCAGATCGACTTCTTGTCCACATCGCGAATCACCGGCACCACCAAGCCTCCCGGCGTGTCCACCGCCATACCGATATGGCAGTAGTGCTTCATCACCAGTGTCTCACCGCCATCGGCCAGCGAGGCCTTCAATTTGGGATTTTTCCCCAGGGCCAGAGCGCAGGCTTTTACGATAAAAGGTAGCGGTGTCAGGCGCACCTCCCGCTGCTCCGCCTCAGATTTCATCGCCTTGCGAAACTGCTCCAGCTCGCTGATATCAGCATCATCAAATTGCGTGACATGGGGCACGTTCAACCAAGAACGCACCATGTTGGATGCGGTCAATTTATCGATGCGGGATCTGGAAAGACGCTCGATGGCACCGAACCGGGAGAAGTCCAATTCAGGCACGGTAGGCAAAGCGGTAGCCGTCGCAGAGGCGTCGCCGGCACCTGCCAGCGCACCCGCAACATAGCGCTGAAGATCCTCTTTGAGGATCCGGCCACGCGCACCCGAGCCATGCACGCGATCCAACGCTACCCCAAACTCACGGGCCAGTTTACGCACAGCGGGACCGGCGTAGACCAACCCTGAACCGCCTTCCGATTCTTGTGGGGCGGATACAGCCCCCGCCACTTCCACTGCCCCCGAATGACGCTCGCCGGCGGCCTCGGGCGCCGGCGCAGCGGCCGCGGAAACGGCAACCGGGCTTGCCGCCGGAGGCGCGTCCCCGGCGGTTTTGGACTCAGGGGCCGCCGCCAAGGCCGCCTCGCTCAGTTGCAGGGTGGCGATGACAGCCCCTTCCTGCACCGTGTCACCGGCGCTGACCAACCACTCGGTGATGACACCCCCCGCGGGTGCGGGCAACTCCATCGACGCTTTGTCAGATTCCAGCAAAACCAGCGAGTCGCCTTCGGCTACCACCGTACCCACCGGCACCAGTATCTCAACCAGATCGGCGCCCTGATCGCTACCTAAATCCGGCACGCTGACCGATAGGAACCTGCCCTCACCACGCTCATTAACGAGAGTGGTATCGGCATCGGCACCCGTCACCTCAGTCAATGGCGTGGGGGCCGGGTCATGGCCCTCAGTGGCACCCACAGAGGGCGCACCATCCCTCTCTGGTGGCATCTGTTCCGGGGCGCTCGTTGCTCCCTCAGTCGCCAGTGTCAATATCACATCGCCCTCAGAAACCGCATCGCCCACTGCTACCCGAAGTTCAGTTACGGTACCTGCCGAGGATGCAGGTATTTCCATAGATGCCTTATCAGACTCAACCACAATAAGGCTCTGCTCAAGGTCGATACGGTCGCCCACCGCGATGAGCACCTCCACAACCTCTGCCCCTTCAGCACCACCGATGTCGGGCACTTTAATCCGCTCTTCGGCCATATTATGCGCGCTCCTCGTATCGCACTTACACCCGAACCGGGTTGGGTTTATCCGCGTTGATGCCCCACTTCGTTAGCGCCTCGGCCACTGTCTCGCCTTCCACCTCGCCTCGATCCGCCAGCGCTTTCAGGGCCGCCACCGCGATGTGTTCCCGGCAGACTTCAAAGTGCTGACGAAGTTGCTGACGCGTGTCGCTTCTGCCGAATCCGTCTGTACCGAGCACGGTAAACTCGCCCGGAACAAACTCGCGCAATTGATCGGTATGCGCCTTTTGGTAGTCGGTTGCGGCAATAAACGGCCCCTCCGCCCGGGCAAGCTGCTCGGTCAGGTAGGGGAGGCGGGGCGACGCAGTCGGATGGAGTCGATTCCAGCGGACAGCGTCATTACCCTCTCGGGCGAGCTCATTGACACTGGTAAGGCTCCAGACGTTTGCAGCGATACCATAGTCCTGCTCGAGCATGTCAGCCGCCGCCTCCACCTCCCGAAGGATTGCACCTGCGCCCATCAGCTGAACAGTCAGCCCGCCCGACAACTCACTACTCCGCAACCGATACAGGCCGCGCACAATGCCCTCCTCCGCACCCTCGGGCATATCGGGGTGGGCATAATTCTCGTTCATCGTCGTGATGTAATAGAAGCAGTTTTCCCCTTCCTCAAACATCCGCCGCATGCCCTCTTGGATGATGATGGCTAGCTCAAAGGCGTACGCGGGGTCGTAGCTGATGCAATTGGGAATCGTGGCCGCCAGCAGATGACTGTGACCATCTTGGTGCTGCAGACCCTCTCCATTAAGCGTGGTGCGCCCGGCGGTCGCGCCGATCAAAAACCCCCTCGCCTGACTGTCGCCCGCGGCCCACGCCAAATCCCCGATGCGCTGAAAACCAAACATCGAATAAAAAATATAAAACGGCACCATCGGATAATCGGACACGCTGTAGGACGTCGCCGCCGCAAGCCAGGCCGAGAATGCGCCCGCCTCGTTGATGCCCTCCTCCAAAATCTGGCCGGTTTCTGCCTCTTTGTAGTAGAGGATGCCGCCAGAATCGTGGGGGGTGTAGCGTTGACCCACCGAGGAGTAAATGCCCATCTGGCGGAACATGCCCTCCATGCCAAAGGTCCGAGCCTCGTCGGGCACAATGGGTACCACCCGCTCACCGAACGTCTTGTCTTTAAGCAGCGCGGAGAGGATACGAACGAAAGCCATGGTGGTACTGATTTGCCGCTTGCCTGAGCTTTTTAACTGGCTTGAAAACGCGTTGCGCTGTGGCGCTGGCAGGGCGCAGGAGGTCGTTCTTCGGGACGGAATACTGCCACCCAATTCGGCACGCCGTTC
>Ga0181560_10005359_pt1 | contig 11490 bp, 7 predicted proteins | sample 011ome_20_FD_133751 | JGI IMG/M metagenome (GOLD analysis project Ga0181560, IMG submission 133751) | Coastal salt marsh microbial communities from the Groves Creek Marsh, Skidaway Island, Georgia - 011509CT metaG (megahit assembly) | ecosystem: Environmental > Aquatic > Marine > Intertidal zone...
AATGGAGATTGGTTTTTTGATTACGATCTTATCGACAGTGATAAATGGGATGAGGACAGGATCGCGAAGTGCGACGAGGGTATTTGCGGGAACATGAGATGCCATGAGCCTGCATTTCTGAGCTCAGGTAACCGTCTCGAATCAGTCGAGAACGGATGCTGTGTTCCAGTAATGAGCACCGAGGGCAATTCTCTCGTTTTACCCAACTTTCTCATCCCCAAACTCTCCAGTAATGCCACAGATCCGGTACCCGTTGACGATTCCGTGAACAGAAGGCGTTACATTGCCGGAAAGAACGTCGTGATTGGAGGGCTTTTGATGCATCAAGTGCGTCATGCTCAAAATACTTGTCCTGGAAAATTTGGCACCAAGGGAGAAGGGGAGGAGACTCTGAGCGGCGAGGTGTGCCAAGATCTAAAAAATACGGATTCGTCGCCTTTTGGAGTTGATCCAGCGTTCATATCGACTTCTACACTTCACGCCGGCCTCGAAGTAAATCCCGTCACGTATTACGAAAGCAGCGAAATGAACCCTAGGGGCGTTCCGTATGGTTTTTACAGCGTTGATTTTGAGAAACGTGAGAAAGGTTTTCCGATTTTCATCGACATAAACGCGGCAGAGAACGCGTTTAACAGAGTAATGACGTATCTCGAAAATGGATTTTACCTCGATAAATATACGAAGTCATTCACGGTTGAGATCCTGACTTACAACGGCGACTTGAGATACTTTTGTCGTTACGTTTCCGAATTTTCCTTCACGCAAGCAGGTAGCATACTCGTCAAATCTACAGCCGATGCAATGGACTCTCAACCGTATTACTACGATCCCAACGATAAGCAGGCTGAAAGTTTATATATTGTCAGACGCGTTTTCGAAGCAATTTTCTGCGTCTCGTGCCTGCTCACGTTGAGCGTTGAACTGTTTCAATTGATCGTGGCTGTGTGGATTGACGGCCACCCTGGCGCATACTTTTCGTCAATTTGGAATTATATCGAACTTGCATCGATAGCTATGCACATTTGCACTGTAGTGATGTGGGTGCTGCACGTTGAAGCGATGAGAAAGTTCGACGCCAAACTCAGCTACGACGTGTACGTTGATCCACAACACAGTCAGGAGGCGCGATTTTTGAAGTTTGATGAGAATGGTTCAACTTTGAAATACTTTGTCGATAAGGTGATGGACGATTTTGTGGTGATTCTGAACAACCGAGGAATATACGTGACGATCAACGGGATCAACATCTTCCTGTGTTTACTCCGTTTTTTCAAAGCGGCGGATTTCCAGCCAAAGCTTGGCATCGTCACGCGAACGGTTGGTAAGTCGTTCCAGGAGCTTGCACACTTTTTTGCGTTACTATCTATGGTCTGTCTCATGTACTTGATTTTCGGACAGGTTGTGTTTGGCGATAAGGCTCAACAATTCAGTAACTTATCCCAGTCGGCGCAAACAGTGATTAGCTGGACTTTGTCTGGAGACGATCGCGGAGCGGGCCAGCGTCTGTTTGAATTACCTGGTAACCTGGCCATTGCGGGAGCGGTTTATTACACTACGTTCGCCCTGCTCACGACGCTCATGCTCCTCAACTTTCTCATCGCTATCTTTTCCGAGGGCTACATGAGAGTTCAAGATGAGAGTCACAGTACCAGTAGTCTTGTCTCTGAATTGTCGTTTCTCGTGAAAGGCTGGATGCGATCGGCGGCGAGTCGAGGGAAGATTTTGAATGAAAAGCAACTACTCAAGAGAGTACGCATGATGATTGCCGCTCAGGAAACTGAGATGTTGGTGTTGAACGAAGGGAATAATATAGACGTTAAAAAGCTCCTGGAAGACAAAGGTGGCGATGATTCTGATTCTGATGACGAAGGTTCAAAAATGATTGCGCTCACGGAAGATGGCGACGTGGCGTTTGAAGTTGACGAGCTTCAGCGCATCATCAGATCTGGCGTAATTTCGGCCAAAAACGCAGAGGACTCGAAATCTCAGAGAAAAGAAGGTTCCGACGAGAAGAATGGCTTCAAGGACGCCATGAAGAAGACGTTCTCATCTAAGGGTGGCAGTAAAAAGTTCACCTCTGGCAGTCAGCAGATTTTTGATTCCGTCGTCAACGCGTCTTACACGAAATACGAGAAACAAGAAATCCCGCCGCTCGACTTGAAGGTTGCGGAAATGCATTCGATGATGTTGGTAATGTATAAACAGATCGCCAAGTTGGAAGAAAAGTTAATCTCGACTGCCGGTGAGAACAAAATATCGTCGAAAGATAGCGTTCTCAGCCAGGTTGAGGATTAAATAGAATTCTTTCCAAGTAAACTATTTATTCTACTCTCGCGACTTTAGATTTCCGCGAGGGTTAAATGTGCATAGCGAGCCCGATCTTCCAAGAGTACAACAAGGTTGATGTGTATGTGTATAATGTACTACTGCATATAAATAACGTTTATATTTTTCATCGTTACACGAGTTAAGATTTTAGAACACAACATAGGGAATTTGAAAAAGAAGAAGTTCTGTGCGTTTGTCTCGGTCAAACGATAAATAATGTGCTTGCTACTCTCACTTCATCACGTAACTCGCCCTGTTTTTTTTTTACGTCGTAAATACCTCAAAAAGGATTCACACGCATCCCATCATGGGAGCAAAAAATTTCGGGAAGAAGAAAGAGTCGGCGAAAGTGAAGCGCGCGAAGCGAAGAGAGAAGAAACTGCGAGCGCTTCGGTTAGCCGGCATTATAAATAATAATACCGGTAGTGGTACTATTGATGGTAACGAAAAGGAGAATACGATTAACGATGGAATGACGACGACGATGGTCACGGATGATGATGATGATGGCGGCAGGAGAGAAGAAGAAGAAGAATCAGAAAAACACTCGATGATGATGACGATGATGACGGCGAAAGAACGCCGTCAGAGAGAGATGGAGAGAAAAAAACAGCTCAAACTGGCGATGAGTTCCATGAAAAACGCGAGGAAGAAACAAAATAAGAAGACCACGGAGAGGAAGACGATGAGTTTACAAATTCAGAAGATGAAGAAAGAGAGAGACGAGTTGCAAAATAAGAAAAAGAAAAAGACGAAGGAGGCGCTGATCGTTGGACAGATGAACGACGTGGAGATGATGACGTCGTGAATAATGATATCGTCGGATAGAGCGCGTAGAAAGAGAGAGAGAGAGAGATAAGAGAGAGAACAAAGGTAATGTAGAGAGAGTATTATAATAGCGTGTCGTCAATTTTAGCGCGTTTTTAGCGCGTGTGTACAATAATAATAATAAAAGAAAAGAAGTGAAAAAATGTGGACGCGCGCGCGCGCGTGCGTGGCGTGTTTTCTATCATTACATTTTTATTTCCAAGAGCGAGCGCAAACGATTTCTATTTTTGTCTCTTGTTTTCCCGTCGTCGTCGTCGTCGTCGTCGTCGTCGTCATCGTCGATTCGTTCGTCTTTTTCTTCGCGACTTTCTTGATCTCTAAGGATTGAACGACGCCGGTGTCCGAGGCGATGTCTTTGTTCTTGCGCGCATTCGTCGCGTACTCGCGATGTGTTTGATTCAAAGATGAAAACGAAAACGCCCAGCGTTTCTCGTCTTGGTCCCCGAAAGCCTCGTCGCGAGGTTTCAACGAGACGCCGTCGAAATTTCTCTGCATTTCGTCTTCCTTTTGTTGTCGAGCTTTCGTCGTTTCTTTTGCATTCGCGCGTCTCGAGAAGCTCTTCTCGCTCATCAATCGAGCGGCGGCGACCGAGGCGTTCAACACTTTCGAGCACGGATCGGTATCCAACCACAAACGAATAGAATTCGTGTTTTCGCGAAGGATGCGTTGCTTCACAGTGTTCTTGTTGTTGTCCTTTGCGATGGTATCGACATCCATCGCGTCGTCACCGACGTTGTTGTTGTTGTTGTTACCGAAAAAATCATCTTCAGCAGACAGCACTCGACAGATTCTCGCCATCGTCCACGGAGGTATCAAATCGCACGGGTCGCACCAACTGCGATCCCCGAAATTCATCTTTCTTCTCATCTTGTTTTTCTTTTTGCTATAACTATCGCTAATGTTGTTGTTGTTATTGCTCGACGATCCTAAATCCAAGGTCCACAGACGCATGAGCTTTGATTTGCTCGTTTCGCTCGCCACGGCGACTTTGTTCGGCCTCAACTCGAACGATTTCGTGAAGCAGTTGGCAAACGGTCTCGGGGCGAGAATAGCGCCAACGTCTGTGGATATCGTGCTCGCTTTTGGCGCATTCCCAGTGATCCCAGAGGAAGCGGTATTTATCTGCGCCAGAGCCAACGCTTCGGCATCCATGACCGTCTGCTCCGTCACTTTCGCATCGCCAGGATCTTGGCCTCGAAACTGCAACAGGACGTTGACTAGACCGTGCACGGCTAACGTGCCTCGGACGAGAATCGCGCCGTCTCGAGTGAACCGTTCGAATACTTTATTCTTTTCTTGCTCTTCTTTCAGTTTGATTTTTCGTTTTGATTCCTTCCAAGCGTCGATAAAGGTTGGATGTATGGCGTTTTTCAGCACAGCATCGTTCTTCTCCGCCTTCTTCTCGGTGACGTTGGTGTATCCGTCGCCGTCGTCTTCCTCGTCCTCGTCGGCGTCTTGACTGTTTTGTTGGTTCATTTTTTTGTTATCTTTCTCCTCGTTTTCTTTCTCGTTGTCTTCTTCTTCTTCTTCTTCTTCTTCTTCCTCTTCCTCCACGTCAAACAAATTCGCGTCGCCTCCGAACAACATGTGCTTCTGATTCTTTATTTCATCTGACCTCGTTCGGTTATCGTTCACGCTGAAGCCTTTGCCGTCCCTCGTGACAAAGACCGGTTTGAAAGGGATGCCATTCTTGGTCAAAATATTTCGCATTTGTTGGTTCGTGTTGGTGATGACGGCAAAAGCTTGACTATTGTTGTCGTTGTCGTCGTTGTTGTCCTCGTTTTCATCCGAAGTAAAGCTTTTGCTACCGCTACCATCTAATCCTGGACAGGCGAAGAATACCCGTCTGTCTTCATACGCGACGTAAAATGAATAGCTAAAATACGACCTCAAACGTCCGTAGGCGGAACTCAACGCTTCCGTCCACTGATCAGAACGTTTGCGAAACCACGCGTTGGTAGCGGCGCTGCTCGACGACGCCTCTTTATTGATGTTCGTGTTGAAAGAAATGTTCATTTTATCAATCATCTGCGCCGGCAATCGCGAATCCGGATATTGAAACGATATCGTCGCGCGTTGCATAGCCGCCGATCGTCTCGAGTCGTTTTTGTTGCTTTCGCTGGATAAGATCGAATTCGAAGAGGATGGTAAACAATAAAAGAAGGAACAGTTTTTGCTCGATAACGGTTCGATGCCGTTGACACCGTACGTGGAAAAAGCATCGTGCGCGCCGGCGGCGATGGCGTTTGCGCCCCGTTCGTCGTTCACCCACGAGAACGATTTCGACGAACTGGAGCACCAAGAAGTTTTTCTTCTTCTTTCTTCATCGAAACCATCATCGTCTTCTTCTTCTTCATCGTCGTCGTCGTTATCCTTGTCATCCAAACAACAAATCTTCGCGAACGTAGCTCTCGTCTTCAAAGTCCAATCGCACGGGTAACACCATCCCAGATTAGCGTCGTTGTCCATATCTTCGTCATCAATCGTTCTATCGTCATCCGCGGCACTACTCTCCCTATTTTTCGCTCTCGCCGAGAAATCATCGAAGCGCTCTCCGATAAACATCCTTTCAAAGTTCCGATTGTTCTCCTCCACGTTTACGTTTTTCAACTCTCTCTTCAATTGCAAAGCTTCTCTCCGTCGCGCCCGCTCTTCCTCCGTCGTTTTTTTGTTCTCTACTAAATCTACGTTGTTGTTGTTGTTGTTGTTCTTCGTCTTCTTCTTCTTCGCCACCGGCGCGCTCAGCGCGTTCATCATCATCATCGTTGTTGTTGTCTTCTTCTTCTTCTTCTTCTCTTTGGAAATATTTCGCCCGTCGTCCTCCTCCTCATCATCTTCATCGTCTTCGTCGTCGTCTTCATCATCGTAATTCTCCTTCTGAAGATCTGCCCACTCTATCGCGCCGCCGTTTTCTCTTCTTCTTCTTCTTCTTTTTCTCTGCATTTTTTCCTCCTCTTTTTCTTTTTCTAGGGGAGATGCATCGGCTGAAAATAATAATGGAGGTGAGGATGCGCGCGCGTTCTTGTTGTTATTCGCGATCGTCGTCGTCGTCGTCGTCGTCGTCGTCGCATCCTTCATCTCTTCTTCTTCTTCTTCTGTTTATCTCTAGTCTGTTGTCGTTTGCTTCGTTCGCGCGCACAAAAACTCTCTCTCTCTCTCTCTCCTTGTCTCTCTCCGGGATTTTTGAAAAAAAGACGCACACGCGAAGAGAGTTGTGAAGAAATCAAAACTCTGCGTAGAGAGAGAGAGAGAGAGACGACGACTTATCGACGACTTATCGACTTATCGACAACTCACAAACAAACGAACGAAGCGAGTGAGAGAGAGAGAGAGTGAGAGAGAGAGAGACCGCTTCTTCTTCTTTAATTCTTCTTCTTCTTCTTCTTCAGCGTCTCGCGCTTTATTATTTTTGAAGAAAAAGAATCTCAAAACAAAAAAAAACTTCACGAAGCACTTTTTTTGCAAACAAGAATTTTTAGTTTAGGGTTTTTGAATTTAGGGTTTACACATTTGGCAAAAGCAAAAAAAAGCACAAGCCCCCCAGTGTCGCGCTTTTCCAATTTACTCGTTTGTTTACTCGCGCACGCGACGCGTGTGCGGGTGCTTTTCTTTTCTCTCTCTCTCTCTCTCTCTGTTTGTTGTTGTTTGTTTGTTTGTTGTTTGTTTGCGCACAAAGAGAGATGTCGTACTACTCTCTGTCTGTATAAAAACGGAGACATTTGAGGGGAAATCCGGTACAACAACAACGCGTAAAATGAACACATCGTCCTCGAAAGAAAAGATGGACGCCCCGAAGAACAACGACGACGACGCGACCGCCGCAAAAGGAGAGGAGAACGGAAGAGAGAATAACGACGACGAGAAGAAGAAGAAGAAGAAAAAACTAGTCGTCGTCGGTGGCGGCATCGCCGGGTGCTGCGTCGTCGCCGAACTCCTGCGGAGAAGAAGAAAAAGAAGAAACACATCACCACTAAAAGGAGGAGGAGGAGGAGACGACGATTCGTGCGAAATTCTGCTCCTGGAAAAAGACGAGAGCGAAACCGCGCGGCGGCAAGGTTACGGGCTGACGATATCGGAAACGAACTCGGCGATCGAGAAATTAGGGATTTACGAGGAGCTGAAAAAGAATAACGTGCTCTCCGCGCAACACTGGACGATCGACGCGAGGAGCGGGGACGTTTTGGGGTATTTCGGGCAGCTCTTTACGGCGGCGAAGGAAGGGAGGAAGGGCTCGTCGTCGTCGTCGAAGAAAGAAGAAGAAGAAGAAGAAAAGGAGGAGAGGAGAGAAAATAATGGAGCGACGACGACGGCGAAAAGAAAAGGAAACTTGAGAGTGCCGAGGAACGTCGTGCGAGAGATTTTACTCGAACGAATACCGAAGGAGAACATCGTGTGGAACGCGGAAGTGGAGAGTATTGAGATGGTTGATGACGCGACGGCGACGATAACGCTGAAAAAGAACGACCGTCGACAAACGAGCGATAAAATCGAAAACTGCGCGTTAATCGTCGCCGCGGACGGGTCGCACTCGAAAGTGCAAAAGATTAGGCAAAAGTTGTACGGGAAGGAGGTGGTTCCAGATTTGAAGTACTTGGGCGTCGTGTTAATCACGGGATTTACGTCTTTAAAACATTACTTGTTGAACAATAGAGGCTTTTACGCCGTCGATGGACAATCGAGAATGTTCACCATGCCTTTTGCGGACGAGAATAAAGACGACAATCGAGAACAGAAAACGATGTGGCAACTTTCGGTCCGATGCGACGAGGAAGAAGCGAAGCGATTATACAAGAACAGAGAGTCGAAGGATTTCGATCAAATCATTAAAAAGTTTTGCACGGAGAAAACGAGGCATTGGCGAGGTGTACCAATCGCGAAAATGTTCGAAAATACGGATTTTAGCCACGCGTGGGCTGGACCTCTGTACGATCGCAAAGAGCCGACGAAAATCGCGGGAAATAGCATCATAGCCGTCATCGGGGACGCGTCGCACCCGATGTCACCTTTTAAAGGTCAAGGCGCGAACACCGCCATCGAAGACGCGTGGTTGTTGTGCGAATGGTTGGACGGGCCGAAAGCGCCGAAAAGTCTACACACCGCTCTGAAATGTTTTCATCGCGAAAGTTTCGCCAAGGCGTTCAAAAGAGTGCGTCAATCGAGAGAGGCGTGCGAGATTTTTCACGACCCGGTCAAAGTTTTTCGATTTTGCGAGAATGAAATCACGAGTTTGACCAAGACGCAAAGCGAAAAGTTTTGCGAAGCTATGAAGGAAATGCGCAGAAGAAGAAAGGAAGAGCGGAATCAGAGAAAAGAGGAAAAAGAAGAAGGAGAAGATGACGACGACGACGATAACGTAGATATCGATGAGCGAGCTTTGCGAGTGTGCGAAGAGCTCGGGATTAGTAAGAATAGTAATAGTATCGTTAGCACCACCGTAGAAGGAAGAGAAGCTCGCGCGAGAATAAACGGAGACGCCGACGAGGACGATGGCGGTATCGTGAAGCACTATAAACTGAAGAAGCAAAAGATGAAGATGTTGTTGGACTTGGAAACTACTAAATAGAAAAACACGTGTAATTAGGTAAAGTGAAAAGAACTACTGGTAATGCTACTTCTTATATTTACTGCGGCTTCTAAAAACTACTAATATCTATAAATCCTATTACTCATCGTCGTCGTCGTCGCCCTCATCGTTATTACCCGTCCCATATGCTCGTTCCTCTCGAATCTTCCGTTGTCGTTCGCTCTCCTTCTCTTCAGCTTCTCGTTCGTCCATCAAAAATTCACTCGCCTTCGCCGTCATTCGCACTCGTCTTTTCACCGTCTCTGGATTCACGCCGTTCCTCCCTCCAAACTGTTCGATGCCGACAATGTTCTCCACCACGTCTCCGTTTCGATACAAAATAATCGTCGGCACGTTCCGTTCCGGATAGTTTGGAATGATATCCCTCGCCTCCGCGCGACGAAACTTTGTCTCCGACGCGCGATATTTATACGCTAAATCTTCCACGACTCTCTCAAGCGGATAACAGTCCGCGTTGTTCTCTCTCGTCAACAACACGAGAACAGGATTCGTGCGCGATAATTTCGTCACTTCTCTCGTCCACTCTTCTCGCGTTATGAGACGCACCGTCTTCAGAGTCGCCCCGTCGTCCTTTTTGTTGTTGTTGTTGTTGTTAAAAAACTCAGACTCTTGCTTCAACTCCGAGATTCGTTTTTCTCGATACGACTTCATGAACGCCTCGTCGTCTTCGTCTTCGTCGCTCTCGTCTTCGTCGTCGTCGCTTCCGTTCGTTTTCGCAGGGACAGACGCTTGAATCTCTCTTAAATCGTCTTTCTCTCTTTCTTCTTCTTCTTCTTCTTCTTCTTCTAGCGGCTTCCAGTTGCCGAATTTCCGTTGCGCGTCTTCCCACTCCGTGGTTTCTCTCTTTGTCGTCGTCGCGTTTCCTCTTTTTCCGCCTTTCGCGGTGGTCGAGAGGAGAGAAAAGTTCTGCATTTCTTTTTCCCGTCGCGCGAGCTTTCTCTCTTCTTCTTCTTCTTCTTCTTCTTCTTCTTCTTCTCCTGTGTCGCTGATAGTGGTGGTGGTTTAAGAGTGAGATTTTTGTGTCGCGATAAATCGAAAATATACATTACAAAAAAATGTCAATCGGCTGCTGCTACTGCGTGTTCATGGAACTGGAAGCCGGGATTTTCCCTTTGGCGGACTCGTAGCTCCTGTAGGACGTGGTTTCGTTGTCGACATCGTCGCCATTGTTGTCGCTGCCTATCGAATCCGCACTTCTCGTCGCATCCATGTCGATTTCGTTGCCGTATTCGTCTCGGCGTTCGAAGCGTTCTCGAACGAAACCACAGTTGTCGCCTCTGTCGGTATCAGGTACCCGCGGTGGTAGACCCCGCTGCTCCTTCGCGTCCAGTCTGCTCGAATCGTTGTTGTTGTTGTCATCGTCGTCATTTTGCTTTCGGTCCGAGCCGATGGAATCGGTCGATTTCCTACCCCGCTTGTGTTCGCTATTCATCTTCTTTGATCCTCCTCCTCCTCGTCGACTTCTATCGCTACCCCCTTCTTCCGTTCCATCACCGTGGCAATTTTCTCCTCTTGCACCTCCGCACGAGCCTCCCATATCGCTACACGCCCTCTCCTCTTCCTCCAACCTCCACCCTCTGAGGCGCGACATGAAATCGTAACTCCTGTTGGTGCCGCCGTACATTGGCGGCAAAATCTCCGGCCTTAAATTTATAGGTTGCCTCAACAAATCTCTGGGATCTTGCGTCAATATGTGCACGCGCGATGCCATAGGTCCAGGAAACGCGAACGACTTTAGCGCCGGCAACACAAACTTTACGAAATACAACGGTCGCAACAAGCAAATCTTGTGTATTTTACACGGTAAAAATTTGCTGAGCACGTACAAGTTCGTTCGAGTGATTGCAAACGAATAGTTTTCGAAAGACAACCCACCCATATCGGCGATGATGATGAAACCATTTTTCTGCGTCGTCGGATAATTCCTCAGCGTACGAAGCATTAAATAATTGAACAGTCGTATCATCTGCATCCCGCTGAATTCTGGTTGTCCCGGCAATATCCGATTCATCAAAATGACAATCGCACCTCTTCCTTTATCGTCGCAATTTTCAAAAACCTGCACAACTTCGGATTCAAAACTCTCTCGCAACATCTGCCGATTGTTCGTCAACGTTTGCTTAAACGACAACTCCCCGAACACTTCTTCGTAAAAATCAAAATACTGCTGCGCGCGGTGGAGCGTTCTCGCCACGTCGCAATCCGTCGCCCTCAACAAAGACGCAATCACCAGCTCCACGAGCTCTGGATTTTCTCCCCTCTGCTCTTTCATAGTTCGCAAGCAAAACTCATACCGTCTCTGGCCAATCTCCGATTCGAGCTGCACCGCGGAGGAGAAAGAATCCGTGTTCGATGATTTCATCGCTCTCTCTCTCAAAGCTTCCTCGGTATTTTGTTCCGAGAAGGAGAAATCTGGTCTAAACTTCCTCGCAAAAACTGGAACGTAAAAAGGTCGAGACGGGTTCCACCTGTGAGAGGATCGCAGAGATTTTCGTATCATCTTTATTCTCTCTCTTTCTCTTTCAAGTTCGTCTTCTTCTTCTCACCGGAGCGGTTGTTGTATTTGCTTCTTTTAGTTAGGTAAATATCTAGCGGGCGGGGAAAAGAAAGGAAAGGGCAAAAGGTCAACACACACACACTCACACACACACTCTCTCTCTCTCTCTCTCTCTCACACACACACAGAACAACACAAAAAAAGAACTATGGGGACGAACGCACGCGCAAAGGGCGAGGAGCGGTGTCTCGTC